>Ga0100388_10005443_pt1 | contig 10391 bp, 10 predicted proteins | sample CryGeymeta201512_FD_81536 | JGI IMG/M metagenome (GOLD analysis project Ga0100388, IMG submission 81536) | Groundwater microbial communities from Crystal Geyser aquifers in Utah, USA - Crystal Geyser metaG 2015-12 | ecosystem: Environmental > Aquatic > Deep subsurface > Groundwater | place... | reverse complement strand
GCAGGGCTACGCCGCGCGCTTTGACGGCGCTCAATGGACCGATCTGCGCCTCCCAAGACGCATGAAGCTCTCAGGCGTCGCGAGGTCGACAGAGGGCGTCTACGCGCTCGTCGGCTCAGGAGGGAATCTATTCATAGGCAAGCAGGACCACTGGACTCAGCACCGGGTCGTCGAGCGCACGCGCGACTACTACGGGGTGGCGGTCCACGACGCGCTCATCTACCTGGCGCACATCGGCGGAGTCGACGTCTTCGACGGAGAGAGGTTCGAGGAGGTCACCTATGACGACAAGCGCGGCTTGGAGTTCGCGTTCTTGAGCAAAGGTGAGGCGTGTGTCTGGTCGTTTTGCGGTTCGTCGATCGGGCGCATCGTGAACCGTAAGTGGACGACGCTGCATAATAGAAGGCACCATGGGCGCTCAATGGAAGCAGAAGAGCCGGACTGAAAACGTTGCTGCCAAGGGGCGCGTCTTCGGCAAGCTCGGGCGGTTCGACGTCGCGAGGAACGGGAGTGTCCTTGGCGAGTCCGAGGTGCGCGCGGTCGTTGTGGTAGTAGGTCACGTACCTCCTGCGGCTCCAGGCACACCCGCACCACCTCGCCCTGGACTCAGGGTCACGTTTGTCAAAACCAAACCGTTTGTGTTCTCGGCCCAAAGACCGAAGGTGTTGGCCGCTGGAGTCGTCGCAAACTTCGTGCGCAACTCCACATTCTTAAGATGTGTCGTTTGCTCAACATTGATGGCACGCGCGGCAAATGCGTTTATCGTGGTGGCATCGTTGTTGTTGATAAAGACAGGCTTGTTGGCAGGCGCTGGTGCGAAGTTATTCTCGAAGCCTCCGATGATATGAACGCCGTCGACAAGTTCTAATGGGCCATCCAGCGAGTAAACTAGGCCATTTCCACCCACTACGATCAAACGCTTGTTGCGGGCATCCGCATCAGCCACATCTTCAAGAAAACGGCGAAAAGGCGAGACCTTCGATCCGGCGCCATTGTTCGGCTTATTAGCTACGAAAACCGTATTGAAACAAGTCAGCGCCTCGATGCCTGGAATCGGCATCTCGCAACCGTCAAGACCTGTCTCATTCGTCTCACAGGTCGAGATTCCGATGTCACAAGCGCCACAGGTCGGGGGCCGTGGGCTTTGTTTAAGCGGCGTCGGAGTACTCAAACTCACGGATGATTTTTTCGGCTTTGGCCTCCGTCAGGCGATTTCGCAAGCGTTGAGACTCGTGATTATCGCGGATGGTTTTGGCCAGCGTAAAAGTGGAGGCCACCGTGAAGAGCACGCTCATTCCCATAAAGCCTCGGATCCAGCCATCGACAGGCAGGTAGTAGACGCCCAGCACTGTGGAGCCCATGGCCAGGGCAAATGAAATCCAAACCTGAAGAATCCATGCGTTCGTGTCTTTTTGTTCACTCATCGTCGTCTCCTTGTTGACTCGATGTCTTTAGGTATCGCACGGGCTGTGCCAACCCAATCAACACGAAGTAAAGCACTGATTTAAAAGACATTCACAACATCTAACTCAATTCCGTGGCCACTGGACTCGGTATGAAATATGTGCAATTTTTGCACGCCACCAGACATCGTACGTACAGAAGGTCCATATGCCGATTTCCTTATCCCAAGATGACCGTGAGTTTTTTGGATTGATCCACCAGGCAGCGTTCATCAATCCGTTCTCGATCGAACGGACCGATGTTGACGCGCGTATTGCTGCGAGCGGCCCTGAAAGCACTCGTGAAGAAGTTTTGTCGACGATGCTCACGCAGTTATGGCTTCGCTTGCACCGGCTGGGCGAGCGACGCTCCAGTGATTTTGCAGGCAAGGACACCGAGCTTTACGAGACCGCGGCCTTGTTTTCGACGTTCCATCGCTATTCGCCCGAGATCGACGCGCATATCAGGGCGCAGCTGAATGCGGGGACCAAGGCCATTGTGTTTGATGCGGGGAAAACCATGATGACCGAGCTGATTCAGCAGGGATTCCCCGACGCGCGCGCTCAACGCCTTTTGAGTCTGTTTTTCCAAATGCGACGGGCTTTCTTTTTTGTCGCACAATCGCTGGTCGGTGAGTCCGAATCGATGCGTAAATTACGCGAGCAGTTATGGACCAACGTTTTTACGCATGATGCTCGGCTTTATGAGCGGGTTTTATGGAATCGCATGGAAGATTTCAGCACCTTTTTGGTAGGCGAAACGGGAACCGGAAAAGGCGCGGCTGCGGCTGCTATCGGCCGTTCCGGCTATATCCCCTACAACGCGTCGACTTCGCGTTTTGAACATAGTTTTGTGAGTGCGTTTAATTCTGTGAACTTGTCTCAATTTTCCGAAAACCTGATTGAGTCTGAATTATTTGGCCATAAAAAGGGCGCATTTACGGGAGCGATCGAATCCCACCACGGTGTGTTTCAACGGTGTCAGGAATTGGGCGCAATCTTCCTAGACGAGATCGGGGATGTGTCCGCGCCTGTGCAGATTAAATTGCTGCGGGTGCTGCAGGACCGCGTGTATTCGCCGGTCGGCGGGCACGAGGAGCTCAAGTTTTCTGGGCGGGTGATTGCGGCAACAAATCGGCCTGTGGACGATCTTCGGGCCGAAGGGAAATTCCGCGACGACTTTTTCTATCGTCTTTGCTCCGACGTGATCGAGGTCCCTACTTTGCGGCGACGAGTTCAAGAGAACCCGAACGAGCTCGAATTGATGGTCGAAGTGTTGGTGAAACGAATCGTAGGAGACGAGCACCCAGGGATCGTAGACCAGGTCATGAGTGCCGTTGCTGCGCTTGGGCCTTACGCTTGGCCCGGCAATGTGCGGGAGCTTGAGCAATGTATTCGGCGTGTGATTCTCACTCGTCAATACACCCCAACAACAAGCCAACGTCCGAATGGACTCGCCGAGCGTTTTGAAGCTGCAGAGATGACGGCGGACGAGCTTCTTGGTGAATACTGCTCGCTGCTTTATGCGCGGCTGGGTTCGTACGAGGAAGTTGGGAAACGTGTGGGGTTGACCGGCGGACGGTCAGGAAGCACGTCGTAGGACATGCCGATTGACGTCTTACCCTTGAGCCATGGCTCCGGGAATTCGCAGCGTAAAGGTCGTGCCGTCAGGGGTGCTTTGAACGTCGATCTTGGCTTTAAGCATGTTTACGTATTGGGACACGACCGTAAGCCCGAGCCCCACGCCCCCGAATTGTCGTGAAGATGACCCGTCGACCTGCCGAAAGGGCTCCCAGATCGTTTCGACAAATTCATCGGGAATGCCGACGCCATTATCTTGAACCGTGATCACCGCGGTTTGACCTTCACAGACCGCATCCAATACGATTCTTCCCCCCTCGGGCGTGAACTTCACGGCGTTGGAAACCAAATTCGTCAAAATATGTTGCAAAAGGTACGGGTCCGAAGCCAGCAAAAAGACGGCGCTTCCTGTATTCTCGATGGTCAGCGCTTTTTTCCCTGCCATCCACTCCCCGCTCTCTTTGATCTCTAAAAGCAGGGCCTGAACATCAACGCCCTTGAGCGAAACCGACACGCGCGACTTGTTTACCCGTTCGAAGGACAACAAATCATCGACGATATGCAGCAGGTTTTCGGCACTTTTACGAATGCCCTGCAACGCAGTTTCTTGGCGAGTCGTCACTTCCCCGTAAATCCCTTCTTCAATCATCTCGGTCAGTCCCAACACGCCGTGAATCGGCGTGCGAAGCTCATGCGTCACGTTCGCGACAAATTCGTTTTTAAGGCGGCTCGCCTCGATCAATTCCGCGTTGTTTTGCACGAGTTGTTTTTGCTGACTGGTGATCAGGCGTAACGCGGACGTCAATGCGGTAACGAGAATCCCGAGCATGAAGAGCATTTTTATGGATTCGATGCCAACGAACCAGGCCGAGAGTCCTTCCTGCTGGTACGCACTCGACAAAAAAGCGGGGAAAATGGGTATAATTTCGGCCGACATCAAGATCAGCGTGGCTACGTACGAGACGAACATCAACACGGCCGTGGTCGCGGTGACTCCCACGTCTGTCATGGTGGCGGTGATCGCCAACGCAATGAAATAGAAAGCCAGAAATGGGCTGGCTGGACCACCGGTGAAGTAGACGACACCAGTCATCAGCAAGATATCGACGCCCTGGCCAAAAACTGCAAACGACATGATTTTTGGATGTTTAGTGCGAAGGGCCCACCAGGAAGCGGTCCGCACGACGAACTTGATTGGGGCGAGTCCGAAAATAATATAGGGCGCCTGCGGCATCATCCCGATCGCCCAAAAAAGCGCGGAAATGAGGACAAATCCCGTAATCACGGCGTAGCCAGCTGGCACCCCGTATTCAAGTTTGCGAATGGCTTCGTCGCGATCCAAGCCCTCGATATATGCGCGCCATGGAGCTTCAAGCTTCATCAGCAAACACGGCTCGAACCCTTTGCAGGAGTTCTTTGAGTTTAAAAGGCTTCCCAATGAACCCGGCCTGAAGGTCGTTCTCGACAAATGCACGTGCACTTTCATCGTTGTAGATGGCGCTCATCACCAAGAGCGGAATGGATTTTCCGACGAGTCGATTGACCTCGAGGCACACATTAAACCCATTCTTCCTGGGGAGCAGAAGGTCGACGATCATCAGGTCTGGTGCCAATGCTTGGAATTTTTCGATGGCATCCTCGCCGTTCATCACCAGCGCCACGTCGTACCCTTGCGAGGTTAAGTAATCGAACACCATGGTCGCGTTCACAGGATCGTCTTCAACGACGAGTATTCGCTTTTTCATGGCGCCTCACTTGATTCTACACACTCTACGCGGACGAAGATTTCCTTTCAATTACATCATCTTGTGGTGAAATGTGGGTTCGTGTGGGCTTTGGCACACTAGACACATGAACATGCGTTCAGTATGATTCCAGAATGAAACTTCAAGAGTCCTACAAGTCTTTCGTCACAACTGGACGTGAACTTGAGAAAAAGCAGGAAGAATCAAGAGGATGGTCTTTTGAAAATATGCGGGGACGGCTGGTCGAACTCCGACAAGTCGAGGCCTCGGCGGTGCTGACCTGCGCATTTTCTCTGGTGCTTGAGGCCCAACAAGCGCTGGAACCTATTGCGTGGATCATCGCTGGCGACTCGTTTTTTTATCCGCCAGATGTGCAAGAGAACGGCGTGGATCTGCGAGCGTTGGTGGTCGTTCGGGTTCATGGCGCCCGAAACGCAGGGCGAGCGGCCGATCATCTGATTCGGTCGGGAGCCTTTGGTCTGGTTATTTTGGACCTTGGAGCCGATTCGTTTTTCCCAAGAGCCCTTCAAAGTCGACTGGTTCATGGGGCCACGCAGCATCATGCCGCTGTCATTTGTTTGACCGAGGAAGACCCGTCTCAGCCTCGTGCCGAAAGCCTTGGGCCGCTGGTGTCCTTGCGCGCCGCCGCGCATGGCGCCTGGAAAGACGGACAATGGGAGTGTGAGCTTGAGGTCGGGCGTGACAAACGACGTGGGCTTGGATGGAAGAACAAGGAGGTGTGTCGTGGACCCATTGGCATGCGTTAGTGTGCCCAGCCTGGCACTTCAAATCGCGATAAAACGGTATCCCGAACTAAGAGACATCCCGGCGGTGATCGTGGATGTGCATAAGCCTCAGGGTTTTGTCCTTGAGGTGAACCGAGCTGCACGCAAGGCGCGAATTCTTCCTGGAATGCGTTATGCGGCGGCCCTTTCACTGAATGGGAGCGTGCGAGCCGTGGTCATTCCCAACGACGACAAGCTCGCCGCCGTCGAAGAAATGATCGAAATATTACGAGATTATTCGCCACGATTCGAAGTCGCCGACGATCAGCCCGGGACGTTTTGGCTGGATATTCGAGGCCTTGACCGACTTTTTGGGTCCCTGGATTTATGGAGCCTGGCATTGCACGAAGCGATGTCTGAAATGGGCTTTTTATCAGCGGTCGTGGTGGGATTCACCAGATTTGGAACCTACGCTTTTGCCCAGGCACTTCGCGCTCGTGTGCATGTGTTTGCACGGCCCGATGACGAGACCCAAACCGTCCACAAGCTACCGATCGACCGCATCGGACTGGACCCAAAGGCTCTTGGGTCGTTCAAAAAGCTTGGAATCGAAACCGTAGGACAATTTTCGGAACTCCCGGCAGGCGGAGTCCGGGAGCGTTTTTCTGCGCATGCCAGTGTTTTGCACCGCATGTCGCGCGGCGAACTGGTGTGGCCCCTGCGACCGATACAGATCGAGGACGCGGCCGAACGCCGTGTGGAGCTCGACGAAGCCGAGTCCGACTCGAACCGACTGCTCTTCATCATCAAACGCGAGTTGCATCCGCTGCTGCTAGAGTTGAGCGCTCGGCATGAGGATTTGAAAACACTTCACCTTAATTTTCATCTGGCCGACCACGACACCCACACCCATACGATATCGCCCGCCCGCCCTACTCTAGAGGACACCCGAATTCTGGAACTTGTGCGGCTGAAGCTTGAGCGCATGCTGATCCCCACGGGCGTATGCGCCCTGAGCATTCGTGCGGAAGGGGTGCCTATTCGACGCGAACAATCGCGCCTGTTTAAGCGCTCATCGCGAGATCTGGAGGCCGCCTCACATGCGCTCGCGCGGCTGCGTACCGAATTTGGAGAAGGATGCGTTTTGCAGGTCGTCGACACCCATGGGCATCTTCCGGAAGAACGCTTTTCGTTGGAACCGCGTATGCAGGTTCCCCTGCCTGACTCAAAAACAACGGGGCGCACAGCAATTCGACGTATTCGGTTCAAACCGGAACCTTTGCACCGGTTCCGAAATATCCCTCTGACGGGTTGGCTAGTTCGTGGCCTGGACGCGGGGCCCATCGTGGAGTCATGGGGTCCGTACGTGCTTTCAACAGGTTGGTGGGGCGAAAACGAGGCTCATCGTGAGTATCATTTTGCCCAGACAAGGCGCGGAGACCTAGTCTGGCTGTACTGGGATGGATGCCGACACCAATGGTTTTTACACGGGGATGTCGAGTAGAACGCGAGCGATGTTTTTGCTAACGTCGTCAAAATCCAAAAATGGAGGGGATGATGTTCTCAAAACGAGCCTTGTTGGTTGCCTCATTAGGCCTTGTCGCCTGCGGTGCCGAAGAGAATGCAACGGAGCAACCGATAACGATCGATGTCGGTACAGACGTAGATGCGCCGGATCTTGGGAATACCGACACAGATACCGATTTGGCGGACACAGGGGCTCCAGGCCCAACGCGGCCGTTTTGCTCGTTGAAAACGATCGACTACGGCAAAGATGGCATCGTCGACGACCGCGTCCTCTCGTACGCCCGAAATGGCGATCTGAAGTATCTGCTCAAGGAAAACCGTAAGGTCAACGGCTACAACCAGACCGTCACCTATGAGTGGAGCGACCATAATCAAATGCTCTCGCAAGGCGTCGATCAAAACAGCGACGGGCAGCTAGAATTTCTGCTGACTCAAACGTTTGTTGGCGACTCGATGAAAGTTCACGAAAGCCTTCTTGATGTCGGCAACGACGGCAGCATCGAGTACAAAACCCGCAATGATTATGACGAGTTTGGTAATCCAACCTATCAAGACCATGACGGGGTGTTTGATTTTTCAACGGCCCAGTTGATCACGCCAGCGAACGGCGTTCCAGATGTGACTTACACATGGGAACGCCTTGATGACGGGCGCCTCGTGGCGTTCTACATCGACCTAGATGGCAATAACCAAAAAGACTATTCGGCGGTGACGACCTACAACCCCGAGGGCCAACCCATCGTTTACGAAACAGATGGAGTCATCAATAAAAACAACAGCATCTATCAACGCGCCGACGGCGTGGTGAACGAGAGGCACATATTTCAATACGACGCTCAAGGTAAATTACGTGAGACCACCCGCGACGGTTTCACGTTCTTCGACGTGGCCAGCTACACGCCAGTCAACGCCGACGGCGAGCCCGATATCATCGAGCGTTTCACCGACTACGACGCCGCCGGCCACAACATCCGCAAAGAGATGAGCGGGCGTTTGGCGATCGATGGGACCTTCGGCTACCCCACCAACGGACTATTCGACGTCTATGAATACGATTGGGCTGGCGAGACGATGACGCGGATGAGCATGGATCAACGCGGAGACGGGTCCGTGGACTTTGTTGTGGAGCGACAAGTGAACCCGGAAACCCAAGCACTCACATGGCGACAGGATGGTGTGATCAACGAACGGATGCAGGTCCTGACCCGTTCGAATGGGACATGGAATGACGTCACGAACATCACCTACTCGCCGGGCGGCAACATCATGACCTTTACACGTGACATGGATGGCGACGGGCAAGCCGACGCACATTACGAACGGGAGTGGATTTCGACTTTCCTTGGCGAGCAAATGCTATCGGGCTCAACCGACGGATCACTGCCTGAAACGTATCAGGGCTACACTTACGGCGAATTTGGTCAGGCTGATGGTGTGATGGATGAAACCATGAAGGGCACCTACAACGAAGACGGCTACATCATTGAAAACGACTATATGAAAAACGGTGAAACGACGCTTGTCACGTTCCAATACGGTGATTGTGCGGACTTCGAATAGCTCCAAACCACGACCTAAATCGCTTGGGAGCCTTCTAGTTGGGTGCGAAACTCAGAAGCTTTTGAACCACCTGAGCGCGATGAGAGATCGTATTCTTCTGGTCGAGGGGGACCTCGGCCATCGTCAAATCCCATTGCGGAATCAGGAAATATGGATCGTAACCAAACCCGCCCTCACCGCGTGGTTGGGTGATAATCACGCCTTCGCAGGTGCCTCGGAAAAGCAGCACGATTCGGTCGCGCTGTCGCACCGCCACACCCAATGGTGGGGTGCCTTCGAAAGGTTCCGCGTCCTGAATCCCAAATCGCCGGGCCAAGGTTTGACCTTCCGCGTCGGGCGCCAAACACAGCGCCAAGACGGCGACGTATCTTGCCTGCCGTTGGTCCACAGGAACGCCTGAGACCTCGTGCACGAGCTTCAGGTTATTCGCGTGGTCATCGCCCTGCTCTCCCGCGTACCGAGCGCTGTAGACTCCTGGACGGCCCCCCAGAGCGTCGACCTCCAACCCGGAATCATCGGCGAGAACCGACATGCCGGTGAAGAGCGACACCTCGAGCGCCTTCTTGAGCGCATTGGCCTCGAACGTGTCGCCGTCTTCCTCGACTTCAGGGACCGCAAGACCGCATTCAGCCAGGCTGATAAGCGGAATATCCCCAAGAACTTCATGAAGAAGCGAATTGAATTCCCGGACCTTTCCGGCGTTTCGTGTGGCAAGAATCATATCAGTTGATGCACATGCCGCCGCCGTCCATACCAGCGTACGGGCAGTAGAGTGCGGCATCGCCAGGGGCGAGGTTGGCAAATCCGATACGACAATAAAGCGTGTTTTTATCGGTGTCTGCGGCGAGCCCGACCACCATCGTCTGGCACGCTGCGAGGCACGCGGCGTTGTCGACGTAGATCTCGTTGCCCGCCGTGCAATTGGCGGTCGCGGCATCGCAGTAGGTGGTGCAGAGGTCCGCACAGTCACCGTCGTTTCCGGGCGTACAATTTGAGGGGCAGCATTGGTCTGCAACGGCGTTACAGGCCGTGATTGCCGTAAATGAGCATTCTGATGTGCACATCGTAGCCACGCCCATGAGTGCGTCCGTGGTGCAGGCATTATTATCATTGCAGGCTGTTGGGCAGGTCGCAATCGGGTCACAGGTCTCGCCGGTTTCGATGGCGCCGTTATCACATACTGCCGTGCAGTCGGTGTCCATGGCTGGGGTGCATCCTGCCGGACAGCATCCGTCACCCCCTGTGCAAGCCGTGATCGAGACTCGATTACAGCTCGCCGAACAATCGTCCTCGGTGCCGGTGAAATTCTCGGTGGTGCAGGCGTCAGCGTCATCGCAGGACGCAGCGTCTGCCGGACACGCACCAGGGGCACCGTCAGCGATCGCAGAGTCACATTTCTCGGCGCCGGTGACGGCCGAGTCGCCGCACGTCGAGTCGCAGTCATCATCATTTGTCAGATCGCACCCGAGGGCGCAGCAGCCGTCGCCATTAACACACTCGGTGATGGGCAAGTTAGCGCATTGTGCGCTGCAATTTGCAGCCGATCCCGTCAGCGAATCCGCGGTACACGCGTCTGCGTCATCGCAGCTGGCAGCGGTCGGGCAAGACGAGGGTGGGTCACAGGTTTCGCCTTCGTCGATCAACCCGTTATCGCAGTTGGCCGAGCAGTCCAAATCGTTGGTTGGACCGCAACCAGAAGGACAACAGCCGTCGTCATCGACACAGGCGATAATGCTGAACGGAGCGCACCGAGCGTCACAATCAGCGGCGGTCCCAAAGAAGTTCTCATTCGTGCAAGCGTTGCCGTCGTC
>Ga0100388_10005431_pt1 | contig 10409 bp, 5 predicted proteins | sample CryGeymeta201512_FD_81536 | JGI IMG/M metagenome (GOLD analysis project Ga0100388, IMG submission 81536) | Groundwater microbial communities from Crystal Geyser aquifers in Utah, USA - Crystal Geyser metaG 2015-12 | ecosystem: Environmental > Aquatic > Deep subsurface > Groundwater | place: USA... | reverse complement strand
TACGATCATCCAAAAGCAAATGCCTCAGAACTAAAAGAAGCAGTGATTACCATTTCTAAAGATGTCTGGAATAAATATTATGCAGATGTTTTTGGCGTAAAAGATCAGCCAATTCTTGCCATATATTCTCACATGATTAGCGACCCTTTATATTTATCTAATTATCCAATTGGACACTTAATAGAATTTCAAATTGACCAATATTTAGAAAATAAAAAATTTGCAGATGAGGTAACAAGAATATATACCTATGGCAGAATAATTCCTCAATTATGGATGAAAAATGCCGTTGGTAGTGAAATTTCTATTCAACCTACCATAAAAGCAACAGAAGAGGCTTTGAAAAATGTTAAATAAATTATTTAAATTCATACCTATTTAAAATATAATGGATAAAGTAAAAGAATTGTGGCCCGAATTAGATTGGATAAAAAACCTTGAATTAAGAACCCAAACAGCCAATACTTGGAAACTTGCATTAGAAAAAAGTGTGCTAACAATAGAAGACCTAAACACCATTCCCTTTACACTATTGGCTAAGGATTGCAAAATTAGCTTTATGACTCACAAACGTGCTGTTGTGCACATTGCAAAAGAATGTGGTGAAAAAATGATTACTTTCTTCAAAGTCGATATGCCAGTTGATATGGATGTATTAATTGCTGGAGCCATTTTAGCTGATGTTGGTAAATTGTTAGAATACGAAATGATTGATGGTAAATCGGTTCAGGGCTGTTATGGCAAATATTTGAGGCACCCATTTTCTGGCGTTTCTTTAGCCGAACAATGCGGCGTTCCTGCATCTGTTTGCCACATTATTGCAGCTCATGCGGGAGAAGGTGATATGATTAAACGTTCGGTAGAGGCTTACATTGTGCACCATGCCGACTTTATGACCTTTGAACCTTTTAAAGATAGGTTGAAAGTTTGATTAAAACTTTTAAATCAATAGTATTACTAAAAAAATTAAATAATTAATGGAAATAAATATGAACATTATTGAAAAAATTATTACAAAGCACTCAAACAAAACATTCGTTCAACCTGAAGAAATTATAGATGTTTTAATAGACACCAGAATTGCGAGAGACTTTGGAGGAGCGAATGTTGTAAAAAACATCTTAGATAATGGATTGAATGTTCACGATTCATCAAAAACCTTTTTTACCTTCGATTGCAATCCGGGTGGCTCCGATCAAAGTTATGCAGCAAATCAACATTTTTGCAGACAATTTGCTCGCCAAAACAATATCAAAGTTTATGATGTAAACTCTGGAATTGGAACTCATATCGCAATGGATAAAGGAATAGTATATCCTGGAAGCACATTTGTATCAACCGATTCGCATGCAAATATTATGGGAGCCATTGGTTCTTTTGGTCAAGGAATGGGCGACATGGATATTGCCGCTGCTTGGGCAAAAGGTTCAGTATGGTTTAAAGTCCCTTATTCTATTAAAATAAATCTAAATGGCAAAAGACCTGCTAATTTATCTGCAAAAGATATTGCAATTAATTTGCTTTCTATATTTGGAGCCAATCAACTTTTGGGATATTCGGTAGAAATATATGGCGAAGAAGTTGATAAATTTACTTTGGATGAACGAATCACCATATCATCTATGGCTACAGAAATGGGAGCTATTATTTTGTTTTTTACGCCAAACATTGAAATTATTAAGTTTTGTGAAGCAAAATCAGGTAAAAAAATTGAAGTAATTGCAGCCGATAAAGATGCAAAATACGAAAAAGAAGTTAATTTAGATTTAAGTTCTTTTGTTTCTATGGTTGCAAAACCTGGACACCCTCATGATGATATTGCTATTGAAACTGTAAAAAAGACGAAAATAGATTCTGCATTTATTGGTAGCTGCACCAATGGTAGAATGGAAGATTTGCGTATTGCTGCTTCTATCCTAAATGGAAAAACAATAGCTCCCGGAGTTGTACTAAAAATAGTACCTGCAACAGACAATATTTGGAAACAAGCAATGACTGAGGGATTGATTAAGATATTTAAAGACGCAGGTGCATTAGTTTCTAATGCAGGTTGTGCAGGTTGTGCAGCCGGACAAGTTGGACAAAATGGACCCGATGAAATAACTATCAGCACTGGAAATAGAAACTTTGCAGGCAAACAAGGCAAAGGTCAAGTTTATCTTGCGTCTCCTGCAATAGTAGCAGCTTCAGCAATTGCAGGGTTTATTACAACTCCTGATGATATGCCCAAAGAACCGTCTTTGTTTGATAAAGCAACTACACTCAAATATACTGCAGCTCCTCAAAAAACCAAAGTCGAACGAAAAACTACAGTGGTTGGAAAAGTCTGGTTTATTAATAAAGACGACATAGATACCGATATGATATATCATAATAAATATTTAACCATTACCGATATCAAGCAAATGGGGCAATATGCGTTTGGAAATTTAAAAGGATATGAAAATTTTGCTACCGAAGCTACCGAAGGAGACATTATTGTAACTACTAAAAACTTTGGTGCAGGAAGTTCTAGACAACAAGCGGTTGATTGTTTTAAGTCTTTAGGAATTTCTTGTATAATAGCAAAATCTTATGGCGCAATATACGAACGTAATGCAATTAATGCTGCTTTCCCAATCCTAACTTATAAATCATTAGATGGCTTGGGTTTACAAAATGGCGACGTATTGAAAGTAAATTTTGAAACAGGAGTAATTAACAATAATAGCAATGGCAAATCTATTGTTATCAATCCCTTTTATGACGCACAACTTACAATATACAAAAATGGAGGATTATTATAATTCTATTAAATAGATTACCTTTATTTTTTTTTCTTTCAAAAAATTGTTTTTAGCTTTTTAAAAGAAAATAGATTGAAATTTGAACTTATTTTATATATTTGTTTTCTACTTTTTTATTAAGCTATTCAAATAATTAATGATTATGAAATGCCCTCAAACAATAGCACACAAAACTAGATTACTGATTATAGGGCATTACATGTGATTATATATAAAAATTAAAAAAATAAACGCATGAAAAGAAGAATTAGCATTGGTACAAAAATAATTCTGCTTATTATTGGTGCATCTGCATTGATTTATATAGCCTCCATTGGCTACATTAGCATAAATCTAAAAAGAATAGCAGTTAACGACTCAAAACAATTAGCAGACTCTTATGCTAAGCAATATAGCAATTATACCAGCCAAAACCTCAACTCTGACTTTGATATTACCAGAACCATTGCACACGTATATTTAGGATATAAAGACATTGAAGACTCTTTAAGAAAAAATATTTATATTGAAATATTAAAAAATGTAGCAGAACAAAACCCACAATTTCTTTCAGTGTGGGCAAACTGGGAAATTTCTGCTTGGGACCCCACTTGGACAAACGATTATGGTAGATATAGATTTTCATGGTATCGCAAAAATGGCATTTTATTAAAGAAAGCTGACGAAACACTCAATACAGAGGGCGATAATTTAAATAGCGTTTATTATACCATTAAAAAAGGTAAAGAAGAATATACAGCAAGTCCATATTACTTTTCTTATTCGGACAAAAAAGAAGACGAAATATTAGAAACCAGCTTTTGTGTTCCACTCGTTGTTGACAACAAGTTTCTTGGCATGACAGGCGTTGATATTTCATTAGACAGGTTTCAACCCATCATTTCAAAAATAAAACCATTTAATAAGAGTTTCGCGATTCTTATTGCAGACGATGGTACCATTATTGCTCATCCAAACGAAGAATACGTTGGTAAAAAATTAATGTCGGTTGATTCTTTGAATAATGTAAAATTTAATATTCTTGAAAAAATTAAAAAGGGAGAAAATTTTTCTTTCATTTCAAATTATAATGAAGTTGGAGAAAGTTATTTTTCTTATGCAACCATTTCATTTGGAAAATCTAAAGCCAAATGGTCGCTTTGTATTGTAGTTCCATATAATGTTATAGTTAGCTCTGCAAATAGAAACTTCTATATTTCTTTAATTGTTGGATTATTAGGCTTATTAATCATTGCTTTTGTTATTACATTTATCACAAAAAAAATCATAAAACCAGTTTCAAATACTACTAAGATATTACGCAAACTTGCAACAGGTGATATTAGCGAATTAGATAAAATATTTATTGAAAGCAATGATGAAATTGGCGATATGGCTGATTCAGTAAATAAACTTATTGATGGATTGAATACGACTGCTCAGTTTGCAACCCAAATTGGAGAAGGAAAACTAGATACACATTTTAAACCCCTCAGCGAATACGATGTACTAGGAAATTCGCTCGTTGATATGAGGAAAAGTCTTCAAAAAGCAATAGAAGAAGAAAACAAACGAAAAGAAGAAGACGAAAAACGAACTTGGGCAAGCTCAGGAATAGCAAAGTTTGGCGATATATTGCGTCAACAAAATGCAGATATTGAAACCCTCTCTTTTGAAATTATTAAAAACCTTGTGAAGTATTTAAAAGCCAATCAAGGAGGAGTTTTTATATTAAATGACGATAATAAAACTGACATCTTTTTAGAATTAACTGCTAGTTATGCCTACGATAGAAGAAAATACCAAATAAAGAAAATACCAATTAACGAAGGACTTATTGGAGCTTGCTACCAAGAACAAAAATCTATTTATATAACTCAAGTACCCAAAAAATATATTACAATTACTTCAGGATTGGGCGAAGAAGATGCAAGAGCCTTATTAATAGCTCCATTAAAACTGAATAACGAGGTTTTTGGAGTAATAGAAATTGCTTCATTTAGAAAATTTGAACAACATGAAATTGATTTTATAGAAAAAATTGGCGAAAGTATTGCTTCCGAAATATCTGGCGTTAAAGTGAATAAGCGTACTTCTTATCTTTTAGAACAATCACAGCAACAGGCTGAAGAAATGAAAGCTCAAGAAGAAGAAATGCGTCAAAATATGGAAGAATTGAACGCTACTCAAGAAGAAATGTCAAGAAAAGAAGCTGAAGTAAGAGGTCAGTTTAATGCTATTGATAGAACAAACGCACTTGCTGAATTAAATTTGGATGGAACCATCCTTAGTGCAAATGAAAGCTTCTGCAAACTTTATGGATATCAAAAAGAAGAATTGATAGGAAAAAGCTACACTATGTTTTTTGAAAAGTTTTATAAGAATAGTGAAGAATATATCCTTATTTGGGATGCGATGAAAGCTGGTCGCTATTATGAAGGCGAATTTAAACAATATACTAAATTAAGAAACACTATCTATTCTAAATGTAGCTATAACCCTATTTTGAATATTGATGGCACTCCAAGCAAAGTATTACTTCTTTCTCTAGATACTACTCAGCAAAAAACACTAATGACAGAGTTGAAACAACAAGCTGAGGTGTTAAAATCACAAGAAGAAGAATTACGCCAAAATATGGAAGAATTAACTGCAACACAAGATGAAATTGTTAAGAAAGAAAGTGAAATTAGGGGCGTATTAAGCGCTATAGACAATTCTGTCGCTACAGTTGAGTTAGACCTCTCTGGAAACATAATGTTTGCCAATGATTTGTTTTTAAAATTAATTGATCTGGAAAGCAACAATATTCTTGATAAAAATTACAAAGAGTTCGTTTCTTCTGAGTATGCTAACAGTAAGGAATATAGCATATTTTGGAATAAATTAAAAAAAGGAGAGGTACAATCTGGAGAATTTCAACACCAATTTGGTAAAAAAGATTTTTGGTTTATTGAAGCCTTTACTCCAGTTAAAAATACTAAAGATGAAATTTATAAAATTATTTTATTAATTATAGATATTTCTGAAAGAAAAAAAGCAGAATCTGTTCAAAATGTGTTGTATTCTATTTTATCTGATGTTCATAACTGCAAAACACTGAATGAATTGTTTTCTACCATCCACTTAAATATTAGCAAAATCATTTATGCCCGAAATTTCTATATCGCATTGTTAGATAGTTCAACAGAAACAATTAGTTTCCCTTATTATGTTGATGAAAATTCTGATGTAGCCCCTGCCACCAGAAAATTTAAACGAGGCAATACCGAATATGTTTATCGTTCAGCACAACCTCAGTTGATTTCTGCTGAAAGATGGAATGAATTAACTTCTTTTGGCGAAGTACAACGATTAGGTACTCCTTCGGTTAGTTGGTTGGGTGTTCCTTTTATCAATAGCGATAATAAAGTCTTTGGCGTTATGGCTATTCAAAGCTATGACATCAATATTAAATACAATGAAAATGATAAAAACCTTTTTGTTTTTATTGCTGAACAAATTACCAAAACCATTGAACGAAAAAAATGGGAAGAAAATTTGAAAAATAATAAATAATTTTAACCAAAATCACCAATAAATACAACCTATTATGAAGAAAAAAATATTTCTGTTTTTTACAGTTTTATTGTTTTTTACACCTTTCGCAACTTTTTCGCAAGAAACCCATGATTCAATAAAATTAACTGAAAGAAACGATGCCTTTCTCAATTACGACAATTATCGGAGTTCTATAACCGATACAACCATAGACGTACTAAAAAAACTAGTAGAACTTCAAACTGATTTAATTATAACTGATAACTACATTATTCATAATTACATTTCAATAAACACAAAAAAAACAGACGATTTACAAAAAAAACTGCAAGCAGCCAAACTTGAAAAGGATTTGTTAAATAAAAAATATGAAGAAGCCAAGCAATGGTTGTTGTATGGATTAATTGTTGCAGGAGTATTTGTTTTGTCAACTATTCTCTTTATTATTTTATTTGCTTTAACCATTAATAAAAAGAAAAATGCAATTAATCAGCTTACAAAGATTGAAATTATAAAGGAAGAACAACTTAAAGAAATTAATAGTCTTAAAAAAGAAAGTGAAAAACAATCTTCTGACTCCAATAACGAAGTTAATAAAGCCAAAGAAAGATTAGAAAATGATTTTAAACTTCAACTCAATAAATACGAATTGCTCAATACAGAGAAAACACTATTAGCAGCCAAATTAAAAGAAAAAGAAAATGCTTTCAATGATTTAAATACAAAACAAAACGCAGTTTCTAACGAAAAAAATACAGAAACAACCCAATTAAAAGAAGAATATGAAAATAAAATTATAGCATTAAATAATGAAGTAGCACAATTGAAACAAGAAATGCTTTTGATTCAACAAAAAGAAAACGCTCCTTTACAAAATTTTGAATCCAATCAATTATTAGAAGAAAATAACCTACTAAAAACTGAGTTAAATCAGTGTAAAGATAAACTCAATAACGAAAATAAACAAAGAATAGAAATAGAAAACGAAATTAAACAATTGATTGAAGAAATAAAAGGAATAAGAAAATAATGATTAATCATTAATAACTGTCATTATGGAAAACAATGAAGACAATAAAATATCGAACTTTGATAATGCCAAATCTCTTATTCAAGAGCTAAAAAATCAATTGAATACCGAGAAAGAAAGATTTAACAGGTTTCGACAGGAAATATATCGCGAAAAAGACTTTAAAACAAGCAAGTTTTACACTTATTTTGGTCCCAGTTATTATTTAGACAGGCAAGCCGTAGTATTCAATATATACATTGCCCCTGCAGGCAACACCGTGGAGTTTTATAAAGAACACATTGCCAAAGTATTTCCTAAGATAAATTCAATAGAAACTCCTTTTGTGGCTGATTTGTTTGCTGAAACTTTGATGTTGGCTTTGAAAATGGATATTAATTTGTTTATTGGCAAATACTCTATTGGTAAAGATGGTGAAGAATATGTGATTGCCGTAGAATATTTGGAAGAGGATATGACATACAATACCATTGATGCAGTTAGTGAATGGTATACTGCCATAAGTAATGACAAAACCTTTGATTTCAATGCAAAATTTATTCAGTTGCAAAACGATTTTGGAAAAACTTTATTCGGTGGACCCACCATCTATTCATTGATTGAAGCCGGTGTTAAACTAGATATACCCGTATTTTACTTGCCAGAAGAAAACCAATTTCAATGGGGTTACGGCAAGAAGCAATTGAGAGGAAGGTCAACCACCTTTAGCACAGATGGTATTAAAGACACCGAATTTACAATGTATAAAGATATGGTAGGTGAGTTTCTTGTAATGTGTGGCTTCCCCACTCCTACCGGAACTAATTGTTTTACCGAAGAAGATATTTTAAATGAAGCAAAAAAGCTCGGTTTTCCTGTTGTTATAAAACCAGTTGCTGGGCACAAAGGACAAGGTGTAACCACAGGTATCGAATCTGAAGAAGAAGTTATAAAAGCATTTAACAATATTGTGGCAGCCGCTAAAGCAGAAGGCGTAAATTTTGATGGTGCTTTAGTTCAACAACAGGTATATGGAACCGACCATCGTTTGCTTTCAGTGAATGGCAAATTTGTTGCTGCACTTGAACGAGTTCCTGCTTTTGTTGATGGAGATGGAATAAACAATATCGAAAAATTGATTGCTATTGAAAACAGTAAAGAAATTCGTATAGATAATGCCAGATCGCCTTTATGCAAAATAAAAATAGATGAGAATTTAATAGACTTTCTGAAATTACAAAACATATCGCTCGACTATATTCCCAAAGAAAATGAAAAGATTATATTAAGGAGAGTAGCAAACATTTCGGCAGGTGGAGTGTCTATCAATGTTACTAACAAAATACATCCTGTAAACGTGCAATTGGTAGAAGATATTGCCAGCTTTTTTGCTGTAAAATGCTTGGGTATTGATGTGCTTGCAGCTGACATTTCGAAACCATGGACGGAAGGCAATTTTGGCATCTTAGAAATCAATGCAGGTCCAGGAGTATTTATGCACCTTGCACCAGCTTATGGTGGTTCGGTGGATGTGCCTCAGTTTATTATGCAATCGCACTTCCCAAAACAAGGAAGCGGCAGAATTCCGATAATTGCTACCAACAAATCATCGAAATATTTTGCCAATCTGCTTTTATCTAAGTTAAAAGAAATAAAACCTGAGGTGTTTTTCTCTTCTTTGACCGAAGAAGGAGTGTTTTTTAATGACCGATTTTTTCACAACAATGCCGAACACGACCAGAATGTGAAAATAATTCTTCGAAACCCTAAAACAGAGTTTGCTTTATTTACACACACCCTCGATAATATATATGATTTTGGTCTATTTCATAGAGGAGCCGACATCGTTATTCTCGATAATCCAGAATTTGTGGAAACATCCACATTAAAAGAACAACTATTATTTGATGGTTTATTAATAAAAATAAACAAAAATAAGATAGAACTGCTTAAAGAAGACATATTACAAACGGAAACTTATTTTGAAACTCCGCAAGAAATGGATGACAAGCTCATTGATATGATAAATCCTTATTTAAGAGAGTTATTATATAAATATGAATAAATAATAACAACTTGTTGAGTAAATATAAAAATAAATTAAGTAGTTGCAGTAAATACAGAAACTAATGATACGCAATTATACTCAACTGTAAGCAAACCATCTTCTCTATTGTTAAAACATAATAAAGAATCTTTTATTGGGTAATCAAAATCGTCAATTGGTATAAATCCCGATTCTCTTAAACGGGTCATCCAATGTTTTGAAGTATCATGCTTTTCGTACCTTTGGTCTTCGTTGGTACTTAATATATTCTCAATTTCTCTACCAAAAAAAATATACTTTATCGCTTCTTCTTCTTCTTTCGATAATTGGGCAATATCAATCATTTCAAAAATAGTTCCAAACAATTGCCAACAACTAACCAAGCGGTCAGGTAAATAAGATACAAAATGGTCGGAATCTGGTTCAATTAAGGTAAATAATTGAGGTTTGCATTGTGCCAAATTTTTTAATACTTTGGTTCTACTTTCAATTGTTTGAAGGTGATGAAGCGTAAAACCAGAGGTAGCACCTGTTAAATCAGTTTTATCATTGGTAATTTCTTTCCAAAAACTACTCGGAAGTTTTTCCGCAAATTCACAAATAGGTATAAATTCAAATATCGTATGACTATTATATAATGCTGTAATTTCTTTAATATTCTTTTCTGCTTCAAAAAGAGAAGCTTGGTCAATATCTAATCCAATAATTTTAATTTTATCAAATTGTTTTCTATTCGTATCCTTTGCTATTTCGCTTAATAACTGTTTTTCGAAATGCCCTTTTCCTATTCCTATATTAATGTGAGTAAATGAATGTGGTGCTTGAAGATAAAAATTCTTCATTTTTTGCAATGCCACATTTGTAGTTTCGGTAACACAAGGAACATTTCTAAGAACTGTATCAAATATATTAATCTGTTTCGATTCATTATATTTATAATCTAAAAACAAGTGATTAGTATCTTTGTTTGGATGAAGCAAAACCCTTTTGCAAATATCTGAAATAACGCTTTCGGGTTCAAATTTTAATAATATTTCTTCAGCCTTTT
>Ga0100388_10005427_pt1 | contig 10413 bp, 13 predicted proteins | sample CryGeymeta201512_FD_81536 | JGI IMG/M metagenome (GOLD analysis project Ga0100388, IMG submission 81536) | Groundwater microbial communities from Crystal Geyser aquifers in Utah, USA - Crystal Geyser metaG 2015-12 | ecosystem: Environmental > Aquatic > Deep subsurface > Groundwater | place... | reverse complement strand
ATCTTAATAAGATAAGCAACATCACGTATCCAGTTCAAAAAGAAACGATGCAGGATGTTGTAAAATTATTGGAGGCGCTATAATAAAATATCAAAAGAATAAGCAAATTATTTTACTTTTCAGTATTGTTATTATAGTACTTGTAGTAGCTGCCGGTGTGTTACTAAACCGACCTAAGGCAGAAACGATTTCAGAGGGAAACGGATCGATATTCGGTAGAATTAATCATGGCATCGATACGACAAAGTCGTATACGATGATTGTTGGCGATCGAATATTTGCGATTAATCAAGATGGGTCATTCTATATTCAAAATATGCTAGCAGGGTCGTATTCTTATACTATTTGGGACGGAACAAAGGAATACGATGCGAGTTCGGGTAACGAGCAGATGCTCTTTATCGAGCCAAACATACGTAGTTCACTCGAGATAGATACTATTAAATAAAAACCTAGCATCAGGATATAAGGCAGAGCTCTTAGTGTCTATGCCGTTTAATCAGTCGTGCTAGTTTTAATTGTGCAAGAGAACGTTCGAGCAGTGCAGTCGCATCTGCGGAACTTACATCATCGGTAGCTTTGTTTTTAAGTTCGAGTGCACGTTGGCGTGCTTCCTGCGCTTGTATCTCGTCTACAGCGTCTGCACGTGTTGCGCTATCAGCAAGAATGCGAATAGAATGTCCAGATATCTGTGCAAAACCTCCCGATACCGCAACGTGTTCGAGCGTGCCATCACCGTCTGTCCTATTGCGTCGCAATGATACAACACCCGGTTCAAGAAGCGTCACCAGCGGGATATGCCCTGGCAACACTGCAATCTGTCCGCTACTCGTCGGGAGTATCGCTTCATATATCTCTTCTTTAAATTCTAGCTTTTCTAGGGTTACCAGTTGAAATGTAAACATTGAAATACCAATATATACAAATATATTCGAATTAATTCGAATCTTTATTCGTGTTTATTTGAGTAATAGACCCTTTCATATAGAATGCTTGTTCAGGTTTATCATCGTGTTTTCCTTCGAGTATTTCTTGCAGTCCACGGATAGTTTCTTTGAGCGGCACATACACACCTTTGATGCCAGAAAATACTTCAGCGACACTAAATGGTTGCGACAAAAATCGCTGGATTCTACGTGCTCGAGCGACAGTTTGTTTATCATCATCAGATAACTCTTCGAGACCTAAAATTGCAATAATATCTTGCAAGTCTTTATATCTCTGTAATATTTTTTGCACACCTCGCGCACAATCATAATGCTCTTGTCCTATTATCTTTGGGTCGAGGATTGTTGATGTCGAATCGAGTGGATCAACGGCAGGGTAGATACCAAGTTCTGTTAACTGTCTAGATAACACAATTGTCGAATCAAGATGACCAAAAGCAGTTGCGGGTGCTGGGTCAGTCAGGTCATCTGCGGGGACATAAATAGCTTGGATCGATGTAATAGATCCTTTTTTTGTTGATGTAATCCGTTCTTGCAACATCCCCATTTCTGTTGCAAGCGTGGGTTGATATCCTACGGCAGATGGCATGCGCCCCAAAAGCGCAGATACCTCTGCACCGGCTTGAGTAAAGCGGAAGATATTATCAACAAAAAATAATACGTCTTGCCCTTCATCGCGGAATTTCTCTGCAATTGTCAAACCAGTTAATCCAATACGTAACCGGGCACCGGGTGGTTCGTTCATCTGACCAAATACAAGTGATGTTTTTGCAAGTACCCCCGATGCTTTCATCTCGTGGTATAAGTCATTTCCTTCTCGTGTCCGCTCTCCCACACCGGCAAACACCGACAGTCCACCATGTTCCGATGCAATGTTGTGAATAAGTTCAGTAATAAGCACTGTTTTGCCTACCCCTGCCCCTCCAAACAGACCAACTTTGCCACCTTTAGTAATCGGCGCAATAAGATCTATAACTTTTATACCCGTCTCAAATATCTCGGTTTTTGTTGATTGGTCATGAAACGGTGGTGGCGCTTGGTGAATAGAACGTTTTTCCTTAATTGCGATCGCTTTACCTCCATCAATCGGGTCTCCCAGAACATTAAACATCCGTCCAAGCGTCTCTTTACCAACGCCTATAGAGATTGGCGCTCCCGTATCTCTGACCTCCATGCCTCGCACCAATCCATCGGTTGATCCCATCGCAACGGTGCGGACTTGCGTTTCACTCAGATGTTGCTCGATCTCTAGAATAAGTTGTGCATCGTTAAATTCAATCTCGAGCGCATTATAAATTGCAGGGAGCGTATCGGTAAATTCAACATCGACAACAACACCAATGATTTGTGTAATTGTTCCAATATTATGTATCGTATTATTTTTTTGCGTTTTTTCCATTTTTATCCTTTCGTATAGTATCTCAAAACTCAAATGTAAAATATTCAATCTACATATAAAATATTAAAGTTTTAAGTTATTAATTGTGGTTTTAACATTTTTAGTTTATACATTTTAGATAATTATACTGCATTTGCCCCCGCCGTTACTTCTGCGAGCTCCTGCGTAATCGCGCCTTGTCTGGTGGTATTATATGTCAGTTGTAAATCGTAAATAATATCTTTTGCGTTGTCCGACGCATTTTTCATCGCGACCATACGTGCGGAATGTTCACTCGCCGCCGCCTCCGCAACTGCTTGGTATATTTCAACTTCTATATATCGGGGTAAGAGCGATTCTAAAATATCATCAGGTGATGGTTCAAAACGAAACTCGACACTGTCATTTCGAGCCGATTCATCTTGATCGGGTTTCGTATTTTCTATCGGCAATATTTTTTTAATTATCGGTTTTTGTGAGACGGTATTAATAAAGTGAGTATACCCAATATAAACTTGGTCGAATGTTTTTTTGGTATAACCATCAATAACAAGCCGTGCGATTGGATTGGTGTCACGTAGTGTGGGCGGAGATTGGAGCGACGCAAAATCAGCAATAATAGTATTGCCTGTTTTTAAAATAAAATCACGGGCTTTACGTTCGATAGTAATTACATTCAGTTCGTGCGTATTATTTTGGTTAATAAATTGGAGCGTTTCTCGCATAATATTTGTTACCAAACTTCCGGCGAGTCCTTTATCTGGGGCGATCAGTATGAACGCAATTTTTTGTGTTGGACCACGGTGACCAGTTCGCAGTAACGGGTGTTTTGTTCTATCGACTCCCGATCCAACTGTGCCCAATACATATTCAATAACGTTCGAATACGGTCGACTTGCAAGAACTTGATTTTGCGCTTTTCTCATTTTTGATGCAGCAACAAGTTCCATCGCCTTTGTAATCTGACGAGTGTTTGATATTGATTTAATTCGTCTGCGCAGTTGTTGTGTGTTTGACATTTAATTTATTAGTAGCAAAGTAGCAAGGTAGCTAAGATACTCATTTCTCTTCCTTTGCTCCATCGCTCCCCTTACCTTCTTCCTTTGCTACTTCGCTACTGTTCACTTCGCTACTCTTTGGTTGTGGCAAAACGTCGCGTGCAGCGGTTACTATTTTATCGAACGTTGTTTCCGGAACATCTCCCTCTTTTATTAACTCGGCAAGGAGTTTAGGATACTTTTTCTCGAGATGATCTATTAGCGTCTGTTCAAATTGTTTTACTTCATCGACCGTGACTGTGTCAAATAATCCTTGGGTAACGCAGTAGAGAATCGCAACTTGCATGCCTACAGGCATCGGTTCATATTGCGGTTGTTTTAATACTTCTGTCAATCGTTTACCGCGTTCTATCTGCGATTTTGTCTGTGCGTCAAGATCGGTAGAAAATTGTGCAAATGCAGCGAGCTCTCTATATTGCGCAAGCTCAAGGCGAAGTTTACCGGCAACCTTTTTCATCGATTTAATCTGTGCCGCACCACCAACACGAGAAACGGATAACCCAACGTTAAGTGCAGGGCGTATTCCCTGGTAGAACAAATCTGTTTCCAAGTAAATCTGTCCGTCAGTAATAGAGATAACATTCGTTGGAATATATGCTGATACATCGCCCGCTTGTGTTTCGATTATCGGTAGAGCAGTAAGCGACCCACCACCAAGTGCATCGCTTAATTTTGCAGCCCGTTCTAGCAGCCGTGAGTGGAGATAAAAGACATCTCCCGGATACGCTTCGCGCCCCGGTGGTCTGCGCAGTAAGAGAGAAACTTGTCTGTATGCCCATGCATGGCGAGATAAATCGTCATAGACAATAAGGGCGTGTTTACCAGAATCTCTAAAATACTCTCCCATTGCACACCCAGCATACGGAGCGATATATTGGAGCGTTGCAGAATCTGCCGCACTCGTTACCACAATAATACTTTGTTTGAGTGCTCCTTCTTTTTCGAGTCTATCAACCAGCTTTGCGATCTTTGCGACTTTTTGACCGACGGCAACATAGATGCAGACAACTTTGGAATCCTGCTTTGCTTGATTTATTATTGTATCTATTGCGATCGCAGTTTTACCTGTCTGTCTATCACCAATAATTAGCTCACGTTGTCCTAGACCAATTGGTATCATAGAATCAACCGCTTTAATACCTGTTTGCAGCGCTTGCGTCACCGACTGTCGTGCGATAACCCCCGGTGCAATTTTTTCTATAGGGCTTGTTTTTTTAGTCTTTATCGGACCCTTGCCATCGAGCGGTCGACCAAGCGGGTCAACGACACGCCCAACAAGCTCTGGACCTACAGGAACTTCCATTATTTTACCGGTTAATCGTGCTTTTTGTCCCGCTTTGAGTTTGCTATCATCGCCAAGGATTATAGCACCAATGCTATCTTCTTCAAGGTTGAGTGCAATGCCATAGAGCGGTTCCCCGCCAGTCGGGAATTCTATCATCTCTGAATATTGTGCCTGTGACAGTCCATAAATACGAGCGATACCATCGCCAACCTCTGTAATTATTCCGACCGACTGAATATCGGGACTTACTTTAAGATCTTCAATCTCTCGGCGGATCAGATCGACAAGATTAGTTGCGGTTTGTTTGGGTGATTCTACTTTTACTGGTGCCATAGTTGTTCCTCCATCGTTTCTAAATGTCGACGAATTGATGCGTCATATTCATAATTATTATACGTAACTTTTATCCCTCCATAGAGATCAGGGTTTACACTCGATTGAATCTGAACATTTTCTGGTGCATGCATCAAAGATCGTAGCGAATGTGCATAAGTATCGACGATGTTTAGTGCAAGAGGAACGGCACTTTCAACAAAAATACTGTCTTTTGCTGCGCGTGCTTTAAGCGACCGCAGTATAAGCGGGAGAAGTTTGCGCATTCGTTTTTTTTGAAGGAAGCGCACGAATCGCTCAATACGCTCTTTTTGTATATCTATAGGAACATCAAGACTTGTTTCGAGCGCGTGCGCCCATATAGAAGGTTGTATTCTCATTTCTTTTCCTTAAGCGTTGTTTCAATTATTTTTACATGGTCAGCATCATTTATTACGCCATGAGAAACTTTCTTAACTGTTTGCACAACGAGGTCGGTAAGCTCTCGCTTCGCCTGTTGCAGAGATTCTTCTTTAGCTGCCTCGATAGTAGCAATTGTTGATGCGATGATCGCTTCTTGTTCTATTTTTGTTTCCTGCGCTATTTTCTGCTTATTTTCTAGAGCAGTTTTTTTTGACAGCGCAATTATCTCCTGTGATTCTTTCGTCGCACGGTCAAGCAAATCACGATGTTTTTTCTCCCATGATTCTTTTTCAGAATCAATTTCGTGTGCTTTGATAAGGCTACCTTCTATAATTTCACGTCGTTGCCCAAGAATTTTTACAACAGGTTTGAATAGAAACTTAGATAAGAGTAGATACAGTATGATAAAGTTAAGAATCTGGAAAACAAGCGTTGTTCCATTTATACCAAGAGCGCCAATCCCACTTTGTTCTGGGCTCGTCGATAATTCAGATATTAATTGCGCACTTGATGTATCACCAAAAACAGGTGTATCACCATTTAGTTCAATTGGGATTGATTGTTCGGTCGTTATGGTGCTCATATATTATTATTCTTTCTAAACGATTCAAGTCCCTTCTACCTAGAGTAAAAGGGTGATCAATCGTCTAGCTTAAACAAACTTGATGATTAATGCGATAACAAGTGAATAAATGGCAATAGCTTCTGCAAGTGCCATAGCAAGAAACATGGCTGCCTGGATCTTGCTTGCTGCCTCGGGGTTTCTCCCAATCGCTTCCATCGCCTTACTTGCAAGCATACCAATAGCAATTGCGGGGACCATCCCGCCAATTGCCATTGTTCCACCGGCTGCTACTAAACGCATTACTGATTCTTCCATATAGACTCCTTTCTACTCCTCATCTCGAGGAGAAAATTGATTAATGTTCCGCTCCATGCGGTTGTGTTGCAATATTAATAAATACTAACGTAAGCATCATAAACACCAGAGCTTGTATCAAACCAACTAATATCTCAAGCCCAAAAAACGGTAGCGGAGCAATGAGTGGTGCAATTGCTCCTATCACTAACAATAGCACTTCTCCGGCAAAAATGTTGCCAAAGAGTCGGAAAGTAAATGATATCATCTTAGAAAACTCGCTAATAAGTTCGAGCAAACCGACAAAACCCATAATCGGATTGGGAAAAAAATTAAAGTATTTTTTCCAATGTGCAAAGAACCCAAGCTGTTTCATGCCAATATAGTGAGTGACACAAACCGATATAAGCGCCAGTGCAAGCGTGCTGTTAATATCTGCATTCCCGCCACGCAGAAGTGGGACAGTATGTTCTCCATTAAAAATAGTGATCGATCCAAAGCCAGGGAACAGTCCAAACCAGTTATTGACGATAATAAAGATAAAAAGCGTCCCGAGGAACGGGAGGAGCGTAAGTGCCTTTTTTTTATCTCCGGTAACATTTTCAATTGTATCGAGCAAAAATTCAATAATTAATTCGAAAAAGTTAGTTATACCTTTGGGAATAAGTTTAACATTCCGTGCTACTATCAAGGAAAATATGACAAGTACTCCAATGATAATCCACGTCGCAAGAAGTGAATTAGTTATGCTAAGCGGTCCAATGTGTGCTATTTTTTCTGCAGCGAGTGATATTTCTATCATTTTTGTAAGTTTTTATATAGTGAATATAATGTATATACAGAAGATGCTAATGCGATTGCGATACCGATAAATAAAAAGGTAACTTTTGTTCCCATGCGGACATCAAGTGAATGCCCAATGAAAACAAAAAAAATAAGTGGCACGGCGATGACGAAACCAATCTCACCAAGCATAACTACAACCGACCGAGTCGTAATTACCCTTCGGTGATCTTTCGTCGCGTTTGTATCCGCCTTTTTCACGCTACCATCCTCAAAATATGATTGAATCTTAACCTTGTCAAGAGCCGATTATTGACGGCTACGCTCTACCATGATATCATACAGTTTTATATAACGTAAGCACTAAGGAGACAAGATGTCCCATACATGCAATTATTGCGTCGTAACCTGTATTGATTTTCGGTTTCATCCACTGCTACAATCATTTTTTTATGAGTTAGGGGAGTGTGATAGAGTTGCACTTGCAGGAGCATCTAAAGCCATAGTTGATGAAGATACACGTGATGTAGTATTAAAACAAATCAATATATCTCAAAAACTCCATAATGTGACATCGGTTATTCTTGTTGACCATGAAGATTGTGGGGCGTACGGAGGGAAAAAGGCTGTAACATCTGACGAAAGTGAAATAAACCTACATGCGCAGACCCTGCATCAAGCTCGTGATATTATTCAAAAACATCTTCCAGGACTCACAATAGAATTAAAATTCGTAAAATTAAATGGTGAAATTATTGATCTTTAAGAGACTGCAACATCCATAAGTGCATGCGCCACATTCTCAAGTATGGATACGGTATCCATAATACCGATGTGTTGAGCGTTCATCATTATTGTCCAGATGGTCCATTTGATTGGACCGAGTGATCCTATCAATCATCGTCAGTGATAATACTCCCTGATGCATCTTGTGTCGGGGCATTTATTTAGGTATACTTTCAATTATTAGCGGGTGTAGTACAATGGTAGTACGCATGCTTCCCAAGCATGATACGGGAGTCCGATTCTCCTCGCCCGCTCCAAGCCGATATAGCTCAGTTGGTAGAGCAACACTTTCGTAAAGTGGAGGTCGTCGGTTCAAATCCGACTATCGGCTCCAAAGAAAGGAATATATGAATCGTATCAAAGATTTGTTTACAAAAATGTCAGTTTTGCAAAAATATACAATCGTTATATTTTTACTCTCATGCATTGAGTCATTTGTCTGGAACGTCGTCTACCATTTTGATTCAACACCGTTAGCTGTGATTGATGGTATTATAATTATTAATATGGTTATATCCTCTCTGACAGTAAAAAAAGTTCCCCTTACTGGCTCTTTATTAATAGCAATGAATGCGACGTTGGTATTTCTCGGGTTCATACTCATACGCGGTTTGCTTGGCGCGCGATAGATATCTTGTATGAAAAAACTAACGGCAAAACGTATTTTAGAAATTATCCCGGGACTCACCATGTGGATAGCGCTCATCGCGCCGTTTGTTTTATCATTTACATATCCTACTGCGGTAGGTATTTTCATCATTCTTTTTGATCTGTACTGGATCTATAAAGCGCTCATAACGGGATATCATCTCGTCGTCGGGTTTCTGCATATGAGAAAGTATATGCGCATGCCATGGAAAAAGAAGTTAGAAGCAGTCCAACCCTCGGCGATTATTGCTGACCCAGCGTTTGTGTATAATGCGGTTATTCTTGCTACATATAAAGAAGAGATGGATATCTTGCGTCCATCTGTAGAATCAATAGTTAAATCCGATTTTGCGCATGAACGGATTATATTTGTTCTTGCGACAGAAGAACGCGATAAGCAGCGGGCGCATACAAATGCAGCCATTCTCAAAAAAGAGTTTGGCTCTGCATTTTACGACTTTATTGTTACCGAGCACCCCGATGGTATTAAAGGTGAGATGAAAGCAAAAGGGGCAAATGTTACATGGGCTGCAAAAAAATTATCAGACTATGTTAACCAAAAAGGTATTGATCCGGAGATGGTTATCGTATCAACTGCTGATGCCGATAGTCGGTTTCATCCGCATTACTTTAGCGCGCTTACCTATGAATTCGTAACCAACCCTAACAGACAGCGCAGAAGCTTTCAGCCAATTCCTGTATTTGCTAATAATATCTGGGAAGCGCCTGCAATTGCTCGGTTGCTTGCATACGGATCAACATTCTGGCAACTTGTAGAATCTACGCGACCATGGCGGTTGATGAACTTTTCAACGCATGCAATGAGTTTGGCGTTGCTCCAAGCGATTGATTATTGGGATGTCACCGTCGTTAACGAAGATTCATGTCAATTTTGGCGTGCATATTATACGTATCAGGGAGATCATGAAGTGGTACCGATATTTTTCCCTGTCTACATGGATGCAGTGCTTGCAGATACTTTTTGGCTCACCATGCAAAACCAATATCGCCAGCGACTTCGTTGGGCATATGGGGTCGAACATTTTCCCCATGTTGTGCTTGATGCATGGAAGCACACAGAAATCTCGCTTATCGACCGTATCGTCAAAGTATGGCGACTCTACGAAGCTAACTTTTCTTGGGCAACAGCGAGTATCTTTATCGCATTTGTTGGGTGGTTCCCTACTCTTGTTAACAGAACATTTGCGCACACTGTTCTTGCATATAATATTCCGCTCTATACAACACGCCTTATGGCGATAACATGGGTGGGGCTTATTATATCAGCATATATTACCATTCAGCTACTTCCGCCAAGACCGTCGCATTTTAGACGTAGGCATGAACTCATGATGGCACTACAGTGGTTTTTGGTTCCCATCGGCGCAATATTTTTTGGTTCCATCCCATCAATCCACGCACAGACGCGATTAATGTTTGGTAAGTATATGGGCTTTTGGACAACTCAAAAAAGCACAGCGATAAAAAATCGTTGATATATTAAGCAGTATAGGTTATACTCTTGGTATACTTCTATGTTTTATAGAAGTAAGTTAATTCTTATTTTATCTTGATATTTGATGTTTGTAATTTGTTATTTGAGGTTTGTGATTTGATATTTGAAACTCTCGGGGTGTGGCGCAGTTGGTAGCGCGCCGGTTTTGGGAACCGGAGGTCGCTGGTTCGAATCCAGTCACCCCGACCAAGTTAGACATTTCAAATTTTCAGAGGAAAGGGTTTGCTCGCTCGCCCCGCCTTTGGCGGGTCTCGCTTCGCAAGAAGCCCTGTATTTCGGAATTAAATCGTAAGGTCGGACAAATTCAAATTCAGTTTTTCGGGAAAGCAAACGGTGGTTCGTTCCAATTTTTTCCGCCAATGATTTTATTTCGTAAAAATCATTGGACAAAGCAAGTTTTTCGGCGTGGTGAGCGGTT
>Ga0100388_10005424_pt1 | contig 10420 bp, 8 predicted proteins | sample CryGeymeta201512_FD_81536 | JGI IMG/M metagenome (GOLD analysis project Ga0100388, IMG submission 81536) | Groundwater microbial communities from Crystal Geyser aquifers in Utah, USA - Crystal Geyser metaG 2015-12 | ecosystem: Environmental > Aquatic > Deep subsurface > Groundwater | place: USA... | reverse complement strand
CTACGTCCGGCCACCGTCCTCGCAGAATGGATAACGGCGCAGAGCGGCGATGCCCAAGCGCCGTAATTGGCAAAAAAACCTAAAGAAAATCTAAACGGACCCGTTAATCGACGCATAGCGTTCAATAAGGCCGTCTGGTCTGGTATGTCCAAAGTTGCACACTTAACCACTTTATTCCCGTCAACGCAGGCGACCGGCGGGCTGGACTCGCCCGCGCCGCGCAAGGCCGATGACCGCCGGCTGCTGCGCCGCTACATCCGGGGCGCGGCTATCGCCTGGAGCCTGGCCATCGGCATGATGGTTTTTTTTAGCCTGGGGCCTGTGCAAAGCCATGGCTTGTCGGCGCCGACCGAGGTTTGGCGAGGTTTCGCGGTCTCACATCTCCTCGTCTGGCTGCTCGGCCTTGCCGGCATTGCCGTGGCTGCGGACTATGCCTTCCGGCACCTGAACCGCAGGCTGGCCGAGCTGGGTAAACTGGAACTCACGGCCAAGGTATTCGACGACAGCCTACAGGCGATTGCGATTACCGATCCCTATGGAAAAATCATCAAGGTCAACCCGATGTTCTCCGAAATAACCGGGTTTGAGCCTGCTGAGGTCATCGGCAAGGACATTGCCTGGCTGGACGAACCGGACAGTGACGGTGCTGAGGGTATCGCCGACCCGTCATACAAATTGAGATCGGCAAGCTGCTGGGCCGGCGAAACCCGTAAACGGCGCAAGAATGGCGAGGCCTTCACCGCCTGGGAAAACGCCTCGGCCATCGACGATGATGCCGGCCAGCGCCAGAGCTGCATCTTTATGTTCCAGGACATCACCGACCGCAAATCGTTTTCCTCCCGACTGGAGCAACTGGCCCACTATGACCCGCTGACCGATCTGCCTAACCGGCGCTTGCTTTCCGACCGGGTCGCTCATGCCGTTCAGCGCGCCAGCCGGAGCAACGAGCAACATGCGCTGCTGTTCATCGACCTGGATCATTTCAAGCGCATCAACGACACCATGGGTCATCTATCAGGCGATCACCTGTTGGTGGTGGTCGCCGAACGCTTGCAAAACTGCGTGCGCGCCAGCGATACCGTGGCCCGGCTGGGCGGCGACGAATTCGCCATCCTGCTGGAGGAGATCGAGGTTGTGGACGTCGAACGGATCGTCGAAAAAATACTGACCACGCTGACCGTGCCGATCCTGCTGGAAGGCCGAAACTGGCATATCGGCGCCAGTATCGGCATCAGCCTGAGTCCGCGCGACGGCGCCGACATGGCCGCGCTGCTGAAAAACGCCGACACCGCTTTGTACCGGGCCAAGGCGGATGGCCGACACTGCTTCCGGTTTTTCGACCAGGCAATGGCCGATCAGGCAGCGTTGCAAGTAGGCCAAGAAGCGGCGCTGCGTCTGGCGGTGGAGAGCAAGGCATTTGTCCTGCATTACCAACCCCAACTCGACATGGCCAACGGCAAAATCATCGGTGTCGAGGCCCTGGTCCGTTGGCAGCGAGGCGACGAAATTATCTCGCCGCAGGAATTCATCGCCCTGGCCGAGGACACTGGTCTCATCGTGCCCATCGGCCGCTGGCTGCTTGGCGCCGCCTGTCGCGACATCAAATCGCTTCATGGCGAGGGCTTCGGCGACCTGAAGCTGGCAATAAACCTGTCGGCGGTGGAATTGAAGCAGACCGACTTTGTCGAGCAGATACTGCTGACCCTGGCCGAATCCGGATTCCCGCCCAACAGGCTGGAGCTGGAAATTACCGAGAGCACCATGCTGGTGGACGTCAACCGGGTCATCAGCGTGCTCGATGCGCTCGCCGCTACCGGCATCAGTTTGTCTATCGACGACTTTGGCACAGGCTATTCCTCGCTGTCCTACCTGAAGCAACTGCCGGTCGACTTCATCAAGATAGACCGCAGTTTTGTGCGCAATACGCCGGATGACAAGGAAGACTGCACCATTGTCCAGGCCATCGTCACCATGAGTCACACCTTGGACATGAAAGTCGTGGCCGAAGGCGTGGAAACCGACCAGCAGATGCAATTCCTGAGCGCCAAGGGCTGCGACATCAGCCAGGGCTATCTGATCTCAAAACCACTCCCGATCGACGAATTGCGGCCGTGGCTGGGCGACTGGCAGGCCCAGGCGCGGAGGCGTGTTTTCAGACCCGCCTGACAGACCAGTGTGATCGGACTATCCTGAGCCGATCGACGCCTATTCAGCCACTCAGCCATGTCCGACCTCAGCAAACACGCGACCCGCCTCATTATCCGCCTGCCCATCTCGGGCATGACCTGCGCCTCCTGTTCGACCCGGCTGGAAAACAACCTGAATCGCCTGCCCGGCGTCGAGGCCCAGGTCAACCTGGCCACCGAACAGGCCCAGGTCAGTTTCGATCCTGAGCAGACCGATGCCCAGGCGATCTTGATGCAAGTAAACAAGACCGGTTTCAGCGTGCCGCCTCGCACCCTGAACCTGAACATCGCCGGCATGACCTGTGCCTCTTGCTCCAGTCGGCTGGAGCGCGTCCTCAATACATTGCCCGGGGTCGAGGCGCAGATCAACCTGGCTACCGAAAAGGCGCGAGTCCGTTACCAGCCCGGTCTGATCGACGAGGATGGGCTGATCGCCGCTGTGGCCCGTGCCGGGTTCACCGCCACGCCGGCCACGGAAGAACAACGGGCTCAGGAAAAGGCCCGCAAGGCCGCCGAATATCGCCATGAGGTGCGAGTATTCGTCTTTGCCGCGCTGTTGACCGTGCCCTTGCTGTTGGAAATGGCGGCCATGATCGGCGGTGAACATGGCCATCCCTTCCTCCCCGGCTGGGTGCAATGGCTGCTGGCCACGCCGGTGCAGTTCTGGGCCGGCTGGCGCTTCTATGACGGGGCATGGAAATCGCTGCGCGGCGGCGGCGCCAACATGGACGTACTGGTCGCGCTGGGCACCAGCGCGGCCTATTTCTTCAGCCTGGCCACCTTGTTGCTGGCACCTGGCGGGCATCTTTATTTCGAGGCCAGCGCCGCCGTAGTCACTCTGGTGCGCCTGGGCAAACTATTGGAGGTCCGCGCCAAGAGCCGGACCTCGACCGCCATTGAGCAACTGATCGGGCTGCAACCACGCAGCGCGCGAGTGGAACGCAACGGCGAATTCGTCGACACCGACATCGCCGGCATCCGCCCCGGCGACCGGGTCCAGGTTCGCGCCGGGGAACGCATAGCGGTCGACGGCACGGTCGAGGATGGCCGCTCCGGCGTCGATGAGAGCCTACTCACCGGCGAAAGCCTGCCGGTCGCCAAGACCACCGGCGCGCGCGTCATCGCCGGGGCGCAAAACCTGGACGGACTATTGATCGTCCGGGCCGAGGGCGTCGGCGCCCAAACCCAGTTGATGGAGATCGTCCGGCTCACCGAGGCGGCTCAAGGCTCCAAGGCGCCGATCCAGAAGTTGGCCGACCGCATCTCCGGCATCTTTGTCCCAGCCGTCATCGGCCTGGCGTTGCTCGCCCTGGCCGGCTGGTGGCTGGTCACCGGCAGTTTCAGCCAGAGCCTGATCCCCGCCGTGGCGGTACTGGTCATCGCCTGCCCCTGCGCCCTCGGCCTGGCCACCCCGACCGCCGTGATGGTCGGCCTGGGGCGCGGCGCCCAGTTGGGCATTCTGGTTCGCGCCGCCGAGGTGCTGGAACGGGCCGAACGGGTCGATGTGCTGGCCCTGGACAAGACCGGCACCTTGACCGAGGGGCGCCCCGCACTGATCGCCCTGGAGCCGAACGACAACACACTGCTCGGCCTGGCGGCGGCGCTGGAGCAAGGCAGCAGTCATCCGCTGGCCAAGGCCGTGCTGGAGGCCGCACGACAACGCGGCCTCGCCATCCCACCGGTGACCGACTTTGTGAACATTCCGGGCGAAGGGGTGAGTGGCACGGTCGCCGGCCGGGCACTCCGGCTTACTGCCGCCGCTCGCCCCGATACAGTGGCCGGGAGCGAGGGCGCAACGGTGGTTGAGTTGACCGCCGATGGTGCGCCGATCGCCCGCCTCGCCTTCGCCGACCGACTACGGTCCACTTCGGTCGCCGCCGTCGGCCGGCTCAAGGCCGCCGGCATCCGACCGGTCATGCTGACCGGCGACAATGCCGCCACGGCCGCCGCCATCGCCCGCGAGGCGGGGATTGACGACTGGCAAGCCGGCGTCAAACCTCAGGCCAAGGCCGCCGCCGTAGCCTCGCTCAAGGCCGAGGGGCGCATCGTCGCCATGGTCGGCGACGGCATCAACGACGCCCCGGCGCTGGCCAGTGCCGACCTCAGCTTCGCCATGAGTTCCGGCGCCGACATCGCCATGGAAGCGGCCGACATCACCCTGATGCACAACGATCTCAACGCGGTGGTCGATGCGGTGGAGCTGTCGCGCGCGGTCATGCGCAAGATTCGCCAGAACCTGTTTTTCGCCTTCATCTACAACGTGCTGGCCCTGCCGCTGGCGGCGCTGGGTTACCTCAACCCGGTGATCGCCGGCGCGGCCATGGCCCTGTCTTCGGTTTCGGTGGTCACCAACTCGTTGCAATTGAAACGCTGGCGGCCCAATCGGGCAAAATAATTTCCTTCAGCCAAACTGACATCACCATGCGCATCGGTATCCCCAAGGAAATCAAGTCCCAGGAATATCGGGTCGCGGCAACGCCAGCCGGGGTTGCCGCATTGGTCCGGGCCGGACATCCGGTCCTGGTCGAACTCGGCGCGGGTAGCGCCATCGGCTACAGCGACTCGGACTATCGGGCGGCCGGCGCGACCCTGGCCGCAGACGCGGCGGCGGTCTACCAAGCCGAACTGGTATTCAAGGTCAAGGAACCTCAGGCCAGCGAGCTGAACTACCTGCGCACCGGGCAAATCCTGTTCTGCTATCTGCATCTGGCCGCCGCGCCAGAGCTGACCCAAAGCCTGCTGACCAGCGGCGTAACTGCCATCGCCTTTGAAACCGTGGAGGACCGCGCCGGAGATACGCCCTTGCTCGCCCCCATGTCGCGGGTCGCCGGCCGCCTGGCGGTGCAGGTCGGGATGCAGGCGCTGGAGATGAAGAACGGCGGGCGCGGCGTGCTGCTGGCCGGCGTGGAGGGCGTGCCGCCCGGTCGGGTGATCATCATCGGCGGCGGCGAGGTGGGCGCCAACGCCGCCCATATCGCCATTGGCATCGGCGCCAACGTGACCTTGCTGGACCGCAATCCGGACCGGCTGCGCGCCTTCGACCAACACTATCCCGGCCGTATCCGCACCGTCGTCTCCGACCCGGCCGCGATCGAAACCTGGGTCACCCAGGCCGATCTGGTCATCGGCGCCGTCTATGTCCATGGCCGCCGGGCGCCCAAACTCATCTCCCGCGAACTGGTGCGCCGGATGCCGCCGGGTGCCGCCATTGTCGATGTCGCCATCGACCAGGGCGGCATCGCCGAAACCTCGACCGTAACGAGCCACGCGGCCCCTTTCGCCATCCAGGAAGGGGTCGTTCACTACGGCGTGCCGAACATGCCCGGCGCGGTCGCCCGCACCAGCACCCTGGCGCTCGAAGCGGCAACCCTGCCCTATCTGCTGAAGCTGATGGAGTGCGGACCACGCGTGGCCTTCGAGAGCGATCCAGGCTTCGCCGACGGGCTTAACCTGGCCGCCGGCCGGGTCTGCCACAGCGGCCTGGCGCAAGATATGGGCCTGAGCGCCGCCGACTGGCGCGAGGTCATCGCCGGATCACGCCCAGCCAACCGGTCACACCGTCAATAAGGACTACACGCGGTAGTCCATCAGGGACACCGCAGCATTGCTAACATGATCGAGGTGTCGATAAATTTCGCGCCACAACCCGTTAAGAAAACCAAATGAATGGCAAAACTTGAAATCAAAAAATGTGATTTCAAGTTGAGGCGGCGCCCGCAATTCGCCCATGGTATTCACCGAACAAGGCGTCGCCATGCTGTCCAGCGTTCTGCGCAGCGAACGTACCGTGCAGGTCAACATCCAGATCATGCGGGATGAGTGAGACTCGTGGGCGAAAGCCAAACCATCCTGTCGGGCACCGTCCCGCAATCCGCTACGGCGAGGAGAGCGTCTTTTGCTCGGCCGCCTTGTAGCGCAGTTGCGTCATCAGCGCCGACTTTCAGCCGTCGACCGAATGGCTCGCCTGCTGAGCCTCGCCGCGAGTACACTGGCGATGCCATTTGGAAATCGCGCCACCGCGAGCGAAAGGGAGGCGCAACGATGAACAGCAAGCAACTGCCGACCCTCGGCGACAAGTCCTTCGAATCCATCAAGCAGACCAACGAGCACGGCGCCGAATACTGGAGCGCTCGCGACCTGCAATTACTGCTGGGCTACAGCCAGTGGCGGCGCTTCGAGCAGGCCATCGAGCGCGCCATAACGTCTTGTGAACAATCGGGAAATCGACCCGACTACCATTTTGCCGGCGCCGGCAAAATGGTCGGCCTCGGATCAGGCAGTCAGCGAACCGTTGAGGATTACCACCTCTCCCGCTTCGCCTGTTACCTCATTGCCCAGAACGGTGACCCGCGCAAGCCGGAAATTGCCCAGGCCCAGAAATACTTTGCCGTTCAGGCCCGCCGCCAGGAACTGAACGACCAAGCCACCGCCGATATGGAACGGCTGGAATTGCGCAAGCAGACCGCCGAGGAATTCAAGGCCCTATCCGGCGCGGCGCAGGATGCCGGTGTGCAAAGCAAGATGTTCGGCGTCTTTCACGATGCCGGCTACAAGGGGCTGTACGGAGGTATTGGCCGCGACGCCATCAAGCAACGCAAGGCCATTCCGGAAAAGGACAACCTGCTGGACCGCATGAACGCGACGGAACTCGCGGCCAACCAGTTCCGTCTGACGCAAACCCGCGACAAGCTGGCGCGGGAGGGCGTGCGCAACCAGTCGCAGGCCATTCAGACCCACGAACAGGTCGGCAAGGAGGTACGCGACGCGATCAAGCGTATCGGCGGCACGTTGCCCGAAAACATTCCACCCGCCGAGCACATCAAGGAGGTCGAAAAACGAGTCAAGACCGCGACCCCGAAATTGACGCTGGATGAGCGTGAAGCCGGCGGGTTGCTGGGGGACGCCGGCAAGAAAACCGGTGCCGACTAAGAGGCCAACCATGACCGAACCCACCATCACCTGCCCGAACTGCAAGACCGAAATCCGGTTGACGGAATCCCTTGCCGCGCCGCTAATTGCGGCGACGCGCCAGCAGTTCGAGCGGCAGCTCGCACAAAAGGACGAGGATTACGCCCGCCGCGAGCAGGGCGTCCGCGACAAGGAAAAGCAGATCGCCGAGGCCAGGCGCACGCTGGATGAACAAGTCGCCGATCAAGTCGCCGCGCAACTGAAGGCCGAGCGCGCCCGCGTCGTCGCCGAAGAGTCGAAGAAAGCCCGGCAGGCCACCGAGATGGAACTTGAAGGCAAGGCGCGCGAACTTGCCGAACTTCAGGACGTGCTCAAGTCCCGCGACGAAAAACTAGCCGAAGCCCAGAAAGCGCAGGCCGAGCTCATCAAGAAGCAGCGCGAACTCGACGACGCCAGACGCGAACTCGAACTGACCGTCGAAAAGCGCGTGCAGGATGGCCTGACCGATGTTCGCACCCAGGCCAAAAAGGAAGCCGAGGATGAACAGAAACTCAAGGTAATGGAAAAGGAGCAGACCATTGCCGCGATGCAGAAGCAGATCGAGGACCTCAAGCGCCGGGCCGAACAGGGCTCCCAGCAACTACAGGGCGAAGTGCAGGAACTGGAACTGGAACACCTGCTGCGCGCCAAGTTCCCTTTCGACAGCATCGAACCCGTGCCCAAGGGCGAATTCGGCGGCGACGTGTTGCACCGCGTCGTCAGCCAGGGCGGTCAGCCCTGCGGCACGATGCTGTGGGAATTCAAGCGCACCAAGAACTGGAGCGACGGCTGGCTGGTAAAGCTTCGCGATGACCAGCGGACTGCGAAGGCAGAAATCGCCGTGATCGTGAGCCAGATATTGCCGAAAGGCGTTGAAACTTTCGAAATGGTAGAGGGAGTGTGGGTAACGCACCCCCGCGCCGCCTTGCCGGTAGCCATGATTTTGCGCCAGTCTTTGCTGGAACTTGCCCTTGCACGGCAGACCACCGAAGGCCAGCAGACCAAGACCGAGATGGTCTACCAGTACCTCACCGGCCCACGCTTCCGCCAGCGCGTCGAAGCCATCGTCGAGGCGTTTTCATCCATGCAGGAAGACCTGGACAAGGAACGCAAGGCCATCATGAAGCAATGGGCCAAGCGCGAGGAGCAGATCGAGCGCGTGATGGGCGCGACGGTGGGGATGTATGGCGATTTGCAGGGGATTGCGGGGAAGTCGTTGCAAGAGATCGAGGGGCTGAGCCTTCAAGCACTGGACGCATCTGTCGCATACAGTGGGAATGCGGAGGAATGAGCGCAACAATCATCGGCAACAGAAACGATAAGGCCATTGTTCTTACAATTGCGCCTTGTAAATATGTCAATAATGACATATTATTTTAAATATGAGTAAGCAGCGTAAACCGCTGGCGTGGCTGCATGGCGAAGTCAAAACGCCGCCGTTTTCCGCCGAGGCAAGAGTTGAGGCTGGCGTTTTATTACGACACCTGCAAGAGGGCATCAATATATCGCTGCCGCACTCAAGGCCAATGCCCACTATCGGTCGCGGTTGTCATGAATTACGCATCCCCGACCAAAATCGCACCTGGCGCATTGTGTATTACGTGGATACGGTAGCCATCGTAATTCTTGAAGTGTTTGCGAAAACCACAAGCCAAACGTCCCAGGTCGTTGTTGATATTTGCAAGGCGAGACTGAAACACTACAAGTCAATTTAGCAGAAGGATAAATGCCATGAAGACTGACAAATTAGCGCGCCTCCATGTGGCTGGCTGGCAGGTTGGCAGTACAGAGGATTTTTTGCAACTAAGCGATGAAGAGGCACAACTTGTTGCACTCAAACTTTCGCTCATTAGCGCGGTAAAAAAATCACGCATCAAACGCAAGCTTTCTCAAATTGACCTGGCGCAACGCATGAAATCGAGCCAATCGCGCATTGCCAAAATCGAAGCGGGTGATCCTTCCGTTTCGCTGGATTTGATTGTGCGTGCGCTCATCGCAAGCGGCGCAACAACGCGCGATATTCAGGCGGCGTTTACGGCAAAATGAGAAGCGAACCCGTCGCTGGAGTGCAGCCAGAGGTTATGCGCTGGGCAAGGCAGTCAATCGGGCTGTCGGTGTCTGATGTCGCCCTTCGTTTGAAGCGGCCTGCTGAAGAAATTGAAGCTTGGGAGGCAGGAGATGCATTTCCAAGCTATCCCCAATTGGAAAAACTGGCGTATCAAATTTACAAGCGTCCATTGGCTGTTTTCTTTTTGCCAATCCCCCCCGAAGAAGCAAGTCCGACACGAGAATTTCGAACCTTGCCAACGGATGAGCTGCTAACGCTCGCCGTTGATACCCACTTACACATCCGCCATGCCCACGCTTTTCAACTTGCGCTAAAGGAATTGTTTGGCGCTCGCAACCCCAGCGAACATTGCATTTGGCAGGAGTCGTCGTTGTCCCGTGCGGGTTCTATCGTAGGCCAGGCCGCATCAGTTCGTGACTATTTGGGCATCACTCTCGATGAGCAAACTCGTTGGAAAGATGATGAACATGCACTAAAAAAATGGCGTAAAGCGATAGAGGATAAAGGCGTATTCATTTTCAAGGAATCCTTCGAGCAGAAGGATATTTCCGGATTTTGTCTTGTTGACAGCCAATTTCCGGTTGTTTATTTGAACAACAGCACAACCAAAACAAGACAAACTTTTAGCCTGCTCCATGAGCTTGCGCACCTGTTGCTCAGTGTTAACGGACTGAGCAAATTCGACCAGCGATATGTTGAGCGCCTGCCGGATCAGGAAAAACAGACCGAGCAGTTTTGCAATGCAATCGCTGCGGAGATCCTGATCCCATCGCCTGATTTTCAGATTCAGGCAAAACAGTTTCCGGCAGACATTGAGCGTGCATCCGAGCAGCAACTCTCAGACCTTGCTGCGCGTTATGGGGTCAGTCGTGAAGCTGTGTTGCGCCGATTCCTTGATCAAGATCGCGTGACCGCCGCTTTCTATGAAAGAAAGGCAACAGCATGGGCGGCACAGCAGAAAAAAGGAACGGGTGGCGATTGGTATGCCTCAAAGAATGCTTACCTGAGCGACCGTTTTGCGAGGGAAGTAGTCAGCCGCCATTACAAAAACCAGCTTAGCGTCAATCAGGCAGCAGATATGCTGGGGATCAAACCCAAGAACTTTGCCGGACTGGAGCAACGTATCCTGCAAGGGATCGCGACATGATTTATGTATTCGACACCAGCTCAGTACGCTCACTCCAGCATTTCTATCCCAGTGTATTCAAAACCATCTGGG
>Ga0100388_10005415_pt1 | contig 10433 bp, 10 predicted proteins | sample CryGeymeta201512_FD_81536 | JGI IMG/M metagenome (GOLD analysis project Ga0100388, IMG submission 81536) | Groundwater microbial communities from Crystal Geyser aquifers in Utah, USA - Crystal Geyser metaG 2015-12 | ecosystem: Environmental > Aquatic > Deep subsurface > Groundwater | place... | reverse complement strand
TTATCTCGTTTTTCAGTTCGTTTCCCATTGCGGCGTTTGAAGGTATTCGCGTAAGCGCGTATGCAGTTGGAGCGTATTACGCGTGTTTTATTTTGTGGTTTTGGTATGCGTCGCACAGGCGCGCACATCTATGCGTTCAGCAATAAAAATCTATATTCTTATCGGGTTGGTGTTTGTAAATATCGTTTTATACGACGCGATTTTCGGGTATTTCAACCGCAAGCAGTTTTCTTTGTATTTTTTAAATGTCGGGCAAGGAGATTCGGAATTGATTCAAACGCGGCGCGCGGCAGTGCTTGTTGATGCTGGCCCGAATCAAAAAGCCGCAACAAACCTTGATGCGATTATGCCCGCATACCGTAGAACTATTGATGTTGCGATGATTACGCATCCGAACGCAGACCATATGGCGGGGTTGCTTGATATTCTGAAACGGTATCGCGTGCGTGTTCTTATGATGAATGGCGTTGCGGATATATCCGCAACGTACGATGCGGTTATGAAAGCGGCGCATATGAATAATATTCCGATTGTGTATGCCCGCGCAGGCGAGCGTGTCTCATTTGAAAATGTGTCGCTTGACGTGTTATGGCCGCAATTGGACTTGCCTATTCCTGCACAGCTTTCTAGTAATAAAGCCAACGATACGGCGATTGTGAGTTTGGTTTCGTACCGCAGTTTCAAAGCATTATTAACCAGCGATGTATCGCAATCTGTTGAGCAAAAATTACTCTCCGTACTTTCGGATATTGATATTTTAAAAGTTGCGCATCATGGTTCAAAGTATTCAACATCGGACGCGTTGCTTGAAAAAATACGGCCGTCGTATGCGATTATTTCTGTGGGGAGAAATACATACGGCCATCCGACGCAAGACGTGCTCGCGCGTCTCCAGGAAATAGGCAGCAGTATTTTGCGCACGGACATGAACGGGACAATCCAAGCAGTGATTGAAAAAGGAAAATTAGTCGTACACGGGGCGCTACCATGAAAGTTTTGAGTTTTACGTCATAATGCGGTTATACCCTGTAGTAGATTTTCGGCATCCCGCAAAGCGGGAAAAAGAAAATATGGTATTATATAAAGAAGTATTCACACATACTGAAAACCAGTAATGTAACAAGAATAAACATTCATTAAGCCGAAAACTCACTACGGGGTATAGTAAGATGTAATTGCTAACAAGAAAATTTTTGTTGCCGAATTGATTAAATAGTATATATAGCTGACAGTATATGGAAAAGCGTATTCCCATTTCAGAAGTTCCTGCGCATGCGGGAAAAACCGTTGTTGTTTCGGGCTGGGTGCAAGCGCGGCGCGACCACGGCAAGCTTATTTTCATTGATGTGCGCGACCGCTCGGGATTGCTTCAAGTCGTGTTCACGCTTGACAATAAAGATATGCAAAAACGCGCTGACCAACTTCGGCCTGAATGGGTGGTGAGTGTCACAGGCATGGTGAATCAGCGTCCCAAAGGAATGGAAAATTCTTGTATTGCGACAGGCATGGTTGAGCTTTTGGCGCGCGACTTAATTATTTTAGCAAAAGCACACACGCCGCCGTTTGCGATTGATGCGGACGGTAAGGATGTAAACGAAGAATTGCGGTTAAAATACAGGTATCTTGATTTGCGAAGGCAGCGTATGGCGCGCAACATCATTATGCGGCATGAAACCGTGCTGTTTATGCGCAATTGGCTTTCCAAACAAGGATTTATTGAAATTGAAACCCCGATTTTGACCAAATCAACACCGGAAGGAGCGCGCGATTACGTGGTTCCGTCGCGTTTGTATCAAGGAAATTTTTATGCATTGCCGCAATCCCCGCAGCAGTATAAACAACTTTTGATGGTTGCCGGATTTGAGCGATATTTTCAAATTGCCAGGTGTTTTCGTGATGAAGACCCGCGCGGAGACCGCCAACCGGAGTTCACGCAACTTGATGTGGAAATGAGTTTTGTCCAACGCGAGGATGTGATGGCAGTTATTGAGCCGCTGTGCATTGATATGGTGAAAACGCTTTATCCGGAAAAGACCATTCAGGAAATTCCATTTCCGCGCATGTCTTATCAAGAAGCAATGGGAAAGTATCATTCGGATAAGCCGGATTTGCGTAAAAATAAAAACGACCCGGATGTGCTTGCGTTTGTGTGGATTGTTGATTTTCCATTTTTTAAAAAAGTTGAAAAAGGGAACGCTTCGCACCCCGAAGCCTTGGCGGAGGGGTGGACGTTTACCCATAATCCGTTTTCTGCGCCCAAACCTGAACATATGGATTGGTTGATGCATAAACAAAACATCGGAGATATTTTAACCACGCAATACGATTTGGCCCTGAACGGCTGCGAACTGGGCGGCGGAAGCATTCGCAATCATACGCCAGAGGCGTTGCAAAAAGTTTTTGAAATTATGGGATACGAACAGGAACGGATTGTAAGGAATTTCGGCCATATGCTTGAAGCGTTTTCGTATGGTGCGCCTCCGCACGGCGGCATTGCGTTGGGGCTGGATCGGCTGTTGATGTTGCTGCATCACGAGCAAAATATTCGCGAAGTAATGGCATTCCCGAAAACAGGGGATGCGCGCGACCCGATGATGAATTCGCCGTCCGAGATCATGCAAGAGCAATGGAAAGAACTCGGCATTGAATTAAAAAGGAAAAACAAAAAAACATAATATGTTTCATGAAAACCCGAAAAAAGAAATCGCATTTACGTCCGATGAAATTCATGAGAGTATGCTCGCGCAGAAGAAGATATTATGTTCTAATTAATTGGCTCAAGAGTTCTGTTTGACACCTGCCGAGAAAAAAGGCGAGTGTTTTTGGTGTTTTATAGGAAAAATCTTTGTTTTTTATCCACTGGACATGTACACCCGTGGCGTATACTGAACATAGACTTCGATACTGATTTTCAATTCTGGACAAGTTATATTCATATCGGGAGTCCGATAGCCCCCGCCCCTTTACTGCTAAGTGTGTCAATGTCAGGCAAAAAAATATTGATACACAACGCATACAAAGAGCGGCGCTTGCCCGAATAGGGTTTCCGCATATGCGGGATGCGCCGCATAAAAAATTATTGGCAGTAAAGGGGCGGGGTGGGGACACCCACTTGAAAATAGCAGGATTTGAACAGTGTCGGAGTCTTTTGTATTCCAGATTCCGAATAGCATAATTATGATAATGGGAACTCGCGGGAGATTAGACATTAGGATTTAGAATTTAGGATTTATACAGTGTATGGACAGGGGTATTGCAACGTTTACATTGGATTGGGGAAAATGCCCGCGATGGCTGTTTGACCGTATGGTGTATCTTGGCAAAGAAATGATTCATGCGATTGTACTGACATACGGACCTGACGAATTCATCAAACGCATCGGAGACCCGGTGTGGTTTCAATCATTGGGAACCGTATTGGCATTTGATTGGAACGCGTCCGGGCTTACGACAATTTTGACCGCGGCGTTGAAACAGGCGATTCGCGGCGAAGAAAAGGACTTGGGTATTTTCATTTGCGGAGGCAAAGGCAAAACATCGCGTAAAACGCCGGATGAGATTCATACGTGGGGCGACCGTTTGCTTTTGGCCTCCAACACAACAACGTCGTTGGAATACAATTCGCGCATGGCGGCAAAAGTTGACAGCGCGTTGGTGCAGGATGGATTTCAAATTTACCATCACAGCTTTTTCTTTTCGCGAAACGGCGCGTGGACCGTGGTGCAACAAGGCATGAATACCGCAACGCAAAGCGCGCGAAGATACCATTGGCATTCGGCGTATGTTCATGATTTGATTTGCGAGCCGCATTCGGGAATCGTAAGCCAAACGCGCGTCAAACGTGTGCTTGATTTGACATCAAGGAAAAGCACGCACAATCGCCAAACAGGCGTCGCGCTTCTTGGCGATGGATACCGCACTATTGCTCACGACATCCAAATGATTCAATCGCATCGTACCCCTTTATCGCATACGCTTTCGTTTGCGTTCGGAAACGACCGATACACAGCAGTTGATTTGGCACGCCATGAATTTTCGTATCATCCGGTTGTCGAAGAACGTTTTTGGGACAGTTTGTATTTGCAAAAAATGTTAAAACTCGTATGCGAACGCAAGCCCGTAACCTACGAAGCATTTCTTGCTATGCCGGGCGTGGGGCCAAAGACAGTGCGCGCGCTTGCGTTGGTTGGTGAAATTATCTACGGCGCGCGGCCGTCGTATGACGACCCTGCCCGGTACTCGTTTGCGCATGGCGGAAAAGACGCTACGCCGTATCCGGTGGATACCAAGACCTATGACAACACTATCCGTTTTTTGCAGGACATAATTTTGAAAACCCGCGTTTCGCCGCTTGAAAAGAATAAAATGTTTCAAAGGCTTTCCTTATTGGGGCGAAATGCGGTACAATAAAAATACGTTCTCAATCTTTGATTTTGTTTCGATTGTTTATCCAGCACCACTTTTGCAATGTGAAGAACAAAAGTGGCGCTGGACTTATCCACACACCACTTTTGCAATGTGAAGAACAAAAGTGGCGCTGGGTTTACCTCAGCGCCAGTCTTGTTTAGCTGGACAATGCGGGACTTCACAAGATAAGTATTCCTATGTCAGGGATGGTTAGTGCAGAACTTGTCAGATATGTATTTTCGCGAAGATATTCAAAAATTGATTTCGTATATGCCTCATATTCGCAACCGCGAAGCGTTTGCGTTGTATGCGATGCACTTCATTCGCGCGTTCGCGTTATCGCTTCCGGGAATTTTTATCCCTATTTTTATTTTTAAGCTGGCGGATAAACCAAGTGTATTTTTGAATCCGTTTATTAACAATTTCTTTTGGGTGTGCGCGTATTATACCGTTGCTGCGTTTGTTACATTTGTATGCAATATGACATTGTTGAATTTGGTTTTCACCAAGCTCGGTTTTAAAAAGTCAATTCTTGTAAGTATGATTGCGTTGGCAGGGGTTATGGGTTTTTTGATGATGGCGGAGCAGCATTTTTACGCGCTTGCGGTTGTTGCGGTTTTGAGCGGTGTGGCAGTGCATTTTTATTGGATTCCGTTTCATGTGTTTTTTATGCGTAAAACTCAAGACGGGGAAAACTTTGGCGAAGAATCGGCATTGCAATTGTTCGTCGTGTTGCTCGCCGGCGCACTTGGCCCGCTTATCGCTGGAATCATCATTGAAGTATTCGGATTCGGGCCCGTGTTTTGGCTTACTATGATTTTCATTTGTATTGCGTCAATTCCGGTTTTGCTGTTTGTCCAGGACCAGCGCCATCGCAATCATAATGCAAGCGCAATTTGCAAAACGTTTTTTTCTAAAAAGCGGTCGCGCCGCGTTGCGTACGCGTTTATCGGTGGCGCTGCTGAAGGGCAGCTGTACGACATATGCTGGTCGATTCTTTTGTATTTTATATTAGCTGATTTTATTCGTATGGGTTCGCTTGTGACGCTTTCCATTCTGGTTTCGTCGCTTTTTGTGTTGTGGCTTGGGAAAATGATGGAGCAGAAACGGCTTGGGAATATCGGTAGGTTGAGTGTTTTTGTCAATGCGGGATTATATGCTGTTCGTGTTTTTACTAAACTTCCTGCGCTCGCATACGGCATTGATATTGTTGACCGCTTGAATGGTAAAATATATAACGTTGCGTATATGACAAACAGCTACGATGCCGCAAAAGAAATGGGCGATTCCGATACTATTATTTTTCGGGAAATCATGTCGCATGCCGCGCAAGTATTTGCGCCCATAGCGGCGTTTGTGGTTATATATATGTGCGCGAACTGGCAATGGGTGTTTGCGTTACCTGCCGTGTTTTCGTTAGCAACATTGTATATTTTTAAAAAGAACGCATGAAAAAAGAAATAGCACATATGCAATCCGGCATGCCGCGCCATATCGCATTTTTAATAGACGGAAACAGGCGATGGGCAAAAAAAAGAGGCAAGCCAGGGTATCGCGGACATTACGAAGGCGCAAAGCGCGTGTACGAATTGATTCAAGTATGCGCGAAACAGCGCATCCCGCATCTTACCTTTTGGGGGCTTTCAACAGAGAATTTTCGCGAACGCGCGCATATGGAATTGCGCAGTATTTTTTCTTTGAACAAAAAAGCAATTGAATTGCTGTATGCGTTGAACAGGAAAAAATGGAATTTGAGGTTCAGAGTTATTGGCAATATGAAGAGATTACCTGGTGATTTACAAAAAATGTTAAAAACATGCGAACGAAAAACAAAGAAAAACACCGGCACGACCGTTATTGCGGCAATCAATTACGGCGGCAGGGACGAGTTAGTTCGGGTTATGAAAAAGATGATAAAATCAGGCAATCCTGTTTCAGAAAAGAATTTTGCCGCGTGTTTGGATACAGCAGGTATTCCAGACCCGGACTTAATTATTCGCACGGGCGGCAGAAATCGGCTTTCCGGCTTTATGCCGTGGCAAAGTGTGTATAGCGAGCTGTATTTTACCGACACGCTATGGCCTGATTTTTCAGAGCAAGAACTGGACAAAGCAATTGCGTGGTTTAGAACTATCCAGCGCAATTTCGGTAAATGAAGCTCCCTCGACCTTATCCAGCCCGCGCTTCGCCGAAGGCTTCGGCAAGGCGAGTCCGTGCTTCGTCGGGAGCGAAATCCCTCCGAAGTCCCGCAAAGCGGGACGAAGGGGGATAATTATTCAGTGGTATAGTAATAAAAATTAACAATTAACTATATGTACGGATTGCAAAACACTATTGTAGAACCGTCATGGATGGCGGCATTGTCCCCACTGTTTGTTTTATTGGTGTTGTGGTCCATTCCATGGAAGGCGTGGGCTTTGTGGCGCGCTGCCCAGCGATGCCAAAAATTATGGTTTATTGCGTTGTTGGTAATAAACACCGCTGGCATTTTGGAAATGCTGTATATTTTTATATTCAGCAAAAAAACAAAACCCGTGTGTGCATGCTCGTGTGACCAGTGCAAAAACTGCGCTGCTCAATCGGATAAAACCGTATAACAGTAAAAATATCGTGGTATGCACAAACGCGCCTTGAAGGCGCGTTTGTGCATTATGGCGCAATTACTGAACCCAGTTAGAGAATTGAGAAATTTATTTTTCCGAGAACATCTAACAGGGTAAAGAGATTTTCAAGGAGTTTAATTTTAAATGTATGCGTACCCAGTAGTACAGCAAATCTGACTACGGGGCAAGTTTTAAAACTTTAAAAAATTCATAATCCGCTTAGTTGACGATTTAGTTCGTTGACTAAGTTATTTTTGAAGTCCTTGATAATGACTTGTTGGTCTTGCGGCAAGAATACCGATAACTCGCTTCGGAAATCAACTATTGCCGCTTTTGATAAAATTTCATCTTTTACTTTGTTTAGTTTTTGTTTTTGTTCTTTCGTTAAAAGCCCCTTGCGCATAATAAAATACAAATCGTAAAAATCGCGAGCCCTTCCCCGTTTTAATAAGGCGTCAAAAACTTTTTCTTCCACGAGCCTTTCTTGCGGCAGATGTAAAACGTTATAAGTTGGAACGAAGTCGTTGGCAATACTGTCCACTTCTCCTTTAACATCCTGACCGTTCCGCGAAGAAATATTTATTGATACTGCCACTGGCGGATAATCGGAAATCTTAAATGTTGCATCGCCATAATATCCTTCGCTGGTGGGGCCCGGCTTTGATCCAAGTTCTACTTTAATGCCAACTTTTTCAATTTCAACCAAAATTTTGGCAAAAATACTCCCAATAAAGTCTTTTTGTTGACGCTGTTCTATGCCAAAAATTGAAAAATCCAAATCTTCGGAAAAACGCGGGCTGTTGTAAATAATCTTTAAAGCGGTACCGCCCTTAAAAGAATGTGCTCGGCGCCTTCTATTTTATAAAGATGGGAGAGGAAAAGATGCTGGAAATATTCGCGAATAATATTGGGAAACCCGCTGGTTTGATGCAGAGTGGCTAATTTTTGAATAGCGTCTTGAGTAATCATTTATATATTTTTTAATGTGGTTTTTATTACGCCAATAAGTTTATTATTTTTAAATAATTTAGCGTAACGGAGTGCTTTTAATAGATTGATTTTTTCTTTATCAAAACGGCTAATCGGTTTCTGGCGGTTTATTATTCTGAAATAATTGAGATCAACAAAAGCTTTTTCCGGATCGGCGATTAGATAATTTATATCACCCTGTCTTTTTGAAACATAACCCGTAAAAGCCGCTTTCTTCATACTGCGATACGTAAATGATTTTCCAAGCGTCGAAAAACGGCGGGTGGCTTTTGTGGTTACAGAAGTAATTTCATATACGGTTTCCGGAATAACGCGATGATAAGAAAGAGCGAATTCTAAAGAAACATAGGAAGGTTCATATATCTTGTTTGCCAAATATAAATCAGGTGGTAAAGAGTCGGAAAAAACGTACAACCCATTTTTTACTCGCTTAATAAATCCGCGTTGGGTATACCTGTATACCAAAAAAGTCGCGGCAACTTTAGAAACGCCAAATAATCTCCTCACGTCAAGCGGAGAAAATAATAAGAGCTTTTTATCCTTTAATTTACGCTCGAAATTGTACCAATTCACTATTTTAGCCATATTGCTAATTTAGCAAAATAATATAAAGAAGTCAAGAATCAACCTGTGAATAACTAAACAGGATTTTCGCCTTGCTAGAAAACGTATTTCTAACGAAATAAATGCTTCAGACATAGATTGTCCCTTGGCCAACCCGGGATTACGGATGGGCGCAAATGCCCTCCTTCGCTAAAGCTTCGGAGTGGCAATCGCCCTCCTTCCACTTCGTTCCAGTCGGGCTGCCGGGAATCGAACCCGGTTCGCACGCACCCCATGCGTGTATACTACCGGTGTACTACAGCCCGGATACATTTGTATTTTCCTTATTATTTGTCCGTATCGGATAAATCAAGAATTGACTTTTCAATTTTCCATCCGCCAACCAATACGATAAGCGTTACAATCGTGGCAAGAATGGCAATCGCGTATGCCCCAAGCCCAACAGCTGAACCGATTGCCGCTGTAACCCACATAGTTGCCGCGGTGGTAAGCCCGGTGATTTTGTTTTTATGGAAAATAATAAGCCCGGCACCCAAAAAGCCTAATCCTATGATGATTTGTCCTACCATGCGCATTGGGTCAATGAATGATTTTCCCCACGTGGTGACCAAAAAATCGTTTCCTAAACTTACAAACAACGCGCATCCGAGCGCGATGAGCGAAAATGTGCGAAGCCCGGCTTCTTTGTGTGAAAACTTACGTTCCAAGCCGATGCACATACCCAAAAATGCAGCCACAATAATCTTGGAAAGTATGTGTTGTGTAGTAACATCAAAAAAGTCCATATGCGGGTGTATATATTATTTTGATTTTGCTTTGTTGAAATGTTTCGGTGTCGGTGGTTTTTTGTTTGCGTTGCGCATGCATTTAGTGCATGCTTTTATGCGTTTGCCCGAAGGCAAAGTAAGCCATTGTAAATTGGGATATACGCGACGCTTGTCCATTGGATTATAGTGGCCAATAAGGAGTTTGCGCTTTCCTCCAATGCGCGGTTTTTTGCCGCAGATTGCACATATGTATGACATACCATTGAAAATCCTAAATTCTAAATCCTGAATCCTAAATCATGAATCTTGAATCATGAATCTTGAATAATTGTTTTGAACATTAGAATAAAGCAGTTTGCTATTTTAAGTATAGAATACAAATAGGAAATAATCAAGAAATTGCGCGTTTGGTTTTTCCCTATTGTTTTGCTATACTAAAAAGTATGGAAATAGTTTTTTATTTTTTGGTTTTGATTTTTTCCGTGGTTATTCATGAAGTATCGCATGGGTACGCTGCGAAAATGCAGGGCGATGATACCGCGGAACACATGGGGCGTTTGACCCTTAACCCCTTGCGGCACATTGACCCGGTCGGCTCTGTGATATTGCCGCTGTTTTTGTATATTACATCGCGGCTAGCAGGCGGGCCGTTGTTTTTGTTCGGATGGGCAAAGCCGGTCCCGTATAATCCTTTGAATTTGAAAAACATGCGCTGGGGGCAATTATTGGTTGCTGCTGCCGGCCCTTTTTCAAATCTTGCGATTGCAACCGTGTTTGGGTTGTGCGTTCGGTTTGGCATTGCTCCGATTGACGCGCCGCTCGGAATTCTCTTTTATGCGATTGCTTCAATAAATGTTATGCTTGGGGTGTTTAATCTGACACCGATTCCGCCGCTTGACGGGTCAAAAATCTTGTTTGCATTCCTGCCGCGCCAATGGGACGCGGTTGAACAGTTTTTAAACCGCAACAGCTTGATTTTATTTTTTGCGTTTTTATTTTTCGGCGTACAAATTATTATGCCGGTTGTCATGTGGTTCATACAACTGCTGACTGGTGGAGTAGGTTTATGATTTTGCTCCGTTTACCCAGCACCACTTTTGCT
>Ga0100388_10005384_pt1 | contig 10464 bp, 11 predicted proteins | sample CryGeymeta201512_FD_81536 | JGI IMG/M metagenome (GOLD analysis project Ga0100388, IMG submission 81536) | Groundwater microbial communities from Crystal Geyser aquifers in Utah, USA - Crystal Geyser metaG 2015-12 | ecosystem: Environmental > Aquatic > Deep subsurface > Groundwater | place... | reverse complement strand
GCGTCTCTACCAGATTTTTATATCCAGCTTTGCAACTTTAAGTACAACTTTTTTACACGATATAATATCAAATTGTCACCTATTAAGGAATGTGGCTATATAATCAATATATAATCAATATATGACCAACTTTGTAATTATTGGCACATCTGGAGTCGGCAAAACGTTTCTTGAGCAGGAACTAGAATCAATGGGTATTTCTTTTCAGCTACCCAAATATACCAATCGTTCTCCAAGATCAGCAGAAAACACCAACAAAACTGTTTGTATTTCTTCAATTGAATTTGAAAAACTGTTTTCACCAAAATCTTTCTTTTTTACTCTAGATTATGGTAGTTATCACTACGGCTGGAAAAAAACAGATTTATTACTCCACCCCCAACTTCCAGCCACTTTGGCTATAACTTTAGAGAGTTTAGACTCTTTTTTATCCCAAAATCCAACTTTCATTCCCATTTTATTAACTGTCGATAACTCTGATTTATTCTTACTTGAAAAAAGATTACATTTAAGAGAAAAATCAGAGTCTGAAATTACCCGTCGCTTAAATCTTGCCAGAAACGAGTTAAATATAATTTCAAAATATATAAAATTAACAAAAAAGAAAAATGGAAAAGTATTTTACATTAAAGATAATCAAACTGTTTTTGATGAGGTTATTCCTCAAATACTATTTGAACTCCTATCATTAAAATACAATTTGAATTGTATTCCAATCAAAAAAAAGCCGTGGGGATTTACAGTAGGAATACAACCAAATTCAGTAGATAAGTTTATCAATAGTTTTTTCCCAAACATAAATCTATCAAAACAACAAATCAGCCCAAGATTTTTGATCATTAATCCAAATTCACGATTATCATGGCAATGGCATCAAAAAAGAAGTGAATGGTGGAAACTGATAAAAGGTCCAGCAGGTATAATGCTAAGTCATAACGATATACAACCTGAAAACTTTATAGTCAAAAACACAAGTTCAACAATTAAAGTTGAACCAACTATCAGGCATAGAATAATCGGATTAAAAACAATTGCTATTGTCGCCGAAATTTGGATACACACTGACATTAATAATCTATCTAATGCAAATGATATCGTTCGAGTAGAAGATGACTACATGTCTCAACGCATTTTGCCGCCACCGGCAGTAAATGTAATCGGGAAACCTCACCAATATTAATCCACTTTGCTTCTTCAACCTCTAAGCCATCTATTTTAAATTGGGTTGATTTTACTGTACAACTAAAAACAGCAATTTTACCACTACCTTTATCAGATAAAATAAAAGAACCATGCTCTTTCAAATTATTTATTTTAATTCCTACTTCCTCATAAACCTCTCTTATGGCAGCATCTTTCAAAAGTTCATTTTTTTTGACACCACCACCAGGTAATGACCAACCATTTGTATACGTATTTTTAATTAAGAGCAATTTATTATCACAAAAAACAAGAACTTTAACACCATATCTAGTCGAACTAAAAAAACACACCAATGGCTTTACAAAAGGGTATAAATTCGATATAAAATATTTTACAATTCGTTTAATCCTTATATTCATTTTTTTAACAACTTCCTACATGAATTAATAAATGAAAAATCAACAGTATCTCCGTATATACGAGGTAACATACAACTACCTTCTGACATTTCGTTCCAAGCATTTATTGTGATCAATTTTTCATTATCTGGAATCTGCATATCATTTGTTAATTTTAATAAACTATCAAGCAAAACCGTAAATGTTTCAGAAGTACTTTCTGTCACAATCATCGAATGCGGATATTGATTAATAAAAGGTCTTAGTTGATCAATACTCGTAGGTTAAAATTGTTTTCCTTTAGAGTCTATATATTGACATCGTGGAGTCGCATCCAGACCGACTTGTGCCGTGGGTTCCACTGGTATGCTGACTACTTTACTTATCTTCTCCCATTCTTGTATCCTTGAATTTTACCAAAAGTATAGTGTAAAGTTGTCTTTTCTCCTACATTATTCTGATTCATTGGTTTTGATACCAATGTCGAATATGTTTCGTAACTTATTCAGGGGGAATTATAATAGGATATTATAGGGTTAGGGGATGTATTTTTCTTTCCTGATTATTAAATAAGCCTACACATAAACATCTTGATATACTTAATCTAATGGAAACTAAACTAAACAATATGGTGGTTAATTACCAATTAAAGGGGCAAGGAAAAACACTATTATTTCTTCACGGATGGAGTCGGGGAATTAACAAAGAGAAATATAACGAATTAGTTACTTTGTTGGCAAAAAAATATAAAGTATTGACAGTTGATTTTCCTGGGTTTGGTGGAACGAGTGAACCAAGTAAGCCATGGACAGTAGAAGATTTTGCCAAATGGTTGGCTAATTTTTTAAAAAAAGAAAAAATTAATCCGGATATTATTATGGGACATTCGTTTGGAGGGAGGGTGGTGATAAAGGGAATATCAAAAGGGTTGTTTTCCCGGGGGAAATTGATTTTAGTAGCTAGTGCCGGGATTGAAAGAAAAAGTTTTAAGGTTAAAACGTTGATATTTATATCTAGTTTAATACCGAAAATAATAAAAAATTTGATTAACTTTGGGTCAAAAGATTGGCGAGAGGTGAGTGGAGTAATGAAAGAAACAATGAGGTTGATTGTTGGTGAAAACTTAGAAAATGACATATCTCGAATCACAGTTCCAACACTGTTAATTTGGGGAAATGAAGATAATACAACCCCATTATGGCAAGGTAAGGTAATAAATAGTTTGATTACAAACTCGGAATTAAAAATAATTGATGGTGCAAATCATGGAGTGCCCTATAGACGAGCGGGAGATGTGGCAAAGTTAATCATTGATTGGGTCAAATAATATGTGGCCAAAAGTGTTTTTAATTTTTTTGGCAATTCATCAATTATTTTATTGGGTTTATACGTGGCAAATAAAAGAATATCGTTTTGATCGATGGTGGAATTGGTTGATAAATGATTCAAAGTGGTGGTGGAAACAGTTTGATGTTTTAAAATGGTATCGCCCAAAAGTTACAATTAGAACAGTGTTGACCTTGTTGGTGGGTTTAGTGACGATTTGGTTGATGTGGCCTTGGTGGTGGTTTTTGGGAATAATTTTGGGAGGATTAGTAACAAAAATATGGGAACCGTTGTTTAATTGGCAAAAAAAGAGAATAATAAATAAGGCAAAGATATTAATGAGAAAGAGTAAAGGAGTGGTAATAGGAATAACTGGTAGCTTTGGGAAAAGCACGGTTAAAGAAATGCTAGTTGAAGTGTTATCAAATAAATATAGGGTGGTATCAACACCAAAAAATATAAATTCGGAAATTGGGGTGGCACAAACAGTATTGGGTTGGTCTGATAATTATGAGATTGCTATAGTAGAAATGGGAGCATATAAAATAGGGGAAATTATGGCAATTTGTGATATTGTTTTGCCAAAATATGGAGTAATTACTGGACTTGGAGATCAGCATTTATCACTATTTGGAAGTATAGAGAATATAAAAAAGGCTAAATATGAACTAATAGAATGTTTGCCGGTAATTGGAAAGGGATGGGTGATTGATAAAGATTTTTCAATAAATAATGCTAAAAATATAAAAGAAGATCAAAATGGAGTGTTTTTTAAATATGAAGGAACAAAGTTTGAAGTCCCTATATTAGGGAAACAATTAATTAGTAATGTCATTGCGGTTATTAAGGTGGCGGAAGAACTGGGGATGACTAAACAAGAAATTGCTGTGAGATTGAAAAATTTAGATGTAAATAATTATTGGCCAAAGAAAGTTGTGGTAAATGAAAATTTGGTGGTAATTGATAACAGCTATAATGCTTCAGTTAATTCATTTTTGTCATTACTAGATTATGTTAAAACATGGAAGGGATATAAAAAAATTTTGGTGACTCCGGGGATGATTGAGTTGAGTAAAAATGAAGAAAAGGATCATGAATTGGTGGGTGTTAATTTAAAAGAAATTGATAGTGTGCTTTTGACAAATGATAAAAATTTTTCCCAATTAAATCGATGGGACAATGTAAAAGTGGTTAATTTAAGTAAATTACTAGAAGAAATTAAAAAAAATATTTATGGTAAAACCTTGGTGATTTTTAAAAGCAGAACACCAAGAAGTATTATTGATCAAGTAATAAATAGAAAATGATTAGTATTAGTATTAATCCAAATTTCGAGAAAGACGATGTAGATTTAATTAGAGGTGGTAGTAAAAGTGGTGTGGAGAGTTTAGAAAAAAAGATTGAAAAATATTTTTTGGGGGGAAAGGTGGTAATAGTAGAAAAAGGGCGAGATGGGATGCAATTGTTGATTAAGGCACTTGACTTAAAGTCTGACGATGAGGTATTAGTACAGGCGTTTACTTGTTCGGTGGTACCGATGGCAATAATGACAGTGGGAGCAAAAGTAGTTTATGTAGATATTGATGATAATTACAATATGGATTTAGTTGATTTGAAGAAAAAAATAACAAGTAAAACCAAATTGGTGGTGGTGCAACATACTTTTGGAATGCCAGTAAAGATGGATGAGCTGAGAGAAGTCGTGGGGGAGAAAATTAAGATAATTGAGGATTTAGCGCATGGTTTGGGGAATGAATATAAAGAGAAGAAACTGGGAACATGGGGCGAGGCAGCTATTTTAAGTTTTGGTCGAGATAAGGTAATTTCGGGGGTGTGGGGTGGAGCAGTGTTGGCAAATGAAAACGTAATTAAAAAAATAAAGAAGATGACAGAAAATTTATCTGTTAGAGATAAGATTTGGGTTAAAGGGCAAGTAGATTACGTTTTATTGATGGAGTTGGTGATGAAATATTATAGCTTTGGTATCGGTAAATTGATGCATTGGTGGGCTAAAAAAAATAATTGGTTTGACCAACCTTTGAGTAAAATGGAAAAAAATGGAAAATCAGAAAAAATATATAAGAATTTACCTGATGAATTGGTGTGTATTATTGATCATCAATGGAACAAATTGAACAAATATATTGAAAGGAGAAAAATTATTGCCAAAAAATATGCCGACGCTTTGGGTGAAGAATACAATGATAATTGTAGTTATTTAAGATATTCGGTTGAGGTGTATAACCCAAATAGTTTACGAGAATTTGCAGCTTCAAAAAATATATTTTTAGGTGATTGGTATAATCAGGTAATCTCTCCAAAGTCGATTGATCCTAAAATTTTTGGATATAAGTGGGGAAGTTGTCCGGTGGCAGAAAAAACTAGTCAGCGAATTGTTAATTTGCCAACCAACCCCAGATTATCAAATCAAGAAATTGACAGAGTTATCAGTATAATCAAAGAATGGAAATCAAAGAAATAATTGATAAAAAAACTTGGAATAATTATTTGATTGATTTCGACGACTACACTTTTTTACAATCATGGCAATGGGGAGAAATAAATTCTAATAAGGAAAAAGTTTTCCGGTGGGTGGCCATAGATGGTGGTGTAGTGGGAATAGTACAAGCTTTTACAATCTCAGCAAAACGGGGAAAAATGTTGTTTGTGCCACATGGACCTTTAGTAAAAAGTGATAAGGCTTGGGAAGAATTAATTTTGGTATTAAAAAATAAGGCAGTGGAAACAAATTGTGTTTGTTTGAGAATTTCTCCATGGGAGTTGAGAGAAGAAAAAAATATTAAAAAATATATAGGTGGTGGGTTTGTGGAGTCGGGAGTGATTATGCATGCCGAAGATACGTGGATTGTAGATTTAACAGGGAATGAAGAAGAGGTAATGCAAAGGATGCGTAAAACAACGAGAAATTTAGTTAGGAGAGGAATGAGGGAGAATATTGAAATAAATCAAAGTTTAAATATTGTCGATGCGGGTTACTTATATGATTTACAAATGGAGGTAGTTAAACGAAATAATTTTGTACCTTTTTCAAAAGCTTATTTAAAAAAAGAGCTAGAAATTTTATGTCAAGATGATATGGCAAAGTTATTTTTAGGTAAGGGTGAAGGTGGGATAATGGGGGCGGCTTTAATTGTATTTTTAGGTAAATATGCTTTTTATTACCAAAGTGGCTCTCGAGAATCAAAACAACCAATTAACTATTTATTGCAATGGAAAGTGATTAAAGAGGCTAGGCGTCGAGGATGTGAAAAGTATAATATGTGGGGAGTAGCGCCAGAGGGAGCGAAAAATCATCCATGGCAAGGTTTAACGATGTTTAAAATGGGTTTTGGTGGTGAAATGAAGCAATATATGAAATCAATGGATTATCCTATAAATCGATGGAAATATTTTAAGCTTCGATTGATGGAAAAAATCCCAAAGACATGGAGGAGTCGATTGACAAGAAGGTAGTTAAAGTATATATTTAGCGAAATAATGAAAAGTAGTAATAATTACTTACCGATTGCTTTGAGTTATGTGGGTGCTTTTGTAGGAGCAGGATTTATTTCTGGACAAGAATTGTCTCAGTTTGTGTTGAAGTTTGGATTAAGTGGTTGGTTGGTGTGGTTAATGGTAACTATAACTATTTCTGTAGCTGGTGGGTTTTTTCTATCTTGGTTATCAAGGAAAAAATATCAATCTTTTGATCAGTTGGTTATCGATAATTTTTCTAAATCTGGAGTATGGTTTGTAAACTTGGTAATAAATGGATATTTGTTGGGCGGGTTAATTATTATGGTTTCAGGATCATCGACTCTGTTACATCAAGTCAGTAACCTACCTATGTGGCTCTCGGTAGTAGTAATTGGATCTTTAATTACACTTGTCGTGTTTGGAGAAGCTGAAAGGGTATTAAAAGTAAATACTATTTTAGTTCCAATCTTAATGGTTATTACTCTTATTGTCTCATTCTTAATAATAAAAGATAATCTTCTCAAGTTTAATTTATTCCAAACAATTTCCATAAAAAATCCTTCACCATTATTAATATCTCCAATAATTTCATACTTACTATATATTGGATATAACGCAATTGGAGCCATGGTTGCTCTATTAAATATTGCCTCTGAAACTGACTCAAAAAATGGATTTAAAGGTGGTTTAATCGGTGGGTTGATTATCTCCGTTTTAGGAACAATGATTTTATTGGCGATGTGGTTGACTTATCCTAGTTGGAGTAATTTTGACTTGCCATTTACTGAAATCGTAAAAAATAACAATAATTTGATGTATCTTGCTTTCGTCCCTTCAATATTAATTGCCATGTTTACAGTGGCTGTAGCCTACGCTTTGGGAATGACTAAGTTTTTGGTAAAAAAACTTGGGACTAAAATTAAACCAACATGTTTGGTCATGATGATAATAGTTTCTCCGACAGCAATTTTAGGGTTTTCAAAATTATTGGGGATAATTTATCCGTTTTTTGGAATTATGGCAACATTAATAGTTATTTATTTATTATTATTATTTGGAGTCAATAAATTAAAAAAAATATGATAAATATACGAAAAAGAGAGGGTGCTGTTTTTTCTGATGTTATTAGAATGCCATTTGATGGTCATGAAACTCAACTAACGGTAAGAGGTGATTTAAAGCACGCTGTTGTTAATTTGCCAGACGAAGGAACGATTGAGGGAACAATAGCCATAGTACCAATAAGCGTTGAAGGTAATATGCCAGCACGAACATATGTATTTAAAGCCAACGACGGACATGAATACCCATTTGGAGAAGAAATATTATCGGCTGGGAGTGAAATAAGGCGATAAAATTATTGTTCTTGATACCTCCCTGCTACAGTAAACCAGTACTATAGAAACATAATTCCTAAAAAACTATAATACTAAATATTATTTTTCTCCTAACTTCTATCAGCCCTCAATAAATTCCAATTTTTAGCTTCAAAATCTTCTTTCTTGGGTACTAAAGTAAAATGAGAGATAATTGTGGATAAATGCGAATACGAATTATTAACACCAGCTCTCATAAACAGGCAATCCAAGTAGTCTCTAAATATAGGGGTAATTTCAAACTCCACAAACATTTCGGAACTTTTAATACTGACATTAAAAAACAAGAATTACTGAAACTTGCCAAAGAATACATTCAAGAATGTACCCATCAAACAGACATGTTTTCCAATGTTTCACCAAATTGGAAACTTGATGAAGTTGAGATTATCAATAGTCAACCATTGTATTTATACAAGTTACTAACCCAAGTTTATGATTCACTCGGATTTGGCGGTGATCCATTAATTCGGGATTTAGTGGTGGCTCGGGTTTACCAACCCGCTTCAAAGCGAGAAACAAATCAAATATTAACTGATGTTTTTTCTCGTCCCTATTCACTTCAAACTATTTATAGACATCTCAAATCATCCCTGTCCAAAGGTTTAAAAGATGATTACCAACAGTCATTAATTAATTATGCAAAAACAGAATTGCACAATACCCTTCGTCTAGTTTTTTATGATGTCACCACCCTAGCATTTGCGTCTCAAACGAAAACAACTCTCAAAGATTTTGGATATTCAAAAGACCACCGATCTCAAGATACCCAAATCGTTTTAGGTCTCGTTGTCAACCAACAGGGTTTCCCGCTCTACTTTGATGTTTTCTCAGGAAACACATTTGAGGGTGGAACCTTCATTGGCGTTGTTTTAGGAGTTCAGAAACTACTTAATAATACTGATTTAGTAGTGGTCGCTGACGCTGGCATGCTTTCTGTAAAAAACATGGATGAATTAAATGAGGCAAAAATTCAATTTGTAGTTGGTGCCCGAATTTCATCGCTATCAATTGAAATGACAAATAAAATTGTAAAAGATCTTGATAAAAAAGATAAGGCTGATACAGAGGTAGAATATAAGGGGTATAGACTTTTGACTGATTATTCAATCAAAAGGGCTAGTAAAGATATTCATGATTTGAATAAACAATGGGAAAAAGCAAAAGCAAGTATTATTAAACCAGATAATATTACTCGAAAATACCGCTTTATCACTGGTTCAAAAAAAACTAATTACTCTCTAAACACTTCATTAAAAGAAAAAGCTGAAAATATTGCTGGGATTAAGGGATACTTAACAAATACAAAATTAAGTGCCTCTATAATTACTGAGAAATATCATGATTTATGGAAAGTTGAAAAAGCTTTTCGAATAACTAAAAGTGATTTGGAAGCCAGACCAATTTTTCTTCGACTAGATGAAACCATCAAAGCTCATGTCACCATAATTTTTGCTAGTTTAGCCATATCAAAAATACTTGAAATCCAAACTGGCGAAAGTATCCATCAAATAATAAAAACTATCAGCCGAATATTTACTCACACAATTCAAAACAAAAATACAAAACAAACGACAATTCTAGAAACCAAACTACCAAAATCAGAGATTTGTGGAAAACTAAACAAGATTTACCGACTTGGGTACTAAATGATAGAAGTTAGGAATCCTTTATTTCCGACAAAACAACAACAGAAGTATTATATTTTTGGATAACCAAACTGCAAAAATAATTGGCGATTGTTAGTATTTCTTGCCAACTAGACTTATGGAGAAACAATAAAGCAATAACACTAATTGCCGTGTCTCCCGCTCCTGATGCATTAATCTTAATTGCCTTACAAGACGGAGAATGCAACACTCTAAGTTCATCGACATGGAGCATCCCTTTTGAACCAATAGTAATAACAACATTTTTACACTTAATTTGATTAAATAAGTTTTCCCCAGCATGTTTTATATTTTCTATATTATTACCATAGACACCCCCCGTAAAAGCCTCTAATTCTTTCTGATTGGGCTTTATAACAGTACATCCTTGATATTTAGAATAGTTAATTCCTTTTGGGTCCACAAAGACGGGTTTGTTTTTTTTGATGAAAGCAGAAATTATAAATTGACAAAGATCTATTGACAGTAATCCCTTTTGATAGTCAGAAATTATACATGCATCAACTTTGTCCAAATTTTGAGATACGATATTTTTTATCCTAGAAATTAACCTTTGACTTATGTCGGCTTTATTTTCTCGATCTATCCTAAAAAGAAATTCATTGTTATTTAAAATACGTGTCTTAATAGATGTGTGCCGATCTTTATCAATTAAAACTGTGCCGGAATTAATGTTTATTGTAGATAATAATTTTGAAAATATTTCCACTTCATAATCTTCTCCTTCACCTTCGGAAAATATGTTTCTCAAATGTTTTGTAATCACACTGCGATCAGTATCAAACAACTGAAACATAAGTTTATCTTTGACGAAGCAGGCTGATCTTGTTAAAAAAAGCTAAAGTATTTGACATATCTTAAATTATAAACATATTCACGTTTTTGTCCATAATCGTCAATAGCGTAGTTTTTTACCCCCAAGTCAATAGAGAATATTATAGAGGTAGGGGGTGCGTATACCTACTTCATCACCATCAAACGACTTTTCAACATAAATATAGTCTCTTTTTTCAAATTATTTTTTATCCACATCTTCTCTTTTTCACTCCCCACCACCTCACCCAATCCATTCAT
>Ga0100388_10005366_pt1 | contig 10485 bp, 9 predicted proteins | sample CryGeymeta201512_FD_81536 | JGI IMG/M metagenome (GOLD analysis project Ga0100388, IMG submission 81536) | Groundwater microbial communities from Crystal Geyser aquifers in Utah, USA - Crystal Geyser metaG 2015-12 | ecosystem: Environmental > Aquatic > Deep subsurface > Groundwater | place: USA... | reverse complement strand
TATGATTATATTTGCCGAGCCACTGATTCGCTTCATCATCGCTCCAGGTCTGAGCGAAGCCGGGACTGCCCTGGCCGTCAGCATGATGCGCGTGATCGCGATCAACCCCTTCCTGTTCGCCATCGCTACCGTCATCGCCAGTATCCAACAGGCCTTGGGTCGCTTCACTTTTTATGCGTTGGCGCCGACCATCTATAACATCGGCATCATCATCGGTATCCTCGTATTCACGAATGGGATAAATCTGTTCGGATGGCAGGTATTCGACGGCGGTATCATGGGTGTAGCACTCGGTGTCGTGCTTGGTTCGGTCATGCAGTTGCTAGTCAGCTCAATCGGGCTCATCGGCTTAGGATTTGATTACCGTTTCAAGATTCACTGGAAGAACAAAGGTTTCCGTAAAGTGCTCAGCCTGCTACCGGCCCGTTCGCTTGACCAAGGCATGGATTATCTGGTCGGTATCGTGGAGACGAACCTAGCCTCCCGGATGGCGGCTGGTACGGTGCGTGCCTACAACCAGGCGGTGACATTGCACATGGCGCCTATCAACCTGATTGGCGTAGCCATCTCGACCGCCGCCTTTCCGAAGATGACGGAACGACTGAGCGAAGGTCGGCCCGATCTATTCCGTTCGGAACTCCGCACCGTACTACGCGTCATTATCTGGCTGAGCTTACCGGTCGCCATCATCACTTTTTTCACCCGTGGCTATCTGGTTAACTTCATCCAACCCGGTGGTGACCGCCTGATGGCGCAACTGCTTGGCGCGTTGGTCATCGCCATTCTGTTTCGTTCGGTGTACTACATCGCGGCCCGTACTTTCTACGCTCAGCAGGATACCAAGACGCCGCTGTATATCTCTCTGTTTTCCATTGGGCTGAATATCGTGCTGGCGATTTGGTTCACCACCGCGCTCGATATGGGGGCCTACGGGCTAGCCTTGGCACAATCAACGATGGCGGCAGTCGAGGTATTCATATTGTTCGCCGTGATGAATATGCGCTTTGGGGGTATTTTGAACCGAGAGTTCTGGGGGGCGGTCGGTCGCATGGCGAGTGCCACCGGCTTCATGGCGATTGTCAGTTACCTTCTTGTGACGCTGATGCCGCTGCGGGCAGGTGATGACAGTAGCTTCTACTTCACGTTTCCGAAATTCGTACTCATCGCCGCCGTCAGCTTCGCTGCGTATGTGACATTCAGCCGCATGCTGAAACTGCGGGAGGCCGAGCCGGTCGTGGTGCGGATTCGTCGCTGGATTACGGGCGGAGTTCGCGGCTAGCGCGCAAAAATGGTATAATCTACCCCTGAAACTATGGACCAATCTCAGATCCGAAACTTTTGTATCATTGCTCATATCGACCACGGTAAATCGACGCTGGCCGATCGCTTGCTCGAGATGACCGGAACCGTGCAGCAGCGCGACATGAAGAGCCAGCACCTCGATAGCATGGATCTCGAGCGGGAAAAGGGCATCACAATCAAGCTGGCTCCAGTACGCATGCAGCATGAGGGGTATGAATTGAACCTGATTGACACCCCGGGCCATGTCGATTTCAGCTATGAGGTTAGTCGTAGTCTCGAAGCGTGTGAAGGCGCTATTCTGGTAGTCGATGCATCACAGGGTATCCAGGCACAGACGTTGGCGAACGTATACCTTGCCCTGGCGGCTGAACTGACGATCATTCCCGTCCTCAACAAGGTTGATCTGCCGGCGGCTGATGTTCCTCGCGTCAGCGCTGAGATCATCAACTTGCTTGGGTGCACCGATGAGGACATTTTGAAAATCAGTGCGAAGACAGGTGAGGGCGTAGCGGCAGTTCTCGGTGCTATCGTGGCCCGCGTCCAGCCACCGACCGGCAACGCCGAGGCACCGACCCGCTCACTTATCTTCGACAGTTACTACGATGACTATCGTGGCGTCATCCTCTACACCCGAACGTTCGATGGCAATATTCAAAAAGGCGATACGATCCAGATGTTGGCAACCGGGGCGAGCGGGCTGGCACTAGAAGTCGGTGCGCTGCAGCCTACCATGATGCCTGCGACAGCCATCGGTACGGGCGAGATTGGTTATATCGTTACCAACCTCAAGACGACCCGTGAAGCCAAGGTGGGCGACACAGTGACGGTGAAGCGAGCCCATGCCGATCAGCCGCTACCTGGGTACCAGAACGTCAAGCCGTTCGTGTATGCCGGCTTCTTTCCTGTTTCCAACGAAGACTACAACGACCTGAAAGACGCGATAGAGAAGCTAGCTATGAGCGATTCCGCCTTACAGTTCGAACCAGAGAACTCACCGGTGCTCGGGTTCGGCGTCCGCATCGGCTTCCTTGGCCTGCTCCATATGGACATCGTGCGCGAGCGTCTTGAGCGTGAGTATAACCTCGATTTGGTGGTAACGAACCCGAGCACCGACTATCAGATCAGCATGACGACGGGTGAGGAGCTCGATATCAAGTCAGCCGCCAACTTGCCTGAGGTGACGAAGATTACCGAGATCCGTGAACCATGGATTAACGGCGAGATCGTCGTGCCACAAGACTACATCGGTGCGGTCATCCAGCTAATCGTCTCGAAGCGTGGACGGCAGAAGAATCTGAGCTATATCGATGAACGTGCCTTGATAAGTTTCGAAGCTCCGCTCGCAAACCTTCTGACTGATTTCTATGATCAACTTAAAAGTGTTACCAGCGGCTACGGCAGTTTCAATTACGAGCTGTCCGAGTATCGCACGGAAGATCTGGTACGCGTCGATTTTTACGTGGCCGGTGAGATGATCGATGCGCTCAGTGTCATGGCGCACCGGTCGGAAAGCCAGCGCCTTGGCCGTGATATCGTCAAGAAACTCAAGGATGTCATTCCACGTCAGAACTTCCAGGTTGCTCTGCAGGCAGCCATCGGTGGTAAGTTTATCGCCCGTGAGGACCTGAGCGCCTACCGCAAGGATGTTACCACCGGACTGTATGGTGGTGACGTTTCGCGTAAGAAAAAGGTGCTAGCCAAGCAGGCTAAAGGCAAGAAGCGCATGAAGCGTTTCGGCAAGGTCGACATCCCGTCCGAAGCTTTCACTGTCATGCTGAAGCGCGACTAGCTAGCGCAGCGTGAACCACGAATAGATGGCCTGAAGTACCTCGTGGCTTCCCTGCCCCCAGCCGCTCCAGAACCAGTGGGATTCTCCCTGCACGATGTACGTGGCGACTCCCCCGCCTGTACCTAACAAAATGATAAGGATGATGCTTGCGACGAATGACATGTAGCGGGAAACACGCGCGCGTCGAGCAACTTCCTGCATGGCAACGATGAGCGAGGCGGCTACGAGTGGTAGAACGGGCAGTAAGTAACGCCCGTTGACGGCGACAGGCTCACCCGTCATCACGTAGGCCAGGTAGAGGCGCCATACCAGCGGAAGGACATAGAGCGCACAGGCGAGCAGCGTTAAGCCGAATAATAATCGATAGTTTCGGGTGAAAAATAGGACGAACGCCAGACAGACTGCTCCGAGTATCGTTAATACGGTCAATGTCGTGCGGAGTATTGGCAGCGGTGGTTTGGTCTGGTAGGTGTGGGTCGGTCCGGCTAGTGCGAAGGTCAAGCGTTGTGACATGCCAGGCAGCCAGTCCTGCAGCGTATATTCGGACAAGCTAACCGGTTCAAACGTAGGGCTGAGACTTTGCTTCATATTGAAGTTTCGCCGCCATGGTCCGTAATCCATGCAGGCCGTTTCATCGAACACTTCCTCACAGGACGGAATCGGGTTCCCGTATCGTTGGTAGTTATCGACGTAATGGAACGTAAAAAACAGACTGACAATTAGGGATACACCGATAAGGAGTTTTTTTGGTACAGGTAGATAGCGAGTGCTACGCGCAAATTGACTGCCGAGCTGAACCAAGGACACCTGTGTGCGCAAACGGAAAACAACAAACGCCAGCCACAGCGCCATGCCTGCTGCTATGGGAAGAATGGCGTATTTAGTCGACATGCCCAAAAGTATGGTGATGAGCAGTACCCATGTCGCCATGATCGGTAGGCGATGCTGATGGACAAGTGTCTTACTTATACGCACCGTGCACAGAAACGCCAGGGCGACGATAGGCAGCAGCAGATTGTCGTAGTTTATCTGACCCGCTAGCATCGGAAAAATTGGTATGAGAGTGAAGAGGGCGAGGGAAAGATGCGTGATGGCTCGTGAAACACCTGCTTCCAGTAGGACTTTCCTGAACAAGACGAGGGCGGTCACGACGAAGGCGATATTGATGAAACGAAGCACGACGACGATAGTATCGAACGGCACCCCGATCGCATCCATCAGTCGGTAGGGAAAGCTGAGCAAGTAGTGCATCAGGTAGGACGCATCGGCCGTGGCGGGCCCGTAGACGGCCATATCCCTCGTATGCTCGATGCCGTACGGAATCCAGCTACGTGCGTAGATATCGATAAGGCCGAGATGGAACTCTTCGTCGAACGCCATTGGGTACAGGCTGGCCGTGGCGACCCAGCCGGCGCTTATCGTGAAGACGATAACAGTTGCGTAGAAGAACGGGTTGGAAGCAAAAACCGCGCGGAGCTGATTCGACAGATGGCGTATCTTTCCACCTATCTTCTTCACGCGCGTACTGCCCCTGACCGCTGCGCCAGCTGAGCGATGAGAGCCGTTGTCACCTCATCCGGCGTGCCGCTACCGTCGAGTCTGATGAGGAGACCAAGGCGTTCGTACTCATCGATGACCGGCAGAGTCTTCTCGCGATACTCGGCCAGCCGCTTATCTAAAATATCGGCGGTATCGTCGTAGCGGCCACCCCGGTTGTCATGCTCGGCAAGCGCCTGCCAACGTTGGCGCACCATGTCTTCACCCAAATCAAGATAGATGACGGCTTTCAGTTCATGCCCGGCAGCTTCCAAGGCGTCAATGACGCCTTTCTCTTCGCCTATCCAGCGACCAACTGAGCTTAGAATCAAGGGGGCATCTTTGAATTCCGGCTTGGAAAGGTAAGGCAGGACGATATTGACGTAATCTTGACTCGGAATCAATTCACCACGGCGCAGAGCGGCGTCGACATGAGATGGAATCTGACTACCACGTAAGATGTCGCCGCCACCAAGCAGGGTGCCACCGAGCAATGCGGCGACGGCCGTGCCTTGGGTGTCCTTGCCGGCAAACGGTCGACCGAAGATATTGATTGAGCCGGTCCCCAGCCAGCTACGGATATGGTCGAGAGTTACATCGTTCATGAAGGTAAGTATAATCGAAGCCACGAGAGGTGACAAACTGGCACTCACCTTGAAAGAGTGCCAGGGTAACGCTATAATAGCTGCATGAACATGACGGAACGGCAGATTGCCATCCTGGCCGCAATCATTGAACAGTACGCCGAAGTAGCCGTACCGGTCGGCAGTATCATGCTGGCGAAACTTTTCAACGTATCCAGCGCCACTATTCGAAGCGAAATGGCTAAGTTGGAAGATTTAGGCTTCATTACGCAGCCGCACACGAGCGCCGGGCGCATACCGACCGATAAAGGCTACCGTTTTTATGTCAACATGCTGACCCAGCAAAACGATGAACCGTTGCAGCTCGATCGCAGTGCGAGAGCGATTGAGGCGCGGGTGTCCACGCATAACAACCGGGCCGATCGTGCCATTCGGAGTGCCGTCGATAGTTTGGTGGACTTAACGCAGAATCTTGGTCTGGCTACTATCGGTGACGAGCTGTATCTGAGCGGTATGGGTAATCTGTTTTCTCAACCTGAATTCATGACCGGAGCGCATGCCCAGAACGTCGCACGTCTGCTCGATAATCTTGAGCCATGGCTACGCGAGGCTGCTCCGAACCAGCCATTGAATGTGTTTATCGGCTCAGAGAACCCAATTGGTAAGACCAGCGGGGCGACGCTCATCATCAGTAAGTTCCGATCGCCTTTTTCAGATAACAGCTACATCGGCGTACTTGGTCCGACCCGTCAAAGTTATGCCCGTGTGATGCGGCTGGTGCGACAGACCGGCGCCATGCTAGAGGAGGTATTGTAATGGAAATCATCAACACGTTGGTGAACGGGATCGTCACCATCATCAAAGCTATCGTCGACGCCATCGTGGCGGTCATCAACGCGATTGTCCAGGCTATTGTTGGTCTACTTAATGCTATCGTGGGGTTGTTCTAAGATGGCAAAGCCAAAGAAGCAAGAAGAGTTGGAGCAACGGGTGGCTGATTTGACCGCCGATCTGCAGCGTACGCGGGCAGATTTTGAAAACTACCGCAAACGGACCGAACAAGAGAAAGATATGGCTCGAGCCTCGGGACGTGCCGGAGCCGTCATGCGGCTACTTCCGGTCATCGATAATATTGAACGGGCAATTAGTCATCTCCCACCCGAGCTGGCGGATAATGCCTGGGCTCAGGGAGTCGCAAAACTCATCAAGAGCCTTGAGAAGTCTATGGTGGATATGGGGGTCACTCGCATCGAAGCGAAGGCGGGTACTGAGTTCAACCCAGACTTACACGAAGCGATTCAGTTCGACGAGGAAGCCGAAGGTGACCATGAAATCATCGCCGAAGAGCTACAGCCAGGTTACAAGGTTGACGGCGTCGTCATGCGTCCGAGCATGGTCAAGGTGACGCGTCAGTAAGCACTTTCGTGCTATGCTACGTATAACAACCTAATGAGGAGACGTAAGTGTCACTCGCAGATTCTATCGTCGTCAGTAAGCTGAAGAAGTCTTACGGCAAGACCGTTGTGCTTCGCGGCATAGACCTTACTGTCAAGCGGGGGAGCATGGTAGCTCTACTCGGCCCGAACGGGGCTGGCAAAACGACGACCGTACGTATATTAAGCACGTTGCTGAAATTCGATGCCGGATCGGTCACGGTCAATGGGCATGATGTGGCAAAAGACCCTGATGGCGTCCGGCAGGTCATTGGCCTGACCGGTCAATCCGCCGCTGTTGATGAACTGTTGACCGGTCGTGAAAACCTGGTAATGATGGGACGACTGTACCGCTTGACGAAGGCAAGCGCTAAGGAACGCGCCGAAGAGTTGCTTCGCCAATTCGATTTGGTCGATGCGGCAGACCGACCACTCAAGACATATTCCGGGGGCATGCGTCGCCGTCTCGACCTGGCCGTCAGCCTGATTGCGACGCCGCCTGTCATCTTTCTTGATGAGCCGACCACAGGGCTGGATCCCCGTTCTCGCTTAGCCATGTGGGATATCATCCGACAGCTCAAGAACGACGGTGCTACCATTCTGCTGACGACGCAATACCTAGAAGAAGCCGATCAGTTAGCGGATCGGATTGTGGTGATCGATGAGGGTAGGGTAATCGCTGAAGGCACCGCGAGGGAGCTAAAAGCGAAGATAGGCAACGATCGGTTGGAGCTGACATTCACAAACAAGAAAGCCTTTGAAGCCGCTAAGCGTGAGCTGCATACAACCATCATCGCGACGGATGAAGAAGAGTTGACGGTCGTGACCCTGCTGAAGAACACAGACAACGATGTTCGGGCGGTGCTCGACAGGCTTCATGCGGCCAAGTTAAAGATAGAATCGATGGCAGTGACCAAACCGACGCTTGATGACGTGTTCATGTCACTGACCGATAAGAAGCAGGAAGGTAAGTAGGATGGCGGCAAAATTGGAGTTCACGAACCGACCCCGTATCGTACAGGTGTTCAGCGATTCACTTGTCATGATACGTCGGAGCTCGACGCATATTCTACGCAACACCGATCAGCTGCTTGGCACCTTCTTCCAGCCGATCATGTTCTTGGTGTTGTTTACTGCTGTTTACAGCGGCGCGATCAAGACGTCGGGTGGAGTTGACTACACCAATTATCTGATGGCCGGACTTATCGTGCAAACACTAGCGTTCGGTTCCACGACGACGGCACTGGCGGTCGCCAACGATATGCAGAAAGGTATCATCGATCGTTTTCGCAGCCTTCCGATGAATAACCTTGCCGTGTTGAACGGCCATGTAATATCCGATCTGCTACGGAATGGCCTTTCGGCCATCGTGTTGATACTAGCAGGCCTCGTCATCGGATTCCGCCCGGATGCGAACTTTCTCGACTGGTTACTACTCGTCGGACTGACGATACTGTTGACTCTGGCGTTCTCATGGCTATCGGCCATACTTGGGTTGATAGCGAAAAGTGTCGAGGGAGTACAGTGGCTGACCTTCGTGTTCGTCTTTCCTTTAACGTTCGCCTCAAGCGCCTTCGTCGACCCTACTACTATGACCTCTTGGCTGCGTGGCTTCGCCGAGAATCAACCAATTACTCATATCGTTGATGCGTATCGCTCTCTTCTCATCGGTACACCGATGGGGGACTCGGCGCTACTCGCGGTCATCTGGTTGACCGTCATTATCGTTGTCTCTATCCCCGTCGCCTCCTGGCTGTTCGCACGCCGCACCACTTGAACCAAGGAATATTTCGAATACAGTTAGCACTCTTGACACGTGAGTGCTAACTTTTTTATACTAAAGGTAGATTGGCACTATCCAGCGAGGAGTGCTGAAGCAGACCGCAAATTCAGCCTATTCAAATTACGAAAGGAGACAGTAAGATGGGTAAAATTATTGGAATCGACCTTGGTACTACCAACAGCGCCTTCGCGTACATGGTAGCCGGCAAGCCGGAGGTCATTACCAACGCCGAGGGTAATCGTACGACACCAAGTGTGGTGGCGATTAACAAAAAGGGTGAGCGCCTGGTTGGGCAAGTAGCTCAGCGCCAGCGCGTGACGAATGCCGAGAACACCATCTACGGCGTCAAGCGTCTGATCGGCCGTAAATTCTCTGATGCCGAGGTTCAGAAAGACCACGACATCATGCCCTACAAGATCGTCAAAAAAGGCGATGGCGTGGCCGTGACCATGGGTGATAAAGACTATACCCCAGAAGAAGTCTCGGCCATGATTCTCTCCAAGATTAAAGCCGATGCTGAAGCGTTCCTGGGCGAAAAGGTCACCGAAGCCGTCATCACCGTGCCGGCCTACTTCGACGATTCCCAGCGTCAGGCTACCAAAGACGCCGGAAAAATTGCCGGTCTCGAAGTCAAGCGTATCATCAATGAACCGACCGCTGCCGCGCTGGCCTACGGTCTTGATTCAAAGAAGGATGAGAAAATCGCCGTCTTCGACCTCGGCGGCGGTACGTTCGACGTCTCAATCCTGGAACTTGGCGACGGAGTATTCGAAGTCCGTTCTACTCATGGTGACACCCACCTTGGTGGTGAAGACTTCGACAACCGCATCGTGAATCATTTCCTCGAAGTGTTCAAGAACGACGAAGGGGTCGACCTCAAGAGCGACAAGGCCGCTATGCAACGGCTGAAAGACGAAGCCGAAAAAGCTAAGAAGGAGCTTTCAAGCACCAGTGAGTATGAGGTCAATCTCCCCTTCATTACCGCTGACGCCGATGGCCCGAAGCACTTTGAATACAAGCTGACCAAAAGCAAGCTTGAAGAGCTGGTAAAGGATCTGATTGAGCGTCTGGCCGGACCAGTTGAGAAGGCGCTTAAGGATGCCGGGGTCAAGGCGAGAGAAATTGATGAAGTCGTGTTGGTCGGTGGTATGACGCGCATGCCAGCAGTCGTCGAGAAAGTAAAGGGTATCTTCGGCAAGGACCCGCTTAAAGGGGTGAACCCAGATGAGGTCGTCGCTATCGGGGCTGCTATCCAGGGTGGTGTGCTGCAGGGCGACGTCAAAGACGTGTTGCTGCTCGACGTCACTCCGCTTTCCTTGGGTATCGAGACCATGGGCGGTGTGACCACGAAGCTGATTGAACGTAACACCACCGTTCCTACCAGTAAGTCAGAAACCTTTTCGACAGCCGCTGATAACCAGCCGCAGGTAGAGATTCATGTGCTACAAGGTGAACGTGAAATGGCCACCGACAACAAAAGCCTGGGCCGCTTTATCCTGGATGGTATTGCACCAGCCCCTCGCGGTGTGCCCCAGATTGAAGTCACCTTCAACCTCGATGCTAACGGTATTTTGCATGTGACCGCTAAGGACAAGGGCACTGGTAAGGAGCAATCTATTACCATCCAGGACAGCGGTAACATGAGCAAGGAAGATATCGAGAAAGCTCAGAAAGAAGCAGAGGCCCACGCCGACGAAGACAAGAAGAAACGCGAAGCCGTCGAAGCCCGTAACCTGCTTGAAAACGCCATCTATCAGGCAGAGAAGATGCCGGAAGAGCACAAGGATAAGATTTCCGACGACGATAAAAAGGTCATCACTGAAGCGGTAGAAAAAGCGAAGAAGGTTCAGAGCGATGACGCCGCCGACAAAGAGGCGCTTGAAGCTGCCAGCAAGGAGCTGACCGACGCCATCATGCCGATTGGCGCCAAGCTGTACGAAGCCGCAAACAAGGATGAGGCACCTGCATCCGAAGGCGAAGACAAGAAGTCAGACAAGGACGAGCCGGTCGAAGGCGAAGTGGTCGACGACAAGGATGCAAAATAAATTGAGCTAAGCG
>Ga0100388_10005342_pt1 | contig 10501 bp, 12 predicted proteins | sample CryGeymeta201512_FD_81536 | JGI IMG/M metagenome (GOLD analysis project Ga0100388, IMG submission 81536) | Groundwater microbial communities from Crystal Geyser aquifers in Utah, USA - Crystal Geyser metaG 2015-12 | ecosystem: Environmental > Aquatic > Deep subsurface > Groundwater | place... | reverse complement strand
TTCCACTTCAAGAAATTTTGAAAAAAGAGCAAGACAGCAGAGTTATCGTCGTCGGAGATGCATGGATGGCAGAAAACGAACTTTTTGATGATTATACCGATGAAAATGGCCGACACTTCCCCTCGGGTATTGATTCATTTGAGCAACTGCGAAGAACTTTTGATCATGTGGTTTGGATTAACCCAATCAGAGAAGCTGACCACGATGAGTGGGATAATTCGGGAACTATCGCAGAAATTAAAAAAGTTTTTCCTATGCACGACATGACGTTTCGCGGTTTGGAAAATGCCGTGCGAGAATTGATGGAAGAATAGAGATAGACAAAAGCAGATATTTGCGATATAGTATTCTTTGCTTTGCACATTCCAAAATAGGAGGTACTGCCAGTGAAGAAAATCCTGTGGATGTCCCGACACAAGCCCCATCCCCGGCAAATTGAAACGCTTCGGGAGATGTACGGCAAGGACGCGATCGTGGAGCAGGAAGCTCGTCCGTTCGATGACGCAAGACAGGTTGCTCGCCGATTCAGAGAGGGCGACTACGATGACATGGTCATCGTCGCTCCGCTCTCGGTCATCGCCATTCTCTGCAACGAGGGCATCAAGATGCTCTGGTCGGAGGCGGTTGAGGAAAATGATCCGGCGAGGATCGAGTTTCGCGGAGCGCGCGGACAGGGCTACCGCTTTGTTCGGTTTCGTCGTATCAAGCGCGTCGCCCTCGAGTTCGAGGATTGACGTAACAACAGAGTTTATGAGGTTTCTCAAACAAAAAACCTCGATCTTTTTGAGTTCATTTGATAAAATTAAGTGTGCTCAAAAAGATTTCTTTATCTGCCACTCAAGTTGAGGTCCCGCCGTCCGAAAAATCCGCTGGGGGTTTCCAGCAGGCGGGCAAAAAGAAAGGGGGTTGGGGGGAAGAAATTTTTGCCCGCCTGCCGAAGCGAAGCCCCGCCGCCCTGCTCGTTCAGAGCAGAACACCAAAGAAAAGTTTTGTTTTCCTTTTAGAAGAAAAAATCGGTCGCGCGCAAAATCAAAAATACGAACAAAACTTTTCTTTGGTGTGGCGAGCGTCAGCGAGCGGCGGCGGGGTGGAGCGAGTCAGTTCCGCTCAAAATGGGTTCGTGCAAAGTTTAGAATTGAGCACCATTGATTTTAGGCATTTTGTTCTGGGCGAAGCTCAAGACGAAGGTTTCACCCTGCGGGTGACCACCCGTAGGGGTGGCGACTCCTCTCGGTGGTGCGCTTCGGCAAGCTCGGCGCAGGCCCATCCTAATTTATGAAAAATTGGGATAATCAATTTACTTATGATGCTTATAAATAACTGGAAAAAGCAATTAGAGAAGTTAAGCGGTAATTTAACTACCAATGAATATATGCCGGAGAAGATCCGGCAGGTTCTTTTAGAAGAGGACAGTTCTCTAAGGAATAAACTGTCTTTCGAAGAAATAAACTTTCCTAAATTATCAGGACTTCTTGGCGAAATAAAAGGATTAGAAATTTTATCAGGACTGCAAAAAATAAATAAAAAAGGTTGCTTGACTCTTTATCGCGCAATGAGATTCCCAACTTATAAAAGAATGTATGAGTTGGGTTGTAATTACGGATGCGCCATTGCCGATTATGAGCAGGAAAGAATTTTAGAATTATACAACGATAAAAAATATAAAGCCAAAAGAAATCAAATTCAAAAGAACAAAAACTTCTGGGTCATTCCTCAAGAAAGAGTCGTTTGCGGCTTGCCGGCGTTTTCTTTGGTTAATGATGCTTTGCAGATTCATCAAGCTTTCAGGGGGAAAAAGGATAAAGTAGTTATGATGGCCATTCATATTCCTCACAAAATTCTAAAGACAAAGGTAAGATTAATTGCTAATCCAGCCATTGACGAAAGCTACGATATTTGCGATAGAGATTACGAAATAAAAGATTTTGTAAATAATGACGGGATCATTGGTTTCGATTACTCATTCTTAAGAGCCAAAGGAATCGATTTGTATGAAATATATGCTCAAAATATGCCGTGGTCTTTGAGCGATATGAAAAAAATAGGCATTAGCCATGATTTCTTTCTTCTGGACATTTACGAAATACAAGGTAAAGACAAAAAGAAAATAAAAAGGCTGTTTGATAACAATAAGTTATTGAAGGAAAATCAATATTTTCTGCACGGTTTTCGGGGTGATCAGAATATTTTTGCCAGAAGAGAATCAAGATACTTACCGATAAAATGTCGAAAAATTGGCATAAAATAGCATGCGGATAAAAAATTTTGTCTCAATTTTATTATTTAGTAGAGAGCTATTATGCAATTCGTAGCTGATTTTCATATTCATTCTAAATACTCGCGCGCGACATCGAAGGATATGGATATTGACCACCTTGATAAATGGGCGCGAATCAAAGGCATTAAGGTTCTGGGAACCGGCGATTTTACGCACCATCTTTGGTTAAAAGAATTAAGGGAAAAACTGGAGCCGGCCGAGCGAGGATTATTTAGGCTCAAATCTTTTCAATCTGGGGCGCGGGGGCAGAAAGGCATTCTCTCAAAATTTCATATTCCCAAGGAAGAGATCCGGTTTGTTCTGACGGCGGAAATTAGCTGTATCTATTCCAAGCATAACAAAACCCGAAAAGTCCATCTAGTTATTTTGGCCCCGTCGTTTGAAGTGGTGGATAAGATCAATGCCCATCTTGGCTGGATTGGTAATTTGAAGTCTGATGGGCGGCCAATCCTGGGGATAGACGCGAAGGAGGCTTTAAAAATCGTTTTGAGCGCTTCGGAAGACTGTCTGGTTGTGCCGGCGCATGCCTGGACCCCTCATTTTTCCGTGTTTGGTTCCGTTTCGGGATTTGACTCGCTGGAAGAGTGTTTTGATGAGTACGCAAAATATATTTATGCCATTGAAACCGGTCTTTCCAGCGATCCGGCGATGAACTGGCGTTTGTCGCAACTCGATAAAATCACCCTGATCTCTAATTCTGATTCACACAGTCCGACTCGCATTGGCCGCGAAGCCAACATTTTGGACACGGAATTGGACTATTTTTCCATCACCGATGTTTTAAGAAAACGCGATTTGCGGAAGTTTCTTTATACTGTTGAATTTTTCCCCGAAGAAGGAAAGTATCATTACGACGGCCATCGGAATTGCAAAGTTAGCTTTAAGCCAGAGGAAACTAAAAAGCATAAAGGCATCTGTCCGGTTTGCGGCAAACCGCTGACCATTGGCGTGATGTATAGGGTGGCGCAATTAGCCGATCGTCCCGCCTGCAACGCTTTAGGCGTAGCCAATGCGGGCAGGTCCGAGGGCGGAAAGCCGGAAAAAACGATTCCTTTCAAAAATTTGATTCCTCTGGATCAAATTGTCGCCGACGCGCTGGGCATGGGCGTGGCGAGCAAAAAAGCGCAGGAGGCATACCGGGAATTAATCAATAAACTAGGCACGGAATTTAAAATTCTTTTGGAGGCCTCGCGGGAAGATATTTCTTCCGCCTCTTCTTCGGAAATCGCTGAAGGAGTGATGCGGGTTCGCGAAGGTAAAGTTAAAATCGAGCCGGGCTATGACGGCGAATACGGGAAAATTAAAATTTTCGAAGATAGTGAGCGAGGGTGACCGTAAGGTGGCCGTGGAGATCGCAACCGCTGACCTCGTCAAAGATTTAGTGGCGCAGATCACAGCGCTTCAGGAGCAGAAGACTGTCGAAGAAGCGAGGGGGACGGTCACAACTGTCGCCCTGGAAAAAAAGAAGAATTACGTGAAGTTAGTTCTGGGCTATTTTGCCTAAAAGAACCAGAAGCGGTTCAACCCCAGATATTCTGGGGTTTTTTTGTTGCTTCGCGGCGAAAAATCAACGAGAAATTGACAAAATTATTGATATGGCATATTATCTGATTATTAGACTTAAGTAAGGGTTAATTAGTTAAGCCGAGTCAGAGATTTATCTAAGTATATATCAAAGGCCAGGATTAATTAGATTAACTTAGTTGTCTTTTCGGGGGCGGCAAGTCCGCCTTCGTCCCAAGCTTGCCAAGGTATTTATCCCGAGCTTGTCGAGGGACTTCGGAAGGGCAAGTCGGAAAGCGAGGTGATAATCTGTGGCCTTCGATTCAAGTCAATCAAATCAAAATTTTCCTCCGCGCCCGATGTTCCAGGGAAACTGGAAGTGCGCTGAGTGTGGAGCGGAGATAACCGAACTTCCTTTTAAGCCGGCAGAAGATAGACCGGTTTACTGCCGCGACTGCCATCGCAACAAGCGACCACCGCAAAGGTTTAATCGGTACTAATTTCTGATTGTAATTAAAACCAAAAACTCCCCAACGAAAGGGGAGTTTTTGGTTTGTCCCGTACCGGTTCCGTCCGCGGACGCGGCACTTCCCAGATTGTAAGGCGAAGCCGCCTTGCGGCCATGCCCGTGGCATATCATTATTCATGACAAGAACTGGTGCGGGATTTGTTGAAACGAAGCGAGCGTAGTGATAATGTAAAATCATGAGAGAGAAAGCAGAACAGGTTAGAGCGTTAGTTTTATTATCCGGCGGGCTGGATTCTATTTTGGCGGCAAAATTATTATTGGAACAAGGGGTTAAAGTTGAAGGAATTTGCTTTTATTCTAATTTTTTTGATTGTAGGTCAGCGAGAAAGGCGGCAAGACGTCTGAACATAAAATTGCGCGAAGTTGATATTAGCAGTGAGCTTTTGGAAATCATTAGAGCGCCTAAACATGGTTATGGGGCTGGCTTGAATCCATGCATTGACTGTCATGCTTTAATGATAAAAAAAGCCGGCGAAATTATGAAAGCAGAAGGGTCTTGTTTCGTCGCGACCGGCGAAGTTCTGGGAGAAAGGCCGATGTCACAGCACAAAAAAGCATTAAAAATCATTGAGAAAGAGGCCAAATTGGAGGGCTATTTGCTGCGGCCGCTCTCGGCCAAATTATTGGAGCCGACCACGCCAGAGGTTAGAGGATTAGTGATTCGAGATAAGCTAATGGATATATCGGGCCGAGGACGGAAAAAGCAGATGGAATTAGCTAAAAAATTTGGCATAACCGACTACCCTACTCCGGCTGGCGGTTGTATGTTAACACAAGATGGTTTTGTCAGCCGGTTGAAAGAACTGATGGAAAAGAAGTCAGATTTTAACCCTGAAGACGTAGAATTGTCTAAAATTGGTCGGCATTTCTGGGATAATAGCACACAGATTATTTTAGGACGAGACAAAGAAGAAAACGAAATGCTGGTGTTGGCGAAGACAAAGAAAAATGCTTTAGTTGTGCCGGATAATTTTGCCGGACCGAGCGCGCTGGTCAGGGGTGAGCAGATCGGGGACAAAAGTATCGAAAAAGCAAAAGAGTTGGTTGTTCAATATTCGCCAAAAGTTAAAAACAACATAGATATTAATTTGAATTTTAAGATTGGTAAATAGAAACAGAGGGTGGTGTCAAAAGCGAAATTAGGTCAGAGCGAGAAGTTAGCTACTTTTAAAAGAGTCGCGAATTTAAAAAACCACCAAGGCTTTGTGGCGGCATTGGTGGTTGTCATTCGCGGATGGTGCCGGGCATATTAGAGACGGTACAGACAGTCTACGAAAGCGAAGAGGCAAAGGCCGAAAACTCCTCCGCAAACCAGTCCCAACATAAATCCGCCAATAGCGGCGCCAGTGGTGGCTAATAATTTCCAGCCGGCGGTAAGCTTTTTCACGTCGTTGGATCTGTTTAGAAGTGCCGGAACCAAGACTGCGCCGATCGCGGCTCCTAAAATCATTCCATAATGAACAAAGGGTGACATTTCCACGGTTTTTTCTCCTTCGTCAAAAATTGAACTACCTTAAAAGAAGGCTATCAAACTTTATAGAATTTGTCAGGGGCAAAAGAAGGAAGGGTGTTCTGCTCTTCTTTTTATTTATCGGCTTTTTGTCTCTGGTTTCTTTTTTTTGGCACGCAAAGCCGCAGATTTGTTTTAATAAAAATTGTTTTCAGGTCGAGTTGGCAGCTACGCCACAAGAACGGGCGCAGGGTTTAATGTACAGGAATTTTTTGGCGGCGGACGCGGGGATGCTGTTTGTTTTTCAGCAGGAGGGGGAATATCCTTTTTGGATGAAGAATACAAAAATTCCTTTAGATATGATCTGGATAAATAAAGACAGAGAAGTTGTTTTAGTCGCCAAGAATGTTCGACCGTGCGAGGCTGACTCATGTTTTAATATAATGCCGGATGGGGACGCGCTGTATGTTTTGGAAATAAACGCTGGACTGGCTGATAATATCGGTATTAAACAGGGCGATAGGTTTGATTTTGAGATATAGCGAGGATTTACTGCTGAAATTTGTTTCCGATTAGGGTATAATTGAATTGGTCATGGACTCCAATTTGTTAGATTTATTTTTCTGGCAGACTGTTTTGTGGGCAACGGGATTAAGCGTTGTCAGAATTTTAGTATCCTATTTGATTTGCCTGTTTGCGGGCATTGTTGTAGCCATCTGGCTGGCGAGTTCGGCAAAAGCAGAAAGGATCGCAGTGCCGATTTTCGATCTGGTGCAAAACATACCACCATTAGCTTTTTATCCTATCGCTATCCTCGTTTTTATGAAGGCTAATTTGATCGAGGGTTCGGCCATTTTTGTTTTGGTTACCGTCATGCTCTGGCCCTTGCTTTTTGGTCTGATTGGGGCTGCCAAGCAAATCCCGCTGGATATAAAATACGCGGCCAGGATTTTTGGCGCCAAAGGAAGCAAGTATATCCGATATGTCATTCTGCCAGCCGTTTTTCCAGCGGTCGTCACTTCGTCGATAGTTTCCTGGGGAATCGGCTGGAATCTTTTGGTCGTTGCCGAATGGATAAGATATGGTCAAACAGACATCAGATTGCAGGGAGTGGGAGGTCTTTTGAATGAAGCGACTGCGAGCGGGACGGTTGACGTTGTCTTATTCACAACAGCGGTTGTTATGATTCTCGTTGTTGTTTCTTTGCTACACGTTTTTATTTGGCGGCCATTATTGAGAAAGAGTGAAAATTATAAATTTGATTAATACTAATACGCGGGGCATCAAATAATGGATACGATAGTCGAGGTTAAAAATTTAACGAAAAAGTATTTTTTTACAAGCCCAACGGTTTTGAAAAATGTTTCTTTGGATGTCGTTGAGGGTGAATTTTTGTGTTTTGTCGGGCCGTCCGGTTGCGGCAAAAGTACTTTGATTCGGCTAATATCTGGTTTAGAGAAACCGACCAGCGGCCAAGTTTATTATAAAAAAAAGATTGTCAAAGGAATTAATCCGGAAATTTCCATGGTTTTTCAAAGTTTTGCTTTGTTGCCTTGGCTGACTATTAAAGAAAACGTGGAATTTGGCGCGAAGATGTCGGGGGGTATTGATTGGGCCGAGCAGCATTGGGTGCGGGGTTCTTTGTTCACTGTCGGCCTAAATAAGGTTTCTGATATGTATCCGCGTGAATTATCCGGCGGTATGAGGCAGAAGGTAGGCATTGCCAGGGCGTTGGTTAGGGACCCGAAGGTTTTGATTTTAGACGAGCCGTTTTCACAGCTAGATTTGATAACTGCCGGAGAGCTTCGCTCAGAAGCGCTGGAAATCTGGCAGAGCAGAAATCTGACCGTCATCATGGTTTCCCACTTGATCGAGGAAGCGGTTCAATTGGCTGACCGGATCGTAATCATGGACGCCGGCGAAATCAAAAAGATCGTCTCAATGAATCTTCGTCGCCCAAGACATAAGGGCGGCAAAGAGTTTTTGGAAGTAGTCGGCGAGATCGAAAAAATAATGGGCTTAAAAGATGAGGATCAATAGGATTATAAAAACTTTGGTTTATCACGATTTAGTTTTATTCCTTGGCTGGGGGCTGGTTACCCCTATTTTAGCTGTCTTTGTTATTGAAAATATTGAGGGTGGAACGGTGGAGGTTGCCGGCATTGCTTCTGGTGTCTATTGGGTTTTTAAATCGGTTATCCAAATTCCTCTTGGCAGGTATCTTGATAAAAAGGATGGCGAGAAGGACGATTACTATTTTCTTGTTGGCGGGTCTTTATTGGCAGGGATTGCTTCGTTTGGGTTTGTTCTTGCTACCCTCCCTTGGCACTTATATTGCATTCAGGTCATTTATGCTATTGGTATGGCTACCGCCGTGCCGGGCTGGGGCAGAATTTTCACTCGACACATTGACCGTGGTAAAGAAGCTCAAAGCTGGGCGTGGGATAGCTCGGCGCTTGGTATAGGGGCCGGAGTGGGAGGCGTGATCGGCGGGATGATCGCTAAGAGTTTTGGATTTAATCTTCTTTTTGTTGCTATGGGAGCATTGGGTATTCTCTCGGCTATTTTATGTTTTTTTATTAAGGAAGAATTATTATCGAAAAACTCGTTTCAAGGAGAATAAAGAGATTGCCCCCGCATAAATCCTTCGGACTATACAGGGCAAGCAAATTTTTTTATGAAGAATCAAGAGATCGCAAAAATCTTATCTGGAATCGCGAGATATCTGGAGATGGAGAGTGTTCCATTTAAGCCTTATGCCTACGAAAAGGCGGCGATTACCGTCGAATCTCTCGAAGAAGACATTGGGCAGATTTATCGAGAAGGTGGAACAAGGGCGTTGGAAGAAATTCCCGGCGTGGGTAAGGGTATTGCTGAGAGAATCGAAGAGTATCTTAAAACCGGAAAAATAAAAGACTATGAACGGATGAAAAAAAGGTTGCCTATTAATCTTGATGAGATTTCGGCTGTCGAAGGAATGGGGCCGAGAAAAGCAAAAGTTCTCTACGAAAAGCTAAAAATTAAGAACCTAAAAGAGTTGGAGAAGGCGGCTAAGGCGCATAAAATCACTCCCCTCTTTGGGTTCGGCGAAAAGACTGAAAAGAATATCTTGGAGGGGATCGAGTTCCTCAAAAGAAGCAAGGGCAGGTTTTTATTGGGGGAAATTTTGCCCAAAGCCAAAGAGGTTTATGAAAAACTGGAGAATTTAAAAGAAGTAGAAAAAGTAGATATGGCCGGTTCTGTGCGGCGGCGTAAAGAAACTATCGGAGATTTAGATTTTTTGGTGATATCTAAAAGTCCGTCAAAGGTGATGGATTTTTTCGTTTCTTTGCCGGGCGTTGTTAAGGTTTGGGGCAAGGGCGCGACAAAGGCCTCCGTTAGATTGAAAGAGGGTTATGATATGGATATTCGAGTGCTTTCGGCCAAACAATATGGCGCTGCTTTGCAGTATTTTACAGGATCAAAAGAGCACAATATCGCCTTACGTAAAATTGCTATCGACAAAGGTTATAAATTGAGCGAATACGGTTTGTTTAGCGGTTCCCGAATGATCGCCGGCGCGACTGAGGAAGAAATTTATCATAAATTGGGAATGGCATGGGTATCGCCGGAAATGCGGGAAGACCACGGTGAAGTTGAGGCGGCTCTTAATGAGAAATTACCTCAACTTGTTGAGCTTAAAGATATTAAAGGTGACTTGCACGTTCATTCCAGTTGGGATGGCGGCGTTAATTCGATTAAAGAATTAGCAGAGGCGGCTATGGCTATTGGTTATGAATATATCGGCATTGCCGACCACACGAAATTTTTACGTATCGAGCATGGGTTAAATGAAAGACAGCTGAAAAGACGCAATCAAGAAATTGATAAAATAAATGAGGGATTTAAAAATAAAGATTTAAGATTTAAGATTTTGAAAGGATGCGAGGCCAATATCATGGCTGACGGCTCGATCGATATAAACAATAAAACTTTGGCCGAGTTGGATTATGCCATTGCCGGCATTCATTCCCAAATGAAAATGTCGCGCGAGCAGATGACGCAAAGGATGATTAGGGCAATGAGAAATCCCCACGTTGATATTATTTCTCATCCGACTGGCCGGATTTTGAAGCGCCGTGAGGAGTTCGAAATAGATTTCGAGAAAATTTTAAAAGTTGCCAAAGAAGTCGGTACGATCTTAGAAATAAACGCATATCCCGAACGTCTGGATTTGAACGATATTAATATTAGACGGGCTAAGGAGGCGGGGGTTAAAATGATTATTAACACCGATGCGCACCAGAAAGACCAGTTGCGTTTCATGGAGTACGGCGTTTTTCAAGCCCGGCGCGGTTGGGCGGAAAAAGAAGATATTATCAACTGCTGGCCGGCGAAGAAAATGATAAAAATGATAAAATAATTGACATCGGTAGGCTCTTATTGTATAAGGAGAGAAAGTTCTTTGAGGAGGTTTGCGCGTGGCTAAAAAACTACTTATAGAAAGCTTGGACAGAAAGACCTGTACGTTATTGCCGGCGACCTAGAAGGGGGCGAGGAAGTTAAGCAGAAATTCTTGGCGTTTAGCCGCATTTTTAATGTCGACCCTGGATTCTGTTCGGGGGTAATTACCACCATGGATGATGTTGAGGTCATTCTGGTCCATCGGCGGCGTTTTTGCGAAGTGGCAGAGGGGCATATGTGCGCTCCGGTGCCGCCAAAAGGTACGCCTGTTGTGGTGAGCATTTCCACTCTTTATGAG
>Ga0100388_10005332_pt1 | contig 10510 bp, 7 predicted proteins | sample CryGeymeta201512_FD_81536 | JGI IMG/M metagenome (GOLD analysis project Ga0100388, IMG submission 81536) | Groundwater microbial communities from Crystal Geyser aquifers in Utah, USA - Crystal Geyser metaG 2015-12 | ecosystem: Environmental > Aquatic > Deep subsurface > Groundwater | place: USA... | reverse complement strand
TGCCGCCGCACGCTCTTCTTGCTGACCCATGCTTGCGCGATCTCGGGCGCGATCTCCGGCGCGTCGAAGACCATGGCGTAGGGCAGCGCCTTGGCTGGCCAGCGCTCCAGAGCGGCCCTCATGGCCGGGAGGGTCGCCACGCCGAGTCGCGCGATGACTGCTTGACCGTAGCGCTCGAAGTCGTCGGACCACGAGAGGTCGATGCGCCAGTAGGCGGCGACCTCCGTCGCCAGCGCTTCGGGCGCGGCCAACAGCAGCCCGACGAGCCAGCCTCCCTGGAGCTTCGCCTTCTTCGCCTCTGTCCAGGCGTTGTCCCAGTCCCAGTCGGCGGAGTGCTCGTAGACTCGGCTCCTTGCCCACTCTTCACGTTGGCCAGGCGCCCACGTCATCGTCGCGCGCCCCTCGAGCGAATCGAGCTTCAGCTTGCGTCGCTTCTCGGGCGCCTTCGCCGGCTGCGTCCACGGGGGTGAGACCAACACGTGAGGGAGTTGCGCGCTGTCTGCCGGAGGTGGCGTGGCAGCCGCCGTGTCGAGCTTCGCGATCACGGCACGCTGTGGCGGCGAGAGCGTCGGCATGACCGCGTCTACCGCCGCTGGGTGATGCGCGATCACCTGCCGCAACAAGATCTCGAACCTCGCGTTCGGGCGCTGCACCAGCCTCGCGGTGACGAGGCGCAGGGCCCGCTGCGGGAAGCGCCGCGTGGCTTGCATCGCCAGTGGCGTGATCGCGCGCTGCTCCACTCTGTCGAGCAAGGCGTCCAGAGCGTCGTCCGTGGGCAACAGCGCCACGGCTTGCCACATGCGTCCGTGAGATTGTTCGAACTGCTGATCCGCAGCCTCGACCAGCACCGGTCCAATCGTGCTTCCAACGCCGTCCACCAGCATGGCCAACCCGTCCGCTTGCGACTCCAAGTCGAAGATGCGGCCGAGGCGAACGATCTGCGACAGCGCCTGAAGTTGTGCGAGTTCGTGCACCGACGCCAACACCAGACCGAACTCTGGTTTTCCCAGGAAATGCCCCCACTTGGGCAACGCCGCGATCGCTGCGTCGACCCACGGGCGCTCCGTGGGGAAGAGGTAGGCCGTCACCAAGGTCGCGCTCTTGGCCCGCGAATCCACGGACGCCACCGTGGCCGCCGCGGCCTCGTACTCCTGCCCGGGGGCAATGGAGAGCAGCGTTCGCAGACGCGTGAAGGGCGTCGTGCTCGGTCGTGGCCAGGCGAATGCTCGGGGTGCAACGCGATGGGGGATCAGATCGAACTTGCCGTCGAAGTTGTGCTGCAGGCTGCGCAGCGCGATCTCGGTCGCGAACGCCAAGCTCTCGCGGCTCACGCAGAGATCCACCAGCGCCTCGGCCGCGTCGTCGTAGGGCGTGCCACCGTCGTAGGCCAAGAGTCGACTGGCCAGACCCACGACTCGTATGTCAGCCAGGTCTGCGGGCGCCTCGCTGCCGAGCCAAGCGAGCGCCGCCTGGAGCAACTCGGGATCCGTGGCCAGCGTCCAGGCTCGCTCGCTCAGGTTCGCCCAGCCTGCTTGCACGCGTCGCCAGAGCGCCTCGGGCGGTTCACACGGCTTCACGTCCGCGACGGAGCCGCTCGTACGATCGCGATGCGGCACGATCTTCGAGAGCCAGGACGCCGGCAGCACCAGGGTGTCCTCGTCCACCCGTTCCGCGACGGATTCCCTCATTCTTCCCTCACGATCTTCCGGGCTCGCGCCGTGGGAAGACGTTCGCTTGCGCTGCGCACTCCGGTCAAGCGCGAGGCCGGGCAGTGGCGGGTGGCGCTTCGCTCAGGCCGTGCGCTGCGCAGCCGTCAGACCGACGGTGGATGCGCTCCAGGTCTTCCTTCGAGTCCTTGGCCGCCGTGCCCGCGAGCGACTCGACGATGTCCTCGGGCGTCGCCAAATGCGCCTCCTGATCTGGGCGCCGCAGTCTACCGCTCGCGAGAGATGGGCGTCAGCCCGAGAGCGCGCGAGGTTCGACCCGCCGATGTCGCGCTGTTCGTTGCCGTGTGGCCTGTCGCGGCTTCAGCTCGTCGTCTCCGGGCTCGGCGCTTCCGCGCTCGGGTTCTCCTCGCTCGGCGGCTGATTCCGCGGGGCGACCTCGCCCGACAGGATGAGGCCGCGTTCGAGCAACACGGGACCGATCATCTCGTTGATGGCGACGCCTGCGATCAGCAGCGTCGAGAGCGTGCGGCCGGGCGCACCGAGGTCTTCGCCGAGCTTGGCGGCGAGTGTGATGGCGACGCCGGCCTGGGAGAGGAAGCCCATCCAGCCGTAGCGACGCGTGCCGGGATCGGCCTTGCCGATGCGGGCGCCGAGGCCAACGCCCAGGAAGACGGCGACGGCGCGCACCGACACGAGGGCGAGGGCGAAGGGCCAGAGATGCGCCAACTCCTCCAGGTGCAAGCGCGCGCCGGCCAGCGTGAAGAAGACGACGAAGACCGGCATCGAGAGCTGCTGCACGGAGTCGATCATCGCCTCGCCGTGCGCGGAGAAGTTCGCGACGGTGAAGCCCGCGGCCAGGAAGAGCAGCACGGGATCGAGGTGAAACGCGTTCGACAGGTAGGTCGCGACGTAGACCACGCCCACCAGGAAGAGCAGCACCTCCTTCTCCACAAAGCGCAGGTAGAGCACCATCAGTCCGCCGATTCCGACGCCCACGCCGAGGGATCCCAGCACATGCCAGGCGAGCACGAGCAGCACGTTGCCGTCGGCGCTGCCCTCGCCGATGGCCAGGGAAGCCACGACGCTGGCGATGGTGAAGGTCACGACGACGACCACGTCCTTGAGCACGACGGTGCTGATCACCGTGCGGCTCATGGGACCTTTCGCGTTCGACTCGCTCAGGATGGCCAAGGTCGCGGCGGGAGAGGTGGCGAAGGAGATGGCGCCGACCACGGCGCCGAGGGCGATGGCGCCGAGGGGATCGATGCCGCCGAATCCTGGCAGCTCGATCGTCGGCACGATGCCCGAGATCAACAGGATGAACAGAGTCATGGCGAGCATCACGGTGGCGAAATGCCCGATCAGCACGCCGAGGATCGCCCGCAGGCCACTGCGCAGAGTCTCGAGGCGAAGCTCGCCACCGGCGCTCAGAGCGATCAGGCCCACGGCCAGAGTGTCCAGCAGGCCGAGTTGGCTGATGACCTGCGGGTTGAGCACGCCTCGATCGAAGGGCGCGGGCGCGTAGGGGAAGAGCGCCGCCACCGACGGACCGAGGGCGACGCCGGCCAGCAGGTAGCCCGTGATGTGCGGCAGGCGCACGACCATCGTGAGCTCGCCGATGGTGTAGCTCGCGAGCACGACGAAGCCGAAGGCGAGCAGCCCGGTCGGGTCGAAGCCCGCCCCTTCGGGCGGTACGGCGAAGCGATGGAGGAGCAAGAGGGCGCCGACCAAGAGCCCGATGATGCCGAGCTGACGCAGCACGGCGCCGGGCCCGCGCGAGCTCCAGTCCACATCATCGACGCCGCCCGATCGGCTCATGTCGGCTCCTCGAACGGCGCATCCGCGGGCTCGGGGGCATCGGGGTCGGGTGCCTCCACGACCTCGGCGTCCCTGTCTTCCGTCAGCTCGCCCAGATCCCGCAGGAGCTGGCGCAACACGCGGGGTGCGATCAGGTCGTGCACGACGACGGAGGCGAGCACGACCGCGTAGGCCATATCCGCGATCGGTCCGTGCCACACGACGCGGAAGGAGACGGCCATGGCGATCGTGACCTCGCCATGGGCCAAGAGCCCGCGGTAGAGGTCGGGCCGAAGCGGTGTCCCGAGCGAGATGACGCGGCTCGCCACGAACTTGCCCACCAGGCGCAGCGCCACGAAGCCCAGGAAGAGCACCAGCGTCGGTAGCCAGGGCACGGGCTCGAGCAGCACGCCCGCGATCACCAGCAGCACGATGCGCATGGGCGGTTCGGTGTCGGCCAGCGTCTCGCGCAGCCGTCGGTTCTTGTGCGACGTGCGCACCAGCACTACGCCCAGAGCCAGGTTCACCAGCAAGGGCGAGATGTCGAGGAAGTAGGCGGCCCCCGAGGCGAAGGAGATGATGCCCACGAGCGCGAGGAAGCGGGAGTTGCTCGAGCCCTCTCCGCCGACGAAGGGCGTGAAGAGCGCGCCCAGCACGCCTCCGAGGACGACGCTGACGACCGCCCACTCCGTGGGCGTGAGCGTGAGCGCCGCACCCGGCTCGGCGTGGTGATAGACGCAGAAGAGCACGCCGAAGACCAAGATGATCAGCACGTCGCCGAGGTGCGCCGCCCGGCGCAGGTTCGGGGCGGTGGGGCCCACCACACGGTAGCGCTTCACGATCAGGTCGAAGGGCTCGGTGGAGTCGGCCGCGGCGCAGCATCCGAGGACGGCCGCGCTGATCGCCACCTGACGCCAGCCGCCCGACTCGGGAATGCTGCCGAAGTGCCAGGACCAGTGGGTGATGTGCGTCAGGAAGTACGCTGCCACGAGCCCGACCAGGAGCCCGGGCACCAGGTGGTGCCAGATCACGATGCGGCCCGTCCCAAGGGGCAGACTCGACAGCTCCCGCGCCGTCATCGTGGTGCCGCGGAGCAGCCCGACCCAGCCCGCCGTCAGGGCGATGAAGGGCATGGCGAAGGTCATGTTCTCGGCCAGGTGAAGCCGCGGCGAGAGCGGTCCGAGCAAGAGCCCGAGCACGACGTACTCCAAGCCCGAGACGATCAAGAAGCGCCGGTGCAGGCGATCCACGAAGAGCCGCGCGACCAGGTAGGCGCCCGCCACGATCAGCACGGCCATCACGACCCCGCCGATGTCGGAGCCGTCAGCGGGCACGAATGCCGTCGAGCACCATGCCGATCATGGTTTGCGCGACCTCGGTCGGGTGCAGGCCCTCGAGTCGGCCGTCGAGGATGCCCAGCATCAGGACCTCGGTGGCTCCCACGACCGCCAGTGCGCTGATGCGCGGATCGCTGACCTCGAGCAGGCCGCGCTCCACCGCCACCTGGGTCAGCTCCGTGGCGGCGTTCTGGACTTCGTCCGACAGCGCCACCAGCGGGGCGCGTGCACCGGTCGCCGGGCCTCGGCTCTCCTGCAGGTAGAAGCGACAGGCGTCCAGGTTCTGCATCGCCGTCAACGCGACCTTCAACGCCAGCGCCCCGTAGGCGCCGTTGAGATCGTCTCGTCCCCGAGCCTCCTCCAGGCTCTCGCGGCAGGTGTCGATGTGCTCGCGCATGGCCGTGGCCAGGGGCTCGAGGATGCCGGCGACCAGCGCCTCCTTGTCCGAGAAGTATCGGTAGAAGTTGCCCTTGGCCGTGCCCGCCGCCCGCGCGATCTCGTCGATCGTCACCTGGGACAGACCGCGCTCCAGAAACAGACGCAGACCTGCCTCTCGCAGCGCGCGAACTCGCTCGAGGCGATTCTGCTCTCGCTTCCCAGGAGCCTTCTTCACGCGCGCACCATAGCACGTGCGCCGGGGCCGTCTGCTCAATCCTGACGGCTTGGCAACGGGCCTGGGCTGCCTACACTCCGCGCCGATGATTGGGCTCACATTCGCGGGCGGCGGCAACCGCTCCTTCTATCAAGTCGGCCTCTGGGAGCGCTGGGGCGCCCGGCTCCTGCCGCGCCTCGGGGCCGTCTCGGCCTGCAGCGCTGGCGCCGCCGTGGCCGTCCTGCTCTTCAGCGAGCGCATCGACCAATCCCGCGCCGCCTTCGCCCGTCGTCGGATCGGGATTCGCGGTGTGTTCGACGCCTCCCGCCTGCGCAGCGGACGCCGGCCCTTTCCCCACAACGAGGTGTACCGCGCGACCCTGCGCGAGGCGATCGACGAGGAGGGCTTCCAGAGGCTGCGCGAGCGTCCCTTCCCGATCTCGATCCTGTGCACCGCCTTCCCGCGCCGTCTGCCCAAGTTGGCCGCCATCGCCGCGGGCCTGGCCGTGTACGAGGCCGAGCAGGTGCACGACCGGGGGCTCCTGCATCCGCGCCATCCGCGCAAGGTCGGCTTCACGCCGCGCGCCTGGGACGCCCGCGAGTGCGAGTCCATCGACGAACTTATCGAGCTGGTGCTCGCCTCCTCCTCGACGCCGCCCTTCACCAGCCTGGGTCGCTACCGCGGCGAGACGCTGATCGACGGCTCCATGATCGACAACGCGCCCGCCTACCTGCTGGACGAGGTGCCCGGCGTGCGCCGCAGCCTGGTCATGCTCACGCGTCCCTACGCCGACCACCACGTCGGGCGACGCGAGCATCGCCTGTACGTCGCTCCGTCACAGGCTCTGCCCGTCGCGCGCTGGGACTACCGCGAGCACGCGCCCATCGAGGCCACCGTCGAAGCCGGCCGCCGGGACGCCATCCGCTACGACGCGGCGCTCGACGCCTTGCTCGAGGACTGATCCGGGCGCGTGAACCAGTAAGCCCAGGCGATCAGCAATAGCTGCACGGGCAAGCGCAGATAGAGGGCGATGGCGGGCGCGTCGGGGAAGGCGTCAGGGTGCAGCGCCATGTTCAGGTTCGCGGGGAAGACGGCGATCAAGAGCGCGATCACGCCCCACGCCGCCAGCCGTCGCGTGCGCGGGATCAGGACAGCGACGCCGAGTAGCATCTCCGCGACGCCGCTCACCTGCACCAGGAGCGCGTGCCAGGGCAGATAGGCCGGCATCATCTGAAGGTAGAACTCGGGCTTCAGGAAGTGGTTTGCACCCGCGAAGAGGTAGGCGACGCCCATCAACCAGAGCAGCGCCGTCTTCACCTTGCTCACGAGAGTTCAGCCTTCGGTGCGCGCGTGAGGTCGAGGCGCACGAGGCAGTGATTCGGCGGCATCCAACGAGCCGTGACGTCGTCGCCCCAGTCCCCGATGCGCGCCAAGAGCTCGAGCTCCTCCGGGAAGAAGAAGCGTCGCAGCGAGGTGACGCTGTCGTAGGTGAAGTCGCGGTGGCGGAACCAGAGCTGACCCATGGTCGCCATGGTGGCGGCGTGCAGAGCGCTGCGTGAGCCGTCGATGAAGACGACCCCGCGCCCGGCCGCGCGCGCGGCGCTCTCGAACATCACCGCCACCAGCCCCGCGGGGAAGTGGTGCTGCGCCTGCGTGCAGATGACGATGTCGAACTCGCCCGGCTCGAGGTTGCGAAGATCGAGCGCGTCCTGCACGCGTATGTCCAGGTCGAGGCCTTCGGACAGAGCCCGCGCGCGTCCGACCTCGAGATACTCGGGCGAGAGATCCGTGGCCGTGACCTCGAGCTCGAGCCCCTGATCACGCGCGACGCGCAGCAGGTGGAGCGCGAAGCCCGCGTGGCCCGAGGCCAGATCCAGGATGCGCGTGGGGCCGTCGGGGCGCAGCAGCGGACGCAGCTCGTCGAGGAAGAGATCGTAGCTGCCGCTGAGCAGATTCCAGCGGTCGAGACTCTCGATGATCCGTGTGCGCCGCCCCTCGTCGAGGTCGGGCCTGTCCATCAGCTCCACGGCGTTGGGCTTGTGCCACGCGCGATCGACCACGGAACCCGCGCGCGCGAGCAGGCTGTCGGCGGCGACGCCTTCACGCAAGGAACGGAGGGCGCGAGTCGCCAGCTCGCTGAGCTCGTCCTGGGCCGCCGAGTCTCCCTGGGAGAGACGCTGCCCGAGGCGCACGGCCTGCGGTCGATGCAGCGCCACCACCTCATCGAGCACACGCCGACGGGTGCTCGCAAAGAGCACATCCCCGGGCACGCGCACACCGCGCCGCGCCAGCTTCTTGATCCACTCTTCCAGCATTCGTGCCCCCAATCGGCGAGCTCGAGCCTGGGCGTCAGCACCACTGCCGTCAACCATCCCAACACGTATCACGATGATACGAATGCCCGAGCTTCGCGTGTAATCATTGCTCTTTCACCCTGCATCTCTCCCAAACCTTCCAGCACGTTTTTGCGCGAGCGTCCTTCCTGACGAGAGTGACGAGGAGCGTCCGTGATGACCAAAGTGACGAGGAGCGTCCCCACCACAACGCTCCCCGTCTGTGGACGCACAGCTCTTCCGCCGCTCGCCAGTTGCGTCGCATCAACCCGCGCGCCGCGCGTCGCGTCGACATAGAGGTCATGACGCTCGCGAATTTCACGGTCGCGTTGGTCGGTCGCCGACTTCCGTACAACGAGAACCTCGGGCTCGCCTACCTGCGCGCGGCCCTGGACGAGATCGGCGTCGTCAGCGTCACGCACTACGTCAACGACGTGAGCGAGCTCGAGCACGTGGCCGACGAGCTGACGCGCCATCCCCCGAGCATGCTCGGCCTCTCCCTGGCGGACGGGGGCTCGGCGCTGTGGCCCCTCTCGCTCGGCGAGCTGCTGCGCAAGCGCGGCTTCCGCGGACACATCACCGCGGGTGGGCAGTTCGCGACCCTGGCGCGCGGCTGGCTGCTCGAGCGCTACGGCTGGCTCGACAGCGTGGTGCGTCACGCGGGCGAACGACCACTGCCGGAGATGGTGCGGCGCCTCGCGTCGGGCGAGGACGTGATCGGCGTGCCCGGCGTGACCACCCGTGAGGGTGATGGCGCGCCCGCGCCCGTGATGGACGACGCACCCATGCTCCTCGTGCCGCGGCGTGACGAGCTGCCCGAGCTGCTCGGTCATCACGCCTGTCACATCATGGCCTCGCGCGGCTGCAAGGGGCGCTGCTTCTACTGCAGCCCGGCGGCGCTTCAGAACGGCGAGCTCGACGAAGGCAAGCGCGCTCACAACTCGCTCGGCGTACTGCGCGATGCGGGCGTGGGCGGCGTGCGTCGGCGCGCCACGGACTCGCTATGCGATGAGATGGCCACCCTCTGGCACGAGCGCGACGTGCGCTACTTCTACTTTGTCGACGAGCACCTCCTGCCCTATGAGGAGCGCGCCGCCATCGACTGGCTCGCCGAGTTTCGCGCTGGCCTCGACGCGCGCAAGGTCGGGCGCTTCGGCATCGGCGCCATGCTGCGCGCCGACAGGCTCACGCCCGCCGTGTGCGAGGCGTTTCGCGACGCGGGCCTGGTGCGCTGCTTCGTCGGACTCGAGCTCGCGACCGCCGAGGAGGCCCATCGCTTTGCGCGCCGTCCACCACTCGACGAGGAGCTCGAGATCGTGCGCACGCTCGGTCAGCTCGGCGTCGCCACCGTCTCGAACCTGATGCTCGTGCATCCCTATTCGAGCGCCGAGACCGTGCGCGCCGGCATCGATCTGCTCGAGCGCCTACCCGCTGGCGTGTTCGAGGCGACGCGCATGATGGTCTATCACGGCACGCGCTTGCACGACGACATGGCCGCCGCCGGGCGCCTGGTCGGCAACGCCTTCCGCTATGGCTACAGCTTCGAGGATCCGGCGATGGAGCGCTTCGCCGAGATCTTCACGCGCCTGCGCGGACAGGCCTTCTACAGCTACAGCCTCGCCTATCGCACCCACGACACGCACCTCGCCCTTGGCCTGGCGCGTCGCCTTCAGCCTGAGCAAGTGGACGCGGAGAGCGAGCATCGACTCGAACGCGTGCGCCGCGCGGTGAATCGGCTCTATGCCGACGGCTATCGACGTGGACTCGAGCTCGCGCTTCAGGGCGGCGGCTTCGCGGACGCCTTCGAGCTGACGACGGAGCTGCGTGAGCGCGCCGACGCTTTGGAGCAAGAGGTCGGGCTGGTGGAGCAGCGGCTCCTGCGCTCGAAGGAGAAGACGCTCTCGCGCTTCGCGCCCGTGCGTGGAGCCGCCGCCTCGGCCATCTCCTTCGTGATGATGAGCGCCTCGGGCTGCTACCAGAGCCACGGTCTCGACACCGTGCGTGATGGATCCGTGGACTCCAGTCGCCGCGATGCGAGGACGGACTCCGCCATCGTGTGCACGCCAGCCCTCTCGGACAGCCAGATGGCCCAGACGGCGACCATCGCCCACGCCGCGGACGCCTGCTTCAATGGCGACATCTACATCCCCTCGCCCGGCGCCGATCCCAGCGTCAACTACTCGCCCGGCGTCTACCGCATGGCCGCGTGGGATCTCTGCTACAGCGATCCTGACAACACGGCGCGTCGCGAAGCCATCGCTGCGAACGTGAAGGCCGCGATCCTCGACGCGGGTCTCGTGTGCGCCAGCGGCTCCGAGACCGTGATGGGAGACGTCAACGCCGACATGACCCGCATGGCCACGGCGGCGGACAGCTGCATCAGCTTCTCGGGCTCCGTCGAGATCGTCCTGAACGACGCCGGCCGCGTGACCGACGTGCGCAGCCGCGGCGCCTCCACCGACGTCGTCGCCTGCGTTCGCCGCGCCCTCGACGGCCTCACCTTCCCCTGCCTCGCCAGCTTCACCATCTGCCCCGAGTTCGCCATCGCGGAGTAGGGCGGGACCGCGCTAATGCGGGCGCTGGAAGCAGAGTATCTCGTGACGGCCTCGCGCGCCGACGAGTTTCCAACCTTCGCGACCCAGTGCGTTCAGTTGGTTCGGGTCGAGCGTGAAGCCGCTGTCGTAGCAGTTATACTCCCACCGGCGCGCGCCGGCGGCTCGGTTCTGTGCGGAGAGCGGTGGAATGATCAACGGCGCAGCGACGCAGCCGATCATGAACGCCAGA
>Ga0100388_10005331_pt1 | contig 10510 bp, 9 predicted proteins | sample CryGeymeta201512_FD_81536 | JGI IMG/M metagenome (GOLD analysis project Ga0100388, IMG submission 81536) | Groundwater microbial communities from Crystal Geyser aquifers in Utah, USA - Crystal Geyser metaG 2015-12 | ecosystem: Environmental > Aquatic > Deep subsurface > Groundwater | place: USA... | reverse complement strand
TCAATAACATTTCAGCCATCTTAAGTAATCCTTACAGAGTGGACAAACATAAGTATCTTTTGGTTGGTTATGAATAAAATATTGGGGGTATCCGCTTGACTCCACCACATCTAATATTTAATAATTCACGAGTAGATTCGACCACCACGAATGTCTTGTCCTTTTACGGGTTTAACATTAACAGCTTGCTGGAGAAGACGATAGAACAATTTTCCACGCGACCGCGACGTCCTTCGGTTAAATCTAAAAGTAAACTCATCCAGATAATAATCCAGATGAGAACTATGTACAGCTCCCTGATGGGTTCCCAGCAACCATCTCTTCAGCAGGGCAGCAACTCTGTGTGCCAGGGGCAACAAGGTTTTCCCTACATTGGCAAATTCACATACCACAATATGCTGATAACCTTCGGAAGTCAAACCTGTGTATCCGCTCCAATCATCAGTGCGCACAGTACTTCCGGGTTCGACGTTTTCCTTTACAAAAGGAATCAAATTTGCTCCCGATGCATTCAACACCCGCTGAAGGCGAATACGTCCAAAATGATTTTCTTTATCTTCAACTGCGATAAGAACCAGAGATTTACCGGATGCTCCACGACCTCGTTTTCCTGGCCTTTTCCCTCCTACGTACGTTTCATCAACTTCCACAACACTAGACAAGCGTTTCCGGTCAGGACGTACCATAGCAATACGAAGTTTATGCAGCATTATCCATATGGTTTCATACCTTTGAAATCCCAAAGTTCGTTGGAGCCCCAAAGCACTAACGCCATTTTTCTGACTGACCACATACCATATCATTCGGAACCAAATGTAGAGCGATTGTCGCGTATCTTGAAATATTGTACCGGCCGTGATAGAGGTTTCGTATCTACAGTGTGTGCAACGATACAATTCGCGACTTCTAAACCAAACCTTTTCGTAACCACAACGGAGACATCGAAAACCCTCAGGCCATCGCAATTTGAATATATACTCATGACAAGACTCTTCAGAGGTGAATCGTTGCTCGAATTCTATCAATGTTTTTGGGTAATCTTCCATGCCCCAATATTTTACATATTTTGGTTAGTGGAGTCAAGCGGATACCCCCATAAATTTATTTTCAGTCAAGCTTTATCTAACGCAGCAAAAATTGAAAATAAAGCCAAATACCCAAGGATTATTATAGATGATACGTTTTATAATTACATTATTAAATTAAATAATGGGACATTTCCTGAAGTATTAACTGATTACATAAATATCGATTTAGAAGGCATACGCTGTCTAAATATTTATATTTCTTTATTTGATACGGGAAGTAAGAAATGTAGTGACGTTATAAAAAATAAAGTACTTCAACGAATAGTTGAAGCAATAAATTATCAAATTAATAATCATCGAACAGAACCCGAGATAATTGAAAAATATAACTATTTTATTAAATATCATAACTCCCAGATGAAAAAATATAATTTTGAGAAATTTAAAATTGACATTACTAAATAAGCAAACTAAATTAAGGTATTTAAGGAATGAAGTTAATTACACGATTTTAAGGTTTCTCCCAAAATTTAATAGAAAACAATTATTAGGGAGTTTGTCCGTTCTATAGTAGCAATATTTTGAACTCGACAGCCTCAATTATATCTATTAACCGGCAAAAAGTTGTATTGATTTTTGGTGAACGATATGATATAATTTTATCGGAATGAATACTACTGAAAAAATAATAAAATCCCATCTTGCCGATAAAAGCCAGAGGCTTGTCGCCGGTCAGGAAATTGCAATAAACATAGACCAGACACTCACGCAGGACGCCACGGGTACACTCGCATACCTTGAGTTTGAAGCACTGAACATTGACCGTATCAGGACAAAACTTTCTGTCTCCTATGTTGACCACAACACTCTCCAGACAGGTTTTGAAAGTCCTGACGACCACAGGTATCTGAAATCCATTGCGGAAAAATACGGCATAATTTTCTCACCGGCAGGAAATGGTATATGCCACCAGTTGCATTTAGAGAATTTTGGCGTGCCCGGACAAACCCTGTTAGGTTCTGACAGCCATACACAGACAGCAGGTGCACTGTGTATGCTCGCAATAGGCGCCGGCGGGCTGGATATAGCCAGTGCACTTGCAGGCAAACCTTTTTACTTTATTATGCCGGAAGTTGTGAACATTGTAATCTCGGAAAAACTTAACCCCTGGGTAAGTGCAAAAGACGTAATATTAGAACTTTTACGAAAATATTCGGTTAAAGGCGGGGTCAACAAAATATTTGAATGGACAGGAAACGGCATTAAAAACTTAGATGTCCCTGAACGTGCAACTATATCCAATATGGGAACGGAACTCGGACTCACCTCGTCTATTTTCCCGTCAGATGAAAGGACAAAAAAATTTTTACAATCACAGAATAGAGTAAAATCATGGAAAAAAATTGTGCCTGGCGAGGGGGAAAAAGCAAAATATTCTGACATAATTGAAATAAATTTATCAAAATTAGAACCCCTTATTGCCTGTCCGCACAGTCCTGATAATGTAGTGAAAGTCAGGGAAATTGAGGGAACAAAAATTGACCAGGTATGTATCGGCTCCTGCACAAATTCAAGTTACCGTGATTTAATGTTTGTTGCAACTATACTCAAGGATAATAAAGTCCACCCCGACGTGGAACTTGTGATTTCTCCCGGGTCAAAACAGGTTTTATCAATGATTGCAGAAAACGGTATGTTGAAATGTCTCCTGGACTCAGGTGCGAGAATTTTAGAATCTGCCTGCGGTCCCTGCATAGGAATGGGGCAGGCGCCGCCAAGCGGCGGGGTATCCCTGAGGACTTTTAACAGAAATTTTTCCGGCAGGAGTGGCACGAAGGATGCCTCTGTATATCTGTGTAGTCCTGAAGTTGCTGTCGTCAGTGCAATAAACGGGAAAATCACCGACCCCAGGAAATTCAGTAAGGCACCGATAATAAAAGTGCCGGAAAAATTCAGCAATGTAACGAAATTTATCTATCCTTCAAATATTAAAGACAGACGCAAAGCGGAAATTGTCCGCGGACCCAATATAAAACCACTGCCGGAACTTAAACCGCTGCCGGATGAAATTTCCGGACAAATCACAATAAAACTTGGCGATAATATTTCTACTGACGATATACTGCCTGCAGGAGCAAAAATTTTACCCCTGAGGTCAAACGTCCCCGCAATCGCTGAATATACTTTTTACAGAATAGACCCTGAATTTGTAAAGAGAATAAAAACCACCGGCGGTGTTTTTGTTTTATCTGGCGAAAATTATGGACAGGGTTCAAGCAGGGAACACGCTGCGATTGTCTTAAGGTATTTAGGTATAGGAGTTATAATCGCCAAATCATTCGCAAGGATACACAGGGCTAACCTTATAAATTTCGGTATATTGCCGCTTACATTCAAGAACTCTGATGATTATAAAGTTTTTGACATCGGGGATGTTTTAAGGATAGAAAATATATACGAAACCTTAAAACAGAGTTCCGCTCTGAAAGTATCTAACGAGGACAAAAATCTGGCGATTAAGTTACAGTATTCGCTCACGCAGAGGGAAAAAGAGATAATATCAGCAGGCGGATTGCTGAATTATATAAAGGAATCTAAAAGATGACAAATCCAATAACCAAAAAAGCAAAAATTGCAAAAACCTCAAGCAGGAAGTTGGCAAGTTTATCAACTGAAATAAAAAACAGGGCTCTGGTTTCTATAGTTGAAGAAATAGAGAAAAATACCGATAAAATCATTTCACAGAATAAGATTGACATAAAAAAAACTACCGGGAAAAATTTATCGTCAGCATTGATTGACAGACTCATGTTGAATGAAAAACGCATTAAGGAAATGGCTAAGAGTGTTCTTGACATTGCTGAACTCCCTGACCCGGTTGGAGAAATTATTTCCGAATGGAACTCTCCTTCAGGTTTTTTAATTAAAAAAACCCGCGTACCGCTTGGTGTAATTGCCATAATATATGAGTCCCGGCCGAACGTAACCGTTGACTCAACGGCACTGTGTTTAAAATCGGGTAATGCGGTTATACTGCGTGGCGGGAGCGAGTCAATAAATTCTAACCGCATACTGGTAGAAATAATCTCCGGGGCATTAAAAAGCATTAAAGGTATGCCTGAAGGCGTTGTCCAGTTCATAGACACACCTGACCGCTTGAGCATATATGAAATTATTAAACTGGACAATTTTATTGACCTTGTTATACCGCGCGGCGGAGAAAAAATGATAAGACAGATTCGCGAAAAATCAGTAGTCCCGGTACTCTCTCATGGAAAAGGGCTATGTCATACATACATTGATAAGTCCGCTGACATTGATATGGCAATAAAAATTGCCTTCAACGCAAAAGTCCAGCGTCCCGGTGTATGCAATGCCATGGAAACCTTACTTGTCCATAAGGATATTGCAGATAAAATTCTGCCTGCACTTGCCGAAGATTACAAAAAAGCAAATGTTGAACTGCGGGGCTGTCCAAAGACATTGAAAATTTTAACCGATATTAAAAAGGCAAAGAAAGAAGACTGGTCAACAGAATATTTAGATTTGATACTGTCAGTAAAAATTGTTGATTCAATTGACAGGGCGATTGAACACATAAACGAATATGGTTCGGGGCACACTGATTCAATAATAACAGAAGACAAAAAATCTGCAGAAAAATTCTTAACTGAAGTGGATTCATCTGCTGTATTTCACAATGCTTCAACAAGATTGCATGACGGCGGTGTGTTCGGTTTGGGCTCGGAAATAGGTATCTCCACACAAAAACTTCATGCAAGGGGAACAATGGGACTTAAAGAACTTACCACGACAAAATATGTTGTCTACGGCACAGGGGAAATAAGAATATAATTATAAAAATCCCCCATACCCCCTTTGATTCCTACGGAACCTACTTCGGTAAAGGGGGAGTAAAAGGGGGATTGAAAAGGATTTTTAAGTGAAGATAGCATTATTTGGCGGGGCATTTGACCCCATACACTATGGTCACATGAGTTTAGCTGAGAGTGCCTATGAAAAATTCAAACTTGACAGGGTTATATTTGTCCCTTCAGGGAAACCTCCCCATAAATGTCCTGCCTCCGCGCATAAAATTCACAGGCTTGAAATGGTGAAACTTGCAATCAGGGATAATCCGCATTTTACCGTAAGTGATTACGAACTAAAAAAATCAGGCAAAAGCTATACATACCAGACAATTGAATATTTTAAACAAAAATATCCCGGAGATGAACTCTTTTTTCTGATGGGCATAGACTTATTCCTGACATTTAACACCTGGGAAAAAAGCAGGCAATTACTGGATATGTGTAAATTTTTGGTAGGGATAAGACCGGGCGTCAATGTGACCCGTCCTGTATCTATGACAAATCGAGTAACAATCTTTAAATCCCCCTTGCTTGATATCTCTTCAACTATGCTTCGCAAGTACATAAAAGAGGGTAAATCAGTAAGATATTTATTACCTCAAAAAGTTGAAGAATATATATTAAACAAGGGTTTATACGGATAACAATGCATAAAATTAAGCCAAGACATATAATCCTCATCAGCACAGGAGTATTTATATTACTTGCTGTATACCTATCTTCAAAGAGTGAAATTTGTAATTCTATAAGACGCGGGGAGAACATAAACCTGCTTGTTGTTGGCACTGACATTGTTGACTATTCACGGCATACCGATACTATAATATTCCTGAGTTATAATCCAAAAAAATATTTTGTTAATATAATATCTATTCCACGCGATACAGAAATTGATTTACCGGGAATAAATATTAACCGGGTAAACCAGATTTATGCGTACTATTACCGTAAAGAAAAAAATTACGATGCTGCATTAAATGCTCTATGCAAAGAAGTTTCCGTATTGCTGGATAACAGGGTCTGTATTAACCAATATTTACAGATTGATTATGATGCTTTCCAGAAATTAATAGATTTAATAGGTGGCGTAAAGATTGAAATTGATGAACCCATGCATTACGATGACAATGCTGGCAATTTACACATACATTTCTCTACAGGCATATATATCCTAAATGGAAAAAATTCACTTGAATATGTCAGATACAGAACATCCGCAGGAGATATTGGAAGGATTTACCGCCAGCAGCAATTTTTAAGGCCCCTGGTAAAAAGCCTGACCAACCCGGTTATTATTGCCCGGGTGCCAATCATTATAAAGATTATGCTTGAAAATATTCACACAAACCTAACGCTATGGGACATGCTGAATCTATTGCTGGAAACCAAATCTATAAATATTGAAAATGTCCGAATGGCACTTCTTCCGGGTGAAAGCCGGCGCGGTTATTGGATAGCCAACAAAGATGAAATAAAACATACAGTAGATTTAATCTATGGACCTGATATTGAACTGCCAAAGACAGGGCAGGTTACTGTTGAAGTATATAATGCATCACAACATTCAGGAGCTGCATTGGAAGTCACAAGGCTTTTGAGAATTAAAGGCTTTGATGTGGTTAAATGGGGTAACTACAATACAATACAAAAAAAGACTATTGTTATAGACAGGGTAGGTGATATCCGTGCTGCACAGAAAATTGCAGGGACATTACAAACAGAGGAGATTTTTACGCGTTTTGACACACGCAGGTTGATAGATATTACCGTCATAATAGGCGAAGATTACAGATAATTTTGGGGATAATTTTGGGGACACATCACTTAATTAGATGGAAAAATTGCAAGCATAAAGCCAGAGAAGAATAATTAAGTGATGTGTCCCCAAAATTACAGGGAGGAGTGGCTGAGTGGTCTAAAGCGGCGGTCTCGAAAACCGTTGTCCTGAGCAATCGGGACCGCAGGTTCGAATCCTGCCTCCTCCGTTCAAATAAGATAAGACAGATTACACCAGTTTTCTGGGTTTATATCTCAGATATGCCGGTTTTAAAATATCCGTTGGAGCAACATGGTGTGAATGAATTCTGGGTTTGGCTACGGTAGGGGGTTTCTTCCTCTGCGGAAAACCGGTAGCAATAACCGTTACTTTTACTCTCTTCTGCATTTTTTCATCTGTTACATGTCCAAACAACACATGCGCATCTCTGTTTATACGGTTATGTATCATATTCATAGGTTCACGCATCTCTTCAATTGTAAAATCTCCGCCAGAAGTAACATTTACAAGAATACCCTTCGCACCCTCAATGGTTACATCCTCTAAAAGAGGAGAACTTATAGCACTGCGAACAGCTTCCATAGTCCGGTTTGGACCCTCACTTATACCTACACCCATCAATGTTTCTTCTGCATTTGTCATTATCCCGCGAACGTCAGCAAAATCAACATTTATATCACCTGTGGAAGTAATAACATCAGTTATAGCCTGTATTGCCTGTTTTAAAACATCATCCACTTTACGAAATGCCTCATCATACAAAGTTGATTTATCAACTATACTGAATATTCTGTCATTTGGAATAATAAGCAAAGTGTCTGTTACTGATTTTAAATTCTTAATCCCTTCTTCCGCCTGGTCTGTTCTAATCCTTCCTTCAAATTCAAACGGTTTTGTTACAACACCGACTGTAAGTATGCCTAATTTATGTGATATTTCTGCTACTACCGGTGCAGCACCTGTGCCTGTACCACCACCCATGCCTGCAGTTACAAATATCATATCGGCGCCTACAAGTTCACCCTCTATTTGTTTCCTGCTCTCCTCTGCTGCCTGTCTGCCAAGCGATGGATTACCGCCTACACCATGTCCTTTCGTCAGTTGGGGACCGATTTGTATCCTTACAGGTGCGAGTGACCTGCGTAAAACCTGAGTGTCTGTATTGACGGCAACCATTTCAACATTCTTTATACCGCCCTGTATCATTCTGTTAACCGCATTACCACCGCCCCCGCCTATACCAATAACTTTTATTTTTACTGGCTGCTCCTGAAAATCCTCACTGAATTTTAATCTTAATGTCATAATTCATCCTCAAAATAAATCTCTCACTCTTTTCCAGAGCGGTATCCTTTTCATAATCCTTTTTATACGCGACGTTTCAGGATGTGGCCGATATCTCAATACTCCTATTGCAGTAGCATATACGGGATTAGAAATTATTTCGTTTGACCCCATTATGTTCTGGGGTAATCCCATTCTTGTTGAGATACCAATTACGCGCTCAAAAGCCTCCGCACAATTTTGTAGTTTTGCACCTCCACCGGTAAGTATTATACCACCCGGAACTATTGCATCTGCATAGGTTGAGTTTTGTATTTCATCATTTATTCTTTCAGATATTTCTTCAAGTCGTGGAGCGATTATATCCGCTAATCTTTTCCGGGTTGTTTTATGTACATTATGACCATCAACTCCTATAAACTCTATCTCTTTATCCTCTTTAACCAGGTTCGGTATCGTAACACCGTATTTTTCTTTAACAAGCTGTGCCTGTGCAAGTGAAGTATGGAGAGCATGTGCGATATCTCTTGTAATCAAGTCACTCCCGCAAGATATTTCTCTACTAAATCTTATACTGCCTTCTGAATAAATTGCCATTCCTGTTGTTTGACCGCCAAAATCTATCAATAAACATCCCACATCCTTTTCCTCATCCAGAACGACAATATCGCCCAATGCCATTATTCCATAGATAGGTTCAACTACAGAAAAACCTGCTTGCGAAACCGACTTATAAATATTGGTCAGATGATTCATACCCGCGGTCACTATATGAACATATACTTCCAGATAATGTCCGTCCATCCCTATGGGATTAGGAACACCCTTCTGCCTGTCAAGCGAAAATTCCTGCGGTATAGTATCTATTATGTCTCTATCGGGGGATATCTGTATCGCCTTAGCATTATCAATAGCCTGCTCTACATCGTCAGCAGTAATTTCTTTATCTGTGCGTGATATGCTCACCACCCCGCGGTTATTGAGTGTCTCAATGTGTTCCCCGCGGATACCTAAGTATACTTTGTTTACCACTTCATCAGTCTGTTCCTCTGCCTCTTCAATTGCGGATTTTATTGAATACGCTGTCTCATGAATACTTACGACAACGCCACCCTTTACACCCTTACATGAATTCCTTCCGCTTGCAATTATTTCTATTGTGTTACGGTTGGTGTCGTACTTTCCTAATACACAGACAATCTGGCTTGAACCAATATCCAGACCACAAACAATTTCTTCTTTAATAGCCATTGTTTCCCCCTATAGTACGGGTTTTAGAATAATTCTGCCTCTTTCAAAAAGCTTCAAATCAATATAAACCACTTTTGAATATTTCTTTCCTACATCGTCTAATACAATATTTAAGTACTTAAGTTTTTTCCCAACTTCATTCTCTCTGTATTTTCCCCATTGAATAACCATATCGCTCCTGTTTAGAATTATTATTTCGTTGTTACTCTTATAATACAACTTTAGGATTTGTTTGTAAAGTGGCTCATAATTTTTTTGCGAATACCCAAGCAGGCATACGATATCATTTCTTAAAACACTATTCTCGGTAACATTGCAAAAACCAGAGTCAATTATTTCTGGCAGAGTTGCGGAACTGACTTTCAAGGAAAACAAAACATTTTCTCCATCAACCGCATACAGCTTACCTTTGCTTCTCAAACATGCGACCGGTTTCCTTTCGGTTATTTCAAGTATAAGATGGTCAGGTAACCCATGTTTTATTCTTATTGATTTTATCTCCGGGAACAATTGCTTCAGTTCCCTGGAAAAGTTAATGAAATATGTTTTTATCAGACTATCGTTTATCTTTACAGGCAGAACATCCATAAACTGCTGGCTGGATATTGTCTGAAGTCCGGAAACATCTATTTTTTTAATGTGAAATGTCGGTGAAGAGAAACAAAACCAGTATGCTTTTTTGCCGATAAAAAACGCGGTTCCGCCAACAACAATAATTAAGAACAGGAAGGAGAATACTTTTTTAAATTTGAAAAATCTTTTTTTTTGTACTTTCGGTCTTGTTTTAAAATGATGTTTCCACCTGGTGCGTCCGCCGGCGTAACGTTTGTATTTTATTTTTTTTATTCTTCTCATCTATCTTGCTTTTAGCGAACTCTCTGTTATTTTTAAAATTAAATCCCGGGGACTTATACCATCTGCTTTTCCTGCTTCAGGTAAAAGTGAAGTTTCGGTCATACCAGGAATAGTATTAATCTCAAGAATACATATCTTCCCATTGTTACCTAACATCAAATCAACGCGTGCAACAGCAGTGCATCCAATTACCTTAAATGCCTGTTCAGCAACTCTCTGGGCAGACTTATAAATCTTTTTAGGCAACTGTGCAGGGACAATATGTTTTGACCCTCCGACAATATACTTGGCTGAGTAATCGTAGAACTTGCTTATTGTCGGCAGAATTTCAACTACGGGTAATGCTTTGCCGTTAAGTATTCCAACAGTCAACTCCCTGCCAGAGATATATTTTTCAATTAGCAACTGCTTATCGTACCTGAACGCCTTTCTTAAAGCTGACT
>Ga0100388_10005316_pt1 | contig 10520 bp, 8 predicted proteins | sample CryGeymeta201512_FD_81536 | JGI IMG/M metagenome (GOLD analysis project Ga0100388, IMG submission 81536) | Groundwater microbial communities from Crystal Geyser aquifers in Utah, USA - Crystal Geyser metaG 2015-12 | ecosystem: Environmental > Aquatic > Deep subsurface > Groundwater | place: USA... | reverse complement strand
TAGAATAGAAGGGGTTTCAACAGTAGGTTTTATCTCTGAGGAGTATCGTACCAGAAGATTTAAATTGGCAGAAAAATTTTCTGATATGATTTATGAAATAGGCGTGAAAAACATTACTTCCCACGTTGGTGCTATACCAAATGATGAAAAAAGTCCTCTATATTTGGGATTTGTTCCAGTGATGAAAAAATTTGTTGAATATTGCCAAAGAAATGGTCAGATATTTTGTTTTGAAACTGGGCAGGAATTACCATCAACGCTTAAAAGATTAATTGCTGATATTGGTAATAATGCTTATGTAAATTTAGACCCAGCTAATTTAATTCTTTATGGCATGGCCCATCCTTTAGATGCGGTGGAAATTCTTGGAGAATATGTAAGGGGTATGCATGCAAAAGATGCCCTCTGGCCTAATCGTGATGAGAGCCTTGGAATTGAAGTTCCAGTTGGAAAGGGTGAAGTCGATTTTCCCCTATTAATCTCTAGATTAAAAGAGAAAGGTTTTCAAGGGCCCATAACTATAGAACGAGAGATATCAGGGGAACAGCAGAAGAAAGATATTTTAGAAGCAAAGAAATTTTTGGAACCATATTTGTAATTTACCAAAGAAAGGTTATGAATAAATTATGTCTGGCAATTTAATTACTTTAATAAAACCCCGAGTGCTTCCCCCGCTCGATGATAGTTTTATGCCGGCTGTCTTATGGAATCATAATTTTCAGTTTAATGTCCGTAATTCAGGAGGAGGGATTCCTCTTACTATTGCTTTAAAGAGAGGAGATATTTTAATAAAAGTTTTTAAAACACAAGTTTTTCCTCCACAAGCTAAATATGCTTCCCTGAATTATTTTTACCTAGAACGCTTAGTAAAGACGCTTTTATGGATTTACGGTGGACCTAAAATAATTATAGTTGGTCCCCAAGAAATTGGCGAATATATTAAAAGATTATATTCTCAAAAAGGGAAACGTTTTTTTGATGCAAATTTTATGTCTAATATATATGAAAAGCCTTTTTCTATAGTGGCTTGTAGTGCCGAACAAGTAGTTCCGGTTAAAGAAAAATCAATTCCTTTAAATCGACAACTTAAAGGATGCCGTATCGGTTTTGACCTCGGGGCAAGTGATAGAAAAGTAAGTGCGGTAATAGATGGTAAAGTAGTCTTTAGTGAGGAAGTAGTATGGAACCCTGGCGTACAAACTAATCCAAACTATCATTATCACGAAATTATGTCTATGTTACATCGTGCTGCGGCACGTATGCCCCGCATTGATGCTATAGGAGGAAGTTCTGCCGGGGTCTATATAAATAATCGGGTAATGGCTGCTTCCATATTTCGTGGAATTTCTTCTGATCTTTTTGAAAAAAGAGTAAAAAATATTTTTTTAGATATACAAAAGGAATGGGATGTTCCTTTTAAAGTGATAAATGATGGAGAAGTTACAGCTTTAGCCGGGTCTATGTCATTAAAAGTTAATGCAGTGCTAGGCGTTGCTATGGGATCTAGTGAAGCAGGGGGTTATGTAGATAGAAAGGGGAATATTACTACTCAGCTAAACGAATTAGCTTTTGTACCTATTGATTTCAATGAACAAGCGCCTATTGATGTATGGTCTAAAGACTATGGATGTGGAGTTCAGTATTTATCCCAAATAGCGGTTATACGACTTGCAGAAAGAGCTGGAATTATTTTTAGCGAAAAACAAACTCCTGCTGAAAAATTGAAATTTGTCCAAAAATTACTTGCTAAAGGGGATAGTAAGGTAGTAAAAATTTTTGAAACAATTGGGGTATATTTAGGATATGCTATTGCACATTATGCAGATTTTTATGATCTAGAACATATATTAATATTGGGTCGAGTTACTTCAGGTGAAGGTGGACCTATAATTTTACAAAAGGCAATTCAAGTTTTACAAGAAGAATTTGTAGAATTATTTAATAAAATTTCTATACATCTTCCTGATGAATCTATTAGAAGAGTGGGTCAATCTATTGCTGCTGCCAGTTTACCTTTAGTAAATAGTGAAGGGTAGTTTTGATAAAAATTTGTTAAGGTAAATAAATTTTGCAATTCTATAAATTTTTTATAAGGAGAGTGATTAAATATTATTAACCAAAACAAAAGGACTGCTATTTTGCATGGTACTATAGTTACTCCTTTTCAATTACTTGAGGATAGAATTATTATTATTGAAAAAGGAAAAATTATTGCCATAACAGATAGAAAAGAAGATCTAGCTATTCTGAAAAATGTAGAGATAATTGAAGCTCAAAATAAATTTATAGTTCCTGGGTATATTGATATACATGTTCATGGTGGTGGTGGATCAGATGTTATGGACGGAGAATATGAAGCTATAAAGCAAGTTGCTACTACTCATTCTCGTTTTGGTACTACAGCATTTCTTCCTACCACAATGGCAATGACTAAAGATAAAATTATTAAAAGTCTTAAAAGTATTCATGAAGCAAGGTTAAAAGGTACTGGAACTGCTGAAATTTTGGGAATACATCTGGAAGGACCTTATATTAATCCTGAAAAGAAAGGGGCTCAAAAAGAAGAGGATATTAAAAAAGTTTCGGTGGAGGAGTTCTTAGAATTTAATCAAGCTTCCGGTAATTTAATTCGTTTAGTTACCATTGCACCAGAAATGCCCGGAGCAATTGATTTTATTCGTTGGTTACACCAACAAGGCATTATTGTTTCGGTTGGACATTCTAATGCTACTTATAAGCAAGTGCAGGAAGGTATTCAAGCTGGCTTATCCCAGGTTACCCATATATTTAATGCTATGAGAGGGTTACACCACCGTGAGCCAGGAGTGGTAGGAGCAGCTTTATCTTCTCCAAAATTGATAGTAGAGATGATTGCTGATGGAATACACCTTCATCCAATTGTATTAAAAATGTTAACTCAAATTAAAGAAAGTGAAAAATTAGTTTTGATTACCGATGCAATGAGGGCAACAGGTTTTAAAGAAGGTACTTATGATTTAGGAGGGCAAGAGGTTATGGTGACTCAAGGACAAGCTAAATTAAAAAATGGTACTTTAGCTGGCAGTGTGTTAACAATGGATAAAGCAGTTAAAAATTTGGTAACTAAAGTAGGTATTTCATTATTAAACGCAGTCCAAATGGCAAGTTATAATCCAGCGAAGTGCCTGGGGATAGATGATAAAAAAGGTAGTTTAGAACTATATAAAGATGCGGATATAGTTATTTTAAATAAAAACTTAGAAACTGAATTAACTATGGTGGCAGGTAAAGTAGTTTACCGGAGAAAAGAAATATGAAAGTGGAATATTAAAGCAGCTTCTCAGTTTGCATAAATCAACAGTGATATAATTTATTTTAATTAATAAGTTTAAGTTAATTTAAAAAGCATAATTTAGATCATATTTTTTAAAGATTTTATTCTCTAAATTATGCTTTTTGTTATTTAAAAGTCTGATTTTTAAAGGTATTTATAACCTTGTCCCTTAAAGGTGCATAGGGTAAATAATTAAATATGTTGATTAGTATTATCTGTAAAGCATGGGTACTTTTTGGGTAGTAATCATGTTATAATATTTTAAAAAATGGATAAAATATACTTGCAGTTTTATAATATCCGGAAAGAGTTTAAAGATATATGAATTTAAATGAAATACCTAAATTAAGAATAGGTGATTTAAAGGCCAGCCTTCCTATTGTTCAAGGGGGAATGGGCGTAGGTATTTCTTTGTCAGGATTAGCTTCAGCAGTGGCTAACCAAGGTGGCATTGGGGTTATCGCGACGGCAGGTATTGGCATGCTTGAGCCTGATTTTGCCACAAATTTTAGTGAAGCAAATAAAAGAGCCTTAAGAAAAGAGATCAGAAAAGCAAAGAAAATGACCAGAGGAATTATAGGTGTAAATGTAATGGTCGCTCTTTCTGATTTTTATGATATTATAAAAATTGCCATAGAAGAAGAAGCAGATTTAGTTTTACTGGGAGCAGGGCTTCCCTTAAGAAATCTTAAAATATTACTTCCCGATAAATTAAAAGAAAATAAAACTAAGGTTATTCCTATAGTTTCATCAGCCAGAGCAGCTAAAGTTATATTTCAATATTGGCAAAAAAATTACCAGCATGTACCTGACGGTGTGGTTGTTGAAGGGCCATTGGCTGGTGGACATCTGGGCTTTAAAAAAGAGCAGATTAATAATCCTAGTTTTTCACTGGAAAAATTATTGCCCGAAATAATTTCGGTGATAAAGACCTATGAGGAGCATTCTAATAAAAATATTCCAGTAATTGCTGCCGGAGGTATCTATACCGGGGCGGATATTTACAAATATATTCAATTGGGAGCTCAAGGAGTGCAGATGGCCACTAGATTTGTAGCTACTTATGAGTGTGATGCTTCCTTAAAATTCAAAGAAAATTATTTAAAATGTAAAAAAGAGGATTTGATTATAATTGATAGCCCGGTTGGCTTACCTGGTCGAGCAATCAATAATAAATTTCTTGAAGAAGTATCAGCTGGGATTAGGAAACCTTTTAAATGTCCCTGGAGGTGTTTAAAGACTTGTAATTTCGAAAATTCACCTTATTGTATTGCCCTCGCTCTAACTAATGCTCAACAAGGAAAACTTGAGGATGGATTTTCTTTTGCCGGAGCTAATGCCTATCGCGTGAAAAAAATTATCTCGGTTAAAGAGCTTATTAATACATTAGTAGAGGAATATAAAACGGCTTCATCCATTTTTTATCAGATGCATTCGAAGGAGATTTAAAGCGCGGCAGGAGGCCCTTAAACGGATCTGTTGTCGATTTCCGAATAACTGGTGTTTCTGGATAAGAGTCTTTTTACTATTAGCTAAAGCTATATAGACCAGCCCAACTTGTTTCTTTTCAGTGGCCCCTCCCGGACCTGCGATACCAGTAATACTTATTCCAATATCACTGTAACAGCATTTTCGTACCCCTTCGGCCATTAAACGAGCTACTTGTTCGCTTACCTCGCCGTATTTTTTAATTATTTCCGGAGGTACTTTTAGCAGCTCTTCTTTGATTTTAGCGTTATAGCTTATTACTCCACCTTGAAAATATTCAGAACTTCCCGGTATATTAGTAATCATTTCTCCTAACCTACCTCCGGTGCAGGATTCTGCTACAGCGACTTTAATATTCTTTGCTTTTAATAGATTTCCCACCACTTCTTCTAAGCTCTGTTGATCGGTTCCATAAACATAATCACCTAATATTTTAATTAATTGATTAGATAAAAATTGTAACAGTTGGTCTACTTCTTTTTCGGTAGGAGCTTGAGTAGTTATCTGGATCTGGATATCTTCCGGATGAGCATAGATACCAAAAGAAAAATTAGTTTGTTCATGGATATAATTACGAATAAGTTCATTAACTGATGACTCTCCCAGGCCAGTAATTTTTAAAGTTTTTGACTTTTTAATTACAGAAGGTGGAAATTTTTCTTTTAAATAAGGGATAAGATTTTCTTCTATCAGCTTCTTCATTTCATAAGGGACACCAGGGAAAGAAGATATAATTTTATTATCTTTTTCCAGAATCATAGCCGGGGCAGTGCCATATTTATTGATAATTATTTTAGCTCCTTCAGGAAGGTAAGCTTGTTTAAGATTACTTGGTGAAAGTTTTATTTTTATACTATGGAGAATCCTTTTTAAGTTTTTTTCAGCCTCTGGAGATTTTATTAGCTTAAGGTGTAGAGTTTTAGCAATAACTTGGTAGGTAATATCATCTTCCGTAGGTCCTAATCCACCAGTAGTAATAATCAAATCAGAACGACTAAGAGCTTTTTTTAGAAGAGATAAAAGCATTCTTTGATTATCGCCAACTGCTGAAATATAATTTAGGTCAATACTGAGTTCAGCTAATTTTTGAGCGATAAAATTAGCGTTGGTATCGGTGATTTGCCCTCTTAATATTTCACTGCCTATACTGATAATTTCTGCTTTCATTGATTTATTTACTTCTCCTTCATTGATTGATTATATTTTATTTATTATAGCTTTAAAATTTAAAGAAAGAAAGAAAAAAAATGAGGAGTCAGGGAAAATAATTAAAAAATCTCGGAAAGAATGGTTGAAAAATTAATTTTGGTGTATTATAGTATGATTACAACCCAAAAAGTACTTAAACTAACTATATTTCAAAAATAGTGCAAATAACATCACATAGTACTAATCAACTTACCTAAATTATTTTACTTATAGCACCTTGAAAATTTAAGTAGTAAAAATAGATAAAACCCTTTATTTTATTAGTGTTTTATGCTATAATAAGTCATAAAAATACTAACCAATAAGGAGGCTACCAATGTCCTTTCAGCTAAATAACGAACAACAAATGGCCATCTATGATTCACTATTCTTACTTACCGGAAGAGAGATAAAACATCTTAAAGGCTCCTGGGCAGAAATATTTAGTAAAAAGATATTTCCCTTTATCGATGAAGGCCGGTTTAGCGTATTATATAGTGATAATCCGGCAACCAGACCTAATAATCCAGCGAATGTCTATTTCGGACTCCTCATCTTAAGGGATATCTTTAACCAATCAGATGAAGAAGCCCTTAATTCCTTAATGTTTGATCTTAGATATCAATATGCCTTACATACCACCAGCTTTCAAGAACAGCCTGTCTGCGTGCGTACACGCACAGGCAGGCCGGTATCCAAAAACAGCCTGACCAACTTTCGCTCTGCTGTATATAAATATAATCAAGAACATGGTGTTGACCTTATCCAAGAAGAGATAGAAAGTCATGCCCAACAATTCTCTAAATTACTCAAGATAGAAGGTAAGACCATCCGGATGGATTCCCTGATGGTAAGCTCCTCCTGCCGAAAATTATCCCGCTTGGAAATTATCTACTCCACAGTTGCGCGACTTATAAAGGTAATAGACAAAAATATACTACCGGAAAGTTTTAAACCCTACTTAGAGGAAAGCCATTACAATGATACCATCTACCGCTCCAGAGATAAAGATCTAAATAGTAAAATTAAGAGAGTGCTAAAAGATGGTTTAAAACTCTATTTCCTATCTAGAAAGGATAAAGAGATAAGCAAGACCGAAGAGTTTAAACTCCTTAGCCGAATGTTAAAAGAGCAAACCAGAAAAGGTAAGATAAAAACTTCTCTCGAGATAGCTCCTGATTCTTTGCAAAACCCTACTGATCCGGATGCCACCTACCGTAAAAAAGGTAAGAAGAAACACATAGGTTACACGGTTAATCTAGTAGAAAAGTTTGATGATAAGCATAGGATGATAACCGGCTATGACCTTAAGAAAAATACCTATAGTGATCAGAAATTCGCCCAAGATACCATTTCCAAACTACCGGTAGAAAAGGATGGAGTAACCGCTCTGGTTGATGGTGCCTATTACTCTGAAGATATAGCTAAGAAAGCTGAAGCCAAAGGCATACAGATGGTCCCTACTAACCTGGTAGGGGGAGGTAAAAATAGTAATAGTGATAAATTTGAAATAGACGAAAAAGAACATCTAGTAAAGAAATGTCCTTCTGGTCATCAGCCGATAACCAGTACCTTTAAAGAAGGATCCTATAGAGCACACTTTGATCAGAAACACTGTAGTAATTGTCCCTTACGTAAAGATTGTTCGGTAGTAAAACAGAAGAAGAGTTATCTCTTTAAGGTATCAGAGACTAAGTTACACCGCTGCCAGCTTATCGCTAAGATGGGAACCTCCGAGTATAAAGAGTTGGCCAAGAAGAGAGCGGGTATAGAGGGTCTCCCTTCGGTACTAAGAAGGAGGTACAAGATAGATCATCTTCCGGTAAGGGGAGAAGTACGTGTAAAGGTGTGGTTAGGGTTTAAGATATCAGCCATAAACTGTAAGAGATTGATAAAGGGGTTGATAAGTACACCAATACCTGAGCTTTCTACTCTTTCATATAACCATTTATTTTCGCTATTTAGTTTTCAAAGGGCTTCTAGAGTTAAATTTGCTGCTTAGGTTAGATATGTTGTATTAAATAGTTAGTTTTTGGGAGATAATCATAGTATTATAATTATTTATAATTTAAAGTAAAGCAGAAAATAAAAATAAGAGAGAGAAAGGTATGGATATAATGGATATAATTTTTAGAGTTATGGATTCTAATCTCTATTTGGGAGCGTTAATTATTTTTTTATGCAGAGTTATAGATGTGACTATAGGGACCTTTAGAGTTCAGATGATAGTAAGAAGAAAAAAGCTTGTTTCCGCTCTGCTTGGTTTTTTTGAAGTTATGATCTTTATCCTCATTGTAAGTAAGGTAATACAGGATATCGGTAATTGGCTAAATGTCGTAGCTTATTGCGGGGGTTTTGCCATCGGAAATGTAGTCGGGATATATATATCGGATAAATTATCTAAAGAATTAATTTCAGTAGGAATTATTTCCAAGAATAAATGGCAAGAGATTGAACAGAAACTTTGGGATGAAGGGTTTGGAATTACTCGAAATATAGGATATGGTAAAGACGGGGAAGTGCAAGTTTTAAGAGTTATATGTGAAAGAAGTTACTTCACTAAAGTGAAAGAGATATCTATGGAGTATGATCCTAAAGCCTTTATAACTTCCTATCTCTTAGATGAAAAATATGGTGGCCAGATGTATGGAGTAAAAAGCAAAATTTAAGATCAAAAAGATTTACTGTTTAAAGATTGAACTATGGATGGTTATTTAATTCTCATCAAAGAGCAAAATTAAGTTTTATTGATTCCAGAGGAGTTTTAAATGTCTGGGTTTATCAATATCCAAAGCGATTTCTGGAGGAGAGAGGATAGCCTTCCCTTTATAACCCCCTAATAGTTCAGGAACTTTCTTTTCCAAATCTTGGATAGATAAATATTTTCTTAAGTATTTTAAGGCGATTTGAGCTCCTAAGAGTCGAGCCATTTTTAAAGGATGTTTCCTGAAATAAATAAAATTATTGATTATTTCTCCAAAATTAGCGATAATCCGAGGATTTATTAAAAGAATATTTCCTCCCGTAAAAGACCCCTCCATAAGATTAGCATAAACTCTTCTTAAATCTGAAAAAGGATATGATTTTTGATAAATTTCTTTATCAATGATAGGATAATAAATATCAAAACCTGGACATTTATAACACTCTTCTATAAAATAATCGATATGTTTTTCGGTTATTAAAGGGATATCACAAGTGGAGATTAAGATTAATGGATCTTCTTTAAGGGGCAAAATTCCTGATTTCAAAGTATCAAAAATAGTTTGACCATCGGAAATGGTTAGATAGACTAAATCTTTAACTAATTTTTGCACTTCTTTTGGACCGGCTAATACAATTTTATTGGTGTATTTTGCTTTTTTTAAAGATTCTATAACGTAAAGAATCATAGGTTTACCGTGCGGGTAAGATCCAATTTCAATTAAAGCTTTATTTTCTATTCCGGTAAATTTTCTTAGGCTTATTTTGGTTTTCCCTCCCGCCAGTAGCAAGACATTTATTTTCTCAATCATAATTTTTCCCAACATTATAATGAAATATTGGCCAATTGGTCAATTTACCAATTCTCCAATTAAATCAGTTGTTAGTATAAAACGGGTTTATTGACCACGGCTAATTTAGATTATATAATAAAAACAATAACAAAACAAAAGGAGAAAAAAATTTATGCAGGAAATATCTTTTAAATATAATATTTTTTTAACTGCCTGGGGATGGGCAGGGTTGGTTGCTGGTCAAGAGGGCTTAAGGATTTTAGTTTTACCTGAAGAGAGAAAAGAGGATGTTCTGGTCAAAATAAAGAAGGAATTAAAATATAATAATCTTATCGAAGAGAAAGGAGGATGGGAAGATTTAATTAAAGATATAAAAGAATATTTTACAGGCAAGAAAGTTGATTTTTCGAATTGGCAGTTAGATCTGAATGAATATACAGATTTTCAAAAAAGTATTTTACAAATAGTTAAAAAAATACCTTACGGGAAAATCCAGACCTATAAAAAAGTGGCAGAGGCAGCTAATTATCCGAAGGCTTATCGAGCAGTAGGAAACACTATGGCTCACAATCCTATCCCTTTGATTATACCCTGTCATCGGGTAATAGGAAGTAATGGTAAACTAGTAGGATTTTCAGCCTCAGGCGGAATTGTTTTAAAGCAGAAAATGTTAGATTTAGAATCTGAAATTCAAGCAAAGTGAGGGTAAATAATAGAGATTTTAAGAAGTCAAACAAGGTCAAACTAAATCTTTTAACCCTACTCTTTTTTGCACGGGAAGCTATTTGACTTTGAATTTAACTATTTTCTCCAGAATCCTGGAACTAATAAAACTAAGACAGTATATAGTTCTAATCGACCTAATAGCATACATATAGTCAGGGTAATTTTACCTAAAGGTGGTATAAAACCATAGTTTTGAGATGGCCCAACCAGACCAAGACCTGGGCCTACATTTCCTAAAGTAGCTGCAACTGAGGACATCGCACTTAATATATCCAGGCCTAATATAGACATTATGAAAGTAGAGATTA
>Ga0100388_10005310_pt1 | contig 10524 bp, 9 predicted proteins | sample CryGeymeta201512_FD_81536 | JGI IMG/M metagenome (GOLD analysis project Ga0100388, IMG submission 81536) | Groundwater microbial communities from Crystal Geyser aquifers in Utah, USA - Crystal Geyser metaG 2015-12 | ecosystem: Environmental > Aquatic > Deep subsurface > Groundwater | place: USA... | reverse complement strand
TATGTGCCGATATTACTTGGCTCTGGAGTATAATTAAGCATTCATGATTAAATTGTGCCTGGTGATTTTGGAGTATGGCGAAAAATAAAATTGCGATTTTCCAAGGCAAAAAAATCCGCCGGCGATGGAACGGGAAGCAGGAAAAGTGGTATTTCTCCGTTATTGACGTTGTGGCCGCATTGACTGGCAGCACCATCCCTAAAAGATATTGGAGTGATTTAAAAATAAAACTCCAAAAAGAGGGTAGTGAAGTGTACGAAAAAATCGTACGCTTGAAAATGCCTGCTTCGGATGGGAAATTGCGTGGTACAGATGTAGCTGATACCGAAGTAATGTTGCGGATTATTCAAAGCGTCCCGTCGCCTAATGCCGAACCTTTTAAACTTTGGTTGGCGCGTATCGGTTACGAACGGCTTGAGGAAACGGCCGATCCGGAGCTGGCAATAAACCGCGCTTTAAAAACATATTTACGCAAAGGCTACAGTCAGGACTGGATTAATCAGCGCTTGAAGAGTATTGAGGTACGTAAAGCTCTCGCTGACGAATGGGAAAAGCGCGGAGTTAAAGAGGGGTTAGAGTTTGCCATTTTGACTGATGAAATTACCCAAGCTTGGACGGGGATGACCACCGGAAAGTATAAACAGCTTAAAGGTTTGAAAAAAGAAAACTTGAGGGATAACATGACCAATCTAGAATTAGTTTTGAATATGTTGGCGGAAACAGCCACGACAGAGATATCCCAAAAACGCCAACCGCGAAGTTTCCCTCAAAATAAGTTGGTGGCTAAAGAAGGCGGTACGGTGGCCGGAAACGCCAGAAGAGAAATCGAGGCAAAAACTGGTAAGAAAGTCATTACCCGGAAAAATGCTAAAGGTCTAAACTTATTAAGTAGAGTAAAATTAGACATTCATGATTAAACTGTGCACGGTGATTTTGGAATACCAGAATTCGAAAATGACCCTGGAGACGATCGAGTCGTTAAAACAGGCGGCGTTGCCGAACAATGTCAAGCAGACGATTGTGGTAGTCGATAACAGCCCGGTGCCCGACGGCAGTTTGAAACAGGCGCTGAAAAAATACCGGAACATCAAGCTGATTACTACTTTGCAGAACACCGGTTTTGCCGCCGGGAACAACCGGGGAATTAAATACGGTTTGCGGCACAAGGCCGATTATTTTTTGCTGATGAATAATGACGTTTTGGTCGACCGGTTATTCCTTAAGTATTTATTGGCGGCTAAAGCCGATTTAGCCGTGCCGAAAATTTATTTTGCCAGAGGCTATGAGTATCATCAGGATCGCTATAAACCCAGAGAGAGAGGCCGGGTAATTTGGTATGCCGGCGGCAAGTTTGACTGGAATGAAGTGATTGGCCGTCATGGGGGGGTTGACGAAGTTGATCGCGGTCAATTTGAGCAAACCAAGACGGTTGATTTTGCCAATTTTTGCTGCGTGCTGATTAAAAAGAAAGTGTTTGACAAAATCGGCCTGCTTGATCCGGCTTACTTTCTTTATTGGGAGGACGCTGATTTTTCCCACCGGGCGCAACTGGCCGGCTTTAAACAGGTGTTTGTCCCTCAAAGCCGGATTTGGCACAAAAGCTCCGGCAGTTCCGGCTCCGGCTCGAAGCTGCATGACTATTATTTAACCCGCAACCGTTTAATGTTTGGTTTTAAATATGCCCGTGCCCGGACCAAATTTGCCCTATTGCGTCAAAGCCTGCGGCAAATTATCAGCGGCCGTCCCGGTGAGCGCAAAGGGGTGATTGATTTTTATTTACGCCGTTTAGGCAAGGGCAGTTTAATATGAAATTGAGCGCCGTGGTTTTAACTCATAATAGCGGTGCAGTGATTAGTGACTGCCTGCAGTCATTACGCTTTTGCGATGAAATTATCGTGGTGGATAGCGGTTCGATTGATAACACTCTTAAATTGGCGGCCTCGGCCAGAATTTACAAAAGGAAGCTGGTTAGTTTTTCCGGTCAAAGAAATTTTGGTCTAAAGCAGGCAACCTATCCGTGGGTTTTAATGATCGATTCGGATGAAAGAGTTCCGATTGAATTAGCCAAAGAGATCAAAGCGGCCATAATCACTGATTCTTATTCGGCTTACCGGGTAAAAAGATTAAACTACTTTTTTGGCCGGGCAATGAAGCACGGCGGCTATTGGCCGGATTGGCAGACCCGGTTGTTTCGGGTAAAAGATTTCCTAAAATACTCCGGTTCGGTTCATGAATCGCCGCACTTTACCGGTTTATTGGGTAGTTTTGCTAATTATTTAACGCACTATTCCCATAATAATTTAAGTGAGTGTCTGGCAAAAAGTATAATTTGGACCAAAAAAGAGGCGGTTGAGTTTGTTAAAGCCGGCCATCCGCCGGTGTCTTGGTGGCGGTTGATGAAGTTGATGGTTTGGGAATTTTGCCACCGTTATTTTAAAAAATTAGGCTTTTTGGATGGTTATGTCGGTTTGGTGGAGGCTCTAATACAAGCGATGAACCGGTTTTATGTTTACCAGCAAGTTTGGGAATTACAGCGGCATGAAGATCGGCCTCTATAGTCCTTTTGCCGCTAATACTTTGGGCGGCGGCGAGCGTTATTTATTAACTATTGCCGGGTGTTTATTACCGGAACATCAGGTGGATTTGGTTTTATCCAGCTTTCCTGTTGGGTTAAAATCCAGGTTAACTAAAAATTTTAATTTAAATTTAGATGGTTTGAATTTAGTTGCCGGGCCGTTTGGTCCCGGCCATTCGGCTTGGGAACGGTGGCGGTTTACCGGGCAATATGACGTATTTTATTACCTGACCGACGGCAGTTTTTTTGTGCCGCACGCCAAAAGAAATATTTGTCATTTCATGATCCCTTTTAATCAGCCGCCAAGGCTGGTGCAAAAGTTAAAATTAAACACTTGGACGGTAAAAACCACCCATTCCTATTTTTGTCAGCGGGCCTTGGAAAAAATTTGGAAGATTAAAATAAATTTTGTCCAATGGGGAGCGGTGGATGCGGCCCAGTTTAAACCGCAAATTAAACAAAATTTGATTATTAACGTCGGCCGCTGGTTTACCACCAAACATAATCAGCACTGCAAACGCCAGGATTTTTTGGCAGAGACATTTAAAAAATTGTGTGATCAGGGTTTAAAAAATTGGCGCTTAGCTTTAATTGGCCCGGTTGAGCCGGGTGGGGAGAATTTGGAGTATTTTAAGCAAGTCAAAAAATTAAGCCGGGGTTACCCGATTGATTTACTGCCGCAGACTGATTTTAAATCGTTAGTTAAGCTCTACGGCCGGGCCAAAATTTACTGGCACGCGACCGGCTACGGGACGGATGAACTAAGCAACCCGCAGGTATCCGAGCACTTCGGTATTTCCACAATCGAAGCCATGGCGGCCGGAGCGGTGCCGGTAGTCATTAACCAAGGCGGTCAGCCGGAAATTGTTAAGCCGGCAACCGACGGCTATTTATGGCAAAATCAAATTGAGCTGATTGATCAAACCCTGGCTTTAATTAATAATGAAGCCTTGAGGTTAAAATTATCCCGGGGGGCGCAAAATCGGGCCAAGGATTTTTCTCCGGAAAAATTCTGCCAAATGACGCATAAAATATTTAATCTATGAAAACCGTTTCTATCGTCATTCCTAATTGGCAGAAACTGCCTTTAATTTCTCATTTACCGGCAGTAATTAGGGCTTGCCTGCCTGCGCAGGCAGGTCCCGGGGCGGAAATTATTGTGGTCGATGACGCTTCGCCGGACGGCACGGTTAAATTTTTGAAAAAGAACTTCCCTAATGTAAAAGTCGTGGTTAATCGGCAAAACGAACGGTTTGCCGTTTCCTGCAATAACGGGTTTAAAGCCGCCCGCGGCGAAATTGTGGTGTTGTTAAATTCCGATGTGGCCCCGAATCCGAATTTTTTGGCGCCGCTGGTCAAACATTTTTCTGATCCAAACGTCTTTGCGGTTTCCTGCCTGGAGATTGATAAACAAGGGCAATTTTCCGGCCGGAATCGCTGTCAATTTAAACGCGGTTTTTTAATCCACTCTGCGGCGCCGGTGGTGGCCGGGGAAAACTGCTGGGCCACCGGCGGTTCGTCGGCGTTTGACCGGGAAAAATACCTTAAAATTGGCGGGATGGACCCGCTCTACAAACCGGCTTATTGGGAGGATATTGATTTATCCTGGCAAGCGCGGGAAAAATACGGCTGGAAAATATTATTTGAACCGAAAAGTCAGGTTTTCCATAATCACGAAACTACCAACGTCTCGGTTTTCGGCCAGCGGCAAATGGAGTTAATGTCCCGGCGCAATCAGTTTTTATTTGTTTGGAAATATATCCGCGGCCGGAAACTTTTAGAGCATTTTCTCTGGTTGCCATATCATCTGATTTTTACCAACTACCGGACTAAGGGCGTTTTTATGACCGCCCTAGTCCAGGCAATTATTAAATGGCTGAAAAAATAAAAATAGCCCTAGTCTTATCGTTGGCAGCAATACTGGGGTTTTTTAGGATAAGCCGGGTGCCGCCGGCGTTAAATTGGGATGAAGCCGCCATCGGCTGGAATGCAAAAACCATTTGGGAAATGCACCTGGATGAGTTTGGGACGCGCTGGCCCATCAGTTTCCGGTCATTCGGAGATTATAAAGCGCCGTTATACATTTATTTAACCGCGCCGGTCGTCGGCATTTTCGGCAGCAATGAGATTAGTGTCCGTTTGGTTTCGGTGATGGCCGGAATTACCAGTGTCGGTTTAATGTATTTTATTGGTGGTTTTGCGGCGGCGGTACTGCTGGCCATTTCTCCCTGGCATATTTTGCTGGCCCGGCCGGCACTGGAAGCTAACTTGGCTTTGATGTGGATTCTGGCCGGCATTTATCTGTTTAAGCTGGCGGTAGAAAAACGGCCCATTTTATTAATCGGTTCGGCTATCAGTTTTGTTTTATCAATGTACAGTTATCAAAGTCCGAAAATTTTTGTGCCGGTCTTTGTTTTGGGCTTACTGATTATTTATCGGTCGGCGTTGAAGCCAGTCTGGAGATGGTTAATTATTGCCGGGGTGATTGCCGGGGCAGCCATCTATCCGCTGATTAAAGACGGTTTAGGCGCCGGCGGGCGGCGGTTTGCCATGACTTCGGTTTTTTATCAGCCAGCCAATAATCTACCATTGACTCTGGCTAAAAATTATTTGGCTCATTGGTCGCCCCGATGGTTATTTTTAAGCGGCGGAGAAACAGGTAGATCGCAAATGAGGCAAACCGGCATGCTTTTATTTGTGACCGCGCCGTTTTTTATTATTGGTCTGATGGCTTTGTGGAAAAAACGAAAAAAAGCTTGGTCAAGAGTTTTATTTTGGTGGTTATTAACCGCCCCGGTACCGGCAATGATCGGTTTTGAAGTGCCGCATCCGATCCGGGCTTATCAACTATTACCGGTTTTAACAATTATAACAGCAGTCGGAATTAAAGAATTTTCAACTCGATCGCGTTTGATTTTATATACTTTGCTAGTAGTTAATTCTTTATATTTTTTCTATCAATACTTTATTATTTATCCGGTCGAGTCAGCCCGGGATTGGCAGTATGGCTATAAGCAGGCAGCGGTTGTGGCCAGAGAATGGGAAGACCGGGTCGATAAAGTCATTATCAGCAGTTATTACGGCCAGCCCTATGTGTTTACCTATTGGTATCAGGATCGTCGGCCGCAATCAATTTTTTGGGGCGGGGCAATCAAGTATCTTTTTCGACCGGTTAAACTGGATGGTGACAAATTATTGCCTAATACTTTGATCATTGGTTCACCGGAAGATATTCCATCAGGCAGTGAGGGTATAATTAAAGAAATATATTTTCCCGACGGCAGTGTCGCTTTCCGGGTAATTAAAACATGAAGCGCAAATTATTGCTTTTAGCCTGGTTGGGTTTTTTCCTCACTCGGATTTTTATCCTGGCTAATCCGCCGCAAAATTATTCCGACGTGTTTCACGATTATCGCCGTTATGCGTCCATGTGGGCCAGCGGCATTACCCCTTATTTTGAGCATTTGTACGAATACCCGCCGGCGACTCTGCCCTTACTTTACGTTCCGGAAATGCTGAACCGGGCTAACATCGGCCATTATTACGAAAATTACCGCCTGCAGATATTTTTACTGGATATCCTAATTTCCTATTTTATCTTTCGGCAGATCATCGGGTTAACCACTGAACCGGCCGTAAAAATTTTTGCTTTGGTTTTTTATAATTTGGCGCCGGTAATTGCCAAAGATTTTTTTTACGAGGGGATTGATTGGATTTTTATCGGCAGTTTAAGTCTGGCGATTATTTATAGTTCCAGGCGGATATTGTTTTGGATTTTATTTTGGCTGTCGACCGGGATTAAGCTGTTAACCGCTCCACTCGCTGTCGTTTTCCTGAAAAAAGACTGGAAGCAAATGATTTTAGGCTTTTTGCTGGTGTGGGGTTTGCCGCTGCTAATTTTCCGATCCTCTTTAGGGGTAATGTTTGTCTATAATAACGAGCGGGGAATTAAGTATGCCGCTTTTCCCGGTTTTGTGGTCGAAACGATTAACTACTTCACTCACAGCGAAACCCGGCGGAACGAGCCGCCGGATTTCGAGTTACGCGGACCGGTTTCCCAAGCAGCCGAAAAAGTAGTCAGCCTTGTTTTTCCTTTGAGCCTGTTTTTAGTGTTACTTTATGAGTGGCCAAAACCGAAAACCTACGCTGGTTCGATTAAAATCAGTTTGATCTTTTTCCTGACTATGTTTTTTACCGCCAAGATTTTCTCCCAGCCGTTTCATTTATGGTACGTGCCCTTGATTGCCCTTTATCCGTTTAAATCAGTTAAAATGCAAATAACTATGATGGGATTGGCGTTATTACTCTTGGTGGTGGACATGACTCCGTGGATCCGTTATCAGGCAGAGTATAAATTTTACGCTTATTTATTTTTGCGCTATCTGCCCATGGCCGGTTTATTATGGCTATCAATAAAACTACCATCAAAATAATTGTTGTCGTAATTCTGGCGGCAGTTCTGCGGTTTTATCGGCTGGGAGAAAATCCTCCCGGTTTGTACTGGGAGGAGGCAGCGATTGGCTATGATGCCTATTCGATTCTCAAAACCGGCAAAGACTTTCATGGCAATGCTTGGCCCCTGGTGGCCTTCGAGTCGTTCGGCGACTGGAAGCCCAGTTTGTATTTTTATGCCGCTGTTCCCAGTGTGGCTGTTTTCGGTTTGACCCCGCTGGCAGTGCGTTTGCCGTCAGCTCTTTTTGGCACCCTGACAGTGTTATTGGTTTATTGGTTAGTCAAAGATAAGCGCGTTGGTTTGGCGGCGGCCCTGCTTTTAGCCATTTCTCCTTGGCATCTGCAGTTGTCCCGGGCCGGCTTTGAAGCAAATTTAGGCTTATTTTTGTTAGTTTTGGGTTGGTGGTGGAGCCCGGCTTTGGCTTTATCGATGTATGCTTATCATGCCAACCGGTTGTTGGCGCCAATCCTGTTTTTACTCTTTTGGCGCGCCGGCAGGATTAAAAATTTTTGGCGCGGTGTCATGATTTGCGGCTTAATCGTTTTGCCGATCGTAATTCAATTTAATTCTCCGGTGATTCGCCAGAGACTGGCGGAAACCAGCGCGCTGACGGATTTAGCCACGATTATAAAATCAAATGAATTAATTCAGGCCGACGGCAATACCTGGTGGGCGAAAATTTTACACCACCGCTTCTGGCACTATAAAGACATTATTATTGATCACTATTTGGATCATTTCGATTTTAACTTTTTATTTATAACCGGGGATAATAATCCGCGCCATTCAATTCAGACAGTCGGTGGTTTATTCTTAATTCAATTGCCATTGATAATTTTTGGATTACGCCGCCAATGGCCGCTGTTAGCCTGGTTGTTGCTGGCGCCGCTTCCGGCCGCCTTGACCTTGGCCACGCCGCACGCGTTAAGAAGTTTAGCCATGATTATTCCCTTAACGGTTTTTTCCGCTTACGGTTTGGTCAGGCTAAAACGCTTTTGGCCGGTGATTGGGGTCATCATGGCGGTGGAATTTGGCCATTATTTAGTTAGTTATTACCGGGATTATCCGAAAAACTATAGTCAGCAGTGGCAATCTGGGTATAAGGAAATGGTGGCCCAAGTTGAAGCCAAACAGGATCAATATCCGCAGATCTATATTACTCGAGCGTTGGGCCGACCATCGATGTATTACTGGTTTTATACTCAAACCGATCCGCGTTTAGTCCAGGCGCTTAATCATCAGGCGGTCAAAGATCAAGGTGAGTATTTAGAGTTTGGTAAGGTTAAGTTTGGTCCGCCGCCGCCGAATCTGCCCGTAAATAGTTTAGCTGTATTCGGCCCGGGCGAGGCATTGCCGGAAACAGGTAAGTTGATCGAAGAAATCTATGATTTAGATGGCCAACTGGCTTTTAGAATTTATGAAAATTAAATTATTCTTAATTTTACTTCTGGCAGCGGTTTTGCGTTTTTACCAGTTAGGCCAAGTGCCCTCCGGTTTTATTAACGACGAGGCCGCTTTCGGTTACAATGCTTACTCGCTTTTAAAAACCGGCCGGGACGAGTTTGGAAAAGCTTGGCCGATTATTTTCCATTCTTTCGGCGAAGGCAAACTGCCGGCTTATATATATTTGACTATGCCGTCAGTGGCCATTTTTGGCTTAAATGAATTTGCCGTCCGCTTGCCCTCGGCGATTTTCGGTGTTTTAACGGTTTTAGTGGTTTCCCGCTGGTCACTGGTGGCTGGTCTGGTGCTGGCGACGATGCCCTGGCACATTCATTTTTCCCGGGCCGCCTTTGAAGCCAATGCCGCTTTATTTCTGGTTACTTGGGGGACTTGGTGGTGGTATGCCAAAAAAAGAAAGTTGAGCTTAACCAGTTTTATTTTAACAATTTTTACCTATAATGCGGCCCGGTTATTTACGCCGTTATGGTTTGGCTGGCTGGCTTGGCGGCAGCGGCAAACAAAATTATTTCTGGTTTTCCTGGGATTCTGGGCGGCGTTAATGTTTTTGCCGCAGAGCCGGCAGCGTTTGGCCGGAACGACTATTTTTCAAACCCAGTCCGGCGTCGACCAACGTTTGGAACAAAAATTTGCTGAAACCAGAAATCAGCCGCTGTGGTTGACCCGGGCTTTGCACAACAAACCGGTGGAATACGGCCTTGATTTTTTCCGCCGCTATAGTTCTCATTTTTCTCCGGAATTTTTGTTTTTCTCCGGCGATCCGATCCGGCCACGCTACCGGGTGCCGGATATGGGCCAACTGTTATGGTTGGAACTGCCTTTTTTATTGACCGGGCTTTATCTAACAATAAAAAAACGGCAATGGTGGATTTTGCTTTGGTTAGGGTTGGCTCCACTGCCTGCGGCGATAACTTTTGAAACCCCCTCGGCAATCAGAAGTTATCTGATGATTGTACCGCTGGCAATTATTATTGCGTATGGTGTTTCGACAGCTTGGCAAAAATTACGTTTATTGGGTCAGGTTTTTCTTATTCTTTTATTTTCTTATAATCTTATTCACTATTTAGATGCTTATTTTATCCATGCGCCGGTGCACCAGCCTTACGAATGGCAGGGTGGCTACCGGCAGTTAGTGACCAGAGTTAATGAGTTGATGTCTAACTATGACCGGGCGGAAATTACCGATTCCCGGGGAACAGCGTATATTTACTTCTTATTTTATAACCAATACGATCCGGCCAAGTGGCAGCAGCAGTCACGTCAAGCCTTAACTGATCCTGACAAGTTCGGCTTTACGACGATAAGCCATTTAGATAATCTGTATTTTATCGGCGAGACCTGCCCGGCTAAAATTCCTGAAACCGGCGTGCTTTATGTTTGTACCCAGGAAGATCATCCCGTGGCCGGTTTTACCCAATTAAAAGACACGATAAATTTCGATGACGGTCAGCCGGCCTTTGTTTTGTTTGAAAAAAACAATGATCAATTATAATTTTAAACTTGATTTAATCCGGGCCTTAGCAATTATGGGAGTGGTGGCGATCCATGTTTGGTATCCGGTTTATTCCCGCCCGGATTTTTTAGGCGGACTGTCTTGGTGGCTGGCCTATGTGATTAATTCGGTTTCCCGGGTAGCCGTGCCTTGGTTTTTATTGGTCAGCGGCGCCTTGCTTTTGCCAAGGCACCAACGTCAGGAGATTAAAGACGTGGCTAATCGTCTTATTAAACGCTTGGGTTTACCTTTAGTCTTTTGGTCAATAGTCTATTTTTGGTGGGACTCTTTTTATACCGGTCAACTGCATACTTTGTTAAACATGATGAGTGTATTAACCAGTGGCAGTATTTTTCATCTATATTTCTTGGTGATTTTGTTTGGGTTGTATTTATTTCTGCCGGCTTGGCGCCGATTGAAAATCAGCCGCACATTACTGCTGGTAAGTTTTTTACTGGGGATATTACTTTATATATTGCAGTTTTTTGTTTTTAGGGAAAGAACGATTTTTAATTTTTTGACTTTGTGGGTGCCTTACTTGGG
>Ga0100388_10005300_pt1 | contig 10534 bp, 9 predicted proteins | sample CryGeymeta201512_FD_81536 | JGI IMG/M metagenome (GOLD analysis project Ga0100388, IMG submission 81536) | Groundwater microbial communities from Crystal Geyser aquifers in Utah, USA - Crystal Geyser metaG 2015-12 | ecosystem: Environmental > Aquatic > Deep subsurface > Groundwater | place: USA... | reverse complement strand
GGCGTATCCAGTATGCAGAAGCTTTGATAGGCGTGTTCCTCGCCGGGTTGAATAACGGGTTGTTCGCCAATGACCCCCTCGCCCTCAACCTCCTGCACGCGACCATCGGCATCGGTGATGATCCAGTGGCGGCGCAGCAGCTGCGCGGCTACGTTGCCCTCGTTGTGAATGTTGACGCGGTAGATGAACACGAAGCGGCCCTCGGCCGCATCGGAGTGCTCCTCAGAATATTCCGGGCGAACCCGCACATTGATCTGGTAAGTGACTTCATTCATGAGTCAAAGGGTAGCAGGTGAAGCGATAGAAAAAAGACTATAAGAAGGAGGCCTTTTAACCACCATGCCCGCCTAGGCGGGCATGGTGGGGATGCTAGGGGATTCAGGAGGGGACTGTTTCCTGTTTTCTATTTGTCGCGGGGCTTGCGTTTGGGGCCGCCATGCGTCACTCGCTTGGCACCGCGAGCATCCGGTTTTCCCCTTCCGACTTTATGGGAAGAATCCTTGCGGTTAAAGGCTTTTCTGGGTGACGATCCGCCAAGCTTGGAGATGTCCATCGGGTGCCCAAGGACACGGGTTTTTTGCAGATCGCTAAAGATGTGCTTGGGCATGCCTTCGGGCAGATCCACGGTGGAATAATCCTCATGGATGTCCACCCGGCCGATATACTCACCTGCCAGCCCTGCCTCGTTGGCGATAGCGCCAACAATGTGCGATGCCTGTACGCCGTGTGCTGTGCCGACCTCGATGCGGAAGCGCTCTTTGCCGGGCTCAACATCCCGGGGCCGTTCGCTGCGCTCTGGTCTTTCAGCACGTGCGGGGCGTTCACTACGCTCTGATCTTTCAGCGCGTGCGGGGCGCTCGCTGCGCTCCGATCTTTCAGCACGAGCAGGGCGTTCATCGCCGGCCTCGCGCTGCATGCGTTTGATGCTCGGGCGTCTGTCCTCAGGGATTTCCTGCCGGGCCGGACGATCGTGCCGGCTGCGTTCTTCAACACTGCGGTCGTTGCCGGAGAGCAGTAGCGGGGCATCGCCCTGCTGCATCTTTGCCAGGGCGGCGGCAATTTCCTGGCCTGGCACATTATGTTCCTGCTCGTATTGCTCGATGATGTTGGCAAAGGTTTCGAGCCCGCCTGCAGACAGGGTATCGGTGATGCGCTGCTTGAAGTCTGCGACGCGGCGATCATTGATTTGCTCGGTGGTTGGCATAACGAGCTGCTCGACCTTCTGTCGTGTGGCGCGCTCAATGGAGGCCAGCATGCGCTGCTCGCGTGGTGCGACAAACAGAATCGCATCGCCCTTGCGGCCGGCGCGTCCTGTGCGGCCAATGCGGTGCACATAGGACTCGGTGTCGTGCGGGATGTCGTAGTTGATCACATGCGAGATGCGTTCCACATCAAGGCCGCGTGCCGCCACGTCGGTAGCAACTACGATATCCAGCTTACCCTTCTTCAACTGGCCGACAATCTTCTCGCGTTGGCTTTGCTGAATGTCACCATTCAGGGCTGTTGCGCCATAGCCGCGCGCCTCCAGTCGTTCGGCAACCTCTACGGTAGCCGTCTTGGTGCGCACGAAAATGAGCACGCCATCAAAGGGCTCGAACTCCAGAATGCGGGTTAGTGCATCCATCTTGTTTCTTCCACTGACCATCCAATAGCGCTGGCGGATGGTCGATGCCGTGGAGGTTTTATCCTTAATGGTCACCTGCTCGGGATTGTTCAGATGTGCTTCGGCAATGCGCCGGATAGCGCTCGGCATGGTTGCGGAGAACAATGCCGTCTGACGGCCCTTGGGTGTGTGCTCAAGAATCCAGTCCACATCATCGATAAAGCCCATGCGCAGCATTTCATCGGCTTCATCGAGCACCATGGCCTGCAAGGCATCAAGTTTGAGCGTGCCGCGACGGAGATGATCCATCACCCGTCCGGGGGTGCCGACAATCACCTGAGGATTGCGTTTGAGCTGTCGGAGCTGAATTTCGTAGCTCTGACCGCCGTACACCGGCAACACATGGAAGCCGGGAATGTGGTGACCGTATTGCTGGAAGGCTTCAGCCACCTGAATGGCCAGTTCGCGCGTTGGCGCCAGAACCAGTATCTGCGGCAGTTTCGCGCTCATATCGAGGCGGGAGATCAGCGGCAGGGCAAAGGCGGCGGTTTTACCGGTGCCGGTTTGCGCCTGTCCGAGCACATCGCGCCCTTTCAGCAGCAAGGGAATGGTCTGCTCCTGAATGGGGGTTGGCTGTTCGTAACCAAGTGCCTTTACGGCAAGAAGCATCTGCTCGTCCAGGCCGAGATCGGAAAATAATGGGGGGTTGCTCATCGGGGTTCACCTGTGTTCAGGGTTCGTCCCTGATGGAGAATATCGTTAGAAAAGTCAGGGTCGCTCGTTTGTAGTCCGGCGCCTTGCGGGGCGCAGTATAGCCGAAATGGTAGAATAAAGCACGATGCCGGTTTTTTCTCTAATTGGAGGTGGGGCAATCCATGATTGTGCTTGGCTCTTCGTATCCTAGACTGTGTCGCGAACTTCTTACCAAGGGTTTTTAGCCATCCAGTATTCGAGGTGCGTCATGTCCAACAACGATTTCGATCTTCTCATCGTCGGCTCCGGTCCGGCCGGCCAGCATGCTGCACTGCATGCTGCACGCATGGGTAAACGGGTCGGAATCATCGAGCGCAAGCCGAGGATTGGAGGGGCGGGCCTGCAAACCGGAACCATCCCCAGCAAGGCGCTGCGCGAAGTGGCTTATCTTGCTTCCCGTGCCGGCCGAAGGGGAATGCGTGGTGCATTCGGCGGCGGAGTGTTGCGTCCGCACGGCCTGCTTGCCGAGGCTATCCGGCAAAAGGAAATGGTCATCGCCCAGCAGGAGTCGGTGATACTCAATCGTCTGATGCGCAGCGGCGTGGCCCTGATTCCGGGTGAGGCATATTTTGCCGACGCGCATACGCTGGATGTATTGACGCCTGGCGGCGAGGTGCGCCAGTTGCATGCCGATGTCGTTGTGCTGGCCACAGGCTCCCGGCCCCGGCGCCCCTCGGATGTGCCTTTCGACAAGGTTTCGGTGCTGGATTCAACCTCCATTCTCAAGCTGCGTCATCTGCCGGGCTCCATGACAGTGGTCGGTGGCGGTGTGATTGCCTGCGAATTCACCTGCATCTTCGCCTCGCTCGGCGTGGAGGTGAGCGTGGTGGACAGTCACAGTCAGGTGCTTTCCTATCTGAGCGGGGATGTGGTTTCGGCGCTTACCGATGCGATGCTGTCGCTGGGTGTGAAATTCCATATGGACAGTCGTGCGGTAGCCATTCGCAAAGAGGATGAACGGGTGCATACACGGCTCGAATGCGGTGAGGAAATCGTCTCCGACGCCCTGCTCTATGCTCAGGGCAGGGAGCCGAACAGCAGCTACTTGAAGCTCAATCAGGCCGGTGTGCAGGTGGATGATGGCTGGATCGGCGTCAATGGATTTTTCCAGAGTAACGTGCCGCATATCTATGCAGTCGGGGATTTGATCGGTCGCCCGGCACTGGCCGCGACGGGTATGGAGCAGGGGCGTATCGCAGTGATGCATGCCTTCGGTGAAAAGGCGCCGCGCATGGCTGATAATATGCCGATGGCTATCTATACCATTCCCGAGATTTCCTATGTTGGCAAAACAGAGAAGGAATTACGCGTCGAGGGAGTGGATTATGTGGTTGGTCGCGGCCGCTTTAGCGACAGTGCGCGAGGTCAGATTATCGGTGAGGAAACCGGTATGCTGAAGCTCAATGTGGAGCGCGCCACGCGAAAAATTCTCGGTGTGCATATTGTCGGTGAATCAGCCAGCGAACTGGTGCATATCGGGCAGTTGGTGATGAATCTGGGCGGCACGGTGACCGATCTGGTGCGTAATGTTTTCAACTATCCGACGCTGGCCGAATGCTACAAGCTTGCCGCACTCGATTGCCTGGCCCAGTTGCATCAGCAAGCCGGGCAGGATGCCACAACAGGTCGGGAATCATGTCTTGATCCTTCTCCCGAGGGGTTGTTCACAGCTCCTAATTAGCCTGAAACGCCTCGAGAAGCGCTGCTTTGAGGGCTGGATTTTCGTCCAGATTGTCGACGCCCAGATGCTTGCTTGCAATGGCTTGCAGGGTGCTGTGAATTTTCTCTCTCTGCCAAGCGTCGTGCAGCCCATCGATATCAATCACGCCATGATCAAAAAAATCGACGACGAGCCCTGATGGCTCGGAAAATTCAATGTTCTCCATCTCCATGACATCAAATTCGTAACCGTGAAGGCTGATGCCGTTCTCCGACGCCAGCGTTTGGTAAATGTGGCGCATCGGTTCGCCGTGGCGCATGCAGGTGTCCATGTCTATCACAGCCGAAAAAGCATATCTGATGCCCTTGAAGTAAAATTCGATACTGGCCAGAACGGTGTTTTGCATAGTGATCCCCTGCGTAATTTGAATTGGTTTACGGCAAGAACAGCGCGATTCGGAGCTGATGTTAGCTGCTCATGTAGGGGTGTCCATGCCTGTTGGCGGTCTGGGCGAATGCCTTCGGGCGGGATGGTTCACCTGCTCGTTTTAAGGCTTTCGCAGGCTTGACAGTAGTCGTTCTGTGTTGATAGTTACGCAACGGCTGAAATGGGTGTCTTCCCACGTAGCCGTTTCTGAGGGAAATGTCGTTTTACCGGAGGGGTCATGGGCGCAGAATATCTGGCCACGCAATATGCACCGATATTTATTTTTATCGTGATTGCCTTTGTTATGGGTGCCGCCCCCCTCGTGCTCACCGTATTGGTTGCTGCCCAGAAGCCCGATGCCGAGAAGTTGTCTGCTTATGAGTGCGGTTTCGAAGCTTTCGAGGATGCGCGCATGCAGTTCGATGTGCGCTTTTATCTGGTCGCCATTCTTTTTGTTATCTTCGATATTGAAACAGCCTTTATGTTCCCGTGGGCCGTGGTGCTGGATTCCATCGGCCTGTTCGGGCTGATTGAAATGCTGCTCTTCCTGTTCATTCTGGTAGTCGGTTATGTCTATGCCTGGAATAAGGGGGCACTGCAGTGGGAATAGAAGGAGTCCTCAGCAAGGGTTACGTCACCACCACTGCCGACAAGGTTATCAACTGGGCGCGAACCGGTTCTCTGTGGCCGATGACCTTCGGCTTGGCCTGTTGCGCTGTGGAGATGATGCATGCCGGCGCTTCGCGTTATGATCTGGATCGTTTCGGTGTGGTGTTCCGCCCGTCTCCTAGGCAGTCCGATGTGATGGTTGTGGCTGGCACCCTGTGCAACAAGATGGCGCCGGCGCTGCGTAAGGTGTACGACCAGATGTCCGAGCCGCGCTGGGTGATTTCGATGGGTTCCTGCGCCAACGGTGGCGGTTATTATCATTATTCCTATTCTGTCACGCGCGGTTGCGATCGTATTGTGCCGGTGGATATTTATGTGCCGGGCTGCCCGCCGACTGCGGAGGCGCTGCTCTATGGCATCATTCAGTTGCAGGAAAAAATCAAACGAACCAATACGATTGCGCGGTAGGGGTTGATGGCTAAAAAAGCGGCAAAAGAAAAGGTTGTGTCTGCGGACGTCGAAGCGCTGAAGAAGCAATTTGGCAAGCAGGTGTTGGCGGCTGCGCAGGGGATTGATATGCCTGCGGTGACGCTGGCCTACAAGTCGATTGTCGAGGTCTGCCATTTCCTCAAGCAGCAGGGCTTTGAGCAGTTGGTTGATCTGTGCGGCGTGGATATGAGCGAATATCCCGGCCATGATCCCAAGGCTCCGCGCTTTCAGGTTGTCTATCACCTGCTCAGCGTTGAGCACAACCGGCGCATTCGCTTGAAGGTGCCGGTTGATGAGCGTGATCTGGTTGGTTCGGTGGTTGAGGTGTGGCCGACTGCCAATTGGTTCGAGCGCGAATGCTTTGATATGTACGGTATCCTGTTTGTGAATCACCCTGATTTGCGCCGCCTGTTGACCGATTACGGCTTTGAGGGTCATCCCCTGCGTAAGGATTTTCCGTTGACCGGTCGTGTCGAGATGTTCTTCGATGATGCCCAGTGGCGTTGTGTGTATAAGCCGAACAAATTGGAGAATCGTGTGTTGATTCCCAGGATCTTCCCGGGGGTGGATCGTGGCTGAGATCAAGAATTATACCCTTAATTTCGGCCCACAGCATCCGGCCGCCCACGGCGTGCTGCGTCTGGTTCTGGATCTGGACGGCGAGGTGATCGAGCGTGCCGACCCGCATATCGGTCTGTTGCATCGCGGCACTGAAAAGCTTTTCGAATACAAAACCTACCTGCAGAACATCCCCTACTTTGACCGTTTCGATTATGTGTCGATGATGGCCAACGAGCATGCCTATGCACTGGCTGTGGAGAAGTTGCTCGGCATCACGCCGCCGGAGCGCGCGCAGTATATCCGCGTGATGTTTGCCGAGTTGACCCGCATCCTCAATCACTGCATGTGGCTGGGTGCTGTGGCCCTGGATATCGGCGCGATGACCGTGTTCCTGTACTGCTTCCGCGAGCGTGAGGATATCTTCGATTACTATGAAGAGGTAAGCGGCGCGCGCATGCATGCTGCCTATTTCCGTCCGGGCGGCGTAAGCCGTGAGCTTCCCGATGGTCTGCTGGAGAAGATTGCCGGCTTCACCGAGCGCTTTCCCGGTTATGTTGACGAGTACGACACCTTGCTCAAGGAAAACCGCATCTGGAAGCAGCGTAATGTGGATATCGGCATCGTCGATAAAGAGGCCGCTTTGGCCTGGGGCTTTACGGGACCTATGATCCGCGGTTCCGGCATTGCCTGGGATCTGCGCAAGACCCAGCCCTACGATGTCTACGATAAAATGGATTTCGACATTCCGGTCGGTGTGACCGGCGACTGCTACGACCGCTATCTGGTGCGCGTCGAGGAGATGCGTCAGTCGAATGAGATCATCAAGCAGTGTATTGCCTGGCTGGCCGAAAATCCCGGTCCGGTCACCGTCGATGACTACAAGCTGACCAGTCCGCCGCGTGACGTCATGAAAGAGGATATGGAAGCGCTGATTCACCACTTCAAGTATTTCTCCGAGGGTTACCCGGTGCCTGCTGGCGAGGTGTATGCGGCGGTTGAGCATCCCAAGGGTGAATTCGCTGTTTATCTGGTTGCCGACGGCTCCAACAAACCGTATCGCATGAAGGTGCGTGCTCCCGGCTTTGCGCATGTCCAGTCGCTGGATTATATGGTGCGCGGTCATATGATCGCCGATGTGGTGGCCATTCTGGGAACGCAGGATATCGTATTCGGGGAGGTTGACCGATGAGTTCGGCCACGAATCCAGTCTTTTCCGACGCCCGCATAGCGGAAATCAAAGCTCTGGTGGAGCGCTATCCGGCACCGCAGGCAGCGCTTCTTCCTGTGTTGCATCTGGCGCAGGAGGATTTCGGCTACCTGTCGATGGAAGTGCAGCAGATGGTGGCCGACACGCTCGGCATTCGCCTGATGGCTGTGCGTGAGGTTGTGACCTTTTACACCATGTTCCGTGAGCAGCCTTGTGGTACCTACCTGATGGAGGTGTGCACCAATCCCAGTTGCATGCTCAATGGTGCCAATGAACTGGCTGCGCATATGTGCGACAAGTTGGGCATCAAGCTTGGCGAAACCACGTCCGACGGCCTGTTTACAGTCACCGAAGTGGAGTGTGCAGGCGCCTGTGCCGGTGCGCCGGTGGTGCAGATTAACAATGCCTATCATGAAAAAGTCGATGCAGCGCATATCGATGCATTTATCGAGAAAGCCAAATCAGAAGGAGGGGCAGCATGATTTCCTCCGATCCGACGCAGGTGAAGGCTATCTGCTTTGACCGTATCAACATCAAAGATCAGACCAAGCTGGATGTCGCACGGGCCAATGGCGCCTACGAGTTTCTGCCGACGGTACTCAAGGAGTTCAGCTCCGAGAAGATTATCGCCGAAGTGAAAGCATCCGGCCTTCGCGGGCGCGGTGGTGCGGGCTTCCCGACCGGGCTTAAGTGGTCATTTGTGCCGCGCAATACCGGCAAGCCGATTTACCTGCTGTGTAATGCCGATGAGGGTGAGCCAGGCACATTCAAGGATCGCGACATCATGCGCTTCGATCCGCATCTGCTTATCGAGGGCATGATTATGGCCGGCTTTGCACTCGATGTGCGCGATACCTATATATATATTCGTGGCGAGTTCCTGCATGAGGCAAATGTGCTGAACGAGGCCATTGCCGAAGCCTATGCCGCCAACCTGCTCGGCGAACACATTCTGGGCAGTGATTTTTCCATGCATCTGACCGTGCATCGCGGTGCCGGCGCCTATGTCTGCGGCGAGGAAACAGCGCTGATCGAGTCGCTGGAAGGCAAGCCGGGCAGGCCGCGCTTCAAGCCGCCATTTCCGGCTGTGGAGGGCTATTACGGTTGTCCGACCGTGGTGAATAATGTTGAAACATTGGCCACCATCCCCGCGATCCTCAAATTCGGCGGAGACTGGCATGCAGCCATTGGCAAGCCGAACAGCGCGGGCATGAAGATTTTTTCCGTGTCCGGACACGTGAACAAGCCGGGTAACTACGAGGTGCCGATGGGCACGTCCCTGAAGGTTTTGATTGAGGAGTATTGCGGCGGCTTGCAGCACGGCTCGGTGCCCAAGGTGATTATCCCCGGTGGTTCTTCAACCCCCTGGCTGACTGCCGAGCATTATGATACCCCCCTGACCTTTGATGATATGGTCGCCGCTGGTTCGTTTATAGGTTCCGGCGCGATTATCGCGATGGATGAGACGGCTGATCTGTTGGCCGTTACCCGCCGCCTGGCGCATTTCTATGCGCATGAATCCTGCGGTCAGTGTACGCCATGCCGTGAGGGTGCGGGTTGGCTGGACCGGGTGTTGACGCGTATCGAGGCTGGCCAGGGTCAAGCCGGCGATATGGAGGTGCTGCAGGATGCAGCGCAGTACATGGCCGGGCGGACGATTTGTGCGCTGGCTGAGGGTGCGGCAGCTCCCGTGCTTTCGATCATCAAGTTCTTCCCTGAAGCAGTGAAGGCCGGAATTGTGGAGAAGGCAGCATGACGACCCTGTTTATCAACGATGTGGAAGTAACCGTCACGCCGGGAACCAGTATTCTGGAGGCCTGTCAGGCAAACGAGGCGGTTGTTCCTTACTTCTGTTACCACCCGGAGTTGTCGGTCGCTGCCAACTGCCGCATGTGTCTGGTTGAGGTGGAGGGTTGGCCGAAGCCGGCCGCTTCCTGCTCCACACCTGTATCCGAAGGCATGAAGGTTCGTACCCAGAGCGAAAGCCTGGATAAGGACCACAAGATGACAATGGAGTACCTGCTCATCAACCATCCTCTGGATTGCCCGGTGTGCGATCAGGGTGGTGATTGCAAGCTGCAGGATTATGCCGTCGAGTATGGCGCCTCCAAGGGGCGCTATGCCGATAAAAAACGTGTTGTAAACGATTACGAGTTGGGACCGTTTGTCACCACATCCATGACGCGCTGCATCCATTGCACGCGCTGCGTGCGTTTTGCCGATGAGATTGCCGGAACTGGCGATATCGGTGTGCTCAATCGTGGCGATCACATGAGTATTGCCGGCATTGTGGATGAATGTCTGAGCTCCGAGCTGTCGGGCAATCTGCCCGATGTTTGTCCGGTTGGCGCCCTGCTCGACGGGCCGTCAAATGATGTGTCGCGTCCGTGGGAATTAAAGCGCCATAAATCGACCTGCACGCAGTGTCCGAATGGTTGTGACATCCAGATTGAATCCCGCGGCACCGAAGTTATTCGCATTCAGACGGTCGCCGGCAGTCCCGAGCCGTGGCTCTGCGACCGTGGACGCTATGTGTACGACGCTTTCCGTTCGCAGAACCGCATTCTGGCACCGCGCGTGCGCGACAAGGATGAGATGTATGATGCAAGCTGGGACGATGCGATGCAGCGCGCCGTCGAGCAGTTGAAAGGTAAGCGCATCGGCATGATTATTTCTCCGTTCTGGAGTGTCGAGGGTTATACCGCCATCCGTCTGCTGCGCGATCTGGCATTCCCGGATGCGAAGGTTGCCTTTGATTTGCACCGTCGCGATATGCGCCCCTTCGCCTTTGAAGAGGGTTTTGTTGAGACAACGCAGCAGATTGAGGATGCGGATGAAGTGGTCATTCTCGGTTGCGATCTGCGCCAGCGTCTGCCGTTGATGATGCAGCGTCTGCGTAAGCGCCTGGGTAAAGGTAAATCCGTGACGCGTATCGGTAGCATGAATTACCGCACCAATGCGACAATCGGTAAGGAAGCCCTGATCAAGCCGCGCGACTGGGCGGCAGTGATTGCCCGTGCCATGCAGCAGGTAACAGATCTGGGCAAGACCGCAGCCGGCATGAAGGAATGGATGGCTGCTGTTGAGGGCCGCCATGAGGCAGGCAAGCTGCTTGGTGATGCGTTGATGTCCGAGTCCTGTTCCCTGATTGTCGGCGAAGAGATTCGCAGCCATCCCGATGCAGCAGCCCTGATTCATGGCCTGGATCTTCTGATGCGTGGTTGTG
>Ga0100388_10005291_pt1 | contig 10543 bp, 11 predicted proteins | sample CryGeymeta201512_FD_81536 | JGI IMG/M metagenome (GOLD analysis project Ga0100388, IMG submission 81536) | Groundwater microbial communities from Crystal Geyser aquifers in Utah, USA - Crystal Geyser metaG 2015-12 | ecosystem: Environmental > Aquatic > Deep subsurface > Groundwater | place... | reverse complement strand
TCCAACAAAGCTTGATTTTTGTGATAGAATCATAGTGCGGCATAGATTTTGATGTTTAATTGTTATTTCTACATAACCAATTATATCATCTGTCTATGTCGCATTTTTAATTAGAATAATACGCTTTTGTAAACATTTGTTTTTTGCTACAATATAAGTAAGTATATTTTTATCTTATTTTTTAATGAGAGTTAATAAATTTAAAATAGTTGCTTTGTTTAGATATTTTTGGCTGATGGTGGCCGTTATTATTATTGGTTATGTGCTTAATAAAAGCATTGTAACTGAGCGTCTATTGATTCATAATTTAGATTTCAGTCAAAGTATTTCAGCTGACATTACTGGTTGGTATCCGGAATCCAGAGCGCTATTTGATCATAATACTGAGCAGTTAGTTGTTTTAGGTGAGCCGATTTATCTCCAGTTTTATTTACCAGTAAAATTTGATACTTTAACTATTAAAGGGAGCATTAATTTTGATGTTCAGCCGCGTTTGGGTTTGAGACAAGCAGATAATTCGTGGCTCTTTAGGGATATTATGGAGCAAGATTTAGCCATTGATTTTTCTTTAGCTGAAGCTCAAATCAAAAACAGTAAGGTGGATTTGATATTATCTATCCCTGATTTAAGTCCTACTTCCAGCGTGAGATTAGATAATAATTGGCAATTATTTTTAAGCAGATGAGGGTTGGTTATTTGCTAGTGAGAGATTTTTTTAGCATCGCCTTGGGGACCTGGTTGATTTTACTTTTTTTTGAACTAATGAAACCGGGTATGGTTCACCGTCTGGTTAATTTAGAATATGGTTTTTACGGTCTATGTCTAGTTTATATTGTTTTAAGAATTCTGCAAAAGTAGGGTATTTTTATGGTATAATTAAAACAAAGAATATTTAAAATGCTAAAACAAAAACAAATTTCATCGCCAGTAAAAAAAATGCACGTGGTGGCTGTTGATATGGGTTATGGTCATCAGCGGGCTGCTTATCCTTTTATTGACAACAGCTATCGGGGTATTATTAACGCTAATCATTACCAGGGTATTAGTCGGAGTGAACAAAGCGTCTGGGAAAGCGATCGTCGATTGTATGAATTGATTTCCCGCTTTAAAAGATTTCCGTTGATTGGAAAGTTTATTTTTGGCGTGATGGATCATTTTCAGAAGATTGAACCATTTTATCCGCGGCGTGATTTATCAGCCAATTCTCGTCAGCAAAAATATTTTTTTAAGCGAGTTAAAAAAGGTTTAGTAAAATCATTAATTGATGATTTTAATACTCACCGGTCTATGCCTTTTTTGACTACTTTTTTTGTACCAGCTTATGCGGCTGAATATCATAAATATAAAGGTAAGATATATTGCGTGGTTTGTGATGCGGATGTGGCTCGGGCCTGGGCGCCGATTGACCCCCAAAAAAGCCGCATAAATTATCTAGTACCCAATCGTCGGGTCAAAGAGCGTTTGAAGTTGTATGGAGTCAGGGAAGAGAAAATTTTTGTTACTGGTTTTCCTTTACCTAAAGAAAATATCGGGGGATCAAAACAGACTATTGTTAAAAAAGATTTAGCCGCTCGAATTTATAATCTTGATCCTAAGGGAATTTATCGCAAAAAATATGCTAATCTTATAGAAAGTTATTTATGTCCGGTTAAAGATATTAAAAAAAATAAGAATCCGCTGACCATTACTTTTGCGGTTGGGGGAGCTGGCGCGCAACGTGAATTAGGAGTCATCCTACTGAAGCGGCTGAAGAAGCATATCAAGAGCAATAAATTGCGTTTGAATTTAGTAGCTGGAGTAAGAAATGATGTTTATTTATTTTTTCAGCAGGCAGTCCGAGATAATCATTTGGCTAAAAGTGATAATGTCCATCTTATTTACGCCGAAGATAAGATTAATTATTTTCGGGTTTTTAATAAAGCTTTGCGTACCACCGATATTTTATGGACCAAGCCGTCAGAGTTGACTTTTTACAGTGGTTTGGGTTTGCCGATTTTAATGTCCGAACCAATTGGTTATCAGGAACGTTATAATCGCGATTGGCTTTTGGCTATCGGCGCTGGCATTGACAGCGAAGATCCGCGCTATGTTGATGAGTGGTTGTTTGAGTGGTTAAATTCCGGCTGGCTGGCTGAAGCAGCGATGCAGGGATTTTTAGACGCGCCAAAATTAGGGACTTATCATATTGAAAATATTGTGTTACACAACAAGTTCAGTGAAATAGATGACATTCATTTATTATAATGAAAATAGGAGGACTAAAAATAAATTATTATAAGAGCATTAAGCAACCGATTGTTTTAGATAGTCTGCCGGTTAATTTTTTTATTGGTCAGAATAATTCTGGCAAAAGTAATATTTTGGATGCGATTGAATTTGCTCTGACTGCTCCAGCTAATGATAGCTCGCTGTTTTATCATAAAGCCGAGATTGAATTAAATTTGGTGTTTACCGATGATGAGCAAGCTAAATATCAGTTGCCTAGCAAAGCGGGCTTGTTTACAGTCAAAAACAATGAACGGGAGTTTGTTTTTCATCAGTTAGGTGGTCAGATGAGCAGCCGGGTTCCTTATAACCGTTTTTTAGCTCAAATTACCGGTCAGAGAATTAAACGGCTTGATAGTCTGGCGTTTACTGATTTTAAGCAAATTGAGGAGGATTTTCAGACTTTATCCGCTTCTAGTTTGGCTTTGGAAAAATTTACTAAGAATTTAAAAGATCATTTTCCTAAAATTTCAGCCACTCAAAACGCTTTAGATATCAATTATGAGCATGAGGGATTATACGAAGGAAAAAGGAGAGTGACCATTGACCGAATGGGCTCTGGTTTTCGGCGTATCTTTACGATCTTGCTTTATATTTTTCATCCGGATTATGACATTATTTTGATTAATGAGCCGGAAATCCATCTGCATCCGGCGATGATTGAAAAGCTGCTCTGGGCTATGCAGAATAGTCAGGACAATCAGATCTTTGCCACTACACATTCTCCTTTGTTTATTACGCCGATTACTTTACCCCAAGTAGTGAGGGTGGTTAGGGGCGAGGAGAGCACTGAAGCTTATTCTCTGCCACTAAGCAATTATAATTACCAGCGTTTAATTCAAGAACTTAATGCCGATAATCTGGAGATGTTTTTTGCCGACAAAGTGGTGCTGGTAGAAGGTTCTTCTGATCGCTTATTGACGCGGGGCCTGATTGACAAATTTTATGAAGGTGATAAAGATATAAAGGTGGTGGAGACTCACGGCAAAGGCAATATCAATATTTATGCCGACCTGTTGAATATTTTTAAAATTCCTTTTATAATTGTCCTAGATAGAGATGCTGTCAAAAGTCATCATTTGGCGGAGATTATGAGGCATTTAAAGATTAATTTGCCAATCGATAATGATGATCAGCTAATTGCTGTTTTAAAAAAAGAAAATATTTTCGTTTTTGCCAACGGCAGTCTGGAGGCCAATTATCCGAAAAAGTATCAACAGAAGGATAGCAAAACAGCCAATGCTTTGCAGGCCGCCAACTTAATCACTCCCGAAGAGTTTAATAGTAAAACAATGCGTAATTTACGGGAAATTATTTTTAGTTTATAATTAATATTATTAATTAATAATTAATAAAAATTTATGAGAGACACTTGTCCAGGTTGTGGCTGTGATCCTTGCACCTGCGGGGATTAAGCCGGCCAATATAAAAATAAGCATCAGTTGACTGGTGCTTATTTTATTTTTGGAGAAAAATAAATACCCCTACCACATTTAGCAGTAGGGGGTTACATTTAGGGAGAATCCCTCGACGAATAATAATTCATTATATCGTGTCCTCGCCGGTTTGGATTATGTAGTCGAATTTGCGGCATTGCTGGCGCCGCGGCCGTCGAAATATGGATCGGTGCAATAATAACTTTGGTTGGTCTTGCGGCCATTCATAGTGGGGGTCTCCTTATTTGATGTTTTTTGTATGAAAGGGACTTTGCATGGAATTTTTCAAAATATGTAAGATAATAATTTTAGTTAATTTACAACATATACTCCTCCTTTCATTGTAATGATTGATAATAGCAGTTTTTTTATAATAATTCACCTTAGATTAAGTGAATTTTGTATATTAGCATATATTGAAGTTCTTGTCAAGGATGAACAAATTCTCGTAAAATAGGGAGTTTTTGATATTATTAAGTTTTTTTAAGGATCCCTTATCAGATGCTGAAGAAATTATTATTAAGTGCTTATTTTATTTAAATGTGTTATAATTTAACCATATATTTTTATGTCTTGGTTAATTATTACCATCTCTGCTTATCTTATTCTGGCTATTGTCAATTTAGCTGACAAATTTTTACTGGATAAGATTCTTCCAAGCACCAAAACCTATACTTTTTTGGTGGGTGTTTTAGGACTGGTAGTTATAATAATTGCTCCCTGGTTTTTACATTGGCCAGGGTTCTATTTATTTTTAGGTAATCTAATTATCGGCGCTTTGTTTCCATTGGCTTTGCTGGCTCTTTATAAATCACTTAAAGAAGGCGAGGCCTCAACCGTGATTACTCTGATTGGCGGCACGATCCCTATCTTTACTATTATTCTCTCTATAATATTTTTGGGAGAAAAGTTTAGCCGCTATAAATGGTGGGGGATTGTTTTGCTTTTACTAGGCAGTGTTATTATCGCCTGGTTTCCCGAAGCTCATAGTTTGTGGACTAAAGTTTTGAGGTGGTTTAAAATTGAAGCAGAAAGAAAATGGTACGGTATTATATTGGCGGTGGCGGCTGCTTTTATTTTAGCGGTCTTTTTTGTTGGCACCAAATATCTTTATAGCCATCAGCCGTTTTTAAGCAGTTTTATTTGGATTAGACTGGGTAGTTTTGTAGCCGTAATGTTTTTATTGTTTAATCAAAACAATCGTCGGGAAATTAGCGGTGGTTTGAAAAAGCTAAAAGGCCACAATAAATATATTTTTCTTTCCAATCAGGGTTTGGCCGCCGTGGGATTCTTACTCCAAAATTACGCTATCTTTTTAGGTTCGGTTGCCCTGGTTAATGCCTTGCAGGGTGTCCAATATGCTTTTTTACTGGTTTTTGGCGGATTGATTTCTATATTTTATCCTAAATTGGTCAAAGAGAGAGTTTCTAAATATATTATTTTACAAAAAATTATTGCCGTGGTCTTGATCGGCTGTGGTTTATATTTTATAGCTGCCTAAAGACTATGAATAAAAAAATGATTTGGAAAATACTAGTGTTAATTTTAATTATCTGGCTGATTTGGTTTTTGAAGTTTGCTAAACATTATCCTTCGCCGATTGATCTACAAGCCAAAGATGATTTCTGGGGCGTTACTTTTTCGCCAAAATTTGCTAAAGAAATAGGACTAGATTGGCAAGAGGTCTACTTAGCCGTTTTAGATGATTTGGAGGTCAAAAATATCCGTTTGCCGGTTTACTGGAATGACATTGAAGTAAAAGAAGGACGATGGGATTTTTCCACGTATGATTTTATTTTAGATGAAGGAGCTAAGCGGGATATCAAGTTTATTGTTAATCTTGGCTGGCGTCTGCCGCGTTGGCCTGAGTGTCATACTCCAGCTTGGTTGAATAATGCTGAAACAGAAACTATTAAAGAAAAAGTAAAACCAATGCTGGTAGAAGTGGTTAATCGCTATAAAGACCGTTCGGAAATTGTGGCTTGGCAGGTGGAGAACGAACCTTTGCTGGATACTTTTGGTGTTTGTCCGGACGGCGATGAAGAATTTTTAAAAGAAGAGATAGAGTTAGTTAAGAGTTTAGATGATCGACCGATTATTATTTCCGCTTCTGGTGAGTTAAGCAGCTGGAGGAAAGAAGCTAAACTAGCGGATATTTTTGGTACCACTATGTATCGCGTCATCTGGAATGATTGGTTTAAATATTTTCGTTATCCCTTACCAACTTGGTTTTATCAGCAAAAAGCCAAAGGGGCCGGTAAAAATCAAGATCAGGTGATTATCAGCGAACTACAGGCCGAACCCTGGGTGCCCTATCATGGTAGTGTAGTTAATTTGTCTTTAGAAGAGAAAAATAAATCTTTTAATATAGACCAGTTTAAAGCTAATTTGCAATTTGCGATTAATACGGATTTTCAACAGGCCTATCTCTGGGGAGTGGAATGGTGGTATTGGGAGCGTCAGCATAATAGCCCGATGTTCTGGGATCTTGCCAAAAGCTTGTTTGATAAGTGATTTATTGTTAAGATTAAAATAAATAAAGCACATTTTAAAATCAAGAGGAGCTCAAAATGAAACATTTGGGTGCCAAGAGTTATCCCATCATTGTTAAATGTGGCGGACAAATAGCCAGAATTCTATGCCCTACCGCAGATCGTCTTTTTTCACAACAACAACATTTATCCTTTTTAAAAAAGAGGAGACCGGTTTTTTTGAAGTAAAGAGGAGGAAAGATTATGGATGGTCACAGGAGAGATCATAATTGGCAATGTGATTGCGAATGTCATACTAATAGACATATCGTCCATTGTGCGCCATGCTGCCAAATATGCCCTGAATGCGGGGCCAGAGTTAAACACGGCGCAATATGGATGAAAGCCCACCAAAAGAATTGTTCTCACGTGCCAATAGAAAGACATTTCAAAACTCTTTTGATCTCATAATTAATACCCCATCAAGTCATCTAAGATAAGGATTTGATGGGGTTTTGATTGACAAAAATTTTAGATAATGCCAAGATAATAAGAATTATAGAGTAATTTCAAAATTCGGAGGGATCAAATGTCAAATAAGACAGTTATTCGTCGAATTGCTGAAAGTGGTACTTGGCATGTTTTAACTTTGCCTTTTTCACCTCCTTGCCATATTCATGTTGGCGATTCTCAAACACCTGACGAAATGGTCAGTCTAGCTGATCTTTTGGTTGCATTGGAGTTGGATTTAACAGCTCTTTCCCAGATTTTTGTAAGTAATGATGCAGAGTATTATTATATAGACAAAGATAAGCGGACTGTCCAACCAACAGTTAAAGCATATGAGAATCTACTGGCCTGTTGTATTTTTATCAAGGAATTATGGCAATCATTGTCCTGCTTGACTCGCAAGGTAATTAAAGTCCATAGGAAAGATCCTGTGGGTTGGGAGGGGGAGTTAATTTGCACCTATTACCCTACCGGCGTTTTTCAAATGCCGGGAAGTGGAGTAATGCACTCTCAGTAATTAAGAACTCTGGGCATTTAAATAAATGGTCAGAGTTTTTATTTTTTGAAAATTTGTTTTCTAGCTTTGTTTCTGTTATAATTTAAGCAAATTAGTTAAATAAAAATAGTGTTAAAAAGCAAGGTTTTTATAATTTTCAATTTAGTTTTTTTACTTCTAGCTGGGCCAGTTAGTGCTTTTCGTCAGGATTATAGTCCTTTGGATCCTAATCGGGTTTATCAGGATTATTTTAATTTGATTGACATAGAACCAAGCTGGTCAAATGATATTCAGGTCAATAAAGAAATAACCGTAGCCGTGCTTGATTCAGGTATTGATTTAGATCACCCTGATTTGATAGATAATCTCTGGATAAACCTTGGTGAAATCGCTAATGATGGTTTTGATAATGACGGTAATAGTTACATTGATGATTTATACGGCTGGGATTTTGTTGATAGTGATAACAATCCAGAACCGGATTTTAAAACTGGTTATGATTTTACGGCCGTTAACCACGGAACAGTGGTGGCCGGTATTATTGCGGCAGCGGCTAATAACAGCGGTATTGTCGGTATTGCTCCGCAAGCTAAAATAATGCCTCTGAAGATTTTAAATCATCAGGGAGTTGGTAATACTTTAGTTTTGTCACAGGCGATTGATTATGCCGTAGAGAACGGCGCTGACATCATCAATTTAAGTTTAGTCGGTCAGTCATATAATGATACTTTAAAAAAATCAATTATCAATGCTTATAATCACGGAGTAATCATTGTGGCTGCCTCCGGTAATGAAAATAACCAAGGCGTCAGTTTAGATATTGATCCGCATTATCCGGTTTGTGAAATAGATGCTGTTAATCGGGTGGTGGGAGTGGCCGCGGTTGATCAGGAAAAAAAGCTAGCTAGTTTTAGCAATTATGGTGAGGCCTGTATTGATATTTCAGCGCCCGGTGCTAATTTTTATTCGACGGTTTATCATGATCCTTCCCACGCTGGTTTTTCCAATTATTATAGTAGTGGGTGGTCGGGTACTTCTGTGTCGGCGCCTATTGTTTCCGCCACGATTGCTTTAATTAAAATGAATTATCCTGATTTATTGCCCCATGATATTAATAGTATTTTGTCAGCCAGCGCTCAAGATTTAAGCGTGGAAAATCCTTTGCATTATATTGATTTAGGGGCAGGATTAATTGATATAGGCGCAGCTTTAAATTTAGCGGAGGAGTATTATAATCAGAATATTAAGTTGGTAGTTGCTCCGGAAGCCGGTCAGATCCCAGAGGTCTCAATTTTAGATAGTGCCGGCAATTTTGAGAGTTCTTTTTTGGCCTACGATCAAAAATTTACCGGCGGAGTCAATCTGGCTGTCGGCGATGTCAATAATGATGGTCAGTTAGAAATCATTACGGCGCCAATGGCTAGCGGTGGTCCTCATATTCGGGTTTTTGATGATCAAGGCCGAGTGCTTTTTCAATTTTTTGCCTATGAGGCTAATTTTCACGGCGGAGTCAATCTGGCTGTTGGTGATGTTAACAATGACGGGAAAGACGAGATTGTAACAGCACCGTTTAGTAGTTATGTGCCGGAGATTAAAGTTTTTGACGATCATCATCTCATCAAAGGAAATTTTTTGGCTTTTGAGAGTTCTATGACGGCGGGAGTGAAGATTAGTGTGGGTGACGTAAATGATGATGGTTGGCCGGAAATAGTGGCTATTCCAGCTAAAAATGCAGAGCCAAAAATTAAATTATTTAGTTTAAAAGGTACATTAAAAGGAGAATTTTTAGCTTATAATCAAAACCTAAGCGGTGGTGTGAAGGTTTTAGCTAGGGATATATCAGGAGATCGCCGCCCAGAGGTGTTAGTTTTACCAAATAAAGGATCAGCTTCTTTATTGAGAATCTACGATTGGAATGGTACGGAAAAAGATAATTTTTATTTACGTCCGCCGGAAGATAAGAATGGTTATAATTTTGAGGTTTTATTTAAATAATTGATGGCCATGGAGATTAGTGTGATTATTCCAGCTTTTAATGAGGCTAAAGTTATTACCCAAACTGTAGGAGAAGTTAAAGATTTTTTAAAAAATAATTTTTCTAATTTTGAAATAATTGTGATTGATGATGATTCAACCGACCGTACTTTAAATTTAATTAAATCAATTTCGGGAGTTAAAGTTTTACATAATTTAAAAAATCACGGCAAGGGCTATACAGTAAAGAAAGGTCTATTGGCCGCCAAGGGTGAATTAATTTTATTTATGGATGCCGATAATTCAACCGCTATTACGGAATTGTCGAAACTTTTAAAACATGCTGATCAGGAAACCTTAGCGATTGGTTCACGAGCTTTGCCTGAATCGGAGATTAAAATCAGACAGAGTAAGTTTAAAATTTTTTTAGGCAAGACGGGCAATCTTTTAAGTCGTTTAATTGTCGCCCCTGGTATTTATGACACCCAATGCGGTTTTAAATTGTTGCCTGGAAAAATGAAGTTCATTTTTAATAAAATGACAATTAATGGTTTTGGCTTTGATTATGAGTTGATTTTTTTAGCTAAAAAATATAATTTTAAGGTCAAGGAAGTGCCGATAGTCTGGTCCAATAATTTTAATTCAACTGTCAAGTGGCATTCTTATCCGCTGACTTTACTGCAGCTTTTTCAAATTCGTCTTTATGATTTATTGGGTAAATATTAATTAAATATAAAATAAAAAATATGTCTACCAAACTTTATATTGAAAATCAAAATATCTTAGTTCTGGGTGGGGCTGGATTTGTCGGTTCACATTTATGCGAGCAATTACTGCAGCGAGGTAATAATGTAGTTTGTGTTGATAATTTTATTTCCAGCGACGTTGAAAATATCAGGTCTCTTTTAGAATATCCAAATTTTAGATTTATCAAACATGATATTAGCGAAGATATAGATTATCAGCTTTTACCGGAATTAAAAAAATTTAAAGTTGACGCGCAAGGTTTTCAGGAGATTTATAATTTAGCTTGCCCGACTGCTCCTAAAGATTTTACAAAATTTCCAGTGCAAACAGCTATTGCTAATTCAGTAGGGGTTATAAAAAGTTTAGAAATAGCCAAGAAATATAAAGCCCGATATTTACTGACTTCTACTGCCGCAGTCTATGGTCGTCCACCTAAAGATGGTAGTTTAGTTAAAGAGGATTATTACGGGTTATTGGATTATTTAGGACCGCGAGCTTGCTATAATGAAGGCAAACGTTTTGCCGAAACCCTGGTGGTTACTTATCGCGATACTTATAAATTAGATACTAGTATTGCCAGATTATTTGGCACCTACGGTCCGCGGATGCTACAACATAGCGGTCGGCAAATTCCTGATTTTATT
>Ga0100388_10005277_pt1 | contig 10560 bp, 9 predicted proteins | sample CryGeymeta201512_FD_81536 | JGI IMG/M metagenome (GOLD analysis project Ga0100388, IMG submission 81536) | Groundwater microbial communities from Crystal Geyser aquifers in Utah, USA - Crystal Geyser metaG 2015-12 | ecosystem: Environmental > Aquatic > Deep subsurface > Groundwater | place: USA... | reverse complement strand
CGGCACGACTCACGGCGATCGACAACACTTAACAATCACCACTGGAATCCTCGGCGAGTGAGCGCAGTCTTTGCGCTGAAACAATCGAGCCCCGATCGACCATGCTCAGACGGTGGCCAGGGAACCTGGCCGAGGGAAGGGCGGAGCGCGACAACGCTCGGATTGCCAACGTCAACAACGGCCAGGTCAACGCGAACTGGAACAACCGTGACAACGACAACCGGAATCTGCGCTTCCGTCCCGTAGCGGTGTATAATTTGGTAATGAACAGGGCAATATTTGCAGCCGGTTGTTTCTGGGGCGTGCAGTATTATTTTGATCAAGTACCAGGTGTAACGAAGACCACTGTCGGCTACACCGGCGGTCATACCGTGGATCCATCTTACGAAGAAGTCTGCACCCATACCACCGGCCACGCCGAAGCTGTCGAGCTGGAATTTGAGCCTGAGAAGGTCGATTACGAAACACTTTTGATGCATTTTTTCCGGATGCACGACCCCACACAGTTGAATCGCCAAGGCCCCGATGTCGGCGACAGCTATCGGACGGCTATTTTCTACCTAAATGATGAGCAAAAAGCCACCGCCGAAGCTGGTAAAACCAAAGCCCAGTCGAACTTTAAGGAGCCGATCGTGACCGAAATTACCAAGGCCACTACTTTTTATCCGGCCGAAGACTACCACCAGAAATTTGCCGAACGCACAGGGCGGGGCATGTGCCACATTCCTTACGAGGCCGTGTAATGGCAGCGATTATTTTTGATTTTGACGGCACCATAGCCGATAGTTTTGATTACGTGGCCGACTTTATGGCCGAAGAAGCCGGCGTAGCGCCGCTTAGCGAGGAGGCTCGACAAGCTTTGCGCGGCTTATCGATGGCAGCCATGACCCGCCGGCTGGGTTTTCATTGGTGGCAGGCGATTGCCGTATTTTTCAAGGGTCGGCGACGCATGCAGCAGGCGATTAAAGATCTGGATTCGTTCGATGGCATGCCACAACTAATTCGCAAATTGCATGCCGAAGGCCATGAGTTATTCGTGCTTAGCACCAATTCTTTGCGCAACGTACGGCGGTTTCTACATCAGGAAAAAATCCACAAATATTTTCTGGAAGTTTATGGTGGTGCCGGTATGTTTGGTAAAGCTCCGGCACTCCGGCAGCTTCTGAAAGATCATCAGTTGAACGTTGAGCATGCCGTTTATGTAGGCGATGAACTTCGTGATGTCGAAGCCGCTCAGTCTATCGGCTTGCGCGCAGTCGCGGTTACTTGGGGTTTCGCCAATCGCAAAAATCTCAAAGAAGCTAATCCAACAGCGCTGGCTGACACGCCGGCCGAACTTTTGCGAATCCTCGAAGATATCTGAGCCGGCTTGCTACAATATAGGGTAATGGCTTATGAACGATCACCCGCATACAAACTTGGGCAGTCTGCTCCGTATAAAGTTTCGCGGTCTAAAATCGAGCTGTTTACGCAGTGCCCGCGCTGTTTCTGGCTCGATGCCCGGCTCAAGATTAAGCGCCCCGGCAGTCCGCCATTTAACATCAACAAAACTATCGACGAACTTTATAAAAAGGAATTCGACGCCCACCGGGTCGCCGGCACGCCGCACCCTATCATGGTCGCCAACGCCATTCAGGCAATCCCATATGCCCACAATGATCTGGACAAATGGCGTTATAACTTCACCGGTGTGACGGCCTTGCACCGGCCAACCAACCTGCACGTCTTTGGCGCTGTGGACGATGTGTGGGTCAATGACAGCGGCGAATTAATTGTGGTGGACTATAAGGCAACCTCAAAGAATAAAGAGGTCAGCATTGATTCCGACTGGCAGATCAGTTACAAGCGCCAACTGGAAGTCTACCAGTGGCTACTGCGCCAGAACGGCTTTGAGGTTAGCAACACCGGCTACTTTGTCTACACCAACGCCCGGCTTGACCTGGACGGCTTTGGTGACAAGCTGGAGTTTTACACAAAATTAATTCCGTACACCGGTAGCGACGCCTGGATCGAGCCGACACTGTCAAAAATGAAAGCTTGCCTGGAAAACGATGACATGCCGCCGATCGGCACCGCCGCCATGGGCGGCCCCTGCGAACACTGCAGCTACGCCCGCGCCCGCACCGAGCTGACCCTCAAGCACATAGATAAGCTATAATAACGCTATGCTAGACATTCAGTTCATCCGCGACAATCCAGAACTTGTGGCCGAAAAGTCCAGGCAAAAGGGCTATGAGGTGGATATCGCCCAATTGCTGGGTTTTGATGAAGAACGCCGTCAACTACAACAGCAGGTCGAAGACCTGCGCCGCCAACGCAACGAACTAACCGCCCAAACCGAAGGCCAGAAGCCCGGCGAGGAGCAAATGGCCGCCGGCCGCGACCTTAAAAACCAGCTAGGCAAACTCGAACACCAACTTGCCTCTGTTGAACTGGAATTCACCGAACTGCTTAAACAGGTGCCAAACATGCCTCTCGACGATGTACCGGTCGGTGCCAGCGAAGACGAAAATGTGGTTAGCAAGACTGTTGGTGAGCCACCAAAGTTTGATTTCGAGCCCAAGACCCACACTCAAATTGCCGAGGCCAAAGGTTGGTTAGACAAAGAACGAGCCGCTAAAGTCACCGGATCGAGGTTTGCTTATTTAAAGGGCGATTTAGTCCACCTTCAGTTCGCTATTATGCAGTTTGTGATCACCAAGCTGGGTGATCAGGCTTTCCTGGACGAAGTTATTAAGGAAAACGATTTACAAACGAGCAACAAACCCTTCCTGCCCGTACTGCCACCGCTGATGTTGCGGACTGATGTTTACGATGCAATGGATCGTCTGGAGCCGCGTGACGACCGCTACAAAATTGAGGGCGAAGAACTCTGGCTTCAGGGCAGTGCCGAGCATGTACTCGGTTCTATGCATGCTAATGAGATGTTAAGCGAAAATGACCTGCCATTGCGCTACATCGGTTATGCCACCAGTTTCCGCCGCGAAGCCGGCAGTTACGGCAAAGATATGGAAGGCATGTTCCGCATGCACCAGTTCGACAAATTAGAGATGGAATCACTGACGCTAGGCGAACAAGGTCTGCAAGAGCACTTGCTCCTGGTGGCAGTCCAGGAAAAATTAATGCAATTGCTCGGCATTTCTTATCGGGTACTGTCCAAATGTACTGCCGATATCGGCAAGCCCAATGCGCGCGGCATCGACATAAATGCCTGGATGCCGGGTCAGGACGCGTATCGCGAAACTCACACCGCCGACTACATGACCGACTATCAGGCTCGCCGCCTTAAAACCAGAGTTAAGCGAGGCGAAGATACCGAGCTGATTCATACCAATGACGCCACGGCCTTTGCACTCAGCCGCACGCCCATTGCTATCATCGAAAATTTCCAGACCGCCGAAGGCAATGTCAAAATTCCGGAGATTTTACAGCCGTTTATGGGTGGCCGATCCGAAATCTAACTCTCCACTTTCGGTGTGGGTACACAGTGTGTACACAAAAGGTCCACGGTGTGGATACGCTGCGGCAGTACAATATACGGACAAACGATGTATATTGTACTGCTACGGCTGAAAGCTAAAGGCTGGCCAAACCGTGTGTGGGGTTGATGCGTATCACAGACGGGTTGGTTGTGCGGAGTATAATAGATAGTACAGCTGTTCCATTCAGCAGATTAAAACAAAGGAGGACAGATGCTCAAGAAATTTGAAATCCATGGCGTTCATGCCAAGGTTGACGATCAGTTAAAAACCTACGTAACCAAAAAAATCGGCGGCCTGGATCGCTACATTTCACGTCACAGTCGCGAGAGCGCCCACGTCGATGTTCACCTAAAAGAGGCCAAAGCCAAGCAAAAAAACAACCGTTATACCTGCGAGGTGACTGTGCACCTGCCGCATCAGGTAATTGTTATCAAAGAGAGCACCCTCAATATGTACGCCGCCGTCGACATTGTGGAGGCCAAACTCAAGCAACAGCTGCAAAAGTATAAAGACCTGCACGGCAGTGGCAGACTGCACCGGCATCTTATGGCTCGCTTCCGGCGCCATCAGCCTGAGCTATAAACAGTCGCATTTAGAGAGAAAAACGGCTATAATTGACGACAATACGACGTGCGCATATTTCGTAACCGGAGGTTGATAGACTAATCGATGCATATTGTATTTAAGAAAATTTTAGGTGACCCCCAGGCCAGAACCGTCAAGCGGCTGCGTAAGCGCGTGGCGCTGGTCAATGCCCTTAGCGACAAGTACAAGGCCATGAGCGACAAGGAACTGCGCGAACAAACCGACGTCCTCAAAAAGCGCCTCAAAAAAGAGTCGCTGGACGTTATTTTGCCCGATGCTTTTGCGGTGGTACGCGAAGCTGCCACCCGCACATTGAGCCAGCGCCATTTTGATGTCCAGCTAATCGGCGGCATGGTTCTGCACGAAGGCAATGTCGGCGAAATGAAGACCGGTGAGGGCAAAACGCTGGTGGCCACACTGCCGGTTTATCTTAACGCCCTGACCGAAAAGGGCGTCCATGTGGTGACAGTTAACGATTACCTGGCTCAGCGCGATGCCGGCTGGATGGGTCAGGTCTACAACTTTCTGGGCTTGCAGGCCGGCGTGATTATCGGCGACCACAGCTATATTTACGATCCTGACTTCACCAACACCGATCATGAAGACGAACGTTTTCGCCATCTCAAACCGGCCACCCGGCAGGAGGCCTACGCCGCAGACGTCACCTATGGTACTAACAACGAATACGGCTTTGACTACCTGCGCGACAACATGGTTCGCGAAGAAGACCAGCTGCGCCAGCGCGACCTGCACTATGCGATTGTCGATGAAGTCGACTCCATCCTGATCGACGAAGCCCGCACGCCGCTGATCATCAGCGCCCCCAGCGTCACCAGCGGCACGGCCTATGCTCAATTCTCCAAAGTGGTGCGTCAATTGGTCAAAGAAAAGCATTTCGAAACCGACGAAAAGCGCAAAACTGTAATACTCACCGACGCCGGTGTCGAAAAAGTCCAAAAGATCCTGGGCATCGACAACCTGTACGGCAGTGAAAACATCCGCACCATTTATCACTTACAGCAGGCCTTGCGCGCCCACGCCCTGTTCACCCGCGACAAAGACTATGTTGTGACCCACGACGGCGAAGTTGTCATCGTCGACGAATTCACCGGCCGTCTGTTGGCCGGTCGCCGTTATAACGAGGGTCTGCACCAGGCCATCGAGGCCAAAGAGGGCGTAGAGGTCCAGCAGGAGAGCATGACCCTGGCTACCATTTCCTTCCAGAACTACTTCCGTCTGTATGAAAAGCTTGGCGGCATGACGGGCACCGCCCTTACCGAGGCCGAGGAGTTTCATCAGATCTACAAGCTCGACGTTGTAGACGTGCCGGCCAACCGTGGCCTGGCTCGTAACGATCGGCCAGACCGTATTTATCGCACCGAAAAGGCCAAGTTTAAGGCCATTGCCCGCGAGGTTCAGGCTCTTCATACCAAAGGCCAGCCGGTACTGCTGGGCACCGTATCAATCGAAAAAAACGAAGCCCTGGGTAGCCTGCTCACCAAGGCCGGTATTCCGCACCAGGTTCTGAACGCCAAGAACAACGAACGCGAAGCCAAAATTGTTGCCCAGGCAGGTGAGAAGGGCGCCGTCACGCTGGCCACCAACATCGCCGGCCGCGGCACCGACATTGTACTCGGCGAGGGCATCAAAGAACTCGGCGGCCTGTTTGTACTGGGTTCGGAGCGCCACGAATCCCGCCGTATAGATAACCAGTTGCGCGGCCGCGCCGGTCGCCAGGGTGACCCCGGTGTTACCCAGTTCTTTGTCAGCACCGACGACGACTTAATGCGTATTTTCGGCGGCGACAAGATTGCCAACATCATGAACCGGCTCAACGTCGACGATGACACTCCCATCGAAAATCGCCTGATCAGCCGTAGCCTGGAAGGCGCCCAGAAAAAGGTCGAAGGCTTTCACTTCGACCAGCGCAAAAGCGTCGTTCAGTACGACGACGTCATGAACCGTCACCGCAAGGCCATCTATGCCATGCGCCGCGAAATCCTGCGCAGTGGCGACATCAGCAAGCGCATCAAAATCCTGATCGAAGACGAAGCCCACGCCCTGGCTACCTCGGCCTTGGTCACCAGCGAACAGTTCGAAGATATCCTCAAAGAAATCTTTCCTTTCGATGACGCCACGCTCGACCGCCTGTTCGACTCCGACGCAACTAAGTTCGAAAAGGTTCTCAAAACCGCCGCCGCCGGGCTGTATGCCGGTCGCGAAGAGGCTTTCACCTCTGAGATTATGCGCAAAGTCGAACGCGATCTGTATCTGCAAGTTCTAGACAACCTGTGGATGCAACACCTGGAAAACATGGATCACCTGCGTGAGGGCATCCACTGGATGAGTGTTGGCCAACAGGATCCACTGGTGGAATACCGCCGCCGCGGCCAGATGCTGTTCGAAGACATGCAAACCACACTGCGCCACGATGTCTTGCTACATCTGTTCCATGCCCAGCCGATCAGCCAGGAAGAGTTCGACCGGGCCATCGAAACCGATCTGACACTGGCCGCCCGCAGTTCGGTCGATAACGCCTCGCAGATTACAACTGCCGAAACCGAATTCGGCGCCGGCGACTTCGATGATAAAAAGGTAGTCGCCCAGGCCAAAAAGAAGCAGCAGAGCAGTCTCAAAAAAGCCCGCAAAACTGAACGTAAGCGCAAAACCGCCGCTAAACGAAGGAAAAAATAAGGCGTGCGGCACACTGTTTCTGAAATCACCCTGGATAATGGTGCCAAAGGCCTGTTTATCCACATTCCCAGTGCTTCTGTCATGACCTTTGACATTAATTTCAGGGCTGGCGAATATCTGGTAGAACCCGACAAATGGGAAGTGCCTCACCTAATGGAACACGTTCTGCTTGGTGCCAACGACCTCATACCACGAGCTCGCGACTTTCAGGCCGAACTCGAGAAAAACGGCGCCTATTCCAATGCCACAACGGGAGTGTACGACATTACCTACGAAGCCGAATGCGCCGATTTTGAATGGGACAGGGTGCTTGGCCTGATGCTGGTGGCTATAACCAAACCCTTATTTTTGGATGAAGAGTTCAAGGCCGAATTTGGTAATGTCCAGGAAGAAATGGTTGCCCGCAGTAACAACCACTTCCGCCGCCTGAGCCTGGAAATGCGCGAGGGTCTCGGCCTGATCGCCAAAACCGATGCCGAACGCCTGGAACTTATGGGTAATGTCACAGTTGACGATGTAAGGGCTCACTATGCCCGCACTCACTTTGCGCCTAACATGCGTTTTGTGGTGGCCGGCAATCTGACACCGAGCCGCCGCAAGTCGCTGGTTCAGCTGTTCGAAAACATAGAACTGTCAAAAGACGGCAAGCGTTTTGCTTTGCCGCATGAGCGTCCCAAGCGACTTGTCCGGCCGGTTTACATTGCCAATGACACCGTCGAAAACCTCTACTTTTACATCGATACTTTTATGAGGCGCCGTTTGAGCGAGGCCGAAACCGACGCTCTGAGCCTGGTTAACACCATGCTAACTGAAACGCTGTACTCCAAGATCCTGGGCACCGCCCGCGAGAGGGGATTGGTCTACGGCATGAACTCCGGACTTAGTAATACCCGTAAAGCCAGCAACTGGTGGTTCGGCGCCCAGGTATCAGACAAGAATGCCGCCGCCTTGCTCAAAATTACCGTCGATGAACTCCACAAAGTTCTCAACGGTGATATATCCAAAGCCGAAATAGAAGCCACCAAACAGTATGCTCTGGGTCGCTTCCAGCGCAGTGGCCAAACCGTTGGCGGCACCGTCGGCGGCTATGCCGGCCGCTACTTCTTTGACGATGTCATAGACAGTTATTACCGCATTCCGGCACGCATCAAAGCCGTCACCAAAGAGCGCATCGTTGAGGTTACTAAGGCCATGTTTGCCGACGATCTCTGGGGCATAGGCGTGCTCGGTAACTGCGGCGAAATCTTTGCCCACGAACTCCAGCAACAGCTGGCACCGCTGTGGGAAGGTGCCCCCGAGCTAGTCCCAATTCTTAAATAATAATACTGTCAAAGACCAGGTAGATGATCATACCGAACGCATCAATCTGCTTGAAAGCGGCCAGACAATGCTTAAAACTGTCGTCAAAGAACACTCTCTTCAGCTCAAACCCAAAGCTGGCTGAACTGTTATACTGGGCTACATGGACGATTTAGCTAAACAATCTGTTAATCTGCAGCAGCAGATCAACAAAGCTGTCGAACGTCTCAAAATCAATGAATTGAGTACTCAATTGGCCGGGCTCCAGACTACCAGTCAGGCTTCCGGTTTTTGGGATGATTCTGCCAAGGCGCAAGATGTTATGAAGCAGATTGCCAGGCTAGAAGCTCGAATTAAACCATGGCAAAAACTGCAAAAAGCTGGCAACGACATCGCTGAGCTGACCGCACTCAAAGATAGCACCATGCAAGCCGAATTAACCCAGCAATTGACAGAGACCGAGGCCGGTTTTAACGAACTTAAGGAAGAGCTGAAATTTAACGGTCCTTACGATGACCACGCCGCCATTCTTACGCTCTCCGCCGGAGCCGGCGGCACCGATGCCCAGGATTGGACACAAATGTTATTCAGGATGTATGTTCGTTGGGCAGAAGCCAGTGGCTACAAGGTGATTAACATCGATGAGTCGGCCGGCGAGGAGGCCGGTCTTAAAAGTGCTACCATCGAGATAGACGGTGCTTTTGCGTATGGCAAGTTAAAAGGGGAGCACGGCGTTCACCGCCTGGTGCGATTGAGCCCCTTTAATAGCGACAACCTGCGCCAGACCAGTTTTGCCAAGGTGGAGGTGATGCCCAAGATAGACCGCCCCGATGACTTGGACATAGATGAGAAAGACCTCAAAACCGACGTCTATCGTAGCGGAGGCAAGGGTGGCCAATCTGTTAATACTACCGATTCGGCGGTACGGGTGATGCATATTCCCACAGGTATCACAGTAGCCATCCAGAACGAGCGTTCCCAACTGCAAAACAAAGAGACAGCCATGACCATCCTCAGATCAAAACTGGCACAACTCCAGCTTGAGCAACATAAAGAACAGCTTGGCGAGCTAAAAGGCCCCAACCAGTCGGCCGAGTGGGGCAATCAGATCCGCAGCTACGTTCTCCACCCCTACAAACAGGTCAAAGACCTGCGCACCAAGTACGAAACCTCCGACCCCGACGCCGTACTAGACGGCAATTTAAACCCTTTAATTGACGCCTTTTTAGAGTATTCACTACACGCATAAACACAAAAACTTGACATAAGTAGTATAATGATGATAAAATAGCAAACATTATAGAGATGTAAGGAGTTAGCTGTGGAACTTAAAGGCAACGGTATATCGGTACAAGTCAATCCGGCAGAGCAATCAGATGAGTGGCTAATTAGTGCGGCTCAAGAAATCGCTGAAGCTGCTCAAGTGCGGGGTTTAGAGCTGCCGCTTGCGGCCGCTGCCGTGGCAGTTGAAGCCACCACACACCCAGAAACGTTAGACGAGGTTCGCGAAAGCCTCTACGGCCAGCTGAATACGGCCTACCTTGCTTACGACACGCTTACTCAAAAACTTGATGACGGACGCAAAACTAAAGACCGCGTCAGTATAGGCTCTGAGACAGAAATCACTATTGAATTTGAGACCTGGCTGACCGATGAAAAGGTAGCCTATGTGCAAGCAGCTATGGAGGCCGATCCGGAGTTGCGTTTTACGCTCGTGGCTACTCCCAATGTAGAGCTTGAGAAAGGCGAAGTAGAGCGTCTGGCCAAAACTTTTGGTGAGCAACAGCCATATGAAACCTCTGTTTATGAGAATCTGTATAAGAAATATAGCCCCCAAGAACTGGCCGGCACTGACCCGTCAAATGGGAATGACGTCATGTTCAGCTTAATCCCAAGCAAGTTTGACGAAGCGCTGACCGGCACCGTAGTAAAACAGCAGGCAAAACTGGCGGAAATGCAAAAAGCTAACCCAAGCCTGAAAGTACCAAGTGTACTCGAAGCCGTTACCTACTGGCAGACTTTGCGGGCATCGGGCGATACTTTGAGCGATAGCGAAGCCTTTTACAAAACCTATATCCGTCACTTCAATCTAGACGCCAAGCGGTTCGGGGGCTGGTCTGGCGTCCCGGACTCTGTCGTCGCCTCTACGATGGCCGGCCGCGCTTGAACGACTCGGTTGCCGAGGTTGGCAGCGACGGTCGCCTCGCGGTGGGGTAAAGTTTTGGGCTTTGCCGCTTTCCTGAAGCCTTTTTCTTTTGCTACAATCTAAAACAAGAGGTAAGTAATCCAAGGCGAAAGCTATCGGTGCCTCGTGTGATTTTGTCGGCTCAGTGATGTTACCGCCTCGGAGCGGTCGTGTCGCCGACACATCAAGAACCCTTTACACCCCACGTTTGCTATCACGATTCCGGTTTGCGGAATGAGAAACAAGAAGCCAGTCATGCGTGACTGGCAGAAAAGACCGTGATGGAAATATAGCGGTTCGGGGGCTGGTCTGGCG
>Ga0100388_10005272_pt1 | contig 10563 bp, 13 predicted proteins | sample CryGeymeta201512_FD_81536 | JGI IMG/M metagenome (GOLD analysis project Ga0100388, IMG submission 81536) | Groundwater microbial communities from Crystal Geyser aquifers in Utah, USA - Crystal Geyser metaG 2015-12 | ecosystem: Environmental > Aquatic > Deep subsurface > Groundwater | place... | reverse complement strand
TTAGAGGGCAGAATTAATTTCATCCTAGTAAAAGTTTAAAGAAAATTAACCCTTATGTCAAATCTACTGATAATTTCTGGTGACTACTTCCGTCTGAAAATCTAAAGAGGCTTTTTCCGATGGACGAGAAGAAACCCCGCCGATACCGACTGAAAAACTAACTCCAATCTTGGTAGGTTGTCCAGGATTTTTTATACCACAAGTAAAAGATCCATTGGTCACCGAAACGTTCGTCGAAGTTAAAGAATACGTTTTATTGGCAGAAATTGAGGCTATTGTGTGATAAGTTTCATCAAAAACAACGGTTGATAAATTATTATCAATACCTTTTACCCAAATTCCGCTTCCACCAGTAGTGCCAATGGTGCAACCTACATCCAAAGAATTTAAAATCATCCCTTCAATGACAGAAAGAGCCTGATTGCCGCTCTGCCGAACTTCTTTGGTTATCTCCGCCTTACTGCTGGCCATCAGCGAAACCAAAAGAAAGCTGGAAGCAATCACCATAACCACTCCCAAAATTGAAATTACCACAATCATCTCGATTAAGGAAAAACCATTTTCCCAATTTTTGACTTTTGATTTTTGACTTTTGACTTTAGTTCGTGACATTGGTTTCAAAATGCAAACTATGAGAATAACCGGTATGACTGGTGTCGCAATCCGGATTATTATTTTTTGCTCCCCAATAAACATCCACAGTGATTATTGCCATCTTATCATCCGCGCCAGGGGTATACCCCTCTGGCCAATCGTTTTTACCATCTTTAATTTTAGTTTTAAAACAAGTATCACTTAAAGACTTATCGACCTTTTCAATACCGGTGCAATCCCAAATGGGACTTTGATTACTGGCGTAACTATTCCAAAAAATTACAGGAAATTTATTTTTACAGTCAACAATTTTGGCAATCTTCTCCTGTGCCAAGGCTGTAAGTTGGCTTTGGTCAGCGGAAAAACGGCTGCCTCTGACCGCCGAACCGGTGGCTTTAACCAGACCCAAAGCAATCAGGGAAGCAATCGCTAAAGCAATAATTACTTCCCAGAGAGACTGGCCCCATTCAAACCCTTTATTTTGGTAATTTGATTTTTGCTTGCCTGCCGGCAAGGCAGGATTTTTAATTTTTGACTTTTGACTTATTTTCATGGTGTTTCTCCTTCAATCATAACCGATCCTCCGTCGTCGACAATAATCTTCTTTCCTTTCCCAAAAGCAGTAACAGTCAAGGTTTTTTTTTCATCCGTAAACTCCACCCCGCGGCGCAGAACTTTAAATTTAACAGTGGTAAATCCGTCGAAAGTAAAACCGGTTAAAGTTTCCAATTTTATAGGAGCACAGTTTTCGACCGGGTTTATACAGTTTGCAAAGAGAGTATAACTTCCGTTGTCCAAAGAAAAAGTGTACCCGTCCAGTGTTTGACAATCATTGTCGCAAAACCCTGCCTCCGGTTTTTGATTATTCATCGCCAAACTTTGCGCTAGACGCATATCCTGAACAATTTTTCTGGCCGCCTGGGTAACGGTTTGCGAACGGCTGAAATTAATATATGAGGCAACTCCGATAACCGAAAGAATACTAATAATGGAAACAACAATCAGAAGTTCAATTAACGAAAAGCCTTTAGACAAGCTCAGAGCAAGCCTTCTCGTTAATTTTGATTTTTGACTTTTGATTTTTGACTTCTTGTACATGCATTTTTAAATTTAAGGCTGGGTTGTTTTATAATTACAATTGTTAGGGCCACAAGAGCTTGTTCCACAACTACCAGTAGTTCCTCCTGTTTCTAGTAAAGCACATAAGGTATAACTGTTTGTTGATCCGGAATAGTAATAACTTTGCCCGGTTGTCGAATCGGCCGGAACGGCTGACATATAAGTGTTTCCCGCACATATTGCTGCTGCACCCACTAAAGGAGAGCCCGGGGTTATTGTAGTGGGATACGTCTTACAGTCAGTCCGGTAAATTTCCAGAGCCGAACGGATTTGCTCCAAATCCGCTTTTCTTTTAGTATCGCGGGCGCTTTTTCTGGCTTGAGAAAAACCGACAAAAGAAAAAGCCATAATTACGCCAATAATGGAAAGCACTACCAAAAGTTCAATTAAAGTGAACCCTCTCTTTTTATTCATATTTTTTATGGATAAGTCCATTTACAATTAGCAGCCTGTACAAGATCACCATTAAGAAGTCCATCCCCTGTGTTAGAAATTACAATCGAAATTCCATTTGAGCAGACCAAAAAGACTCCACCATCTTTTTCCAAATTCGCCCACAAATAATATTTTGTACCGACAGAAGAAATATGATACGTATATCCAGCGCCAGCAACTCCCAAAAGTGGATCTTTGAGGCATTGACCGGAAAGATAAACGTCCTTAAACGTACTGGTACCAACAACAAAATCACAAAATTCTGTCCCATACCCTTGTTGTACTGGAATACTGGACGACCCAGGATAATTTGAATTATTTGCCGCCGCATAACTTTCCAGTGCTAATCTATATTGGTTTAAATCTGATTTTCTTTGAGCATCGCGGGTATTTTTCTCGGCCCGGGAATAACTGGCAATTCCCAACGCAGCAAGAATGCCAATAATCGAAATAACAACCAACAGTTCTATAAGTGTAAAACCAAATCCCGAATTTTTTATTTTTGATATTTTATTTTCGAGCTTGCGAGAAATCAAGCTCTGCTTATTTTTTATTTTTATTACCATCATGGTTCACTCCTTAAAAAACTTGTGGTACAAGGATTAACAGCAACCGTATCTTTTTGCGGATCTGAAGCATTTTCCAAACAAACCCACAAAGTGTAGTGAAGTGGAGTTGCAGCAACAGCAGAATAGTGATAAGTCTGGGTTGGCAAAGGATCGTTGGGGACGCTCTTCATGTATCCAGAGCTTAAGACAGTGGTTAGATCCCCCCAAACATCATTAATAATCGGATAGGAAGGCGAGTTTTGGTTATGCTTGTACATTTCCAAAGCATTTTGAATTTCTTTTAAATCCGATTTTCTTTGGGCATCCCTGGCTCTCTCACGCACTCCGGCAACATTTGAAATCACCAACCCAGCCAATAACCCCAAAATCGAAATCACCACCAACAATTCAATTAAGGTAAATCCTAATTTTGAATTTTGAATCTTGCTTGGCGGCAGACAGGTTTTGAATTTTGAATTATGGTTCATGGTATTGTATTTGAGCTAGAAACCCCATAATTATAAGCATTAGTATTTCCCCCGCAACTTCTGGGACTTAAAATTCTTGGGTCCTGACTATTTTCTAGTTTAGCATAAAGTTTATAGGAAACGGGAGAATCAATTTTAATGTAGCAATATTCTGGGTTTCCCGAAGGATCTTTGGGTAATTCTTTCATATAAACGGTTCCATTAACAGTTCCATCAGAACTAAATATTTCACCCCAATTTGTTAAGGAAGCAGGATAATTACCATTGTCGTTATAATACATTTCCAAAGCCCGCTGGACTTGCTCCAAATCCGATTTTCTTTTGGCATCTCGTGATTTAAGTTGGCTGGTCCTAAAAAAGCTTAAGCCCACCACTGCTAATATCCCCAAAATCGCCATGACCACTAATAATTCAATCATCGTAAAACCCCTCAGGTCAAAATTTTTCTTTATAATTTTCATTTTTTGTCAATAAACTATTGCGGACAACTCTCACTGCCATAGTCGTTTATGGGGTCACCGGTAATGGAGTCAATACAGTGCCCCCTACAACAGTCGTCTACGCAATCAGAGAGATTTGAATAATTCGGTAAACAATAAGGAGAAGGCCCTGTTAATAGCTTACAAACGCCGTTAAAACAACCGAAAAGGGAAGAAGGTGTCTCTGAAGGTGCCGCTGTCGGTACGGGCGTATTGATCGGTTCCGGGATACTGGTGAGAGCCGAGGTACCGGTAGGCATCGGAGTAATCTTCACATTCGGACTAGTCACTGCATAATTATAATTATCTCTGTAAGTAATATTTTTCACTGTTTCCAGTGAAGCATAAATCGCATATTTTTTGCAAGGGTCATCTAAATTATTGTAATAATAATGAGCCTTGGTTAAAGGATCGCAGGGAATGTTTCTAAGATAGGGATTAATTTCTGCGGAAGCGGTACAGCCACTTCCTTGATAAATAGCTGTGGGATAACAAGGGTGATCCCCGGCATAATCTTCTAAGGCCGTACTAATTCTTTTTAAATCAGCTTCCCGCCGGCTATCCCGCGCTTTAGCCATTTGCAGTTTAGGGTTAAGGGACATCGCCGCCAGAACAATCAGCAACCCCAAAATGGCTACCACCACAATAATTTCTGAAAGCGTCATGCCGGAGTTCTCCCTTAAAAAAGAAGTTTTTCTAAGATCTTTAAAATATTTTCTCCCCATATGCAGGCGATAATTGTCCCTAAAGACAAAAATGGTCCAAAAGCGATTTTCTGTTTAAATTTCGCTTTCTTGGCTAAAATAAGTATGACCCCTGCAATTGCCCCTGTCAAGAAAGCAATATAAAAAGCAAGAATAACTTTGGGAAAGCCTAAAGAAAGGCCCATTAAAAAAGAGAGCTTTACATCTCCAACCCCCATACCTTTTCCTTTGGTAAAAAAATAAATTAAAAATAAAAATAAAAAAGAAACTAAGCCAACTAAAATTAACCGGTAATTGCCGATTAATATGAAACGAAGAGTAAATATGATTATTAAAGGAATAACAATCTCGTCGGGAATAATCTGATGCTCAAGGTCAATAAAAAAAATCGCAATCAACCCCCAACCTAGAACCAGATAAGAAAAAATATCAAAAATTGTTTTAAAATTTAATAATTGGAAAATTTCAAATTGATTGAAAATTGAAAATTTAAAATTGAAAATTAAGACTGTTATTATTCCAGTTGACAATTCTACCAAAGGATATCTAAAAGAGATAGGGGAGTGACAGGAACGACAATGTCCCTTCAGCACCAAATAGGAAACTAAAGGGACATTATCAAACCATTTAATTTTCTTTTTACATTTAGGACAAAAAGATCTGCCCCAAACCACACTAAGTTTTCTTGGCAGCCGATAAATAACCACATTCAAAAAACTGCCAATGACAAGTCCAAAAAATAAGACAATTATATTAACAAAAATCACCTCTCTTTAATTTAAAACCCACATGACCAAAAAGTCCAACCTTTGCAGGTTGAACTTTTTTTATCTCTTACTTTTTCAAGAGTCTTACGGCAAACAAACATAACATCCGGTGGCAGTTGACGAATTAGCTGCAGTAGTGCAGGTGTTGTCAGCTGGACAAGCCGCTGTTGGGAAATCTCCCGGTACTGTTGCTTTGCACCGATTATAGCCTTCTGTTCTAAAAGAAGATGATTTCGGAATAAAACAAACATAGGTACTCTCACCATTAACCCCGGAAAAATATAACCAAAGTTTGTTTGAACTTTCAGCAACTATTCTCGTCACAAAAGATTCTTTTATTTCTGCTGTTCCACCGGCAGAAAGTCTTTCCAGCACTTTCTGCAAATCATCACCAAATTGTTGATCTGCTGTTTCAATTTCAGTTAAAGGTGTAACGGCATTGTTAACACTGTCCGCATCCTCAGCCCAAGGATAATACCCCATCGAGGTATAAAATCTGTCGGTCGCAGAAAGTAGCTGTTCTGCATCTGATCTGGAACCGGTATCTCTACCTCTATTAATCTGTTCAATCGGGTTTATGGCAGAAAGAACTGCTACCGCCAAAACGCCCAAAACCGCAATCACGATCAAAAGCTCAATCATCGTAAACCCGGTTCTTAATTTGAAATTTGAAATTTTAAATTTGAAAATTTTTTTCATTTTCACCCCCTTTCATCAAATCTTTTTTTTATTTTTCTATTACTAATTTAAGTTTGTATTATTAAAAAGCGCTTGTCAAGTTATAGATCGGTAAAATAATCGCAATCGCTAAAAATCCTACTCCCACACCCATTATTACCATTATTAAAGGTTCAATTGCCGAAGTCAAGCCTTTTAAGGATTCATCAGACTCGGACTGAAAAAACTTGGCGACTTTCAATAAAACTTCATCTACCTTGCCGGTTTCTTCACCAACAGTCAGCATCTGGGATAAAATTTTTGGGAAAAAAGGATTGGTGGAAATGGTGACCGAAAGAGGGAACCCTTTTTCTACTTGCTTGGAAGCTTCCAAAATTCCTTCTTCAATCTTAATGTTGCTGGCAGTCTTCGATGAAATTTGTAAGGCTTCCACAATGGAAACTCCGGCGCCGACGAGTAAACCCAAGGTTCTGGTAAATTCGGCCAAAACAATCTGGTTTTGCAGTTTGCCGTAAATCGGAATTTTGAATTTAAGTTCATCTAATTTTCTTTTAGTGTCTCTATTTTTATTAAGAATCCGGAAAACATAAGCTAAACCAACCACCACCAAAATTATCAGCCACCAAAACTTGGCGGCAAAGGTCGAAAAAGTAATTAATATTTGGGTTGCCTTCGGCAGTTTGGCATTAAATTCGGTATAAAGAACGGTGAGTTTAGGAATAACAAAAACCATCATAATAAAAATTACGCCGCCCATACCGACTAAAATAATAATCGGATAAGTTAAGGCGCCTTTAATCTTGGAGTTAAATTCTCTTTGCGCCTCTAAATTATCGGCCAGTCGGGTTAAAATATTATCCAAAACTCCGGCGGATTCTCCGGCCCGGACTAAAGCAATATAAACCGGAGAAAAAATTTTGGGATGTTTTTGCAGAGCATCGGCCAAATTTGAGCCGCCTTCAACATCTCTTAAAATCACGCCAATCGCTTCCTGAAGCAAACCTTTTCCTTGGGAACTCAAAATTGTTAAAGCCTCAGTCAAGGGAAGGCCGGCGTTAATCATGGTCGCAATCTGACGGGTAAAAACCGCCACTTCCCCCTGAGAAACTTTTTTGACAAACTTATTATAAAAATAACCCAAGAAATTTTCTCCCTCTTCTTTGATAAAAAAGGGGGTGAACTGTTTCTCGTGTAAAATAGTCAGGGCCTGTTTTTTGTCCTGCGCCTCCACCAGACCCTTAACCTCTTTTCCAGTCTGGTCTTTGGCTTTGTAAGAAAAATTTAGCATGCTTTAGGAACCTTTCATTAAACGGGTGACTTCCTCCGGTCGCAGAGCAAAAAGTCTGGCAGTATCAAGGGAAATTTTTCCGTCCATGACCAACTTAACCAGAGAAGTTTCCATGGTTGACATACCGTAAGCGCCCGAGGTCTGCATAATATTATCCAGCATATGGGTTTTTTTGTCCCGAATAGCCGTCCGGATCGCCGAAGTGGCCACCATGACTTCGTAGGCCACCATCCTCCCCCCGTTAATTACGGGAACCAGTCTTTGCGAGAAAACCGCTTCTAACGAAGTTGCCATCTGTATTCTGACTTGGCTTTTTGCTTCTTCGGGGAAAGCATCGATAATCCGGTCAATGGTCTGGGAAGCCGAATTGGTGTGCAAGGTAGAAAAAACCAAATGTCCGGTTTCGGCAATGGTTAAAGCGGCGGCAATCGTATCATAATCTCTCATTTCCCCAATTAAAACCACGTCCGGATCTTCCCGCAAAGCCGAACGCAAAGCCGCCGACCAGGAATGGGTATCTAAGCCCAGCTCCCGCTGGGAAATGAGGGAGCGCTGGCTATTAAAGACAAATGCGATCGGATCCTCAATCGTAATGACATTACAGGAACGGTTTTGAAGAATTTCCTGAATAATTGCGGCCAAAGTCGTTGATTTACCGTGACCGGTCGGTCCGGTGACCAAAACAAAACCCTGCCGCAGTTTGACAAACTCATGACAAATCGGAGGCAGTAACAAATCGTCAACAGTTTTAATTTTTAAGGGGATAAAACGGAGGGCACCGGCCAAACTGCCTTTTTGGTGATAAACATTGACCCTGAACCTGCCCTTGGTCGCCAGTTCAAAAGAAAAATCAATTTCTTTATTGTTGGCCAAAATTTCTTTTTGTTCTTCGTTCAAAAGAGAAAAAAGCAAAATTTCCGTATCTTCATCAGTTAAAATACCGTATTCGGTTAAAAAAGAAAGTTCTCCGTAAATTCTTAAGCAGGGCGGCATACCTACCTGAAGATGTAAATCAGAAGCATTTTTTTCGACCGTTAAATTTAAAAGGGTATGAACGTCTGTCATTTTTTTAATCTTGACCAACACGCAAGACTTCTTCAATGGTAGTTATTCCTTCGATGGCTTTCAAGTAGCCATCTTGTTTTAAAGTAATCATTCCTTCTTCAACGGCCACTTTTTCAATATCCAAAGCCGCCGAGCGCTCGATAATCAAGCGAGCGATTTTTTCCGTCACCGGCAAAACTTCAAAAATTCCAATCCTACCTAAGTATCCGGTATTGGCACACTCTGGGCAACCTTTCCCGCGAGAAAACATCAATTTATCTCCCTCTTTTAAAGGATAAAGGGGACCTAAGATTTTTTTAACATCCGCCACTACATCCGGAGGCGGCTCATAAGTTTCCTTACAGGCATTACAGATCCTCCGGCAAATTCTTTGAGCCATAATGGCCGTTAAGGTTGAAGCCAAAAGAAATGGTTCAGCACCCATGTCGGCTAGACGCGGCATCGCTTGTGAAGCGCTTTTAGTATGAATGGTAGAAAAAACCAAATGTCCGGTCAAAGAAGCCTGAATAGCCAAATCAGTCGTCTCCCGATCACGAATTTCTCCAACCATAATAATGTTCGGGTCCTGACGCAAAAAAGAACGCAAACCGGAAGCAAAAGTTAACCCTGCCGCCGGATTAATCTGTACTTGATTAACGCCGGCAATTTGGTATTCCACCGGGTCTTCCAAAGTGACAATATTGACTTTAGTCGTATTAATTTTGGAAAGAATTGAATAAAGCGAGGTAGTTTTACCGGAGCCGGTCGGTCCGCAAATTAAAATAATTCCATGCGGCCGCAAAATCGCGTCTTCCAAATTTTTTAAACCTCTTCCACGTAAGCCCAATTCCGGCATAGTGGGAACTCCGCCGCTTTTTTTAAGTAAGCGCATAACAATTTTCTCGCCGTGAACAGTCGGCAAAGTGGAAACCCGCAAGTCTATTTCGGCGCCATCGGCCTTAAAATTAAAGCGTCCGTCCTGGGGAATTCTTTTTTCATCGATCTTCATATCGGACAGAACTTTAATCCGCGAAACTAAAGCCTCATGAACACTTTTAGGTAAAATCAATTTTTCCTGCAAAATGCCGTCAATCCGGTAACGGACTCGGGTTTTATCAAGAGTCGGCTCAATATGGACATCAGAAGCTCTGGCCCGGATAGCAAACTCTAAAATTGTAGAAACAATCTTGGCAATTGGCTCGTTTCTAATCACTCCGTCTGCCTTATCTAAATCCAAAGTTTTAATATCTTGGGCCGGGCCAGTTTCTTTTAGGACGGCTGTCACTTCAGTAGCCAAATTTTGTGAATAACGCTCGGTAATTGCTTTTTGAATTTCTTTTTCCGTGGCAATCCTAACTTTTATTTTCTTTCCTGATTTTGCTTCCACAAACTCAATTGCTTCCAAATCCCAAGGATTGGAAAAAGCTACCGAAAGCTCTTTGCCGTCCCCGGAAGTCGCAAAAGGAATCAAAGTAAATCTTTCGGCCACCGACTTGGGAATTAAAGTCAAAACTTCCGGCGTAACGCCGATCTCGTCCAAACTGACGTAAGGAATATTAAAAAGGGCGCCTTTGGCTTTGACAACTTGTTTGGCGGAGACGAAACCCAATTCCCGTAAAACCGCTTCTTCCGGTTTTCCGGAGCTGGCAAAAGCTAACTGAACCTGCTTTAATTGTTCCGCGGATAAAATTTTTTCCCGGAAAAGAAGGTTTGCTATACTAAGGTTATCGGGCATTAAGATTATTATCAGGTAAAAAGGAAGGAAAAGTCAATGTTCAACCAATCAATTTTTAGTTTACTAATCGCCGGTGGGGACTCAAAGGACAGAAAAGAAAAGGCAGAAGAAATCTGCGGGTTTAAAATTGACAAACAAGAAAATAGTCCGGATTTTTTACTGCTTTCTACCAAAACCAGCATCGGTATTGAAGAAATAAGAAATTTAGAGAGATTCTTGCAGCTTAAACCTTACCGGGAAAAAAGAAAGACTGTTTTTATCGCCGAAGCGCAAAAATTAACGGAAGAAGCACAAAATTCCCTTCTTAAAACTTTAGAAGAGCCTCCGGCAAACTCTATAATTATTCTTGGTGTCCCGAATCTGGGATTACTTCTGCCGACCGTCATTTCCCGCTGTGAAATTATTGAACTGCCACCAACGCCGCAGATAAATCTTAGTAAAGAAGAAGAACAGGAAATTAAAGAAAAATTAAATCAATTATTAAATTCTTCTTTGGGAGAAAGATTCAATTTGCTGGAGGAGTGGGGGATTTACCAGGACCGGGAAAAAGCCCTTTCTTTTCTTGACCAGTTAACCGTGGTCGGGAGAAATTTGCTGCTTACTAACGAGGAAAATAGTAAATTCTTGAGGCTTTTAAAATCAATTTCCGCGGCCAAAAATTATCTTACTGCCAACTGCAACCTC
>Ga0100388_10005265_pt1 | contig 10571 bp, 10 predicted proteins | sample CryGeymeta201512_FD_81536 | JGI IMG/M metagenome (GOLD analysis project Ga0100388, IMG submission 81536) | Groundwater microbial communities from Crystal Geyser aquifers in Utah, USA - Crystal Geyser metaG 2015-12 | ecosystem: Environmental > Aquatic > Deep subsurface > Groundwater | place... | reverse complement strand
TCTCGGCGATTGTTAATATTTTTTCTTCTTCAAAGGGTTTGGCAATAATTTGAAGTCCGATCGGTAGATTTTCCACTTTGCCGCAGGGAATGGAAATGGCTGGAAGTCCGGCTAAACTGACAGCTGCCATATAGATATCGGAAAGATACATTGAGAGGGGGTCTTGAATTTTCTCTCCTAAGAAAAAGGCAGGAGTAGGGGTAGTAGGAGTCATTATGACATCAACTTTTTCAAATGCCTTCTCAAAGTTTTTAATAATCAAGGTTCTGACTTTTTGGGCTTTTAAATAATAGGCATCGTAATAACCGGCAGAAAGGGCATAGGTTCCCAACATAATTCTTCTTTTTACTTCTTTGCCAAATCCTTCTCCCCTCGATTTAAGATAGACATCCATTAAGTTTTTCGGTTTTTCGGTTTTTTGGTCAACTGTTGAGTAGCCGTATTTTATTCCATCATATCGGGCTAAATTGGCTGAAACTTCCGATGGCATAATCAAATAATAAGTAGCAAGCGAGTGATGGGTGCTATAAGGAATTGAAATTTCTTCAATTTTGGCTCCGGCCTTTTCATATTTTTGAATAGCTGAACGAACTATTTTTTCAACTTCAGGATCAATGCCTTTGGCCCCATAGGAATCCATTCGGGATCCTACGGGGCAGGTAAAGTATTCTTTGGGAACGCCAATTCGTAAATTGGATATTGGATATTGGATATTGGATATTGGATATTGGACCGAAGTTGAATCTAAGGGGTCTTTGCCAGAAATTGCTTCAAAAACAATTCTGGCATCCTCTACTGTTTTTGTTATCGGACCGATTTGGTCCAAAGAAGAAGCCATCGCAATTAAACCGTAACGAGAAACTGCTCCATAGGTTGGTTTTAAACCTACCACTCCGCAAAAAGCAGCTGGCTGGCGAATCGAACCACAGGTATCGGAACCTAAGGCAAAAGAGCAAAAATTAGCTGCGACAGCTGCAGCTGAACCTCCCGAAGAACCGCCCGGCACTCGACTCAAATCATGGGGATTTTTGGTCGGGAAAAAAGCTGAGTGTTCAGTCGAGGAACCCATGGCAAATTCATCTAAATTGGTTTTACCTAAAATTATCGCCCCCTGGGATTTGAGCTTTTTTATACAAGTGGCATCGTAAGGAGCAATGTAATTTTCTAAAATTTTTGAACCGGCGGTACATTTCACCCCTTCAACTAAAATAACATCCTTGATGGCAAAGGGAATGCCGGCTAAAATTGGAATTTCTTCATTTCTGGAAACCAATTCATCAATTTTTTTTGCCTGCCTGAGGGATATATCTTTGGTCACAGTTAAAAAAGCTGAAATTTTTTTATCAAATCTTTCAATCCGATACAAAAGGCCTCAGTCAATTCCCGGGCGGAAAATTCTCTTTTAGTTAAACCCCGGTGAATTTGAGTAATTGTTAATTCTTCCAATTCCATTTTAAAGAATTGATTTTACTTTGATACACCCCTTTTCTTTCTGAGGGGCTAATTCAATTAATTTTTGAATTTTTTCCGAGGGCTGTTTTAAAACTTCGTCTTTTCTCAAATAGGGTTTGGCTGAAATTGGATGGGATGTAGGTGTAACACCTTCAGTGTTCACTTCTTTAAGTAAGTTAAAATAATCCAAAATCAGAGAGAGGTCTTTTTGGATTTCCTCCATCTCTTTTTGAGCTAAGCCCAATCTGGCTAATTTGGCAAGATGTTCAACTTCTTTTTTAGTAATCATAAAATCGATGCTAATATACGAATTGATACTAATGATACTAATAAATTAAGGATAAAAAATATTCGTATAATTAGTATGCATTAGTATATTGGTATCGCGTTTTATTTTGGGGGTTCTAAATATTCTTTTTCAACTAAAAGATCGTGAAATTGATCTAAATTTTCCAAGACCAATCCCGCTCCTCTGACAACCGCGGTCATCGGATCATCAATAATTTTGGTTGGAATTTTTGTTTCCTTGGTAATTAGGGTGTCCAATTTTCTCAACAAAGCTCCGCCACCAACTAAATAAATTCCCCTTTTCATAATATCAGCCAATAACTCAGGGGGAGTTTCTTCAATGACTAATTTGATAGCGTTGATAATTTGTTTTATTGATTTTTCCAGGGCTCGGCGAATATCTTCATCAGAAATCAAAATCTCTTCGGGTAAACCGATGATGAGATTTCTTCCCCGCAAGGGCATTTCTTTTCTCTCTCTCAGAGGATAAACGGAGCTAAGGGTAATTTTTGCTTCCTCAGCCGTTCTCTCGCCAATGATTAAATTGTATTCTTCCTGAATAAAATTGATAATATCTTGGTTGAATTTATCGCCGGCTATTTTCAAAGTCTTGGCTAACACTATTCCACCCAAAGAGATAACCGCAATCTCGGTTGTCCCTCCGCCAACATCAACAATAAGATTTCCACCCGGCTCTTCAACCGGCAATCTGGCTCCGATGGCTGCTGCCATTGGTTCTTCAATCAAAAATGCCTCTCTGGCACCGGCTGACCTGATGGCGTCATGGGCTGCCTTTTTTTCAACTTCGGTCACTCCGTAGGGGATACCCAAAATCACTCTTGGTCTGAAGCTTAAGATAAATTTATTTTTTTGGGCTTTTTCCAAAAAATATCTCAGCATCTGCTCGGTTACTTCAAAATCGGAAATCACCCCATTCACCAAGGGTCTGACCGCCACAATATGGGCTGGGGTTCGACCAACCATTTTTTTCGCTTCAGCACCAACCGCCAAAATTTGACCGGTCTTTTGATTCACCGCCACCACCGAGGGTTCCTGGATTAAAATTCCTTTTCCCCGAACATAAACTCGGGAATTAGCCGTTCCCAAATCAATAGCAATATCATTTGAAAATCTGGAAAGAATTTTGTTGAACATACGAATTATATACGAATACTTAACCATTTAATAACATTTTTAATTTTTATCAATTTTGTTCTCTTTTGGTTCCGTTTTTTAACTTCCACACTATTTTTCTTCAAGGTCTTCGCGCTTACTACTATTCGATAAGGAATTCCAATTAAATCGGCTTCGGCAAATTTTTCGCCCGGAGTCTTTTGTTCTCTGTCGTCGTATAGCACTTCGATCTTCTCCTTTTGTAAATCTTGGTATAGTTTTTCTGTTTGCTTCTTAATAAGCCCCGGCCTCGTTGAAGGGATGGAAATAAGATAAACCTGAAAGGGTGCGACCCCTTTTGGCCAAATAATCCCTTTTTCATCATGATGAACTTCAACTATAGCTCCCATGGTCCGAGAAGGTCCTATTCCGTAGCAACCCATAATAATTGGTTTTCTCTTCCCGTCTTTATCTACAAAATAAGCTTTCATCGCCTGGGAATATTTGGTTCTCAAAGGAAAAATATTTCCCACCTCAATTGATTTCCCCTCCTTCAAAATCGCTTTACATTTAGGGCAAGGAGTGCCAGCTTTAAATTTGGCAATTTCTTTATTTTGAGAAAAATTACCCTTTGGACAAAAAACTATGGTATCTTCTCCACCTTTAGCTAAAACTTGGAATTCATGAGTGTACTCCTTGGTAAAACCTGCGCCTGAAGCTTCTGTAATAATTGTTTTTAATCCACATCTTTTAAAAATTTTTAAGTAAGATTTTTTAATTTTTTCGTAATATTTTTTAAAATCTTCTTCTGTCCGGTGAAAGCTGTAAAGGTCTTTCATATCAAATTCTCTATCTCGCAGAAGCCCCGATCTGGCCCTCGGTTCTTTTCTAAATTTTGTCTGAATTTGATAGAGATAGAGAGGCAAATCTTCGTAGGATTTTACATAATGCCTGACAATATCAGTTATCATTTCTTCATGGGTTGGGCCTAAACCAATTTCTTTATTATCTTCTTTACATTTATACATTACCTCCCCTATATCCTGAGACCATCTACCGGTTTCTTGCCAGAGATTTTTAGGTTGAAAAATAGTCATTAAAATTTCTTTTCCTCCGATCTTTTCCATTTCTTCTCTAATTATATTTTCAATTTTTCTCAAAACCCGAAGACCTAAGGGTAAATAAGTATAAACACCGGCCATTTCTTTATAAATAAAACTGGCTCTAATTAAAAGTTGAGCGTTAATACTTTTTTCGTCTTTTGGTAATTCTTTTAAAGTTTTGTAAAAAAGTTGCGATTGTCTCATAAAATCCCTACGAAAGTACGAAAGCTTACTAAAATAATCTCGTGATATCTTTTATTGTCACCCAAATGGCTAAAACAACTAACAAAGCAAAGAAAACGGCCGTAATATTCTGCTCTATTTTGGGATTCACCGGCTTGCCTTTAAACTTTTCAATCCCCAAAAAAAGGAGTTTTCCGCCATCTAAGGCCGGGATGGGCAAAATATTAAACAAAGCAACATAAATTGAAATCAAAGATAAAAATAAAAGGAAATATTTTGTTCCCAATTTCAATATTTCAGCTGATAAAGAAAAAATTCCTACCGGTCCCATTACTTGAACATTGGTTGGTCTACCTTTTACGATATTGGAAATCGCGCTTACCCATCCTTTTATTACTTCAAAAGTAAATTCAGTCGTTCTTAAAAACCCTTTGATCGGAATTTGATAGAGCGGATAATTTCTTTGGCTCGGTCCATAACTTAAACCAATCCCTAAAGCTCCCTCACCTGGTGGAGGTGAAATTCTGGGGATGACCGAAATTTCTTTTTTTTCTTTTCCTCTCAAAACAATCAAATTAATTCCTTTTCCCCTATTTTGATTTATTATTCTTTGGGCCTCTTCAATTTTAAAAATGGAATATTCCCTATTATCAACTTTAATTTCTTCAATAATATCCCCTTCAACTAAACCGGAGAGGGCGGCTGGGGAATTATCTCGGATAAGGGAAACAGTCACTCCAGTGGGTACCAAAGAGAAAATCAAAAAGGAAATGAGCCAAAAAGAAACCACTCCGGCCAGAACAATCAAGGTCCTCTGCCAAATTGGTTTTTTATTAAAACTCCTCGGGTCATCTAATTTTTCTTCCTCACCCAAAATTTTGACAAAAGCACCAAATGGCAAAAGATTTATTGAATAAACGGTTTCGCCAATTTTTTTTCCAAAAATTCTTGGTGGATAGCCGATACCAAACTCTTCAACTTTTACTCCAAATTTTTTTGCCAAAATAAAATGCCCAAGTTCATGAAGAATTATCAAACCAATTAAACTAATGAAAGTAATTAAAATGCTTAAAACCATGTCACTCGCTAATAATAAACGAATTTCGAACTAATAGTAAGTTAATTTTATTCGCTTTTTATTCGCTTTAGATTAGTTTATTATTCGTGAGACTACTATTCCAGTATTTCTTTTTTCTTTTTTTCAGCTAATTCTTCAATCTTTTCATTGTATTCATCGACCAATTCCTGGAGCTTATCTTTTCCCCGATATTTGTCATCTTCCCTGATTTCCCCTGCTTGAAAACCATCTTGAATTTCATCCCAGGCCGTCTCTCGCCAGTGCCTGATCGTCCTCTTTGTCTCCTCTATTTTTTGGCCCAAAAGTCGAAGCAAATCCTGGCGATATTCCTCACTCAAAGGGGGTAAAGAAATCCGGATGAGATTTTTATCAACGACTGGCGAAATTCCCAAGCCGGATTTAGAAAGGGCATTTACTATCGGTTCGAGATAGGAATTATCCCAGGGTTGAATCAAAATTTTCTTGGGTTCAGGCAGAGAAATTAATCCCAACTGTTTCAAGGGAAACCTTTGGCCAAAACATTCAACTTGAATATCCTCAACCAAAGTCGAAGACGCTCTCCCGGTTCGAACCTTGGCTAATTCCCGTTCAAAAAAATTCAAAACTTTATCGAATTCCGGTTTAATTTTATCAATAATTTCTTGATAATCTCTTTTCTTTTCCATTTTTTAACTATACCAGAAATTTAAAAAATCGTCGACCCAAGACCAAGAGGAAATAAAAAAGCTTGAATATCCAGCCCCTTATATTCTTCTATTTTTATAATTCCAATAATAGTATTTCCAGGGCTAATCTTTGGTTGACATTGGTGGTGGAAATCAAGAAATTTATTCTTTGGATTTGCCGGAGAATATTTTTTAATTTCAAAAGAGAGTATTTTCCCTCTTTTCCTTCACCCCTTAGTTTTGAGAGTAAAATATTGCGAAAATAATCGAGCCAGATAGTTAAAACCTCGCCCAAATTATTTTGGGAAGCTAATTCTTTGGCATACTGAAAACGAAAAGAAATGGGAGAATTTAAAATTTTAATTAGTTCTCTGATTTTTTCTTTTTTTTCTTTTAATTTTTCAGGATTTTTCAAAAAATCGTAAATGAGACCGGGCTTACCCAAAGATATTTTTATCATTCCTTCGATTTCCTTTTTGGGAATTTTTCTTTCTTTTAAAAATTTCTCTATTTCCTCTTTTTTTACCGGATAAAATTTGATTTTTTGGACCCGGGAAAGAATGGTTGAAAATAATCTCTCCGGATATTCGGTTATCAAAATTAAAATTGTATTTCCTTTTGGTTCTTCGAGGGTTTTTAAAAAGGCACTCTGGGCTTCCTGGTTCATTAAATGAGCTTTATCTAAGATGGCGGTTTTAAAAGAAGAAAAAGAGGGTTTTTCAGACAATTTTAAGCTGAGATCCCTGATTTGAGAAACTTGGATTTCGTTATCTATTGGTTCAATGAAAATAAAATCGGGGTGGATTCTTCTCTCAATTGCCTGACAGGAAAGACATTTTTGACAGGGCCCCGCACCAGAAACTTCGTTTCGGTACGGGGTTAACCTTAAGGAGAAATCCTTTTCTAAACAATTAATGAATTTAATAAATTCAATGGCTAAGGTTTTTTTGCCCAATTTTTCTTCTCCTGAAAATAAAAGAGCATGGGGAATTCTCCCCAAAAAAAATGACTCTTTGAGAAATTGCCACTGTTTTTGGTGCCCCAGGAGCATAATTAATAATTAAAAATACATAATAAATAATTTAAATTATGTCTTATTAATTTTAATTTATTAAATGTACTATTTAAGATCTTTTAAGTGAAGGCGGGCTGCGAAGGGAGCATTTCGCACCCAGCCCTCTAAGCACAATGTTATTTTCATATAAGCATAGAGGGCTGGGGAGAAATAGCAACGGCGGGAAATAACCTTTTCTTGCTACTAAAGCCGATTGCGTGCTCCCCGAACAGCCTGCCGAGCGAAATTATTACCAAATTGGGTTAGCAATTACACATTAGTTATTTCTTGGTCATTAAGGTTTTTTTGTAGGTTTCTAAGTTTTCCAAAACCACCCCGGTGCCTTTGGCAACACAAAACATCGCCTCTTCAGCCACAAAAGCCGGAACGCCGGTCATTTTGGCAAAAAGTTCGTCAATATTTCTCAAAAGAGAACTGCCACCGGCCAAAACCATACCTTTATCCATAATATCGGCCGATAATTCGGGAGGAGTATTCCTCAAAACAGTTTTAACGACCTGGACAATCTCAGTTAAGGTATCGGAAATTGCTTCGCAAACTTCGTTGGAACTGACCTTGATTGTTCGGGGCAATCCGGAAATCAAATCCCGACCTCGAATCTCAAAAAATCTTGGTTCTTTTTCGGGTAAAGCGGTGCCAATTTTTATCTTGATTTCCTCGGCCGTTTGCTCGCCAATGGCTAAATTATATTTTTTCTTAATATATTCAGAAATGGCTTCATCCATTTTGTCTCCGGCAGTCCTGACTGAATGGACAGTAACAATTCCGCCCAAAGAAATCACCGCCACCTCAGATGTTCCTCCGCCGATATCACAGATGAGATGACCGGAACAAGAATCAATAGGAATACCGGCCCCAATGGCGGCTAAAATTGGTTCTTTGGCTAAATAAACTCCTTTGGCTCCGGCTGCTAATCCGGCCTCAATCACTGCTCTTCTTTCGGTCGAAGTAATGCCGGCCGGAACTCCAATTAACAATTCCGGTTTCAAAATGCGAAAAGAGCCCAGGGCTTTGTCAATGAAATATTTTAGCATCGCCTGGGTTACTCGATAATCGGCAATCACCCCCGATCTCAAGGGTCGATAAACTCTTAAGGTATCTGGCGTTCGACCAATCATTTCCTTGGCTTTTTTGCCAACAGCCAAAATTCTATTTTCAGCCAAAGTCACTGCCACCACCGACGGCTCTTGAAATAAAATTCCTTTTTTGGGAACGAAAACAACTGAATTACAGGTTCCCAGATCGATGCCAATTTTTTTGATAAACATAGTAAAAAGTTAAAAGGTTTAAGTCGTAGAAATTGTAGACATCGTTAACAATTTCTACTATTTGTACTATTTCTACCTTTAAGCGCTTATGCGTTTGATGTCGGCGCCTAATTTTTGGAGTTTTTGTTCTATTTTTTCATAACCCCGATCAATCTGATAAACTCCATCGATTTCTGTTTCACCTCTGGCTAAAAGGGCAGTAATAACCAAAGAAGCACCAGCTCTTATATCCCAGGATTCGATCTTTCGACCGGAAAGAGGAGTTTTGCCATAAACAAAAACTCGATGGGGATCAACAATTTCAATGTCAGCCCCCATTTTTTTGATTTCTTGGATATAATTGAAACGATTTTCATAAAGAGGATCGTGAACCAAACTTTTTCCATTTGCTTGAGTCAAAAGAGGAACAATAATGGGCAACAAATCGGTCTGAAAACCGGGATAAGGCAGGGCTTGGACTCGAGCGGCTCTAAAATTTTTTTGCAAATCCCCTACCCTAACAAAATCTTTTCCCTTTTCAAATTGAACTCCAATTTCTTCCAATTTATCTAAAAATAAATCTAAATGTTCGGGAATTATATTTTTAATCAAAATTTCACCGGGAGTAACTGCCCCAATAGTGATAAATGTTCCGGCTTCTAAAAGATCGGGAATAATCTGATGCGGACAACCCTTCAATTTTTCAACTCCCAAAATCAAAATGGTGTGAGTTCCTAAACCGGCAATTCTTGCCCCCATTTTTTGAAGCAGGAGGCCCAAATCTTGAACCTGAGGTTCAGCTGCTGCTCCTTTGATAATTGTTTTGCCGGGGGTTAAAACAGCCGATAACATGAGGTTTTCGGTAGCAGTGACGCTGAATTCTTTTAAGATAATTTCATTTCCTCTCAAATTTTCGCCTTCAAAAAAATAAAAATTGCCTTCATTTTCAATTTTGGCTCCTAATTTTTTTAGGGCTTCCAAATGGGCAGTGATTGGCCTCAAACCAATTCGATCTCCTCCCGGATGGGAAATTTTGAATTTCTTAAATCTTGCCAAAAGAGGACCAATTAATAAAACCGAGAGCCGCGTCTGACCAATTTTCTCAAAATCAATTTTTTCAGGATCCAAATCTTTAGTAGAGATTTTGATTTTTCTTCCATCCAACCAATCTATCTTTGCTCCCATTCCTTTCAAAACCTCAATGATTGTAAAAATATCTTCAACCGGAGGCAAATTATCCAAAATCACCTCTTCATCGGTCAATAAAGCAGCCGCCAAACAAGCCCCGGCTGAATTTTTATAGCCAGAAACTTCAACCTCCCCCTCCAATTTCTTTCCGCCTTTAATTAAAAATTTATCTGCCATATCGATTTTATTCTAAATTAAAATCTAAAATTTAGCAAGCCCTGTAGTGAGATTCTCTACTACGGGGCAAGTCCTAAAATCCGATAGCAATGAAAGTTCGATCAGTTCCATATTTGCCATAGTCCCCTTTTGCTTTTTGAATTGTAAATTCGTCTAAAGACTTTTTATCGTGCTTTCTCAAAATTTCAATGAATGCAGGAAATTTTAAATAATTTAAAAAACCGTCAGAATAAAAAATGATTAAATCTTTTTCTTTTAAGTTTTTACTACCAATTTTATAATATTTCTTGACTCCTTCTTCGCCGGTAAAAGAACCGAAACCCTTGCCATCTGGCCTATTTCTAAAGTCTCGTTGTATAACTAATTTCCTTTGTTCTTTCGGTAAGTTTTCCCAGTTCTTGTAAATTTTTTTTATCCTTTTAATTGCCGGCAAAACCTCGTCTTTTGTCTGAAATTTCAATTTATTATCTTTATCGAAAATTATTAGCCCACAATCCCCAACATAACCATAATAAAGGTTATTTTTAATAATAAAACCTGCTATGCTCACACAATCAAACCAATCATATTCTAAATAATTCAATCTTTTATCAATTCCTTCGGCAATGTTAAATTCTTTAATTTTTTGATTTGCCAAATTAAAGGCATTTTCAGTAAGGTCTTGAAAATTTTTATTTTCAAAGTTTTCCTCCAAAAATTCCAACACTGTATAACAAAAAATTTTAGCTGCGGTTTGAGCTCCGGCTGGAAAGGTATATTCTCCGGTTTTAAAATGGCTTCGAGTTACTCCATCAGCTATAACAAAAATTGGCAATTTTTCAGAAATCAAATAAAAGTCCTCATTTGGCTTTTTATCAAATTTAATAAAGTCAGTATAAGTTGCAAAAAAGTATTTCATATTTTCATTATACTCCATACTCTTTACGGAATAAAAAATCCCGAGCGAATATCGCTGGGATTATTTAAATAAGACAATTTTTAAGTTGTGCTCTTAGCCATTTT
>Ga0100388_10005244_pt1 | contig 10595 bp, 13 predicted proteins | sample CryGeymeta201512_FD_81536 | JGI IMG/M metagenome (GOLD analysis project Ga0100388, IMG submission 81536) | Groundwater microbial communities from Crystal Geyser aquifers in Utah, USA - Crystal Geyser metaG 2015-12 | ecosystem: Environmental > Aquatic > Deep subsurface > Groundwater | place... | reverse complement strand
GCGTGGGCTATAATTTGCATGAAGACCCGCAGATACCGAATTATGACTTGGCCTATAATAAAAAAATTATTTTAAAGCCGGGCATGGTTTTAGCCATTGAGCCAATGATTAACGCCGGCGATTGGCGGGTTAAAGAGGCTCTAGACGGCTTGACAATTTTAACGGCTGATGGCGGCTTAAGCGCCCAATTTGAGCATACGATAGTGGTGACGGGGCAGGGGCATGAGGTGCTGACGGAGTATGATTAATAAGGCACAGTAATAACGCTTGGCTGATATTTATTTTTTCTACGCTGCGGAACTCGCCAGCCCAGGGCTGGCTCAAACAGTCCTCGCTTGAAAAAACAAATATCAGCCAGGCTATAGTGTTTATATAATTATGAGGAAAAAATATCTTGGCGTAGATCGGGGAGAGGCGCGAAGCGGGCTGGCCTTGGCGGACGGCGAGACCAAGGTTGCCACGCCGTTTAAAACCGCGGCGAGCGTTGAAGATGTGGCGCGGGTAGTGGAAGAAGAAGAGATTGACGTGGTGGTGGTTGGCCGGCCGTCCCAAATTTCCAATTTCCAATTTCCAATTTCCAAACAATTTAAAAATTTTTTAAACGAATTAAAAAGTAAAATTAATATCCCGGTTGAGTTGATAGATGAGCGTTTGTCCAGTAAAGCGGCGGACGCTTTGCCCGGCGGCAAAAAAACCAAGGCGGGGAGAGACGAAATCGCGGCCATGATTATACTGCAGACTTATTTGGATAAAATCTAACTATGGAAGAAACTTACAATCTTAAAGCCATAATTTTAAACCGCCGGCCGTTTGCCGAAGACGACAGCCGGGTGGTAGTATATTCGCGCGAGCGGGGCAAGCTGGACTTGGTCGCGCGCGGAGTGAAAAAGATTAAATCCAAACTGGCTGGCCACCTGGAGCCATTAAGCTTAACCGATATTATGGTCGTAGGCGGGCGGCAGTACGATTACGCGGGCGCGGCGGTGAGCGAGAATTGTTACTTTAACATTAAAAGCGATTTGGCCAAACTGGCCGCGGCCGGGCAGGCGGTAAAAATTTTTGACAAATTAATCAAGCCGGGCGTGGCCGATGAAGCGATTTTTGATTTATTAAAAGATTATTTGGAAGCATTGAATTTTAAAAAAAGCGGCTTCGATGTTTTAAATTCATTTTTTATTTTTAAATTATTAGTGGCGTTGGGTTTTAGGCCGGAATTGTATAATTGCGTCAACTGCGGCGGTAAAATCAGGCCGGTTGGCATTAAATTTGATTTGGCGCGCGGCGGACTGGTTTGCGGCAAATGTTTGGCTAAAAGTGGATTGACAATCGGTGAAAATTCAGTTAAATTACTTAGACTGGCCGAGAAAAATGATTTACAAAAAATAGTAAATATTAAAATAAACAAAAAAAACAGAAGAAAAGGAAATAAAAATGGTTAGTTCATTTTTAAGCTATTATCACTTTTGAAGGGAGGTGGAAAAAGTGGAAGAAGAAAAAAGGGGACGGTATATTATTTTTGTAGGCGTCATTCCCAAAATGCTGGATGAGGATACCGAGGTAAATGCTATAGCACAAGCCCGAGCTGAAGCGGCGAGAGTAAAAAACCAAGGCGTCAATGTATCTCTTATTGAACAGACAGCAAACCATGGCGCGGTTAATGTGTCTTTTCGTTAAACCGTTGGGTCGGATGAAGAGGAGGTGATGCTTTTTGGGAATAAAACAGAGTAGAGCCAGAAGTGAAAAAAGAAAAAAGAAAAAAGTAAAAGAATCCGGGTATCCAATTTTTCTTCGGGAGGCGAAACCTATCATTATCTCGGCAGAAGCATTCAGCGCGGCAACAGCGGAGCGGCCAAACCCTACATCCGGAAGCAGATGGAGGAGTTAATCGCGTCTGGCGAGGTAGGTGTCAGAAAAGCTGGCAAAGGAAAAAAGAAGATATATTTTAGAGATGGTAAAAGTATCGTGGTCACTGAAGATCTGAAAACCGTGATCACATTTATGGATTAATAAGCTGGCTTGTATTAATGAAGTCAGCTTTTTTCTTGCTTAAATTAGGCAAATGGGTTAGTATAATAATACAAATAATTAACAAATTAGCTAGTTTTAATGTATGTTAAGAACTCATACTTGCGGAGAATTGACCAAAAAAGACGTGAAAAAGACCGTGGAGCTGGCCGGCTGGGTGCATAGCCGGCGCGACCATGGCGGCTTGATTTTTATTGACTTACGCGACCGCTATGGCCTGATCCAATTAACTTTTGACCCGAAAATCAGCTCCAAGGCTCTCTCCGAGGCGGATAAACTGCGCCATGAATGGGTGATAAAAATCAAAGGCCAGGTGGCGGAGAGGCCCAAGGAAATGATAAATAAAAAATTAAAAACCGGGGAGATTGAAATTGAATGCGAGGCAATTGAAATTTTGTCAAAATCAAAAACGCCGCCGTTTGAATTAAGCGAAGAAAAAGCGGATGTTGCCAATGAGGCCCTGCGCCTGAAATACCGCTTCGTGGATTTAAGGCGGCCGAAACTGCAAGAGATGCTTAAAACCAAAGACGAATTTTTCCGATACATCAGAAAGTATTTCCGGGAGCGGGATTTCATCGAGGTGCAAACCCCGATTTTGGCCAACTCTTCGCCCGAGGGCGCGCGCGATTTTTTGGTGCCGTCGCGGATGTACCCGGGAAAATTTTACGCCCTGCCGCAGGCGCCCCAGCAGTTCAAGCAGCTTTTGATGGTAGGCGGGTTGGACAAATATTTTCAAATCGCGCCCTGCTTCCGCGACGAAGACCCGCGGCTGGACCGCCACTACGGCGAATTCTATCAATTAGACATGGAAATGAGTTTTGTGGAGCAGGACGATATTTTAAAAATCATGGAGCCGCTGATGAAAGAGTTGACGGAAAAATTTAGCAAGAAAAAATTAGTTGGTTTGGAAAAAGACGGCCGGTTTCAACAAATCCCCTGGAAAGAGGCTATGGATAAATATGGTACGGACAAGCCGGATTTGCGTTACGGCTTGGAAATTGAGCCTATTACTGATTTAGTGAAAGGTTGCGGTTTCAGTGTATTTAAAGATGCCATCAAGACCGGCGGCGTGGCGCATGCTTTAAAAATTTACCAGGGCGCTAAATTTTCCCGTAAAGAAATAGATGAAATTACTGAAGCGGCTAAAGCAAAAGGCGCCAAAGGCTTAGCCTATATTGTGGTTAAGGAAAAAGGAGAGCTACAATCTCCGATTGTCAAGTTTTTGGGGGATGAACTTGCTAAAATAATAGTAAAAAAATTAGAGGCTAAAGCCGGAGACATAATTTTCTTCGGCGCGGACGCTTGGAAAACGGTTTGTCTAAGCCTGGGCGCGGTTAGAAACGAATGCGCCTCGCGCCTCGAGCTGAAAGATAAGACCAAAGCGGCTTGGTGCTGGATAATTGATTTTCCCATGTATGACTATTCGGAACTTGAAGAAGGACGGGTGGATTTTTCACATAATCCTTTTTCCATGCCTCAAGGCGGCCCGGCAGCTTTAAATAATAAAAATCCGCTGGAAATTTTAGCGTATCAGTTTGACCTGATACTTAACGGCTATGAAGTTTCCTCTGGCGCCATCAGAAATCATGAGCCGGAAATTATGTATAAAGCTTTTCAAATCGCGGGCTACACCAGAGAGGAAGTGGACAAGAAATTTGGCGCCATGATTCGGGCGTTTGAATACGGCGCCCCGCCCCACGGCGGCAACGCGCCAGGTGTGGACCGGATTTTAATGGTCTTGAACGACTGGGATTCCATTCGCGACATTTATGCCTTCCCTAAAGACGGCAAAGGCAAAGACTTAATGACCGACAGTCCGAGCGAAGTCGAAGAAAGGCAATTAAAAGAATTGAATATAAAAATCAAGAAAGACTAATTATTTTCTGTCATTCCGGCCGTAGCCTGCCCCGTACTGCGATACGGGGAGCCGGAATCCAGTTAGGGCGCTAAAACCGAGTTTCTGGATTGCGGGTCAAGTCCGCAATGACAATTGTATATGCGGCTTTCCAAACTGCAAAAATATATTTTGGAAAAATGTTATAATTTCAAAGGCACCTTGCCAGCGGATTTTTACGGCTTCTACACCAATGGCGCTAAAAGTAAAAAAATAATCCAGGATATAATTCATAAAAGCCTGGATTCGCTCGTGGCCGGCGACCTGCTTACGGCCTTAGGCAAAAAAACGGCCAAGAAGTGGTTTATTCATAAGATAAGGCTAACCGCCCGGGGCAAAAAAATCGCTTTAAATATTATTAAAAATCGGCAACGCAAGTTGCCCATAAAGTGACAACCATATGGAACAACATCAAAACGCCAAGTTTGCCTTTTTCTATCTTTTATCGCTGGTGGCCTTGGTTTCCATGTCAGTAAGCACTGGCACAATCATTTTTCAAATTATTAACAAGACCATTCCGGACGCTTTGACTTTGGCGCCGGGCGGCTTCATCCAGGAAGCTTTGCGGTTCGCCATCTCCGCCATTATCATCGCCGGTCCGATTTATTTCGTGATGATGTGGCTCATAAATAAAAGCCTGCTTAAAGGCACTATGGAAAAAGAATCCGGCATCAGAAAATGGCTCACCTATTTTATTTTATTAGTTAGCGCCGTGGTGATGATCGGCTGGCTAATCGGCACCATCTCTAGTTTTCTTAACGGCGAGCTGTCGCTTAAATTTATTTTAAAGTCCTTAACCGCCATTTTAATTTCCGCGGCGATTTTCAGCTTTTACCTTTACGACATCAGGCGCGCGGATGTCAGCCAGAACAATAATGTCATCAGGGCGTATTACTACGGCGCCATGGCCGTCGCGGCCGTAGCGCTGGTGGCGGCCTTTTTCTTTATTGATTCGCCGGCCCAGGTAAGAAGCCAAAAATACGACCAGGCGATTATCAATAAATTTTCGCAGATTGACAGCGCCGTCAACGCCTATTACGGCGAAAACGGCAAATTGCCGGTAAATTTAAAAGATTTGATTGGCGGCGGCTCGGCTTATTATATCGTGGCCAACGATGTGACTGATCCAGCGACTGGTAAAATGTTTGACTATAAAGTTGACAATAAAGATGTCTATGAACTTTGCGCGACTTTTAAGACGGGCAATCAAGAGCAAGCGGCTGATAAATCTTTTTACGTTGACACGCGCTGGCTGCACGACGCCGGCTACCAATGCTTAAAGCAAAGAATCGCGCAAATTGATCAGGCAAAGCCGGCGCCCATATCCGTACCGGTAAGGTAAAGGTTGACATCAGCCATAAAATGCTGTTAAATTAAATAAAGCCCAAGGAGATTTCTTTGGGTTTTATTTTATATAGGTCTTTACAATTTATCAAAGGAAAGGAGGCGTGGCCATGGCAATCTTATATTATGTCAGGTGTATCGGCTGTTCCTGTGTTTGTCCGGCCGTGCCGCTGACCAGGGAAATGTTTTACGAAATAGACAGGGAAAATAGGCAACTAGCGCTTGATTTGGCATATTTAGATTGTATTATGGTTTATTGCCAGTTTAATGAGCATTATCAGTTTTTTGGATTGCCAGAAGGGGAATTAGTATATTAATTTTAATGAAAGGAGGCAGGATGGCAAAAGTCAATGGCAAAAGGCATATAGGCAGGCCGGCGGCTTGTTACGAGCTGCCGGGAGAAGACGGCTGTCTTGAAATTTTCCGAAGATGCGTAGGGATGTGCATTTTATGCACAGCCCGGAAAATGAAAATTTGCACGGACGCTTTAAGGGAAAAGATAAAAGAGAGGGAGGTGAGAATATATGGGAAAGATCGTTCCGGTGGGTACGGGCAGAGAAGACGTCAAAGTTTGGCTGGACGAGGTCAGTAAGATGGAAACTCATATTTACGTCGAGCTGGCCGCTGGTTCGGAAAATGACGAACTGGCAAAAGCCGAGGCGGAGCGAATCAAAAATACTGAAATGCTGGTATTGCGGCATCAAGGGTTTGAAATGCCCGCTGGTTTTAAGCCGGAAGCGGCCGAGCAGTCAATCGACGGCGCGAAGTACACGGTGATTCAATATGTGTTTCAGTGGACTGACTGTAAATATGAAGTAATGTGTGTCAAAAAAACATAGAAAGGAGGCATATGGCGAAGAAAAAGCGGAATGGCGGGAAGGGAAACGGTAATCATCCGGGGCGGCCGAGCATGTGCGAAAAGGTGCCGGGCGAAGGCGCTTGTATTAAGCAGTTGACCAGCCCGAGGCCGCGCATTTGCAGAAATTGTTTGGCCCCGGAAATTATGGCAATTAAGATAAAGGTTTTTGGACGGTACTAACTTTTTAGGGGAAGGAGAAAAAATTGTTTGACAAGAAATTGCAGGATTTAATTCAGTATGTTATTTACGCTCACGCTTTTTGCGCCAAAACGGATAGCAACAGGTTTCGCAGATGGGATATGAAGACGCCTTATTATATCCATCCGCTTTGGTGTGCCACGACATTGTTAACCGAGGAAAAACTTTCCGAAGAAATCAGAAGAATCGGGTCGCAAGCATTGCTTTTGCACGATGTGTTTGAAGACACGACTGCGGGTTTGCCAGAAGACACGGAAGACGAAGTTAGACGGCTGGTGATGGACATGACTTTTAATACTTCCGATCAAGAGGTGGAAAATATCTGACGAAAAAGCTGTGGGGTGAAACTGCTTAAGTCGTATGATAAAGTTTCAAGCCTGCTAGACGCGAGTTGGATGGATTCCGGAAGAGTTAATAAGTATTTCGACTATACGTCAAGGCTGTTGGATTTTGTAGAGTGCAGTTACGGGGAGTTAAATATTGTCATAATCGGACGAGAAGTTATCAGAAAATGGAGGTGAAAGAGCATGAAAAGGTTAAGTAAAGGGGAATTGGCGAAAATAATCGCCGGCGTTTGGGAAATCAGGAAAGTTCCGGATAAAGTAACCAACGAAGAGATTGAACATTTGCCGCCTAAAAACAGGCCCTTCCTTTATGCCTCGGGCAATTGGGGGCCTGGCTATGGCATGGTCAAGGCTTTGCCCAGCCGTAAAGAAGTGATAGAAACTATCGGCGACGAATTGGCTCATAAGGTAGCAGAAAAGAACCATGACCTTAACTCCGTATTTGGTAATGTTACTGGCGGAGTTATCCCTGGCTGGGTGTTAAGCAATAAACTGGAGAAGCTTCTCGGTCCACCGGTAAATTATTCCTATGTGGGCGGTTCACGCACCGGCGCCAGCGAGGCGGATATTATCACGCTTGACAAGCAAATACTCAATCGCGTTATCCGTGAATTGCATGAGGCCATTGCCGGTAAGGTAAATTTTGATTTTATCGCCGGTATGACCCCCAGCGGCATGGTCCCGGGTTATGAGCTTAGCAAGCTGTTTGGCGTGCCTTTCGTCTATGTAAGAGAAGTTAGGAAAAAGGGCGGACAGAAAGAGATGATCACTGGGATTGACGGAAATCCCTACATCAAACCAGGCGATACGGCATTGGTGTTTGGGCAGACGCAAAACCTGTTCGCGACCTCGCAAATTGGCTGCAAATTTCTCCAGGAGGCAGGTTTTAAGACCGTGAGCGCTGTTGAGGCCTGGGCGGAATTGAGTATAGCTTGTCCGGTTATCATGAAAAAACTTGAGATAACAGGGAGCGCATATTCTAAACTGGGTTTCGGCGCTTTTCATCTGGAGAAAATCGGCGTGGACGTGGAAGAACTGGTAAATTTCGCCCAAACCACCTGCAACAGCACCCAGGTTTTAAGAAACGCCGGCTACAAAATCAATCTGGCGGCGTGCATCCTGTTTTACGGCAACCCGCTGGCGGTAAAGATGCTGGAAGAGAATGGGATCGAGATGGTATATCTTTTAACCCTGCCTGAACTGCTCGATGAAATAGAAAGTCAGGGAATTTATCCCCAGGACTATATCAGCGATTACCGAGATTTTCTGGCTCACCCGCTGGATTGGCAGGAGGCCAGGGGGCTTAAACCGGATAAAAGAGGAGGAACGCTATGAAGAGGGAATTATTGCCGAAATTTTTTTTAGCGAACGACGCGACCACGAAAGATGAATTCCTGAAAAACATGGGGTTGATCGAGGGGGTATATCGGGGTTATGGGGTGAAGATCAACCTCGATCTTATCATGAAGGAGAAAGATCTGCCCGGTTATGTCAAGAAACATTTTCACGTCCCGGTCTTTGCCGACCTTAAGATGTGGAATGGCAAGCGAACCATGAAAGAGATCGTGACCATGCTCGGCGATCAAGGCGTTGCCATGATAAATGTCTGGGCCGTGGCCGACAACATGATTGATGCCGTAGTAGAAGAGGCTAAAAAGTATGGCATAGTTGTCCTGGGGGTTACGGTTTTAACTCACTACACGGAGGACTATTGCCTGAAGGTGTATAAGAGAACCATGGGTGAAGCCGTCGCCTTATTCGCCCAGATGTCTCTTGACCATGGCTGCGACGGTTATATCCTGCCCGGCACTTGTCTGGAAAATGCGGCCGATTTAGGCGGCATAAAATTTAACCCCGCTACCCGGCCGGTCTGGTTCGTGGACAAGAAAGCGAATTTCCAGGAGCAGATTATGGAACCAGGCGAAGCTCTAAGAAGGGGAGCAGACATTGTTTCCTGCGGCACTCCGGTATTCGGTTCGCCCGACCCTAAAGAGGCATTGCTGAAAATTATTCAGGAGGTTGATTCAGCGACGCCCTTGCCCAAAATCGAAAAGGCGGGAGGAAGCTTTGCCCGCAAAAGGGTGGAGGCTTTCCTAGATGATCGCGAGGCAGGAGAAAGAATAATTTCCGACATCGGGCGCATCCATAACGGGGAGAGAGAAGACAGGGAGTTCATGGAGCGATTCCTGTCGGGGATGAATCCCTAATACTTGTTGTATCGCTCATTTCTGGATTCCCGCCTGCGCGGGAATGACAATACAACTTCCGGCCCGTTCGCTCACCAAGAGTGAATTGAGGCCGGTTTTTTTATTGGGAAAACCCCCCTACCCCCCTTATCAGGGGGAGGAAAAACCTCACCCTAACCCTCTCCTTGGTAAGGAGAGGGGGAATGCAAATACAAATCCCCCTAACCCCTTTATTAAAGGGGGTAATGCGGTTTTTGCGTTAAAAATATTTTTGCGTTATAATATGAGTATAATTTTTAAACATAAATTTATGCCTAAAAAATTAGTTTTTCCGCAAAAGTTAGCCAAGTATTTGGAAAAAGCCGGAGTTAAGCATAATGTCCTGGAGCATAAGACCGTGTATACGGCTTATGACGCGGCCGCGACCATGAGTAAAAAGTTAAACGAAATCGTCAAGTCGCTTCTGGTAATCGCGGATAAAGACTATTATTTGGTATTACTACCGGCCGACCATAACCTTGATTTTAAAAAATTAGCCCAGTTTGTGGGCAAGGCCACGGGTAAAAAAATCAAGGTGGTGAAAATTCCGGGCGAAGAAGTTATGAAAAAACTACTGAAAGTCAAAGCCGGGGCCATGAGCGCTTTCGGCGGCCTGCATAAACTGCCGGTGGTCATGGAAAAGAAATTGGCCAAAATGAAAAAGGCCGTGTTCGCTTCCGGCAGTTTCAACCATTCGGTGGAAATGGCGGTTAAAGATTTCATCAAACTGGAAAACGCCATGCTGGGGAATTTCGGGATAAAGAAGAAAGTGGCTTTAGTAAAGAAATAATAATACGTGAGATAAAATCCCCCTAACCCCCTTTATTAAAGGGGGCAAGAATGCTTATGAATTTTAAAATTGATAAATTTGAAGGGCCGCTCGGGCTTTTGCTTCAGCTTATAGAAAAAGAGGAAATGGACATTACGGAAATCAGCTTGGCCAAAATCGCGGACCAATATATTGAATATATCAGGAATTCAGAGCATTTAAAGCCGGAAGAAATGGCGGATTTTTTAGTGGTGGCGGCCAAGCTTTTATTAATTAAATCCCGGGCGCTCCTGCCTTTCTTAAAAGGCGAGGCCGAGGCGGAAATTCAGGAATTTGAAGACCAGTTAAGAATGTATAAAGAATTTTTGGCCGCAACCGAGAAGATTGAGGCGATAATCGGTGAAAAAAGATTCAGTTTTGCCCGTGAATTTGACCGCCGGGCGATTTTAGCCAGCGCTCATTTATTTTCGCCGCCAAAAAGATTAACCGCCGCCGTTTTAGGCGAGGTTTTTAATGAGATAATAAAAAATATTCAGCCGCTGGAATTGCTGGAAGAACAGAGCCTGGAGCAAGCGATTAATATTGAGGATAAAATTTTAGCCATCCAGCAAATTCTGCTTGAAAAGATAAAAGTAAGCTTCAATCATATTTTAGCCGGCGCGAAAAATAAAACCGAAATAATTGTAAGTTTTTTGGCGTTACTCGAATTAATTAAGCAAAGGGGCGTTATAGTAATGCAGGGTGATTTGTTCGGGGAAATTGAGATTAATAGAATATAAATTTTTATTGTCATTGCGAGCGACTGAAAGGAGCGAAGCAATCTAACGCACAATTATCTAAATTAATTGTTCGTGAGATTGCTTCGTCGCTGGCGCTCCTCGCAATGACATAAGTGTTTATGTCCATAAAATCTAAAATCGAATCGTTGCTATTCATT
>Ga0100388_10005231_pt1 | contig 10611 bp, 5 predicted proteins | sample CryGeymeta201512_FD_81536 | JGI IMG/M metagenome (GOLD analysis project Ga0100388, IMG submission 81536) | Groundwater microbial communities from Crystal Geyser aquifers in Utah, USA - Crystal Geyser metaG 2015-12 | ecosystem: Environmental > Aquatic > Deep subsurface > Groundwater | place: USA... | reverse complement strand
CTTCGCGTGTGCTCTCACCGCTGCTCAGTCCGCTGCCAACGAAAGCCGCTGGCAGGATGTAGAGAAGCAACTCGAACCGGCACTTGCCAACCCACCTGAGACGAACAAGTCGCTTCTCGATGCGACTTTGTTGCTCGAACGCGCCAAGCGCAACCTCGGCAAGACGGCGGAAGCCGAAAGCTGGCTAAGCAAAGAGAAGACGCTGGTCGGTCAGGTCGGCTTGTCCGCTGGTGAACGGGTCAACTACCTCATGACCTTCGCCAACGGCGCATCGGACAAAGCCGAGAAGACGCGCTTGCTGGAGCAGGCGAAGCAGGCGGCGGCGGAAGCTGGGTTGGACCAGATGCAGGAAAGCATCAACCAACAGTTGGCGGAACTCACGTTGCAGACCGGAGATCTCGGTTCGGCTAAACGCGCATTGCTCGACATTGTGAACAAGCAGGAAGCGAAGCGTGAGCGGTTGGCTTTGATCCTCTGCTCCGCCAGCAATGGTTCGCCGACAACCTGTCCAGCTATCGCAAACTCCTGACGGTGGCTGCGAAGCAAGAGGATGCTCTGCTGGCTTTGGGTTGCGCAGAACGGATGCGCAGTCGGGCCTTGTCCGATCAACTCTCCTGGCGCAAGGTGGACATGGCGGTTCGCCTGCCGAAGAAGCTCCAGAAGCAATTTGACGATCTTCGGGAACAACGCAAGCAAGTCTACGCCCTGCTGCAACAGACAACAGGACTGCCCACCGATACAGAAGAGGATCAGACCCGCGGGGCCTATATCCCCATTCGAGGAGTGTATATTCCGATACGGGGACCGCTGGATCAGGCTCAGAAGGTGACGCCGGAAGACGAAAAGCGACTGAAGTCGCTACTACAAGACTTGGCGAAACAGGAAGCAGCTCTGGAGTCGGTGGTTCGGGAAGCAGTGCCGGCCTACCGCATGGCCAGTCAGCCCCAGATACCTACGGAAACTCAGTTGATCCAGAGCGCCCGACTGATTCGCGGTTGTGCGGTGCTGGAATACACGCTGACGGATGAAGGGGTGGTCGGTGTCGCTGTGGCTCCCGGTTTCCATCCGTTCGTCAAACTGCTGCCGGTGAAGCGGGAGGAGTTGAGTGATGGAATCGTTCGGTTTCGACAGTCACTTCAGGAGCGAGACGCCAAAATCAAAGCCTGTACGCAGTCGTTCTACAAGTTCCTGGTAACGCCGTTTGAACCGGTTCTCGGCAACACCAAGCAATTGCTCATCGTCGCCGACGGAGCGTTGCAGTTGATCCCCTTCGCTGCACTTCAGAATGAGAACGGGAAATATTTGGCCGAGAGGTTCTCGATCTCGTACGCGCCGTCGTTGACTCTGGCGGTGTCGCAACGTGGAGACAGGGGCACGGTGAAACCGGTCCCGACAAGCGCTCTGATCGTCGCCGCACCCGACACCGGCGCTTTCGACGAAACCCCCGAACCACTAACCACCCAACCACCAACCACTAACACCGACCGCGGCATCTACATCCCGATCCGGGGATACTACATCCCCATCCGCGGGGAAGGCGGCTGGAGCAGCCAACTCGACTCGATGGCGATGGTGGCCTTGCCGGGAGCGAAGACAGAAGGGGAAGCGGTGGCCAAACAGTTCACCGGCTCGACGCTCCTGACCGGCAAGGATGCGACGAAAGACCGACTTCTCACCGAGGGGAGTAAGTGCGACATTCTTCATATCGCCACGCATGGCTACGCCGATCCGGAAGTGCCGGAGTTCTCGGGGTTGTTGTTGGCGGGGAAAGAGGATCTCACGCAAAGTCGCCAAGGCGCAAAGGCAGATGGGGGCACGACAGAGTCCGCCCCGACGGATCTCGGTATGGGCTACGACGTGCTGACGGCGGAGGAGGTGTTTCTGTGGAACCTGAACGCTAAGTTGGTGACGCTGTCGGCGTGTGAGACGGGATTGGGAAAGGATGTCGAGGGTGAAGGTGTTCTCGGACTGACGCGGGCGTTCCTCTACGCCGGAGCGAGGGAAGTTCTTTGCAGCCTGTGGTCGGTGAGTGATGAGAGCACATCCACCCTCATGCAAACCTTCTACACCCAACTCCAAAAAGGTCAGTCCGTGGACGCGTCCCTCCAATCCGCCCAGCAGACTCTCCTCAAAGACCGCAAAACCAGCCACCCCTTCTACTGGGCCGCATTTGTGAATGTGAAGGGACCGAGGTGATGGTGCATTTTGCATGTGTCAACCGAGGTTGAGAGACGGCGAGGGACGAGATGAGTGCACATCGAAAGTGCTTGAGTTGTGGACGGGCCGCAAATCCGGATGATCGGTATTGCAGCGGGTGCGGCAAGCCGCTGGACGCGGCAGACCGGGAGCCTCGCAGCGCGCGGCCGGTATTGGACGAAGTATTCGTCCATTTTCGCGCCGGCGAGCAGCGTCCTGCCACCATCCTGATGGCCGATTTGACCGGATACAGCGCTCTCGGTGAGGGCGCGGACCCGGAATGGGTCTACCATCTCATCAACGAAGTCTTCGGCGAGCTGGTTGACAGCCTGCTTTTGCATGGCGCGCATATTGATAAGTACGTGGGCGACGAGATTATGGCGCTCTTCGGCGTGCCCATGGCTCAGGAAAAATCAACGGAACGCGCCGTGCGGGCCGCGCTGGCGATCCGGCAGCGGCTGAGCAAGCTCAATCTCGAAGACAGGTTCGGAGGCGTGGTGTTGGGCCTTCACATCGGCATCAACGTGGGCCCGGTGATGGTCGGACCGGTCGGTCACCGCGCCCATGCCGACTACACCGTCATTGGGGATGCGGTCAATGTGGCAAAGCGGTTGGAAGAGGAGGCGCCGGACGGCCAGATTTATGTGAGTCAGGCCGTGCGCGACGCGGTGCCCGACTTATTCGATCTCGAAGATATGGGGCTGCTCTCGCTGGCAGGCCGTCGGCAACAGACCCACGCGTTCCGGCTTCTGGGAGCGCGGCGGCGGGTTTCGTCTCCTGCCTTACTGGTGGAATCGGGGGTGCCTTTCATCGGACGGGAGGGAGAGCTTCGAGACCTAATTCGGTATGCCAAGAAGACTCTTACAGGGGGCCACGCTTGCGTCTGTGTCGCCGGACCGCCGGGCATCGGCAAATCGCGGCTCATCGCGGAATGGAAGCTATCACAGGATGCCTGTTTTTCGGGAGCCACGGTGTTCATCAAGTGCTTCGCCTTTGGGGAGCACTTTCCCCTGCTGCCTCTCGTAGACGCGGTCACCCAGTTGGCAGGTTTGCGTTTCGAGGGTTGGCCTCCCCGGGTGGTCGGCGACGTAGAAAAAGCGGTCTCAGACCTTCCCGTGGGTCTGCCCGGGCGCGCTCGACTAATCGAGCTGCTCCGTTGCGCGGAGTCGCCCCCCGAAGAAGTGGATCAGAGGTGGCATGACGAGCTGTGTGAAGCCCTGGTGGAGTTGATCGAGGGGATGAGTTCGCAACATCCTTTGTGTCTGATTATTGAGGACACCCATTGGATGGATGAGGCAAGCCGAGCCGTTCTGGGCAGACTCCTGTCGCAGCGCCATCAGTGGCCCTTGCTGGTGCTCACCAGCGATCGCCGGGCGCTGTCGGAGGAAGCGGACGCAGGGGAGCGGCCCACTGGAGAATGGTACGCAAGCCTCGTGCGACTGGGCCCTTTACACCGACCGGAGATGGAACGGCTCGTCCAGGCGTGGGCCGTCCCCGCTCTGTTGCCCGGGGAAACGGTGAGAGCGATCTGCGACAGGGCGCAGGGACATCCCTACTTTGCCAGAGAATTGGTGCGCGGTCTCCGTCACACGGTGCTCACGGCAGACGGGAGCTCCGCCGATGCCAGCCTGCCCAACACGCTGCAGGACCTGTTTCTATCGCAACTGGATATTCTGCCGCTGCCGGTTCGGCATCTGGTTCAGGCCGCAGCGGTCGTAGGCGAGCCGGTATCGTTTCCTCTTTTGCAGGCAGCCATGGGCGGCGAGTTCCCGCTGACGCCTTCGCTCTTCGATGAGGCAACGCGGAGGGGGCTTCTCTACGCAGGCCCGGCGCCGGGGCAATTCACCTATGCCCAGCGGCTGCTTTTTGAGGCAGCCTACACAACCATTCCACCCACACAACGTCAGAGTCTGCATTGTCGTATTGCCACGCACCTGGTGGAAAATCTCGACAACCTGGGTAGAGCCGCGATTCATTCAACGGCACACCACGCCTATCTCGGTTACAAGGATGCACGGGCCGTGGAGTTCCTTCTGCGCTCGGCCCGGCAGTATCGGTCTCAGTATGCCAACCGGCAGGCGATTCGGGACGCGAGCCGGGCGCTTGAGCTGATCAGCTCCTTGCCGAAGCCCGAGGAATTGCTCGACCAACGCCTTGAGGCGCTGCTGCTCCTGTCGCAGTCGTACGAAGTGCTGGGAGACCTGGAGCGCGCCGAAGGAACGTTGCTCGAGGCTGACGCCTTGGCCGAGGATTCCACCAACGCGGAGCTTGCCGCAAAAATTATCACCTCGACGGCCACTCTGCACCTGATGCAAGGGCAATGGGCGGAGGCGGAACAAGAGTTCTCCCGGTCGCACACGGCCTGGGAAGCCCTGGGCAACCAACCGCGCGTGGGGCACGCGCTGCTTGGGATCGGCATGTGCGCCCGGCAGTCGGGGGATCGAGAACGCGCCTTGCGGTTCTTCCAACAGGCTGCGCACTGCGGGCGGGAGGCTCTCTGGGTGAAAGCAGCGGCGTTGAACAACGCGGGCATGATCCTCTTGGGCGAAGGGCGATATGAGGACGCGGAGTGCCTGCTCGCTGAGGGACTGCTTGCCAATGAGGAGGAGGGCGACCGTCGGGGGCTGGCCCACTGCAAGGCCAGCCTCGGTGAGCTGTACCTGAAACAGGGCCGTTTCGGGGAAGCCAGGCGATGGCTTCAGGAATCCATCCGGGAAGCGCAGAACATAGACGACGCCGAATGCTGCGTGCTTGCCACCGGGTTTCTGTCTCGCGTCTTTGTCGCCGAAGGCCAGGTGGAGACCGCCTGGGAGACGCTTCGTCAATGTGAAGACGTAATTCAGACGATCCACGACCCGAATGCGCGGGCGGTGGTTATCCTTGCGAGCCTTGAGGCGCAACGCGCTACAGGGGAGTGGAAGCGCGTCCTCAACGAGGTGATGACGCTCCATCTATCGCAAGCGGACGGTCTCTCGAATCGACGGCCGACTACCTGACGAATGTCGTGGCGGAGACTCTCGTGCTGGGACTCGATATCGCCTTGACCTACCACCAACAGGAAGAAATCGCCCAACTGGCAGACACACTGACGCGGTTGCACCCAAGCATCTCCGACGTCCACCTGAATGAACGGGTCAGCTACCTGCAAGCGGCCCGCAAGAAATAAAGCGCCCCTGTGAAAGAAGCTCCGAGAAACCTTCCCACGTGGTTTTTGGGGCAGGAAACTGATACATTGGTCAACGGCGTGAGGTAGGGCGCTTCGTCGCGGACTCACAGAGTCCGAAAAGACCCTGCCACAGCCTTCGAGAAGCCGCGTCCGTGCGGATCCGACGGAGAGCCGAAGAAGCAAGCTGGCTTTCCAACCGGGGAGGATGCATCCCGGAATTACGGGCACTCGCGCTCAAAGTGGCGTGGGTCACGTTGAACGATTCGACAAGGCTGTCAAATGGTCAGCCCCTTCGGGTGCAAATCTGACTTGCACCCCGATAACACTTTCTTGCTGAGATGGAGCGATTGTGCTATTATAATGCGCCCGAAGTGAAGTTGAGAGTTCAAAGATAGCCGCCGGAAAACAGACGTAGCCAGTGCTTGTTGAGGAGCTTTGTTTCGTGAAACGGACTTACCAACCAAAACGGATACCGAGAAAACGGGAACACGGTTTTAGAAAGCGAATGTCCACCAAGGGTGGGCGCGCAGTTCTACAGAGACGCCGCGCCAAGGGAAGACGAAGATTGACTATGGTGTGACGTTTTTCTGGCCGGGTTGGTCCCGCCCACATCCGTTCCTCGCCCGCTGACCATAGCCATTTCCGCACCGTCCACAACGATGAATGACTGGTCACCATCCAGAATCGGGGTATCGCATCCTCCTGACAGTCTCCGCCGAGTGAGGTCTGCACTGCATTCATTGGAGCAGCCCGCGTGGTGAAAATGGGATGGGAGTTATAGCGATGGGAGAGCGGAATTTGCGGCGACACGAACGACTGCGCAAGCGTGAGGACTTCCAGCGAGTGATGCATGAAGGGCGATTCATTCGACACCCGCTCCTGACGCTTGCCGTGAGGCCGAATGGTCTTATGTTCAGCCGCATTGGGTTGTCAGTGGGTAAGCGGATTGGCAACGCGGTCAATCGCAACCAGGTGAAGCGGAGAATCCGCGAGGCGTTTCGCCTACACAAAAGAGAGATCGTTGCAGCCCACGACGTGGTCTTCTTCGCGCGGAGCGGGCTTGCTGAATCGGATTACCGACGAACCGAGAGAGCGGTGGAGCAATTGCTCCGGCGCGCGGATATAGGAGTTGCCGCCCGCGCCTCGGACGAGGCCGTGGGGGAGTGATCGTGCTGTCATGTTTACCTGTCAGAAGATGGCGCTGTGGCCAATCCGGCTGTATCAGCGGCATATCTCGCGATGGTTCCCACCCACCTGTCGGTTCTATCCGAGTTGCTCAACCTACGCGATCGAGGCGGTCGAACGCTTTGGAGTTCTGCGAGGAGGATGGCTGGCTCTCCAGAGGGTATTCCGCTGTCATCCTCTGCATCCGGGTGGCGTCGATCCTGTGCCAGGGACTGAGGGCCGTTCCAGCTTAGAGGAGTATTGATGAGCCAAGAGAAACGACCTGCATCATCCATGTTTGTCGGACTGGCGCTGGCGCTGATTGTGTCCTTCGCTCTGAATTCGTACCTGATCAAGAAGTACGGAGCCCCGGGCGAACGGCAGCAACAGCAACAGCAGAAACCACCCCCGCCCGCTCCCACCTTTGCCTCCGCGATGAACACCGCGGGCCTGAAGTCCAGAGAGCAGACCGAGGCGGAGATCAGCGCTCTGAGAAACACCACCAAAGAGCACCCGAACACCGAGGTCGCTGCCTGGAGCCAGTTCCGTATTGCCTTCATCCAGGAAACGAAGTTCAAGGAGTATCGCAAGGCAAAAGAGAGTTACGAGGCATTCTCAAAGAATAAGCACTACACGAAGACCACCTATGCGGCCACTGCGGCCTTCCGCCGGGCAGACCTGATATTCGTGGATTCGGAAAAGGATGGGAAGAAGGAGTTTGAGAAGCTGGAGCGCCTGCATCTCGTCGACCAGTCGCAGGTCAAACCCGCGCCTGTCCTCAGCCCCGCGTGGTTTGCGGACCTGATGGCCAGGCCTCCGCAGAGCCAAGTGCTGTTCCCCGGAGGCAAGGAGTACCCGGTAATGCAGGCGGTTTGCAGCCGGGTAGCGCCGTTGACCACCGCCGACCTGCTCTACAGACTTCTCGACCTGTTTGTCAGCGTCATGGGGCGTAACCCTCACTACAGTTATGGGTTGGCTATCATCCTGTTTGGCGTTCTGGTGAAGTTGCTGCTGCAGCCGCTGAACGCGGCTTCTTTCAAGTCGATGCGGGAGATGCAGAAAATTCAGCCTGAAGTCAAAAAGATTCAGGAGAGGTACAAGGGCGACAAGTCCAACCCTCAGAAGATGAATCAGGAAGTCATGGGGCTGTATAAGTCCCATGGGGTCAACCCGATGGGCGGGTGTCTTCCCATGCTCATACAGATGCCCGTCCTGATTTTCCTCTATCGGGCCATCATGAGCTATCGCTGCCAGTTTAATCAGGCGGATTTTCTCTGGATCGAGAACCTCGCGCTCCCCGACATGCCGTTGCTCCTGATGTACGGTGTCAGCATGATTGTCTCAACGAAGCTCACTGCCATGCCAACCGCTGACCCCGCCCAACAGCAACAACAGAAGATGATGGCCTGGATGATGCCTATTATGTTCGTGATGATCTGTCGGTCCTTCCCCGCCGCGTTCGTTCTGTACTGGATGACTTTTAATTTCATGCAGACGGCGCAGCAGTTGGCCCTGTACCGCAAGATGGACCGCATGGAAGGCAAGGAGTCAACGGGCGGTCTCTTCGGCAGGATCAGAACTCTTTCGCCAGAACCCGCAACCCCCGCTGGTTCCGCCACTACCTCGAAGGAAGGCACGGGCAACGCGATCAAGCCCGGTTCGCCTCAAGACGTGCCCACACAGGGAAAGCGTCGGAGAAGACGCAAGAAGAAATAGCGATCTCCTTCCACGCTAAAGAGGAACGCTTTCGCGTTCCCTGATTTTGGACAACGCGACAATGTCACACGTATATCCATCCGGAACCATCACCCTCGTATTTACGGATATCCAGGGGTCGTCCGAACTCTGGGAGCAATATAGGGAGGCATTCCAGCCGGCGCTCGAGGCCCACAACCGCGTCATGCGCGACGTCGCCGAGCACTGGAACGGAAGAGAGGTCAAAACAGAGGGTGACGCCTTCTTTCTTGTGTTCGCGACGTCGGCGGATGCGGTGCAGTTTGCCGTTGAAGCGCAGAATGAGCTTCGACGATTCAACTGGGAAGGCCTACTCACGGGCCTTTCAGAGATTCGTGTGCGCATCGGGATGCACACCGGAGAGCCGATTATCGGCCGAAACACCCAGGGCGAGGTGGACTACTTTGGGCCATCGGCCAACCGCGCCGCGCGAATTTGCGCTGCCGGACACGGAGGGCAGGTGCTCGTCTCCAACGCGACGCGGGAAGTTGCCGAAGCTCACCTGCCGCGGTCCCTAACGTTCACAGATCTTTCCCTGCATCGACTGAAGGGAGTGGGCGAGGAACGCCTCTGGCAAGTCTGTCATGCCGATTTGCCGCGGGAGTTCCCGCCGCTCAGGACCCTCAATCCCGAACGGCACAATCTGCCGGTACCGCCGACTCCTTTCATTGGGCGCGAACAAGACATCGACAATTGGTTTGATTTCCTCCGCCAACCGCAGACTCGATTGGTCACACTCCTGGGTTTTGGAGGAATGGGGAAAACGCGATCGGCCCTGCAGCTTGCCGAGATGGCTGTTGAGGACTTCCCTGATGGCGTCTGGTGGGTGCCTCTCGAAGAAGCGCGATCGAGTGAACAGATGCTCCAGCAAGTGGCGTCCGCCCTGCGAGTTCATCTCCAGGGGCAGGACTCGCTGAAGGAGCAGCTTCTGTCCTATCTGAGAAACAGGGAACTGCTGCTGGTGCTCGACAACTCGGAACAGCTCCGCGATGCGCCCGCGGTTGTTGAAGACTTGCTCCGCGCCGCACCGCTGCTTCGTGTGTTGGTCACCTCCCGGCGTCCTCTCCATCTGCAGGCGGAGCGCCTGGTTGACGTAAATCCGCTGTCTGTCGAAGATGCGCGTGCGCTATTCGTCGAGCGCGCCCGAGCCCGCAAGCCGGACTTCACGCTGGCACCGGAGAACGAGCAGGATGTTACCGCCCTCTGCAATCACCTTGAGGGTGTGCCCCTGGCATTGGAGCTCGCAGCCTCCAGGATTCGGTTGATGGCCCCGCGTGACATTCTCAGTCGCCTCAACCAGTTGTTCTCAGTTCTCCAAAGCCGCGCCCCCGATCTGCCGGCGCGGCAGCGCGCGCTGCGCGCGGCGATCGACTGGTCCTATGATCTTCTCAGCGAGGAAGACAAGGATCTCTTTGCGCAACTGTCCGTTTTCGTCGGGGGGTTTTTCCTCGAGGACGCAGAGAGTCTGTGCGATGCTCTCGACGTAGCCTGGGGGATCGAGGAGCTGGTGAACCAGTCGTTCGTGAGATCGGAAACAGACGCGCCTTCGCAACACGAGCGTTTTACCATGCTCGATTCGGTTCGCGCGTATGCGGCGGAGAAACTGAACGAGCAACCGGAGAAGGAAGGCAGCATCCTCGAACAGCACGCGCAGCACTTCTTGCGGTTGGGGCAGGAGCGCCTTCGCGAATTCCGGTCCGAGCGGGAAGGTCTCGCCCTGCGTCTGGTCGAGCTCAGCCTCGGAAATCTTCGCGCGGCCGCCGATTGGGCTGCCGCTCAGGACCGCAATGCAGAGGTCGCGGAGTTCTCCTTGTCGTTGGGCTGTTACCTGCAACGACGCGGCTTCATCGATGAAGCGATGAGTCAAATCGAACGCGGATTGACTGCGCTCGGGCCGTTGAGAGATGATTACCCGCGGGTGCACACGCAGCTCCTGCGGGAACACGCAGGATTGCTCATCGATCGTTGCGAATGGAAGCAGGCTGAAGCAGAAGCGAGTGAAGCAGTCGTGCGATTTGAGGCGCTGCAGATGGACAAGGACCAGGCAAATGCGTACAACCTGCTTGGCTTGATTGCCATTGGCAGACACGATTTCTCTCGCGCTCGAGACTGTTTGGGGACCGCGCGTCGCGCGTTTGAACAGGTGGGTGATTCGGCCGGAGTCGCCATGGTCGTCAACAACCTCGGGCTGATGGAGTTTCAGGACGAAGAGGGTGACAATCAGCAGGCGCGACAGCACTGGCAGGAAGCCCTCCGCCTCTATGCGGGGGCCTCCGATGAACGTGGCAAGGCAGAAGCGCTCACGAACCTCGGTGTCCTGAATCAGGATGAGGGTAACGCGGACGGGGCGT
>Ga0100388_10005203_pt1 | contig 10634 bp, 9 predicted proteins | sample CryGeymeta201512_FD_81536 | JGI IMG/M metagenome (GOLD analysis project Ga0100388, IMG submission 81536) | Groundwater microbial communities from Crystal Geyser aquifers in Utah, USA - Crystal Geyser metaG 2015-12 | ecosystem: Environmental > Aquatic > Deep subsurface > Groundwater | place: USA... | reverse complement strand
TTCCGTCTCCGCAGCCTTGCGCTCCGAGAGGTCCCGAACAATGGCCAGGACGCCGGTTTTCTTGTCGTTGTCCGGCGCGGGCAGGGCAAGCTTGCGCAGGCGGACCTCAACCGGGAATTCCTCGCCGTTTTTCCGTCTGGCCACCCAGGCAAAGTCCGGCTGCAACCCCTGCACGGCAATGGCAAATTTTTCCAGCACCATTTCGGTGGTGAGACCGGCGCCGCTCAGTTCGGCCAGAGAGAGCCCCCGGACCTCGTTCCGGCTGAAACCATAATTCTTCAGCATGTTGTCGTTGACGTCCAGTACGCGGCCGAGGTCGTCGTGAACGAAAATCATGTCCGGCGAGGCGTCATAAATGGCCTGCAGTTCCTCGCGGACGTTATGGAGGCGCTGTTCGTTCCTGACCCGTTCGGTAATATCCCTGGTGATTTCGATGCCGCCGATGATGTGGCCTGCCACATTGCGGAGCGGCGAGGCGGTGATTTCAAGGTGCAGCTCCCCCTGACGCCTTGCGCTGGTGCAGGTATTGCCATCCCGAAAGGTGCTGGCCAAGGGGCATCTGGGGCAGACGGTTTCTCTGCCACCAATGGCGGCGTAGCAGGGTTTGCCGACATGGTCGCCGACCATGTCCTTGCTGGCCTCGTTCTGGTAGAGAATGGTGAAGTCGGGGGTATGGATGCTGATGCCGTCGCCCATGGAGGCGATGATGGCTTCCAGATGGGTTTTCTCTTCGAGCAAGACATTTCCGGAGGTGAAAAGCGCCGGCCGGTTTTTTCGTTCGTATCCATAACCTGCCTTGGGATGTTTGCTGGGGTGGAATCAAGCCGGCTTGCTCATGATTTTTGAGAATATTAGCCTATTTGTTTTGGTTTTGATAATAAAAAATTATTAAGAGATATTGTTTATTGGTAACCTGCCAAAGGCTTGAATACACAAGGGGCGGTGGTTGCATGCGGCAAGATGGAGTCGGTAAAGATGGCCGACTGAGTGGTATGATCAGGGAGGTTTTGCTAACGGCGGAGGTCTACGCCATTTTTTATTGCATACGCTGGCAAGGGCAAGCCGCCGGCGCCTGGCCGGCACGGCATGGAATCGCGGGCATGCGGTCAAGTTCTTTGCATCCTGTTCAGAAGTAGGGGATAGTGATTTACCATGATCTCCTCCGTATTTATCGCCCTTATATTCCTGGCTGCGGGTTTTACCCAGGGGGTGACGGGCTTTGGCTCGGCCCTGGTCGCCATGCCGCTCTTACTTTTTTTCCTCGCCGCCCGGACCGCGACCCCGCTCTGCGTGCTGAACGGCCTGGTGATCACCGGCTATCTCTGTCTGCGGCTCAAGACTCACATGGATTGGCGCAAGATTTTGCCTCTGTGCCTCGGCTGTCTGCCTGGTATCTATGTGGGGGTCGTCTTTCTCAAGCGGGTTGATGACCAGCTTTTTCGTCTGCTGCTGGGCGGGATGCTGATCGCCTACTCCGTTTATAGCCTGCTGGCCCGCCCGCGGTCCCGGCCCATTCATCCAGCCTGGGCCTATGCGGCCGGCTTCGGCACCGGCGCCATCGGCGCTGCTTTCTCGGCCGGTGGTCCGCCCACCGTCGTTTATGCCTCCCTTACCGGGTGGAGCAAGGAGGCGATCAAGGCGACGTTCTCGGCTTTCTTTTTCATCACCGGCCTCTGCATCGCCACGGCCCATGCCGTCACCGGCCTCACCACGCCGGTTGTGCTCCATCATCTGGCCGTCTCGGCCGGTTTCGTGCTGGCCGGCGTCTGGCTGGGCACGGTCTGCTCCGCCAGGATTTCCAGGGTCATCTATCTCCGCATGGTGCTCATGCTTCTGGTCGGCATGGGATTTCTGATGCTCGGTTCCGCGCTTCCGTAGACGGTGGCGATCGGAGAGATTCCTTGGTACTATGAACTCAAGGGGGCTGACCATGCGACTGGCAACAGCACAGCAGATGCGCAACCTCGATGCCGCGGCCGCGACCGGTTTCGGCATTCCGGGCATCGTCCTCATGGAAAACGCCGGCCGAGCCACGGTGGCGGCCATTCTCCGGCGTTGGGGAGACCCGAACGACCGGGACTTCGGCATCCTGGTCGGGCCGGGTAATAACGGTGGCGACGGGCTGGTGATTGCCCGCCATCTCCATGAACTCGGCGGTCGGCCCACGGTCTATCTTCTGGCGGCTCCCGATAAGGTCAAGGGCGATGCGGCCATCAACCTGGATGCGGTACGGCGCTTGTTGATTCCCGTGCTCCAGGTGCCGGACGAAGAGGCCCTGGCCCCGGCAATTGCCGGGTTCGATAAGCATTTCCTGCTGGTGGACGCCCTGTTCGGCACCGGCTTGCAGCGGCCGCTGGCTGGACTTTACCTGGAAGCGATTCAGGCCGTCAACCGCTGTCCCCGGCCGGTGGTGGCGGTGGACCTGCCCTCGGGGCTCAACAGTGACAACGGCCAGCCGCTGGGGGAATGCGTACGGGCCGATCTTACCGTTACCCTGGGGCTGGCCAAGCCTGGTCTGTTCCTCTATCCGGGCCGTGAACTGGCCGGTGTGCTGGAGATTGTCGACATCGGCATCCCGCCCGCGGCCCAAGAACAGGTCGGGCCATTTCTGGAAGGGTTGGAGGCTCACGCCATGGGCGCTTTGCTGCCCCGCAGGCTGCCTACGGCCCACAAGGGTACCTGCGGCCATCTGTTGTTGGTGGCCGGTTCCACGGGCAAGACCGGCGCGGCCCTGCTAGCCGCTCGGGCCGGCTTGCGCGCCGGCGCCGGCCTGGTGTCCATGGCCGTGCCCACGGACCTCAATCTGGTTTTCGAAATTGCCCAGGCTGAGACTATGAGCTTGCCCATGCCAGGTTCGGGTGCGGGTTATCTCTCTGTTGCCAGCCTGGCGGCGATGCGCGAGGCCCTGGCCGGTAAACAGGCGGTGGCCATGGGTCCGGGGCTCGGCACTGCCCGGGAAACCATGGACCTGGTAATCACCCTGTACCGGGAGATTGCATTGCCCATGGTGGTGGATGCCGATGGCCTCAACTGCCTGGCGGGTCATATTGACCTGCTCAGCCAGGCGTCGGCCCCGCGGATACTGACGCCGCATCCCGGGGAAATGGCCCGGTTGCTTGGCAAGGGCGTGACGGAGGTGCAGGCCGATCGCCTCGCCATGGCCAGCCATTTTGCCCGGGAACATGGGGTTATCCTGGTATTGAAGGGGGCGGCTACCGTGGTCGCGGCCCCGGACGGCCGGGTGGCGGTGAATTCAAGCGGTAACGCCGGCATGGCCGCCGGTGGAATGGGCGACGTGCTCACCGGTCTCATCGGCGGGTTGCTGGCCCAGGGCTGCGGGGCGTGGGAGGCCGCCTGCCTGGGGGTTTTTGCCCACGGTCTGGCCGCCGACCGGCTGGCCGTGCATATGCGCCGCGGATATCTGGCCTCGGAAGTGGCCGATGCGTTGCCCAAGGTGCTGACTGAACTGGCGGATTGCGGTCCGTTGGACGTTACCTTATGATAAATCGCCCCGGGCGGCGTGAGCCGCTACAGTCCAACGGACTAAACAACCTGAGTAGTTACTAATAAAGGAGAATAGAATGTTGCAGGCCAAGGATATCATGAGCCGCGAGGTGATCACCGTACCGCTTGCCATGCCGGTGGAAGAGCTGGCCGCCGTGCTGTGGGAAAAGCACATAAGCGGCGCGCCGGTGGTGGATGCGGCTGGCGTTTTTGTTGGCGTGGTCACGGAGAACGACCTCATCGATCAGAACAAACGCTTCCACATCCCCACTGTGCTTTCCATTCTCGACTCGGTGATCTTTCTGAAAAGCCCTCATAAGCTGGATCAGGAAATCAAGAAGATGACCGGCACCACGGTGGCCGACATCTGTTGCCTGGAATCGGTCACCATCGGGCCGGACACGCCCCTGGACGAGATCGCCACCATCATGTCCGAAAAGGGCGTGCACACACTGCCCGTGCTGGCGGACGGCGGGCTCGTGGGGGTAGTGGGCAAGTCGGACATCATCCGCTCCATGAGCCACTCCGGACGGACGGGCAATTAGCTGTCCATCTGGCAACCATGTTTTCAGATGAACGCGGTCAGCGGTCAGCAAAAAACTTCATCAAACGTAACTGTCCAGCTTGTGTCGGCAGTTAAGCGTTGCCGGGCTGGCCATGCCTTACGCTCATTCTCGGCGGGCGTTCGCGACCTCCCGCGCATCCCGCGCCCGGTCGCGGATGAAGCCGCGCAAAGCATGGCCAGCCCGGGAACTCACCCGGGTTGCGGTGCCCCTGGATAGTTATGATTTTGTCCAGTGTTAAAAGCCGGGATGACGGGGTATGATGAAAATCATGGCTCAAGACGGCACAAAACCTTCCTTGCCATCTCCCGGGGCGGACGAGTTGAAGGACGTCAGGAACATGGTTGCCCTGTTCCTGACCGCCATGAAAAACTACGCCCTCTATCCCGCCGACCACAATATCACCCAGAAATTCATGAGCAATGTCAAGGCTGGCCTGGAAGTCTTCCTGGCTAAATACGGCAGTCTGCGTTTTGATGTCGTCAAGGACGCTTTGCTGTATGAAGGGCAGTCGGTGCATGAAGACCGGGCCGCTGCAGGGTTGGCCTTTTCGCTTTTCAAGGACGGCATTACCTGGCTGGAATTCATGGAAGGCATCGCCCTGGACGAGATCGTTGCCTTCTTTCAGGTGCTGCACACCTATAAGGAGCAACGGGAAGAGGCGGGCGGCGACGTGGTTACCGCCTTATGGGATCTGAGCCTGCCGCATCTGCGTTATGAAGCTGCCGATGTCTTGTGGGATGCGGACGGCACCTTGGATTTACGCTCCCTGAACCGTGGATTCGTCTACAGCCGGGAGATGGCGGTGGCGGAAGACGTGGACGCCCCGCCCTTTGAAGGGATGGCGGAGAAATTCGAGGAGACTCAACCCTGTCTGTTGACCGCTGTTGAGGAACAGGCCTTGCGGCACATGGTGCTGGCCGAGGAAACCAAGGAAACCAACGAGGGGGTGTTGGATGTCCTGATCATTATTCTTCAGGGCCAGTGCAGGCAGGAGGATTTCGAAACAACCCTGTCCCTTCTTCGGGATGAATTTTACATCGTCCTTGCCCATGGTGAGTTGGAATCCGGCCTGAATATGCTGGAGAACCTCAGGGTTCTCATGATGACCAGTCAGAGTGCGACCCCCTGGATCGTGCCGATGCTGGAAAATTTTTTCCGGGATGTCTCTTCGCTGGATGGCATGTCTGGCATTTGCCAACTACTGACCGGCCTTGACACCAGCAACCAGGAGCGCTGCGTTCTGCTCCGCAAGATGCTGAGCCTGCTCGATCCGGTCGCCATCGGCTCTCTGGCGCCGTTGCTTGTTCAGGTTAGCTCGCCCGTCCTGGAGCAACTTCTCCATGATGCCATTGAGATGCTGGCCGGTCGTGACTTGCTGCCGCTCGAAAAAATTTTCAAATCCGCTGATGACCCGGTTATCGAAAAGCTGGTGCCAATACTAGGCCGGTTGCCTGGTCAGCGCGCCGGTCAGACCCTGCAAAAACTCATCCGCCACTCCTCCGAAATGGTTCGGCGGTCCGCGGTCCGCGTTTTTTTACAGGGGGCGGGCCGCGAGATCCGGGAGGTCTTCCCCCTGATCGACGACCATGCCAGCGTCATCCGCGAAATGGCCTTCCGTTTTCTGGGCCGTGAAAAAAATGCCCAGGCCGAAAGACTACTCATGGATTACCTGGCAAAAAGTCGGTCCATAACGGTCGATGTGAACAGCCTTGTCCTTGCGTTCGACGCCCTGGGGCGGTGTGGCGGATTGCCTTGCCTTCCTTTCTTGCGGAGGGTGCTGCTTGGGCAAGGTTGGAACTGGTTTAAAGGCTTTGGCAAACCGCGGTACCGGCGCGGGGCGGTGGTCGCGCTCCGGCGGTTGGGGATGCCAGAGGCCGAAGCGATTCTGGCCCGGGCGGCCGGCAGTATTTTCCCGGTTGTCCGTTCGGCGGTGAAGGACGCGGAGGTGTGACCTTATGGCGGATGATCTCCAGGTAAAGGATGGCGCCATCGCGGCCCTGTCCTTATTGCAAGAGGACTTCCTGCATGTTCTGCATCGCCTGATCCAGACGGCCAAGATCCATGATGACAACTCCCGTCTGCTCCTCGAATTGGCGGCAGAATTTGTCCAGATCCTGCGTCGGATTGGCGCCTATACGGATGAGATTATCCTGCAGATTTCCGGACAACGGGTTTTCCTGCAGTCCGAAAAGGTTCCTTACCTCAACCGGAATGCCGCGCTGCTTAATCAGGTCGTCGATCTTCTGGAGAGGCTCGAGTTGCCGGGGTTGCGGTTTTATTCCCGTGTTCTGGAAATTACCCCCGCGGAGGTGCTGGCGCTGACCCGCCTGTTGCTTGTTGCCGAGCGTGAGCCTTTCCCGTTGCTTTACCTGGCCGACCAGGTGCCTGCGAAATTTTCCTGGGTAGCGGTTATCCAGGAAGAGGCGAACTTTGCCGAAGCCGGCCTTGAACGGCGGGAGAGAGGGTTGCGCACATACTCCCAGGCCATTTTTTCCCTTCAGGATGTGACCCAGAAGATCACGGCACGGAAGTCGGTGGGGATCCGCAAGGCGGTGCGCGTCGCCCAGAAGATGGTGGACCTCATCCTGGCGGATGAGCCGGTCCTGATCGGCATGAGCACCATCCGGGATTATGACGACTACACCCATACCCATTCCGTCAATGTCGCCATCCTGGCCATGTGTCTTGGCGCTCGCATTCATCTGTCGCCCGCTTCGCTCGAAAAACTCGGGATCTGTGGTCTGTTCCATGATCTCGGCAAGGTGGATATCCCCCTGGAGATCATCAACAAGGAAGGCAGGCTTACCGCCGAAGAGTTCGAGGAGATCAAGCACCACTCGCTGAACTCCGTCCGGCAGATTTTAAGGCTGCATGCCCCCCAGGGTATGAAGGCCAGAATTCTGTTGCCGCCCTTCGAGCATCACTTGAAGTATGATCTCTCCGGCTATCCGCGGACTTCAAGAAACAAGCCGCTGAGCCTCTTCGGCCGCATCCTCGCCCTCGCCGATGTCTTCGACGCCATCACCTCGCCCCGTAAATACCGACCAACCGCGCTTAGCGCCGATCGGGCCATCCGTCTGATGATGGAGGGCGCTGGCAAGGATTTCGACCCCATTCTTCTCAAGGTCTTCATCAACATGGTCGGGCCATACCCCGTCGGGACCCTGCTAGAATTGCGGAACAATCAACTGGGGCTGGTCATTAAATCGACCGGCAAAAGGGTCAAAGAGCGGCTACGACCCGCTGTGGTTCTGCTGGAGGCGGACGGGGCGGGTGGCTACCGCAAGGGGGCAGTCATTGACCTGGGGGAACGCGATGTTGGCACGGGAGATTTTAAGCATCATATCAAACAGTCCATGAATCCAGCGATTTATGGCATCCAGCCCGCCGATTTTATCTTCTGAGCGGGTAACTGTCCAGCAGCACCACATCTGCGTTGTCATCGGCCTGCTCATGTGCAATAGCACACTTCGCAGACCTCTTCCTGGCATCCGCGGCACTGCTGAACAGTTACATACTGTGATTTTCATTCCATTCCGTCATCAAGCTGGATAGTTACCTGAGCGGTCTTTTTTCCCCCCTCGTACCACTCAGGTTGTTTAGACTGTAGCGCCGCACGCCGCCTGCCGCGGCGGTTTATCATAAAGTAACTTTTCACCAATTATTGCCAAAGACAAAAGCGAATATCGAATATCGAACAAGGAATGATGAATGTCGAAGGAGAACAAGGAAATCAATCTTGGGAAGCGGTTGCTTGATTTTGACGTTCGTAACATGTTGTCAGCGGCCCGAAACAAAACTTCATGATTCGACATTCAGTGTTCGATATTCGCTTAAAATTTTTGGCTGCGCAATTTCAAACATTTATCGTGAATTTACTTGGAAGTATGTTAGGACCGCGCCAAGCCCGCTATTACTCAAGTGCGTAATTCTGGCCATTGAACTCCTGCCGAGAGGGCAAGCGGCCCGTTTGGCAGGGTAACGGTAACCGCTCAAAAAAAGTTGTTCCTTTTGAGCCTTTTGCAAAAGAAAAGGAAGCCCCCACAAAAAAAAGACTGCCGGGAAATAGTGCCCGGCAGTCTACAATGCGTATTGATTGTGAAAAAAGATGTGAAAAACTGACGGCCCAGGATACAGGTCAGGCGACCAGTCGTTCGGCTTCCTTTTCCTTCCGGATCTGGCAGGCCTTGGCCAGGGCTATCTGTTTGCCATGCTTGACGATGGAGACCGAGGTTTTGCCCTGCTTGCCCTGGCTGTCCACCCAGCTCACCTCGTAACGGTGCAGCTTTTCGTTGAACCGTACGCCGACCACGCCGGTGGTGGTGTGGCTCACCGTGACAATATGCTTGTCCGTGCGGATCTTGCCAAGGGTCGCCTCGATCTCATTCCGCCAGGCCAGGGCGGCCAACAGACTCGAATAGCGGCCCCCGCACTTGCCATCCGAGAAGAATTTGGAATGCGTCGTTCCCTTAAAGCGCACGCGTACATACCAGCCATGAGTCCGCTTGGACTCCTGGTCTATCCTGGCAATATCCTTGTGCTTTTCCAGGAGAATCTTCTTCTCCTTTCTTTCCCGGTTCGCCTTGGCCGTTGATGCTGTTTTGGTTTTTGTCTTCTTACTTTTGATAGCCATGTTACACCCCGTCTAAAAATAGGTTTTATATCTTCAGAAAAAATCCGACATACCGACCGCCATGACAAGTCAGATTCCTTCCCTGACAAAATTCTATCATTTTATTTTACATTTTTAAAACAAAAAAAAGCAGTGAGGTCCGGTGCGGGAACTTACTAGAAAATCTTTATCCTTTAGTAACGATTATATACAATAAACTATTTTTTTTTGCAAGAGATCTCCATCTTTTTTTTAAAAAAAAACTCCATAGGGCGGACATCACCGCCCTGGCCGATAAATTGATGGTAAAATCCGGAACATGCATCTAAGCCCGGCCACGCCTTTGCCAGTACATGGAAAAAGAATACCCCTCCGTCTGCGTATAATTCTATAAAGTGAGACAATCATCACCTAAGTAGTAGTTATAGAATAGGCTGTACGATTAAAAGAATCCAGTCTTAATTTTGTCAGGGACAAACAAAACCTGCCCATACCCGCGGCCCCCTTCTCAATCGCCTCTCTGCCTGGTATAGTAAATTTTTTCCGGTAAAAGGTCCCATGTTCAGCATGAATTTATTCCCTGTTCCAGGAGCCATCATGACCCATGATACCGGCAGACGCTTTCTTGATCTCATGGAGATTGTCGCCCGCCTGCGTGCCCCGGACGGCTGTCCCTGGGACAGGAAACAGACCGCCGTCTCCTTAAAGTCATACCTCATCGAGGAAACCCATGAACTGGCCGAGGCCATTGATGTTGGTGAGCCAGGTCATGTGCGGGAGGAACTGGGCGATCTGCTGTTTCAGATCGTTTTTCTTTGCAGAATCTACGAGGAGCAGGAAGAATTCGACGCAGCCGACGCCATAGAAGCCATCTGTCAGAAGATGATCCGCCGCCACCCGCATGTGTTCGGCGATGCCACGGTGGAGTCCATTGAGGAGCAGAAGCGGCTGTGGATGGCCATCAAGGCCAAGGAACAGGAAGGCAAAAAAAATGGCGCCCCGCATTTCCTGAATGCCGTGCCCGGCACCTTGCCCGCCCTGCGCCGGGCCCAGCGGGTATCGGAACGGGCCGCTCATGCCGGCTTTGACTGGCCCGCCATGACCATGATTTTCGACAAACTTGACGAGGAAGTCCGAGAACTGAAACAGGCCATGGCCAGTGGCGATCAGGCCCTGGTGCTTGAAGAGCTTGGCGACATTCTCTTTACCGCGGTCAATCTCGGTCGCCGCCTCGGGACCAGCGCCGAGGATGCCCTGCATGGCGCTACCACAAAATTCATTCGCCGGTTTATCAAAATGGAGGACATGATGACCGAACAGGGCCAGAGGCTTGCCGAGGCCGACCCGGACACTTTGCTGCGCGGCTGGGAGCAGGCAAAAAATCGTTGACACTGCAAAGAAAACTATGGTATCAGGTGCATCTTCATTCTCCCTGATAAGGGAACGGTATTTGGAATAGACAGAGAAGTAACCTCTCCTTGCTCTCCGCATAAAGACAGAAAGCGAGGGCCACAAGTCCACGAGGAGGAAACCACATGCGCAGATACGAGACCATCTGTATTATTCGCCCCGGCGCGGGCGAGGAAAAAATCAGTGCCATCGCCGAGAAAACCACCGGCATCATCCAGCAGTTCGGAGGCACCCCTCTCCGGGTCGACCATTGGGGCGTAAAAAAGCTCGCCTATCTCATCCAGAAAGAAGGCCAGGGTTACTACCTTTATATTGAGTACGCCGGCCGGCCCGAGGCGGTTCAGGAGATCGAGCGGGTCTTCCGGATTGACGATCAGGTGCTGAAGTACATGACCGTCAAGACCCAGGCCGCCTATATCCCTGACCCGGAAGTGGATAAAGACGAGGAGTCCGTGACCGCCGCGGCCGGGACCGTCGACGAAGCCGGTGCGGAGCAACCGGGAAACGATGTCGAGGCCGATGCGTAACTGAAGACGGCCTTG
>Ga0100388_10005179_pt1 | contig 10659 bp, 11 predicted proteins | sample CryGeymeta201512_FD_81536 | JGI IMG/M metagenome (GOLD analysis project Ga0100388, IMG submission 81536) | Groundwater microbial communities from Crystal Geyser aquifers in Utah, USA - Crystal Geyser metaG 2015-12 | ecosystem: Environmental > Aquatic > Deep subsurface > Groundwater | place... | reverse complement strand
CCGATCGAATCCACCCCGGCAACGCCGTCAATTGAGCGCATGAGCGGAGCAACGACCCAGTCCTGCACCGTGCGAAGATAGGCTGCCTTGGCGACCTCGGTGTCGAGGCGATCACCGCGTTCGGTGATGAAGCTCCCGTCCGACTGCCAGCCTGTTCGACCACCCTTGGGCGCATCGCGACCTCCCGGATACTCGTATTCGATCGTATACATGAGCACCTCGCCCAGGCCGGTCGAGATCGGTCCCATCGTGGGCTCCGCTCCTTCCGGCAGCGACGCACCGATCGGGGCCAGCCGTTCGTTCACTTGTTGCCGTGCGAAGTAGATGTCGCTGCCTTCTTCGAAGATCGCGGTGACCTGGCTGAAACCGTTACGCGAGATCGAGCGGGTCATCTCCAGCCCCTCGATCCCGGCAAGCCCGGTCTCGATGGGGAAGGTCACCTGCGTCTCCACCTGCGAGGGAGAGAGGGCAGGCGCGCTGGTGTTGATTTGCACCTGCGTGTTGGTGATGTCCGGCACCGCATCGATCGGAAGGCGCAGAAGGTTCATGGCGCCGTAGATCGCTGCGAAGACGGTGAGGACGATGACCGCCCAGCGGAACCGCACGGCAATGTCGAGGATGGCCCCGATCAAACCGTGGCGATGGCTGCCCGTATCGCTGTGGGTATCCACGGCGGGCTCGTTCTGGGTCTCAGTGACCATGGGTCGCGCCTTCCTTCCCGAGTTCGGCCTTGAGCAGGAAGGCATTGGCCACAGCGATCCGCCATCCCTCCTGAAGACCGGAAAGGATCGTCACTCGACCAGCGGATCGTGTTCCGAGCTCCACGTCGCGAGTCTGGAAGCCGCTCTTCGTCCGGACGAAAACCACGTCGCGTCCTTCGACCACCTGGATAGCGTCTTCCGGCACTGCGATGCGGTCGCGGTCGATTTCGCCCGAAGGCTTAATCCGTGCCTGAAGGAAGGCACCCGGCTGAAGCCCCGGAACGCCGCGTGATAACGACAGGACCGCAGTCGCACTGCGGCTCTCCGGATCGAGCGAAGGCGTGACCGAACGAACCCGGGCGCCGATTTCCCGACCGTCGCCGACCAGCAGCACCGCCTCGTCACCAGGTTGGATGCGAGAGGCTTCGGCCGAAGGCAATGCCACCTCGATCTGGAGTCCATTGGGATCGACCACGCGGTAGAGTTCCTCGCCGGCTTCCACGAAGGCCCCGAGCACAATCGGTGCCGCGGTGATCCTGCCGGCCAGGGGAGAGGTGACCGCCAACGAACGCCCGTCGCCGCTGACGCCAGCTGCCGCTACCGCGGCCTGCGCCCGCTGAAGTTCCGAACGTGCCACGCTGAGATTGGCCTGCGCGGATTCCAGATCCTGGCGCGCCGTGACATTCTCCTCGAACAGGCGCCGTTCGCGTTCGTAGGCGGCCGACAGCTCGTTCACCCGAGCGCGCGCTGCGCTCACCTGGGAGGCGAGAGCAGCAGCATCCGCGCTTTCGATACGGGCGACGGTCTCGCCGCGCGACACATAATCGCCGAGCGTCTTGCCAACGGAGCGGACGACCCCCGAGGCGCGGGCGTCGATACGAGCGGAGGCAGTGGGGCTCGCCGCGACAGTCGCCGGAAAGACAAGCTCGACAGCGGCTCCAGACCGGACGGAGGCCAGCTGTATCCCGGCCTCGCTAATCTGCTCTTCGCTAAGCGTGATCACCCCCTCAGGTGTCTCGGTCGCAGATTCTTGCTGCGCATGCTCATCCTCACCTGCATGGTCGTCGACCTCGGAGGTTGGCCAGAATATCAGCGCCATAGCGCCAACCGCGATGACGATACCGACGAGGATCGCCAGCTTTCTGCGTGTCATTGATATATCCTTCATTGTGCGGCCAGCCCGATCAGTTCGGCTGCGGCCAAGCCCCTCTGCTCGCGGGCGGCGATGAGCGCCTCGCGGATCGTGTCGCGTGCCTCTGCGGCTGCGAGAACTTCGATCAGGGGAAAACGTCCGTTGCGATATCCGATGCGAACGAGGCGCAGCGCCTCCTCCGCCTGCGAGAGCGATGTCTGCGACAGGGTTTCGACGCGCGCTTCGGCCCCAAAATACCTTGCCCGGGCCGTGGCGACCGCCTGCTCGTAATCTGCGAGAGCCACCGCTTCGCGGGCATTCGCTGCTCGCAATCGAGCCTCGGCAGCAGCGATGTTGCCCTGGTTCCGGTCCCGAAAAGGAAGCGGGATCGAAACACCGACGAGGAAGGCATTATCGCCGCTTTCCCCGAAGCGCCGCACGCCCGCGGAGACCGTCGGATCGGGAATACGCAAACTTCGCTGCCGCTCGATCTCCGCCGCAGCAGCAGTGCTCTCGGCTCGCACGACCCTGTATGTGAGGCTTTCCTGCGCCTCGGACAAAAGCGAAGGGGGCGGAAGGATATCCGGAAATTCCGCTGGAACGAGGGGCGCTTCATCGCCGGCCCATAGAGTTGCGAGCGCTGTTCGAGCCGACAGGCTCTCCGCCTCTGCCTCAACCAGGCTCGCCCGCGCTTCGGCAAGGGCCGCATCCGCCCTCAATGCGCGCAGAGGCGGCTCACGGCCGACCTCTACAAGGAGACCAGCAATGCGAGCCAGTTCTTCGTTACGCGCCACGACATCTTCGGCGAGTTCGACCCGCGCAGCCGCTGCAGCTGCTGCGAGATATCGCTCGCGCACCAGCTGTCCCAGTTCAACCGTGGTAAGGTCGGCCCGGAGAGATGCCAGGTCGGCCTGGGCTTCGGCCGCACCGATCCGCGCGGAGCGCTTGCCGCCGAGTTCGAGACGCTGACCGACGGAGAGCGTATATTCGGTAGACTGGAGACCCGAGAATGCGCCGCTGCCGGCGACGTTCTCGACGTCGAACGAGATTTCGGGGTTCGGGCTCAGGCGAGCTTGATCGACAAGCGCGACCGCCGCATCCGTTTCCGCGCGGGGCCCCACGAGGCGGGGGTTGGTGGAGGCGGTCTCGGCCTCAGCGGCGACCCCGCTGAGCTCAAGGGCGTCGTCGAGCGTGACAACACGCGGGTCCTGCGCGCTGGCAGGTCCCGTGGACAGGGCGAGTATCAGCCCCCAGATGGGGGCTGCTCGCCACGATATGGCGAACATGGATGGGTATTCCTCTGCTGACGTTCAGTTCGGCGTCGGAAAACAGGTCCGACGCGCGGCGAACGTCAGGCGCGAGGAGGGGGCGTTGCCAGTTCGGCCAGATTGGACGCGAAAGAGGGCTGGTCGCCAGCGCGTAGGCCGCTCATTACCAAGCCCAAGGTGAAGGCGTCAGACGACCGTCCGACGGCCTGCGAAGCATGATGGCAATGGCCATGAGCGCAGGCGCCGTGCTTCTCAGGCCCCCTGTCATCATCGCTGGGCTCATCGTGCTGCTCGAGTTGGGATGCTACCGGAGGCTCTCCCGCGCATTCGGCCGCTTCCGCCACCGGAGCCCACAGGACACCGAATGCAGTGCACAGCGTGACGAGCTGCAGCAAAAGGGAACGGGCGAAGAGCCGGGTCATGGCGTGTCCGGTAGCATTGGCGGCTTGGCTGCGAAAGAACTATCTCGCGAAACGGAATGTGATTTCATAACAAAACCATCGATCTACTTCGAGCCACGAACATCTTGAGCTGTCGATTGACCAAGCACCCGACTGATCTCCGGTTCTATTTCCATCCGAGCGAATGCGCTTACATTCGAACGACCTCTGTTCCCTATTGGAAGTCTCCCCGTGATGTTGCCTATGGGGGCAAGGGAAAGTCGGAATATCTGACCGTGAACTTCGCGCCAATCACGCGTTCTCCACGCAAGCTCCAGCATACGCCAATGCGAGACGCAGTGCGGTCCCAAGCGGTCCTGAGCAACTACGTGGGCCCGTTCGAGATGGTGCCAGGCTTCCTCGAAATTCTGCTCGTCCGAAGCCTCTGCTGCGCGTCGGTATTCTTCTGCGAGAAATGCATCCCTGCTGGGAGTGGTATTGCTATCCATGGGACAGCTCCCGGCGTGCCTGGCCGAACACCTCCGCACTGCCCCACAGGGCTAGTCCGGCCATGATCGAGGCGACGAGCAAGTCGGGCCACGCGTTGCCCGTTCCAAACACGCCGAGGGCGGCGCCGAGAACCGCAACGTTTCCGATCGCGTCGTTGCGCGAGCAAATCCATACCGATCGCATGTTCGCATCGCCTTCGCGGAACTGGAAGAGCATGAGCGCGACGATCACGTTCGTCGCCAAAGCCAGCGTGCCGACCACTCCCATTGTCTGGGGCTCCGGGTCCGAACCAGCGACGAGGCCGTAGATCGCGTAACCGATTACCCACACGCCGAAAGCGAGCATGGTCGCGGCCTTCACTAGAGCGGCCTTGGCGCGCCATGAGAGTGCCAGACCTGCAACGCCAAGACTGATCGCGTAGTTCGCGGCATCCCCGAAGAAATCAAGCGCATCGGCCTGGAGCGAACGGGAATCAGCAGCGACACCAGCCACCATCTCCACCACGAACATGACTGCATTAACGATGAGTGCGATCCACAGGACGCGGCGCCAGCGCGGATCGTCGTGCGCGGCGGTGTCAGGCTCCGGTGTCTGGCAGCAGGACTTCGCCATGCCACTCTCCTTGCAACGTTCGAGTCGCAAGAACATATGCACCTTGTAGCAACTACAAGGTCAAGCGATGCGTATCGGGGAACTGGCGAAAGCCACCGGCACAAAGGCGGAGACGATCCGCTATTATGAACGCGAAGGCATATTGCCGGCTGCGGATCGAACTGACAGCAATTACCGCGACTATTCGGACAATCACTTGGCAGCGCTGACATTCGTTCGCCGCGCCCGCCAGCTCGGCTTCAGCATGGCGCAGGTGCGCGAACTGCTCGATTTATCGGATCGCGCCGACAAGCCATGTCAAGAAGTCGATGAACTTGTTCATGAGCAGCTGGAGGAGGTGGAACAGAGGATCGTAGACCTCTTGTCACTCCGGGATGAGCTGCGGCTTCTGCTGCGCTCCTGCCAAGCGAACCGTATCGATGAGTGCCGTATCGTTGGGAGCCTCGCGCGTCCCCTCGGGCGCGTCACTCGATAACAATAAAGCGCTATTGCTTGGCAAGGATGAGAAGGTTCGCTGCACGCTTGCCAGAGCATGGGTTCAGAGTGACTTCGACTGGGCCTTTCGTAATAGATCGATCTGATCGATGAGCACCCGGGGGTTGTAACCTTCCGATAGATAGGTCTCGCAGCTCTTGCGAGCGAGCTTTACCTCTCGATCGTCGCGCGTGCGTTTCGAATGTAGGCGCGTTTTGGATCGGTGGTGAACTGCACCGCGAACGGTGTCGCCTTTCTCCTCGAGCTTTGCCGACAAGGTAGCTCGACGAGACAGATACGCATCCAGCCGCTGCACCCTTGCGGTAACACGTTTCAACGCGCCTCTCTTCGCCCGCGAAATGAATGGCTGGTCGGCGTGGATCGCCGACGCGATCACCTCCTGGGGAGGAAGGGCGCGATCATCCAGCCGCACCCGCAGGCGCGCGAAGAATTCTTCGGTTCCAGCCTCTTTCATCTTGATTCGCATAATCGCATAACGCATAACGCATATGCAATATGCGATTTGTCGATCTCTTCTCGGGTGCGGGCCTTTTCAGCGGCGGCTTCGTGCAGCAGGGCTTCAGTCCGATCCTGGCTGTTGACCTGTCCAGCGATGCAATCGCCAGCTATCAGCGGAACATCGCTCCTGTCGGTCGCTGCGGCTCGATATCGGACCTCGAACGATTGCCCGAATGCGAAGTGCTAATCGCAGGTCCGCCGTGTCAGGGCTTCTCAACGCTCGGTCGCCGCGATCCCCTCGACGAGCGGAATGCGCTCGCGTTCGAGGTCGTGCGGCTGGCCGCCACCAATCCGCCAGACGTCGTGGTCATCGAGAACGTCCCCCCGTTCCTACGATCCGCTGCTTGGTCGCAGATCCGCAATGGTCTGATCGCCCTGGGTTACGATGTGGTGCCTTGGGAACTTGATGCGTCGGACTATGGCACGCCTCAATACCGGCGGCGGTCTTTCACCATCGCTAGCCGTGTAGGCATGCCAGAAATTCCGAAGCCCGCCAGCGGGATGGTTCCCGCCCGAACCGTTCTGTCGCGCCCGGTGGACCCGGATGATGCCTTGCATCGATGGCCGGCGCCAACGCCGCTAGCCAAAGGGCGTATGAGACTCATCCCCACCGGCGGAGACAAACGCGACCTGATGCGAGCCGCGCCCGATCTGTGCCCGCCTTCCTGGAGGCAGGTGGGTTGCCAGGCTACGGACGTCTGGGGCCGTATCGATCCGGACAAGCCCGCCAATACCCTGCGATGCGCATTCCAGAACCCGTCCAAGGGGCGCTACATCCATCCCACAGCGAACAGAGTGATCTCCCTACGGGAAGGCGCGCGTCTGCAGGGCGTGCCGGACGCTTGGCACTTCGTGGGGCGCAACTACCCCGTCGCACGCCAGATCGGGAACGGTGTTCCCGTTCCTCTGGCAAGGGCAGTGGCGGGTTCCATCCGTCAGCTATTGGCAAACCATGTCGAAGCTGCCGCGTGATTTCCCGATGGCACGCAGGCGCTGCTAAGGTGGCTACCTATGCGACTGCCCTCCATTAAACCGCAACTTGAACGCCATTAATCGACGTGATGCCAAGTCAGGGCGAAACGGGCATAACAGAAGGATGAACAGTCCCGATACGATTCGCCAGCCGGACCGACCCGCCGAGTTCCCACTCAAGATCCAAGGCGGAATGCTCGAGGCGCTCGGGATCAATATGTATGCCACGATTGGCAAATGCCTGGTGGAGTTCGTCGCCAATGCTCATGACGCAGAAGCGAACCGCGTCGACATCTCAATTCCCTTCGATGCGATTGAGGAAGCGCGATGGAAGGCGCGCGAGACTGCCAAGGCTCAAGTCGAAGCGGGCGACCGCGACCCATTCACGATACTGCTCACGCCACTGCCCGAAGAGCTAAAGATCACGATAAGCGACGATGGGCACGGCATGTCTCCGGAGCAGATCGAGGAGAGGTTCCTCCCGGTCAACCGGAAGCGTCGTGAGGACGCGCAAGGCGAAGAGACCGTGCTTACCTCGGAGACAGGCAAGCGACATGTCATGGGGCGTAAGGGCCTCGGCAAGCTTGCCGGCTTCGGCGCGGCGACGAAGGTCGTGATCGAAACCAAGAGAGAAGGGCAGGACTTCGCTACCGTCTTCACGCTCGACGACGCGGTGATCCGCGAAGCTGAAGATATCGGGGAAGTCCGTATCCCGGCCGAATACATCGAAGGACGTCCGACCCGGCAGAAGGGAACGACAGTCACGCTATACGGCCTCAAGTCCGATGCTGTGCGCTACGCCTTCGAGACCATCGCGAAGCAGATACGCAGTGCGTTCTTTGGCATTCGCCCCGAAGAAATGGCGATCCACATCAACGATACGCTGATAGAACAACCCAATCCCGACTACGTCTTCGTCTACCCGCAAGGTGCATCGGAAGAAGACCTGGCGGATGATGAGGTCCAGATCGGCGAACTGGCCACCATGCCCGTCCGCTACATGGTGGGCTTTCGCAAACAGAACCTACCCACCAGTCAGCGGGGCGCGCGGATCTATTGCAACAAGCGCCTCGCCGCAGGTCCCTCGCTCTTCGGACTGCCGACAGGCATGCACAACTTCCACAGTCAGAGCTACATGGAATGCGTCGTCCAAGCCGATGAACTCGACCGGCATGGCATAGACCTCATCAACACCAATCGCAGCCAACTGAGGGAAGACAACGAGATCGTCGCGGCGCTGCTGGAGTTCGTCGAAGAGAGGATGCGTCGCGCGCTCGCTGCACATGCCAAATGGAAGGAAGAGGTGGTCGACGAGGAGATCACCAAGGCCCCGAAGGCCCGTTTCGCAATGCAGATGACCAGCACGCTCGAAGGTCCTGCAAAGGCATCGGCACGCCGGTTGCTTCGTCGGCTCGCGATCGAGCACGGAGCTGACTCACGCGAGTTCGAGGAACTCGCGCCGCTGATCGTCCAGACGATGAACACCGGCGAAGTTCTCATCCGGCTTAGCCATCTCGAGACCAACGTGGAGACCATCCGGCAGGTCGCGTTAAACCTCATCGAACTGGCGGACATAGAGAAAAGCGACGCCCTGAAAATCTACCGCGGTCGCCGAGATGCCATCAACGCGTTGCTCGCCTTGGTTCGTAAGGGAGAGCACGAGTTCTGGAAGAAGAAGGGCATCGAGAAGGAACTGCACCAACTCCTGAAGGAAGAGCCGTGGCTGATCAGGCCAGAATTCAATCGCTACCTGACCAGCGACGAGCGCTTGACCAACGTGTCGACCATGCTCGCCGAGCATCTCGGTGTCGACACGCAAGCGGCGCTCGATGATCCCAAGCGTCCGGACCTCGTCTTCCTGATGAGCGATACTGGCCAGCCCCACCGCATCATCGTGGTGGAACTCAAGTCGACCAGCCTTCCTCTGAAGCACGAGCATCTCGTCCAGTTGAAAGGCTACATGGCCAAGGTCGAGACCTACTGCCGGACCGAACTCAACCGACGGGTTACCGTCCACGGCTATCTGATCGGTTCGATGCCAGACGAGAAAACCGTCAACGATGACGAACGTCTGCTGCTGAGCGAGATCGAGAAGCAGGGGCTCAATTCCGAATGGTCCGTCATGGGGACCCGTTCGATGCTCGAATACGCACAAGTCGCGAACGGCCATGCGATTGCGGCGATGGAGAAGGATCTCGCCGACCTGGATCAGGACGCCGAGCGCGAATCGGATCACGAGAACGTCGCAGCCTGAATCCGGTAAGATGACGGTGCGGATGCCCATGAATGCCGACTGGTTACTGGAAGCGCGGATGCCGACATTTTTCGGCGCCCTTGCCTTGGCTGCTTCCCGAGCATTTCGCGGTAGCGGCGGGATCGCCCGCAAGTCTTCAATGGTCGAACGTCAATCGATGGTGAAGTTCGGGTCGCTACCGGCTGCGCGATGAGCGAGAAGAGCCATCTCGCACACGCCGCGTCACCTTTTTTTCCACCCATCCTTGCGGACGAGCTTCTGCTTTCGGCTGTCGCGCGCTTCTCATCCCTCTCCCGAATGGACAGCCATTCGACGAACGAAGCGCTTTTCGGGCGACGGAAGGTCCGCTTTGCCTACGATCTTCCCATAGGGGTCGCGAGCCTGGCCAAGGCGATTGGCGCCTCCGATCCAGCGCAGTTGATCCGCGAACACACCCTGTATCCCTTCTTCGTAGCACTGTTCGAGCGGCGGCAAAGGGACGAGGTGCTGCGTGCGATGCTCTCCGAGCTTAAAGTGCATAACAAGGTTCTTGGTCGCCTGTCCCATGTTCCACGCCCGGAGTTTCTCCGCTTTTGCCCAGATTGCGATCTCGCAAACGAGACGAATGCCGGCATGCGCTACTGGCAACGCCGACACCAGCTGCCCACGAGCCTGGTCTGCGTCGAACATTGCATTCCGCTCCGGGCCTCCTCGGTGACCACTTCGTCGGGCGTCCAGCGATACGAACTCGTTTCGGATCCCCAAGTCCAGGGACCGCCCCTGCTGCCAGAGATGGGTGGACCTTCCCTCGAAAGATTTCTCCATCTGGCCTCCATGGGTTATGACCTGTTGAATTGGCAGAAAGAGGCTCGTCCCGCGCTCGATCCATCTCTCCGGACCATGGCTCTCGAAACGGGATATCGCAGAGGTCCTGCGGACGATGACATCGAGAACATTCGTCTGGCAGACGAATTCCGGCGAGATAGTCCGGACCTCATCCGGTTATGGCCGTGGTTGAACAAGGCTTTTGATACCGCAGGCCGGTTAGGATGGATCCGGATGCATACGACCAGGGACGCGCCGCCATCGCGCGTGACATTCACCTATGCGGTGCTGCGATCGTATCTTCAGCTTAAGAAGACTAACTTCTTCTTTCCCACCGAGACACGAGATTGGACGGGCATTCACGTCGACCTCAGTGCGGTGGAGAGGCGGAGGAGGATGGAGAGCCTGACGGAAAAGGAGCTTGAGAAGCTGGTGTCCACAACAATCGATCAGATCCTTCTCGAGCAGCCCCCGGTTCGAGCGCTCCCGACCGAAATCTTTCGCCGTTCGCCAGCGATTGCTCATGCTTGGCGCATCGATCTGGGAGGACAATTTCGCTCATTGCTGACCGACCGTGCCGAAAGTCTAGAAAGTTTCCATCTCCGCGTTGTCCGCTATGCTCTGACTGAGGCGTCGAGAAACGACAGAACTCTATCCGACAGCGACCTGCTGCATCTATTGGGCAAGCGAACCATAGACGAGGTCCGAAAGTTGCGGGCGGTCGTAGAAAGAGATGGCTTCGGCACAGATAAGCCCTCTTTCGAAGCCCGATCGCTCGAATGACGCATGTGAGTGTCAGAACCTTATTTCCATAAAGTCGGTGATACTAAGCGATAGGTGTCAAAACCTAATTACCGCAAGATACGCGGTTCCCGCGCGCTTGGTGTCCAAACCAACTTCGATTTTACCAACCGGAGCCTAACCATTTATCGCTATTGCGGGAGCGGTGAGGGAAGATGATGCAACCGATCTCCGCCAGGCGCAGGACGCACTCCCGCTAACGGCGATACTGGGCCTGCGCGATGGCGAAGGG
>Ga0100388_10005155_pt1 | contig 10692 bp, 9 predicted proteins | sample CryGeymeta201512_FD_81536 | JGI IMG/M metagenome (GOLD analysis project Ga0100388, IMG submission 81536) | Groundwater microbial communities from Crystal Geyser aquifers in Utah, USA - Crystal Geyser metaG 2015-12 | ecosystem: Environmental > Aquatic > Deep subsurface > Groundwater | place: USA... | reverse complement strand
CAGGCTATTTACTCGGCTATAGACAAGCTACAAAAGTCATGAATAAACCATTTAGCGGCAAGTTAATCAAATAACTTGCAATCGCAGTTTCACTACTGGGTATGCCCGAAGACTCGCTTATCACGAAAGGTCCAGAAGTGGCGGACGTGAACAGGTCAATTTGGAAAACCTGGGTGACCGTAATTGTTCCGGCCCTCGTTGCTTTCGGCGCGAGCTATTTATTTATAAACGGGAACTTACTCTGGTGCGGGATTCTGGCCGTTATTTTCTTGAGTCTCCTCGCGCTGCAAGCTTTCTTTCTTAAAGAGTTCGGCTATATCGCGCTTGCGCTCTTCCTTGAAACTGCGGCGCTAGTTGCCCCCTACTACCATACTTCGTTCAGCTATCTTATTCTCTCCGCTGCGATAATTTTCGTTTGTTTCTTGGGCGGCGTACTTTCGGGACGAAGGGAATTGGAGAATGCCCTCAAAGTTCCTTTCTCGCGGGTTGCGAGGAAGGCTTTGGTTGGCGGTATGACCGGAGTTTTGTTTGGCGCTGCGGTGCTGGGCACCGTTGGTAGCGGCAGCTCACCGTTTTCGTATGAGAATCTTATCAAGGTCGTTCTCGATCCGGCGATCACACCGGTTATGAAGTATTATTCTCCGGATTACACTCCCAGCATGACAGTTCGCGGGGTTTTGGCCCATATCATACGTCGTGCCCAGCCTACTATTGATAGTCTGCCGCAGAAGGTTGGGGATAAGGCTTTAAACGATCTCGTCAACACGGCGGCGGCACAACTTAAGGATTCCCTTGGTGTCGAAGTTAATTTAGACGCGACTGTCTCGGCTAACGTTACTGACCTTTTAGCCAAGAAGATTGAAACAACAGGTTTGCCGGTTCAGTTGCTTATCTACGCCGTAGTGTTTTTGTTGCTATGGATTACCGTCCGTTTTGTCGCGGCCATTTTGTCTTACCCGCTCCTCATCACCGCTTTTATCTCCTTTGAAATTGCAGTCGCCAGCGGCTTTGCGGTGATCCAACTTGAATCCCGAAGCCGCGAGATAGTACTGTTGTCGTAATAATAAACAATGAAGGATTACTACCAAGTTTTGGGTGTTTCTCGCGGCGCGAGTCCCGAAGAAATTAAAAAAGCTTATCGCGGTCTGGCGCACAAATATCATCCTGACAAGGCCGGGGGAGATGAGGCTAAATTCAAGGAAGTGAATGAAGCCTATCAGATTCTCTCAGACGTAAAAAAGCGCGCGGAATACGATCGCTTTGGACGCACTTTTTCCGCCGGAGGCGGACCCGCCTCTGGCGGGGACGGCTTTGGAGGTCCCGCTGGATGGGGTTGGGATGTCAATTTCGGCGATATGGGGAACTTCGGGGACTTGGGTGATATCTTCGAGACCTTTTTTGAAGGAATGGGTATGAAGCCCCGCCGCAAGGCTTACGAACGCGGAACGGATTTGGAATTGGGAGTGGAGGTCACGCTTGAAGAAGCCAAGTTCGGTAAAACGGTTAATCTGGAATATGGGACCCGCGTAGCCTGCGAAGCCTGCAAGGGCTTGGGTTATAGGGCGGACGCCGGTCTAAAGAGGTGTGAGCACTGCGGCGGCCGCGGCGAGATCCGTGAATCCCGCAATACTTTCTTTGGCAACTTTGTGCAGGTGGTGACTTGCAATGAGTGCCGCGGAACCGGCGAAGTGCCGGTGGCGCTCTGCCATGATTGTAAAGGGGAGGGGCGAAATAGCGGCAAGCGCTCCGTACAGGTAGAGATACGTTCCGGTGTAGCCGATGGACAGATCATAAAAGTTAAAGGTATGGGCGAGGCCGGGGAACGCAAAGCCGAAGCTGGCGACCTTTACGTGCGGGTGCACGTTAAATCTCATCCTAGCTTTGAGAGACGCGGCGATGATTTGTATATGGATCTGGAGGTGCCGGTCACAGATATCATTCTAGGCAAAAAAAGGACTATTATCGTTCTTGGCGGCGGGAAAGCCGAACTCGTGATCCCTGCCGGATTCGATCCATCGCAGGAATTGAAAATACACGGAGAAGGGATGACTAAACACGCGAGTCTGATCGTGCGCCTGAAAATTAAGACTCCGAGGCTGAACTCTAAAGCGAAGAAGCTGGTCGAAGAACTTGAAAAACTTCTGGGAGAAGAATAATCTGTTAGGCAGTTTGACTCCCTAAAGGGAATCTAGTGAATCTGCCCCGTTAGCTCAGTTGGTAGAGCAGCTCCCTTTTAAGGAGATGGTCGGGGGTTCAATTCCCTCACGGGGCACATTCATTCCATCCTCGCTGCCAATTGTAAGGAGATGGTCCCAGAGCCTGTCCTGGTGGGGGCACCAAAAAGCTAAGCAGTTTATAATGGTGAAAAGCTGGAAAGTTAATTTCGCAATCTTCATACTAGTTCTCGTCGTGACGGCCGTTACAGCCGCTTTTGTGTACCCCGCGAAGTGGGGCGTGAAGCACAGTCCGTGGAGAATGGGTTTGGATATTGTGGGTGGGAGCGCTCTTGTCTACCAAATCGACCTCTCCGGGATAAACCAGAAGGACTACAGTGCGGTTGTTGCCGGGCTGAAAGACGTTATAAGTAAGAGAGTCAATCTCTACGGTGTGGCTGAGCCGCGAGTGAATATCGCCCAAAAGGGCGACACTTATCAATTGGTGGTAGAGCTTGCCGGGGTGAAAGATTTGGGCGACGCGGTCAAGCAAATAGGGGCGGTGCCAGTCCTTGATTTCCGTGAAGTGCAACAGAGCGGCCAGAGCGTTAGCTTCTCTCCGACCTCGCTCACCGGTCGCTATGTCACCAATGCCGCTTTGGGGTTCGATTCGTTGAGTAAACCCATTTTCACGTTCACGCTTAACGATGAAGGCGCGAAGATCTTTGAAGATCTCACAAGCCGTAACGTCAATAAGCCTATTTGTATCTTTGTGGACAACAATTTCATCTTTCCCGATGACCCGAGCGGTTCATGCCCGCGTGTAAACGAAGTTATCTCGGGCGGCAAGGCCCAAATTTCCGGGAGCGGTATTACAGCGGATGTGGCTAAACAATTGGTTGACCGCTTCAACGCCGGGGCACTGGCTGCGCCGATTACGCTCGTGAATCAGAGGACAGTCTCCGCTTCCGCCGCTGCGGACGCGCTACATAAGATTCTTATAGCTGGAGCGGTTGGGACTCTGCTCGTGGCCCTGTTTATGCTTTTGTCTTACGGCACATTGGGCGTCTTCGCTTGTATTGCCCTTATTATGTACACCATTCTTTCCTTAGGGATATTCAAGATGGCTGTCCCGGGAGGATTTACTTTGACCCTTGCTGGCATTGCCGGATTCATCCTATCGATCGGAATGGCTGTTGATGCCAACATTTTGATTTTTGAACGTTCGCGCGAGGAGGTAAAAAAAGGTTTAAGCTGGCACGCAGCGATTGAAGAGGGTTTTCGGCGCGCCTGGCCATCAATCCGCGATTCCAATATGAGCACTATTATTACCTCGGCGATACTCTATTTCTTCACCTCGGATTTTGTGAGGGGTTTCGCGCTCACACTGGGGTTAGGAGTACTCGTGAGTATGTTCTCGGCGATCTTCGTCACTCGAACGATGCTCGAATCATTTTTAGAAAAATAACACCATGATTAATTTCATCAAATATCGCAATCTGTTTTTCTGGATTTCCGGCGTTCTTGTCGCAGCCGGCATCGCCGCGGTTTTAGTCTTCGGATTCCGATTGGGGATTGATTTTACAAGCGGTTCACTGTGGCAGCTTGAGATACCCGCGACGGATGCAAACACGGTAAATACTTTTTTCACGTCCACGCTTCATATTGAAACTTCCAATGTTTCTTATGATTCGCAGAGCGGAGTCTACTCTATCACATCCAAGGAAATTTCGGATCAGGCTCGGCAGCAATATCTCGGTGAATTGAAGCAGCGCTTTGGTGACGGCGTGAAGGACGTTGATTTCTGGAATGTGAGTCCGTCGGTCTCCAAGGAGCTGAAACAAAACGCCGTGCTTGCGATCGCTTTTGTCTTGATTGGGATTTCACTCTATGTTGCTTTCGCCTTCCGCAAAGTTTCGCGGCCTGTTAATTCCTGGAAGTACGGCTTCATTACGCTCCTCTCTCTGGCCCACGATGTCATCATCCCCGCCGGGATGTATGCCGTACTTGGTAAGTATCTTGGCGTGGCTGCCGATACCAATTTTATGGTGGCGCTCCTCGTGGTAATGGGATTCTCGGTTCACGACACGATTGTGGTCTTTGACCGCATTCGGGAAAACCTGATTATCTACCGCGGCAAGGAGGATTTGAGCGGGATCGTCAATCGCAGCATTAACGAGACAATGCGCCGCTCCGTGAGCACATCGTTCACGTTGATTTTGGTGCTCCTCGCCATATTCTTTATGGGGCCATTGAGCTTGAGATTCTTCGTGCTCACTATATTAGTGGGAACTGTAGTCGGCACTTACTCCTCGATTTTCATCGCGAGCCCGCTTTTGGTGGTGTGGCAAAAGCTTTCGGAGCGTAAGCGGGTCTAAGTCCGATAGGTCGCATAATTCAAAGTATATTTTCGGTTGTTTCGGGGTTGACTCATTCGACTGCGCTCAGAGTCAACCCTGAGCGGTAGTCGAACGGGTTGACGAGATCGCAACAAAATTGTATTCTTCGGCTATGCCGCGTAAGCCTGTTAAAGTTAAAGGATTGGTTGAGAGGGCTTTAAAGAAACTAGATCGCCGTTCAGCCAGAATACTCACGGGTCGCTACGGTCTTCCCGGCAGGGAGTCCAAAACCCTCGCCGATTTAGGGCGTTCGTACGGGCTCACTCGGGAGCGGGTGCGTCAGATCGAGTCTTATGCCCTGAAAGCCGCCAAAGAAGAACTCGAACGCGACAGTGAATTGGAATATTTCATTAAGTTTCTGCATGAGTATCTGGAGCAGGTGTGCAATCTGCGCCGCAGCGATTTCTTGACCCACGATTTATATCACCTCTGGGGCCAGCCGGGCTCCTTGAAGGAATTCGCGAACACTCTTAGGTTTTTAGCCGATCTGATAGATTCGCCGGAACTGATCGAAGGTGATGAGGACTGGCATGACATTTGGCTGCGGGATAAAGAAGCCCATCGTACCGCCCGGAAAATAGTCGCGGCGCTTCTCGCTAGCCGCGACCACGATTTCGACTCCTTCTTGGAAACTATATCGGAGAAGTATGATATGCCCGAACCCCTGCTCCTTAATTACCTTTCTATATCCAAACACTTCGCAGTGGGGCCATTAGGTGATCTTGGTGCCGACCACTGGGCGCATGTGAATCCTAAAACAGTTCGCGATAAAAGTCATCTGGTGCTCGTAAAATCAGATAAGCCGCTGCACTTCCGTGAGGTGGCCGAGTTGGTGAATGCTTTAGGTGGCAAGCCGGTCCACAAGCAGACCGTGCATAATGAATTAATCAAAGACCCAAGGTTTATCTGGGTAGGCCGGGGCACTTACGCCCTGCGAGATCACTTGAAAAAGTAATGCTCAACAACATCTCAGTAAATATAATCCAGGTGCTTGGTGAGGCATGGTGGGCGATTATTCTTCTATTTTTATTCTTCTTTTTATTTTCCTTCGGCATTGAGTGTTGGTTAAATCACATCAGACGCAAGTTCATAGACGGCATTAAGTGGGTTACTTTGGAGATAAAAATCCCCAAAGAAAATTTGAGGTCGCCGAAGGCAATGGAACAAGTCTTCGCCAATCTGCATGCCACCTACAGTTTTGGATTTAAATTCATGTATAAATGGTGGCGCGGCAGGGTAGAAGAGTGGATGTCTTTTGAAATGGTAGGTCACGCCCACGGCATCAGGTTCTACGCCTATGTACCCGAAAAATACAGGAATTTAGTAGAGGCTGCCTTATTCTCGCAGTATCCGGGCGCGGAAATTCATGTTGTTGATGATTACGCCACGGCGTTTGGTTCCGATCTACCCAACGATACTTACGACTTGTTCGGCACCGACTTCATGCTGAATAAAGAAGATGCTTACCCCATTAAAACCTATCACTTCTTTGAAGAAACGGTTGAGGAGAGGCGTTTAGATCCCATAGCAGCGATCTCCGAAGTGATGTCCGGGTTGAAAGAAGACGAGATGATATGGCTTCAGCTTCTGATAAGACCTACCGGAGATGCCTGGGCATCCAAGGCCAAAGACCTGATCAGTGCAATCACCGAACGCAAAAAGAAATCCAAGCCTTCGATAGGCGGGGCGCTCATCGAGTTCATCAGGAACTTTATTTGGGCACCCGTTGAATATCCGAAATGGGGTAGCGGCGGTGAAGATAAACCGTTCGGACCGGTGAAAATACTTACGCCGGGTGAGCACGAAATTTTGGAGGGCATCGAGAATAAAATTTCCAAGTTGGGTTATGAAACGATACTAAGGTTTATTTATTTGGACAAAAAGAACTCTTTTACTGCGTCTAACGTAACGGCGGTTATGGGAGCTATGAGGCAGCTTGGCACACAGAATATGAATTCACTTCGGCCGAATATTGCGACGATTACTGTCGCGGAATTAACAGGGAGAATCCGCAGGAAAGCCAGGCTTCTCAGGCGAAAGAAAGAATTATTTAAGAGTTATCTGAAAAGGGAAATGCCGCTTGAGCCGAAACGTCTGTTCGCCCTGAACTTTAAGACCTCGATCCTCTCCGTGGAAGAACTGGCCACTTTATATCACCCGCCGCTCTCGAGCGTTGGCGCCGAGAGGTTGGTTCGCCTAAGTATGAAGAAAGGCGGGCCGCCGCCGGACTTGCCAGTAATACCTCAATAGAAAAATATAAATAATATGGACGAGAAAGAAAACGGTATAACTGTGATTGGCCGAACTACATCCCACAACCGGAATGTGACTTTTGGCATCAAAGAGAAAGACCGCCGCCAGCACATCTATGTAATCGGTAAAACCGGCACCGGCAAAACTACCTTGATGGAAAACATGGTGGTGGACGATATCTTAGCCGGCCGGGGTGTAGGTGTAATTGATCCGCACGGCGAGTTCGCCGAGCGTATTTTGAAATTCGTGCCCGAGGAGCGCGTTGAGGATGTGATTTATTTCAACCCGGCCGACGTCGATCAGCCGATAGGATTCAATCCCTTAGAGCGCGTGGGCGATGAGCATCATCACTTGGTCGCGTCGGGCCTGATGGGCGTTTTCAAGAAAATTTGGCCTGATGTTTGGTCGCCGCGGATGGAATATATCTTAAACAACTCTTTACTTTCGCTCTTGGAGTATCCCGGGTCAACTCTCCTGGGAGTGATGAGATTGCTGACCGACCGCAGTTATAGGAACGAGGTGGTAAGCAATCTTACCGATCCGGTTGTAAAGAGTTTCTGGGTGAATGAATTCGCGCGCTACACGCAACGTTTTGAGACCGAAGCTACTGCCGCGATTCTAAATAAGGTTGGCCAGTTCGTATCCAATCCGATTATCCGGCGTATTATTGGCCAGCCGCATTCGACAATTGATTTAAGGAAAATTATGGACGAGGGCAAGATTTTCATAGCAAACCTTTCCAAGGGGCGGGTGGGGGAGGACAATTCCGCGCTCTTAGGGGCGATGCTCGTGACCAAAATGCAGCTCGCGGCGATGGGTCGCGTGGATACTGCCGAGACCAAGCGGCGCGATTTCTATCTCTATATCGACGAGTTCCAAAACTTTTCCACTGAATCCTTCGCGAATATCTTATCAGAAGCTCGCAAATACCATTTGAGCCTAGTGTTAACACATCAGTATATCGCCCAGCTTGTAACCTCCACAGTTACCAAAGTTCGGGACGCGGTCTTCGGCAATGTCGGCACAATCATCCTTTTCCGCGTTGGCGCGGATGACGCCCGATTCCTGGAACGCGAGTTTCTGCCGGCTTTCACTGAAAACGATTTGGTGAATCTATCAAAGTACCACATTTATATTAAACTCTTGATCGACGGCGTTGCTTCGCAACCGTTCTCGGCTGAGACTCTGCCGCCGCATGAATTGTCGGAACACACTTTCGAGGACGTGATAATAGAAACCAGCCGCAGCCACTACGGTTCTCCAAAAGAAGCCGTTGATAAGAGAATTGGTGAAGAACTGCGCGCCGGCCGCGAGGAAGTAAGCGAGCGGGCCGAAAGGCGCGTTGAACAGCCTCTGGATATCCTGAAGCCGGAGGGCGAAGAAGCACACCGCAAAGTCCGCAAGGCGGCAGACCTTGAAGAATTGCGACGGTTGTTGCATAAATCTGGGGGTTCTGAGGACAATTCCGAGGCCGAAGGTAATTCTTAAATATGCTTTCCTACAACGAATTAAGACCGGGACACATTATTCTCCTGGATGGGCAGCCATGTGTTGTATTGGAGTACGAATTTTTGCGCATGCAGCAGCGGAAACCGGTCAGCCGCACCAAACTGCGTAATTTAATTACCGGCGCGGTCCAAAAACGTACCTTCCACCAAAATGACCGTATTGAAGAGGCCGATATGGAACGCAAGGAAATTAGATTCATCTACTCCAGCCGCGGAGAATGCTGGTTCAATGATCTAAAAGACGCATCCAAACGTTTTTCGTTGAAAGAGAGTCAGATCACTCCATCAGCCGCTTACTTGAGGCCTGGTATGATAATCGCCGCGGTCACGATGGACGGGGAAATAATCTCGGCTGAACTGCCGATCAAAGCCGAATATAAAATTACTGAAGCTGAACCGGCGGTTAAAGGTAACACTGTGCAGGGTGGGACTAAAACTGTAACGATTGAAGGAGGAGCTAAGGTGTCGGTGCCGATGTTCGTAAATGAAGGGGATACTATCAAAGTTAATACCGAAACCGGGGAGTACGTTGAACGCGTCTCCAAGGCCTAAGAATTGTCCTGAATTTGCCGAAGGAGCTTGCCCTGAATTTGCCGAAGGAGCTTGCCCTGAGTCGCACCGAAGGGTTTTTGTTGGTTTGTCCGGCGGGGTGGATTCGTCGGTCGCCGCTTACCTCTTGATAAAAGAAGGTTATAACGTCGTGGGCGTACATCTGCGCTGTTGGAATGAAGTAGGGTGCGATGTGCGCGAGGCCGAGGACGCCAGGCGCGTCGCGGAGCATCTTAATATCCCGTTTTATGTTTTTGATTTGGAGAAGGAGTATCGCGAGGGGGTAGTAGAATATATGATCCACGGTTATAAGAACGGGATTACTCCCAACCCTGACGTTGCTTGCAACAAGGAAATCAAATTCGGATTGTTTTTGGAGCGCGCTCTTAAGATGGGGGCGGATTATGTCGCGACTGGGCATTACGTAAAGTTAGGGTATAGGGTTCAGGGTTTAGGGTCTAGTATCTGTCGTTTCTTAAGCCGTAAACCCTATACCCTATACCCTAGTGGCTATACCCTGTCGGTCGCATCCGACACAAATAAAGACCAGTCATATTTCTTGTGGACGCTTACACAGGAGCAGCTAAAGCACTGTCTTTTTCCAATCGGCGGTTACTTGAAAGAAGAAGTGCGGCGGATTGCGAGAAGCGCGGGGTTGCCGACTGCGGATAAAAAAGATTCGCAGGGAATCTGCTTTGTGGGTAAAGTGGCTCTCGTCGATTTTCTCGCGAGATATATCCCCGAAAAAAAAGGGGCGGTTTTAACTGCGGGCGGCGTGAAGGTGGGCGAGCACCGCGGTGCGCAGTTCTACACTATCGGTCAGAGACATATCGGGACGGCATATCGCAAAGGGCAAAGCGCAAAGCGAGATAGTATGACAGAACCTTATTATGTTTCTGCCAAGGATGTAAAAAATAATACGATTACAGTAGTTCAAGGCAGCGGTGATTCAAAATTATATTGCAAGAAAATTGGGATTGCGGATATAAATTTTATAAATTCTGGCGATAAGCGATTTGCGCTTAGCCCATTGCCAGTCCTAGCTCGCGTCCGTTACCGCCAGCCCCTTTCCAGAGCAGTTCTCGCTGGTAACATTCTGACTTTTGAAAAACCGCAGAAATTTGTCGCTCCTGGCCAGTCAGCCGTGTTCTACAGCGAAAAAGGAGAAATGTTAGGTGGTGGTGTGATTATAGACGCAGAGTGATTAACGTTCGTAGAGTATCCTCGTGCTAGAATACATTAACTGGAAATTATAAATTGGTAATTGAAATTTATTTCTGATGCTTATTATTTTCACTGGAGATGGAAAGGGTAAAACTACGGCCGCCTTGGGTCAGGCGGTGCGTGCCGTGGGGCGCGGCAAGCGCGTCCTGATGGTTCAATTCATCAAGGGTCCGTGGAAATCCGGCGAAGATTTTGTGGAAATTTCCGCCAAAGGCGGATCCGCCTCGGGCGGAAAAAATAAGGAAACAGGCAAGGGAAGTTTTGAGATTAAGAAGATGGGGCTCGGCTTTGTCGGGATCCTTGGCGATAAGTTGCCGCGGGAGGATCACATAAAGGCCGCTAAAGACGCCTTGGCTTTTATTAAATCCGAACTTCCGAAATGGGATGTGATAATCTGCGATGAAATTAACGTCGCGGTTTCGCTGGGACTCGTGAATGCAGCCGAGGCTCTGGAAGTGATGCGCGGCGTCCCGTTTGAGAAGCTGGTTTTATTCACCGGCCGCGGCGCGCCTCCGGAATTTATTGAAGCAGCTGATCTTGTTACCGAAATGCACGACGTGAAGCATCCATTCAATGATGGGAAAATTGCCCAACTTGGGATCGAAT
>Ga0100388_10005136_pt1 | contig 10707 bp, 9 predicted proteins | sample CryGeymeta201512_FD_81536 | JGI IMG/M metagenome (GOLD analysis project Ga0100388, IMG submission 81536) | Groundwater microbial communities from Crystal Geyser aquifers in Utah, USA - Crystal Geyser metaG 2015-12 | ecosystem: Environmental > Aquatic > Deep subsurface > Groundwater | place: USA... | reverse complement strand
TTCTGCCGAGCTCCGCCGACTGGCGGAGCGAGGCAGGTTCTTAATTCAAGATTATATGTTTATACCTTAGCGAATCAAGGTTCTGCCGAGCGTAAGCGAGGCAGGTTCTTAATTCAAGATTATATGTTTATACCTTAGCGAATCAAGGTTCTGCCGAGCGTAAGCGAGGCAGGTTCTTATTATTATTTTAATACTCGATTTTTACTTTAGCAAATGTAAAAATTAAAGTCAACCATTCACCGCTTTATGGCATCAGTTAGCTATGGTTAGCTATGGTTAGCTATGGTTAGCTATGGTTAGGGTGTACGCAATGCCCCATTCCCCATAATATTAGCGAGAACTGTTCTCGCTAATATTGCGATATTTACTCGATGGCTACTCGATCAAAATCGGCTAACTCTTGTTTAAATTTAAGCCAGCCATCAACAAATTTTTTACACTCCTTTACCCCACCCATTTCTTTGGTTAGAAATTCTCTGCTGGTTAAAGAAGGAAAATTTTTCTTATCCAAATAATCTAAATAGCTTGACCATCTATATTTTTCTAAGAATCCTATTGCTTTTTTGTAATTTTTAATTCCTTTTTCTTTCCAATGGGGTACTACAATTGCCACCGGATTAGTATGTATATAAACAAAAACTGTTTTTAATTGATTTTCATTTTTAATATGAACCATTCGATACCTCCCTTGAAATACGTGCCCGCTTCTCTTGTATTTTTGATTGTAATAAAGTCCGTAACCTGCACCAATTTTCCGCATAAATTTACTAATACCACCATCTCGAACTTGTCTAACCAATAAATGGACATGATTTGGCATTAGGCAAAACGCCAAAATCTCTACCAGTATTTTTCTCTTTTTCCTATCAATATTAGCGAGAACTGTTCTCGATGGTGATTTGTTCATTTGCCACCGAGGAGTAGAAGAAACCGAATCCACATCGTTAAACTCAAATAAATCATGGATCATGCGGAAACAGTTCTCTTTATTACGAAAAAGTTTTAGTTCTTCTATTGCTCGAATTACAATATGGTAGATTTCTCCATTTACTAATTGAGGTCTTTTAATGGGCATATAGGGCAATATTAGCGAGAACTGTTCTCGCTAATGATTTAGCAAATAAAATCGGTGGGGTCAACAGGTCAATAGAAAAAGCGCGATCGCTCTTTTTTAGCCCGCGCTTCGCGCGGGCTAAAAAAGATTACTAAAAAAACGGTTCTTATCAAAATTAAATAACAAAAGGGGAACCGGATATTAAAAAATAAAGAGAGAATGCTCCTTTAAAAATCAAATTCAGACCGCCAAGAAATATAAAGAAAATTAAAATAAAAAGACTGTATTTTTGTAAAAAAAATTTAATTTTTGTAAATTTCTCTGATAAAAAAGTAAAAAGAACATGGGAACCATCCAAGGGCGGGATGGGAACCAAATTAAATAAACCCCAGGCAAAATTATAAATAGATATAATAATAAAAAGAAAAAAGATTGGAGCAAGCAAAGACGATTGAAGCAGGGAAAAAAGAGTCTCCTGGTGACCGGTAATAAAAGAAACCATTAGGTTAGATTTAATCTCACCGCTTAGGGGTAAAAAACGATTAATTAAACTAAAAATTATTCCAATTAAAAAATTCATGCCGGGCCCTGCTACCGAAACTTTCAACGTTCCCCATTTCTGATCCCGAAAATTATAAGGATTAATCGGCACCGGCTTTGCCCAGCCAATTACAAACGGACTTCTGATAATGACTAATAAAAGTGGTAAAATAATAGTACCGAAGAGGTCTATGTGTTTTATCGGATTTAAAGTAAGGCGGCCGGCGTATTTTGCCGTCGGGTCGCCCAAACGCAAAGCTACGCTGCCGTGAGCAATTTCATGAATAATAATCGAAAAAAGCAAAACAATTAGAGAAAATATGGTAATAATCAGCATAAATTTTCCTCATTCGAGGATTTAACTGGGCAGGTAGAGTTGATAAAATAATTTGTTTGTTTTATTATATCAGTATGAGTAAAGTTTGCCAAATTTGCGGAAAAAAAGGAATAATGGTTTGGAAGCTAAAAAAACTCCGGGGAAAGTATAATCCAACCATTAAAAAGAAAAAATATCCCAATTTACAACTGGTCAGAATTCCTGTTGACATAAAAAAACCGGCTTATAAAAAATTTGCCGGAAAAAGAGTTAAGGCCTGCACCAAGTGTATTAAAACATTGGGAAAGAGAAAATAAGAACCTGCCTCGCTCCGCCAGCTGGCGGAGCGAGGCAGAACTCCCGCACCACCCCGCCCTCGGCGGGGGGTGCGGGACTAATCCCGTAGATAGCTTCGCTGTTCTACGGGGCTTGATTCGCTATTGTATAAATATAATCTTGAATTAAAACGGGGTGTAGTCCAATGGTAGGATACCATCTTGGGGTGATGGCGAACCGGGTTCAATTCCCGGCACCCCGAAATTAACCCTGCCAGCGCCGCGGCGCGGGCAGGGGGTTTTTAATTATCCATCGAGAACAGTTCTCGTTGGATTAGAGATAAATATAGTTTATTTAAGCAACCGAAGAATGTCTTTAATCTCTTTTTCAATAAATTTTTCGGAAATTGCTAAATTTTCTTTCAGAACCTCTCTCATCTTTTCTTCTTCTTTGGTCAGCTCTCTTTTTGTTTTTGCTTCCTCTAATTTATCTAAGTGTTTTTTTGTAGTTCTTCTCAATTCTTCAAATGACATTCCCAGGGCGTCTTTTACCTCTTCCGCTTCTTTTCTTAACTTCTTTCGGTTTTCTCCCAATCTGGTTCGAATCGCCAAAAGCAGTAAAACTAAAAGCAAAATAAGCCCGGAAATAATGATGATGACCTCCAGATAACTAATTTCAATTTTTCCGATTTTAACAAAAGCCGGCGGTTTAACTGAAACCGTCACCTTCTCTGAAAGTTCGCTTTTTGCTCCCTCCGGATCAATGGCTTCGGCCCAGACTTGATAAATTCCTTCGAATAAAGAATAGCTGGAAGTAAAATACCAAACTCCTTTCTGGTTGCTTTGGGTACTCTGAAGAGAAACTTTTCCTTCCTGGTCTTGAATATAGATATTAATTTTGGCATCGGAAACAGAAGTTCCTTTTAGAGAAAGAAGGGTATCCGGAGCCAGAATTTCAGGATAATCAATAATCACCGGAGATTCAATGGGTAAAATGTTTATTTCGGTCATTGCCAAAGAATAATTCCCTGCTCCGTCCACCGCTTTAACAATCACGGTGCGTTTGCCGGGCGCCTGAACCGGCATCTGATATGGATTGTGCTTCGTACTGGCTGCTGCCGATGCCGCATCTCCTTCCCCGATTTTTACTTCGTAATATTGAACTCCGGAAAGGTCGTCTACGGTTTCAAAGAATAAAATTGGCCGGGGATTGGTAGTGGCTGCTCCGTCTTTGACCGTAATCTTAAAGGGCTCGGGGGGAATGGTGTCAATCTGAAATTTAAAGTGGGAAATCCCTCCCCAGCCATAGTTATTTTGGAGCTGGCAATGAAGATACCAAACTCCGTCGGATAATCCGGTTAATTGTTTTTCAGAAATTGGAGATGAATAAAATACGGTAGGCAAGGTGGAAGGATATTTATTGTAAAGCAACTTCACGCCGGTAATACCTTCGAGAACCGGCCAGGTAAATTTCGGACTATTGTTTGAATACCATTCTTCAGGATCGGGATGGGTAGGAGAAGAAACTTTAGGAGCTGCCGGCACTCCCAGGGTAAAAGGAGGAACGTATTCTTCCACTATCGGCGGAACAGAAATAACTACCTTGGGCTGAAGATTATAAGTGCCTCCCGCCATATTGGTTAAAACATTTGTCCCTTTGCCGTCGGCTGCCAGCACTGATCCCGAAGAAAAAGCAACATTGGTAGTGATAACAATTTTGGCTTTGAAAACAACAGTAATAATGGTTTCCGATGTTCCGGTAAGGGCAGTGGGCGTTCCTCCTCCAAAAACTATTCTTCCGTCAGAATTGGAAAAAACGGGCTCCATAGTCCACAAAGAAAAAATGGAGCCGGTTTTAGAAATGCTAACTACTTCTAATTCATTGATATTAAAATTTAAAGCGCCGTCAGCAGCATTAATTGCTGTTCCCCCGCTGTTTACTTTAACCGCCACCGAAAAAGTACTCCCAACTTCGTAGCTGCCGCTGGAAGGAGATAAATATAAAGAAGCTCCCTCTGCCGATGCCCGCATCGGCAGACACAAAACTAACACCAAACTAAACACTAGAATCACTAAACTGACACTGAACTTCACACTAAACTGACACGAAACTGTTTCGCTTCTGTTTAGTGTTTTGTTTAGATTCTGTTTAGTGTTCATATTGGTTTCGCTTCAGTTTCGTGATTCATATTTTTTACTTCAGAATTCTTTTAACAATCCGCCAGATTACTGCTCCGATAAGCAAAACTACAATGATTATCCACCAAAGAAAAGGTTTCTTTTCGGGAGGAAGCAGGGGTTTGGGAGGTCCAACCTCCACAATTCTCTCATTCCCGGCCTTATCTACCGCCCTTACTTTTATTATACTCTGTAATTCCTGGTCTTCCAATAAATAGGGGCTTTCCACCACTTTCCACTCCAATTTTTGCAGGGGTCTGACCCCTGTAACTCTGACTTCTGCAACTTCGTAGTGGTCCAGACCGGTTTGCTTGTCAGTGGTGGAGAAAACAAGGTAATATTTCCCCTCAAAAATTTCCGGGTCCTGCCTGACTTCTATCACAAAGGGCTCGGGCGGAATTTTATCTTTTTCTATTTCCTCCTGCCACTCATCTTTTAGTAACTCTTCTGGTTTTTGAGGCAAAATGGTGAAGATAGCTCCTTGAGTGGTTAACTCGGCTGGCGTTCCTTTGCCATCATTTAATAAAACCTGGGAACTGGCCAGAAATTCTATCTCCGCTTGCTGTTTGCCGTCTGTCTCCAGCACCTTAAATATTATCTTCCCAAATAAATTGCTTGCCCCGGGATCACCCGGTACTCTTCCGCAATAACCGCCCGGCACCCCTCCGATAAAAGAAATTAAACCCGCATTCTGATTGATTTTGGGATTTTCTACCCATAAAGTTAAAATGGAATCTCCCTTGCTAAAATCAACTGCTTCCAAAAAATCTTGCGAAAAACTTAGCTCGGCTTTAACGGTATTGATGCATTCTCCTTCAGTATCAATTCGAATTTCTTCAATAAAAGTATCGCCCGGTTGATATTCTCCGCTTGATGGTTCTAAATACAAAATGGCTGCCTCGGCAAAATGAAAAATGCCAAATGCCAAGTGAAAAAATACAATGAAAAATGCAAAAATATTTTTTTGTTTTAGCATATTTGTTTTTAATCTTTTGTTTTTTATTTTAGTTTATGACCTTCCCAGCACTCTTTCAATATCTCTAATCTCCTTTTCTATGGAATCCCGAGCCGCAATCAAAGATTTCTTTAATTCTTCATAAACTTCCCTCTCTCTGGCGCTGAATCCCGGCTGAAAATCAAACGATTTAATTTGTTCTTCTATCTCTTTGTTCAAGCTTTCAAAAGAGCTTAAAAGGGTCGTCCTTGCCTCCTGAGTTTCTTTTCTAAGTATTCTTTTTATCTGCCAGGTTCTCCCCATAAAATATAAAACGGCCATCGCTACTGCTGCCAAAATCAAAGCCAAAACTAAAACTAAATTTCTAAAAGCAATCGGATAGGGGCCTTTACCTGCCCAAGTTTCAAAGAAACTTGGGACGGGCAAGGAAAAACCGCTTAGGGATATTTCAATTAGACGTCGGTCGGCAAAATCGTTCCCTTCACCCTTCTCTTTCACTGCTAAATAATATCTGCCAGAATTAATTAGCTCTCGGGTAGAAAAAGACCATTCCCCTTTCTCATTACTCAGAATTTGCCATCTTTTTATTTCCTTTTCTCCCTCTTGAAGCGAAATTATCACTTCGGTTCCGGGAAGAGCCGTTCCTTCTAAGTACAGAGTTTCTTCCCCTGCTATGTATCTTTCAGGACAAAGAGTAAACCGGGGTTTCTCGGTTTGGGCAAAAACCTGACCGAAAAAAAGAAAGAAAGAAGTAAAAATTATAATTAAGATTAATTTTTTAACCCCGTTAGAAATTTGCATAATTCTCGAGGGTGAGAGAAGTATATTACGTACTTCTCTCACCAAAGTTTACTAATCTAGACTAAATATTTAGTTGAACCCCGTTTGACAATCGCAAACTTCTAACGGGGTTTAACCTCTTTTAATTTCTTTTCGGTTTCTTCTTTTTCTTTTTCTACCTTCTTCCTGGTTTTTTCCAGATTCTCTCTTTGCCTTTTTAGACGAATATGATTTCTTCGATGCTTGAAAATTAAACCCACAATACCTCCTATCAAAATCAAGAGAACCAACCCAATCTGCTGCCATTTTAAAAAGATGCCGAAAATATTAATTCCTCTTTTGGTAGTATAAAAAAGTTTTCCAGCGGTGATTAATTCAATTTTTTGCGATACATCCCTCCAGTTACCGGCTACATCAAAAGCCCTAACCACTATCTCATATTCGCCAAGCTCGGTAAGGGGCAGCCGATAAGGACTACTGGCTTCCACAAAAAAACCAACTTCTTCTCTCTCCCGTGGCTTAATAAAACTAACTGTCTTTACTTCATAATGGTCTATTCCAGAAAGGGCATCGGTGGTCAGAAAAGCAACCCAGGGACGTTCGCCGGTCAAAACAAAAGATTCACTGCCTCCAAAAACCGGTTCAATAGAAAGACCGAAAACAGCGGGGGAGGTAGCATCAATTTGAACCAGATAATGGCTGGTTCCTCCCCAAACCCCGGCTTTTTTTGCTTTTACATGAAAATACCAAATTCCATCTTCCAAATCGGTGTAAGAAACCGAAGTTTCTTCTCCTTCCGAAACATTGTCCGGTGTCCCGTAGGAACTGTGGTCAATACTATAGCTAAAGTCAGTAATCCCGACCTCCTTTTCCCAGCCAAAACCAGGATTATTATTTCTATACCATCGGTTTTGATCGGGATGAGTGGTGGAAAAAACCTTAGGTCCTTCCGGAGGAGGAATAACCAATTGATACTCTCCCCTGCCGGTTGAACTTAAAATATTAGTTCCCATCCCATCATCCAGAAGAACTTGAGAAGAATCGGAAATGGAAATAGCGGCTTTACCGGGAGCAACGGCTCTGAAAGTAATGGTAGAAACCAATCCGGAAGAAGTATTTATTCCGGGAGAAGGCACTCCCCCCTGGAAAGAAGCGGTTCCCTGAATATTAGAATAAGTGGGTTGAGCCACCCAGACTTCAATAAATGATTTCCCGGCAGTAGGGCTGGCAATCTGGATTTTCTTTGAGTCAAACTTTAAATCTACTTTTACGGCATTAACATTATTTCCTCCGGTATTAACAAAGATAGAAACATCAAAAGTGCTTCCTATAAAGAAAGTGCCCGTTGTCGGAGAAAGATATAAAGAACCACCGGCTGCCTTCGCCCCAATAGGCAGCACTAAACAGAAGCTAAATAGAACACTAAACAGAAGCGAAACTTTTTTATGTTTTTTTGCCATAGATTCGCCTTATAATTTGTACGCCATTTGAAGCACCAAAATTTATAAGAAAACCTAATCTATAACCCGATGCCTTAAGATAATACCAAAATTGTCTAATGTCTTCTTGGGTGATTCTTGGCTTGACTTTTAATTCAATAAAAATAGCATTATTTACAACTAAATCTGGGGTGTTAGTGCCAACCTTTTTATTGCTATACAAAATATCAATTCTTTTTTCTTTTTCAACATTTAATCCTTTGTCTTTTAACCCTGAATAGAATGAGTTTTGATAAATTTTTTCTTTATGTCTATTTCTAAACTTTTTATAAATATCAAATGCCACCCCTTGGATAATATATGATTCTTGTTTGTAAATTAATTCAACCATAACGTTTAGCTTCGGTTTAGTGTGAAGTTTCGTGTCCGTTTCGTGTCAAGTCTCGTGTCAGTTTCGTGTAAGATTTTGTGTCGGTTTTGTGATGGATAGCTTCGCTATCCTGTCCACCAGTACATTAAAATTGAAAAATCGGGCAAATTAACTATGCCGTCCTGATTCATATCAACGCCCGGATTGTATTTCTCCCACCAATATAACATAATTGAAAAGTCAACCAAATTGGTTTTGCCGTCTTTATTAAAATCAGCCCTTGGGCAAATTTCTTCTTTCGCGTAGGGACCGATATAAAAACCAAGCACCTTAGAATAAGAACTTAATAAGCCATCCGGAGTTTCGGCTCTGGCTCGAGCAATGTGAGAGCCCTCATCCAACGGAGTGGTATCTAAAGGATAATCCCAATCCCCGACTTTGTCAGCTGTAGTTGTTCCTGTTATCTGGGGAGATTCTACTGAAATACTCAACTCGCTTAGGGGAGCGGTTTGACCCAGAATATCTAAAGTTTCTCCTTTGAGCACTTTAACTTTTCCCAATTCAATGGTGGGAGGGATGAAAATACCAGAAACAGTGGTAATCGTCCCTTTGGAAACAGTGTTGGTAAAACTGAAAGTAATAGACCTTCTTCCCTTTCTATCTTCTGCCCAAAGCGAAAAAGTATAAACTCCGGCCGTAATATCAGTAATTTCTATTTTAAAATTTGCTTGAGAATCAGCTTTAGCAATGGTGATTACTTTTCCATCGTAAAGGGCGGTAATTAAGGCCTCGGGGTAAGCTATTCCTTTTAGAATTACCTGGGTGGGCACAGGCGGAGGAATATAAACGCCGGGGGCGCCGGGTACAACAACTGCTATCTCTGTTTTGCAATCAGCCGAACAACCGTCGCCAGAAACATTGTTCCCGTCATCGCACTCTTCCCCGTAACTTGACTGCACAATGCCGTCTCCGCAATAGGGAGCATATCCCGTACAGGAATCGTTGCAGTATCTATTGGCCGCGTTATAAGCGTACTTTCCGTTATCGGCACCGTCGTCGCAAACTTCTCCGGCATCCTTTTCTCCATCCCCGCAAACAATAACGAGAACCGAGGTTGGGATATAATAAGAATTAATAACCCCGGGGAATAAAAAAAGACTTACCAAAAGCCATAATAATAGAAACTTATAGAAACTCGCTTCGCGAAACTTGTAGAAACTTATTGTTCGAAACTTATGGAGATTTACTGTCTTTTGATTTATAAATACTCGTGATAAAATTTTGTAATTTAATTGACAATCTCTTAGAAGTTGTCTGAAATTTCTCATAATTTTGGCTATTTACTTTTTTTCTTTCATTAAGCAACTCTAACCAATGGTCATTACATTCACTTAAAGAAGCCCGACTATTATAATAAAATTTTATTTTGTCCAGGTAATGAAATCGGCTATATCCTTCAACGATATTAGCTCCAACCGAATCCGTAGATTCAATAAATTGGTCGCCATTAATCTTTTTTGTTTGCCAATCCAAAGAATTGTAAATCTCCCACCCAATTCTTGATAATTCCCTCGCTAGTTGGTAAACTTCCAAATCTTTTAATAAAATGTATTTCTTCTTTTCCATAATAAATTTCTATAAGTTTCTATTAGTTTCACAATTAGTTTCTATCAGTTTCTATAAGTTTCTATAAGTTTCTATTTCTTCTTTTTCTCCAAAATCTATATCCAAAGTAACCACCCCCAGTTAAAATTACTATACCGGCTATCGCAGTCCACCAAATCCAGACCTCCAAACCGTACCATTCTTCAGGAATTGGTTTTAAAGTGCCCCGGGGTAAAATAGTAAGATGAATTTTATCTTCTCTGACTATTTCCTCTCCTTTAAAAATCTTGAAAACCGCAGTATAGCCTTTAGGAGACAACTTGGTGGGAAGTTCAGCTGTAATCATTCGCTTCTCAAAAGGTTCCACTTTCTCCATTTTTTTCACCTCAATCGTTTCCAGCAGCTCCGTTTCTTTGTCGTTATAAATATTAAAAACAACTTTGGTCGGACTGGCTTTAACGTTCCCGATATTCTCAATCTCCATTTCAAATTTTATTTTTCCGGGAGAATACCACCATAAAACCTTATGCCCTTCTTCTAAGTCGTAAATATTAATCCTCTTTACATTAAAATCAAAGATTTTGATATCTTTCACGTCTAAATTAACGTCAATTCTGGCTCCTAAAACTATTGCCACCCCTCCGCCTTTTTCTTCTGGCGGCCTGATGGGATAAGTTGTCAACCTGATATAGCCAGGATAGCTTTTAAATTCGGCATTCTTTGGCACATCTATTAAAACCGTCATCGGCGTTCTTTGCTCGCCCTTTGGCATAATAAAACTCTTGCCTTTATCAATAGAAATCCAGTTATTGGCGCCGGGAACATCAATAGCAATCTCTACTCTTAAATCTTCAACCGGATCTCCTCTACTCAGCCAGATTTTGCTTTCAAAATGAGAACCCCGGGTAAGATTGTAATTTGTTACATAAGGAGGAGAAATGCCAAAACCGGCAAAAACAATGTTTATGCCAAACAAATATAACAAAGAAATTGCCACCACTAAAATGGCTGTCTTCTTCATGTAATCACAATTCAGAAACTTATTGAAACTTGCTCCCGAGCACTCAACGAATTGAGTGCTCGGTCGCGAAATTTATAGAAACTCATTGTAACGATAAGTTTCTATCAGTTTCTATTAGTTTCTATCAGTTTCTATTTAATATTAGTACCAGGTGCTGGTTTCGTTAATCACTCC
>Ga0100388_10005129_pt1 | contig 10716 bp, 7 predicted proteins | sample CryGeymeta201512_FD_81536 | JGI IMG/M metagenome (GOLD analysis project Ga0100388, IMG submission 81536) | Groundwater microbial communities from Crystal Geyser aquifers in Utah, USA - Crystal Geyser metaG 2015-12 | ecosystem: Environmental > Aquatic > Deep subsurface > Groundwater | place: USA... | reverse complement strand
TTTAGCTCAAAAATATAACCTTTTTTACGAAAAATTGCCAATTTTAAAAGCTCCTACTGAAAGTAAAAAACAATTTCGATTAGTTTTAACTGCAAGCTGTAGCCAGGTTTTAGAGAACTGCCTCTTCCTTTTGGGTATTGCTACCCCCAAAAAAATGTAAACCCCGTAGTAGAAATTTGACAGGAATTTTTCTTTCAGAAAAATTCAATTTATGAAGTAAGTCAAATTTTCACTACGGGGTAAGAATTTAATCTTTCCATATAAACTATCAGAAACCTGATATCTGATAGTTTTTGCCTCTATTAGATATTGGAACAGAATTGCGCGATCGCACGATTTTGTTCCAGTGTTGGGCTTGGCTAAGCCAAGTATATAAAGCTAATCCTGTGTTATTTTTATTGAAATAAATTGTAAAAACTGATAATCTTTAGAAGATGAAACTAAAAAATAATTATTTTATTTTAAGGCATGGCCAAACAATTCATCAGACAAAAAAAAGAGGCATAGTTTATGGTTGGCCAGACGATGAGCCTCCTTGTGGTTTAACTAAGTTTGGTAAAGAGCAGATTAAAAAATCAGTCAAAAAACTAAAAAAGAAAGATATTGATTTAATCTTTTGCTCAGATGCGAGAAGGACCAAAGAGACGGCCGAAATAGTAGCTAAAGAATTAGACCTAAGAGTAAGTTATGATGAAAGATTGAGAGATGTTAACTGGGGAATTTATCAAGGAAAATCTGCCCTGCGAGCTTGGGCTTATTACAAGAATCCTAAATTAAGATTTAAAAAAGCTCCTCCGAAAGGAGAAAGCTGGGATGAGGTAAGAGACAGGATGCTTAGTATTTTTAAAGAATTAGAACAGAAATATAATGGAAAGAATATTTTGATTATTAGCCATGGAGATCCATTATGGTTATTGGAAGGTTGGATTAAAGGACGGAGCGAAAATCAATTGTTAAAACAAAAATTTACAGGGAAAATGATTAAAACCGGAGAAGTTCGTAAATTACAATAATATGAAGCTTGATTTTCCGAAACTTGAGCAAAAAATTTTAAAGTTCTGGAAAAAGGAAAAGATTTTTGAGAAGAGCATTAAGGCGCGAGCAAAAAAGCGGGATTTTGTTTTTTATGAAGGTCCGCCTACTGCCAACGGCAAGCCCGGCATTCATCATCTTGAAGCTCGGGTATTCAAGGACATTATTTGTAGATATAAAACAATGAGAGGATTTAGAGTTTTAAGAAAAGCTGGTTGGGATACTCACGGCTTGCCCGTTGAGTTAGAGGTTGAGAAGAAATTGGGTCTAAAGAATAAAAAAGACATTGAAAAATTTGGAATAGCTAAATTTAACAAAAAATGCAAAGAGTCGGTTTGGCAGTATAAAAGTGACTGGGAGGATTTAACAGAGAAAATTGGTTATTGGCTGGATATGAAGGACCCTTATATTACATACGAATCTAATTATATTGAAACCGTATGGTGGATTATAAAACGAATTTTTAAAAATGGACTTTTATACCAAGATTATAAAGTGATCCCTTATTGTCCTCGTTGTGGCACTTCGCTTTCTAGCCATGAAGTGGCTCAAGGTTATAAAACAATAAAAGAAAATGCAGTTACGGTTAAATTTGAGTTGGTTGATGAGCCAGGAACTTATATTTTAGCTTGGACTACCACTCCCTGGACACTGCCAGCCAATGTTGCTTTGGCGGTAAATCCAGAAATTGATTATCTAAAATTTTCCCTTAAGAATTATCCTGGGATTTCAGATGGAAATTATATAACTTCAAAAAAAGATTTTGAAGATTACAAAGAAGAAATAGGAAAAAATAAATTTCGATACGGAGCAATTGTGAAAATTATAGATAAATTTAAAGGTAAAGATTTAGTGGGCAAGGAATACAAACCTCTTTATCCCTTTGACGCACCTTATAAAGTTATTGCCGGAGGTTTTGTTTCTATTGAAGAAGGAACAGGGGTTGTTCATATCGCTCCGGCTTTTGGCGAGGACGATATGAATGTAATAAAAATGTTAAATGTTAAATGTCAAACGTTAAATGAGCCGGAGTTTCCAATTTTACTAACAGTTAATGAAGAAGGAAAATTTAAAAAAGAAGTTAAAAAGTGGGCGGGAATGTTTGTTAAAGATGCTGACCCTTTGATAATAGAAGATTTAAAAAAGAGAGGGTTACTCTTTGGAGAAGAATTATATGAACACGATTATCCATTTTGCTGGAGATGTAAGACACCTCTGCTTTATTACGCAAAGAAATCTTGGTTTATTCGGATGACAGAAGTCAAAAAACGGCTCATCAAAAATAATCAAAAAATCAATTGGATTCCTTCTTATTTAAAAAAAGGCAGATTTGGCCAGTGGCTTAAAGATTTAAAAGATTGGGCTGTATCCAGGGAGAGATATTGGGGGACGCCACTCCCTGTTTGGTTTTGCCAAACAGTCAACAGTCAACAGTCAAAAGTCAAAAGTCAAAAGTCGTGTGATAATATCGTAGTTATCGGTTCGATTAGGGAATTAGAAAAATTGAGTGGAAAAAAAATTTCAGAATTACATCGGCCCTATATTGATGAAATAACTTTTAAATGCGACAAATGTGGCGGTTTGATGAAAAGAGTACCAGAGGTTATTGATTGTTGGTTTGATTCCGGTTCAATGCCTTTTGCTCAATATCATTATCCTTTCAAAGATAAAGATTTAATTGATAAGAAAAATCAATTCCCGGCAGATTATATTTGTGAAGGAGTAGACCAAACAAGAGGCTGGTTTTATACTCTATTGGCTATATCTACTTTACTTGGTTTTGGGCCTCCTTATAAAACTGTAATTTCTTTAGGCCATGTTTTAGATAAGCAAGGAGAAAAAATGTCCAAATCAAAAGGAAATATAGTTGACCCTTGGTATATAATTGGAAAGTATGGAGCAGATGCAAGCCGTTGGTATTTCTATACTGTCAACCAACCTGGCGATTCAAAATTATTTTCAGAAAGAGATGTAGAAAAAAGCTTAAAGAAATTTATTTTGACTTTTTGGAATTGCTTCATTTTTTATAATACATACGCAAAATTGCGCAAGACTCCGCAACAAAATATCAACGTAAATCCGCGTAATTATCAACGTAAATCAGCGACCCTATTAGATAAATGGATTATTTCTCGATTAAATGGATTGGTTGAGAAAGTTACGCAAAAAATGGACAAGTATGATATTGTTTTTGCGGCAAGGGATATTGAGAATTTTGTAATTGATGATTTATCTTTATGGTATATTAGAAGGTCTCGTAAGCGTTTTCAAAAACCAAGGAATGCGCAGGAGTTAAAAGAAGCAGCCAAGACCTTGGCTTTAGTTTTGGAGACTTTAAGTAAATTATCAGCGCCATTTACACCATTTATTGCGGAAAATATTTATAAAAATGTTTCAAGTTTCAAATGCCGCTTGGCCCAGCAGGTTTCAAAAAAAATGTCGGTTCATTTAGAAGATTGGCCAAAGGCAAATAAAAATATAATTGATAAGGGTTTAGAAACAAAGATGGAGCAGGCGCGAAAAATTGTGGCTATGACTTTAAACCAGCGAGCGGAGGCAGGGATAAAAATCAGACAACCACTCTCTTCGCTCAAGATTAAAGATTTAAGATTTAAGATTAAAGGTGATAAGGAATTATTAGAGTTAATAAAGGATGAAGTTAATGTTAGAGAAGTGGTTTTTGGTCCTAAAATCAAGGGTGATGTGGAATTGGATACTGAAATTACACCCGAATTAAAAGAGAAGGGGGTATTGAGAGAGGTTATCCGACAAATTCAACAGATGAGAAAAACGGCTGGTTATAAACCTAAAGATAAAATTATGGTAAGATATGAAGGGACTGAATTTTTGAACAAAATTTTAAACAGAAATAAAAACTTTGTATTAAGAGAAATGAAAGTAGAAGATTTTTGCCAAAAAGACGGAGCCCTGTACCGTACGGTACAGGGCGGAGCCGATCAAGTTTTTGATATTGAAAAAGAAATAAAAATAGAAGGACAAAAACTTTGGTTAGCGATAAAAAAAATTTAAAAAATTTTAAAATATGAGTATTTTTGAGAAAAAACAACAATTAAATAAAGAAGGAGTGAGGAGAATGCCAGAAAGAGTAACTCCTTTAAAAAAGGAAGAAAAAAAAGATACTTCAATTTTTGGAGGGAAACCCTATTTAACCAGAAGTGAATTGAGAGAAAAATTGAGAAAGGCTGAACCCTTTATTCCAGGAGCAGGAGGGGAAATTATTCCCCAGAGAGAAAGAGTTAAAATAGAGAAAGAATTATTTGCTAAAAACTATGGTTCATATGTTGATAAGGGAGAATTTAAAAAAGCAATCAAAAAACTGGAAAAAGAGAAATTTCAGGCAAAAACAGGAACAGATAAATTATCTCTGGATAGGAAAATAAGATACTTAAAGAAATTAGGAGGAGAATGAGTAAGAAATTTATTTTCTTTTTTATCATAATAATTCTGCTGGCGATAGGTTTTTGGTATTGGCATAGCCAATCTTATTCTAAAGAAATTTTGAAATTAGAAATTTTAGGGCCGGAAAAGGCGGCTCTTGGAGAGAATATAGAATATATTGTTAAGTTTAAAAATAATGGAAATTTAAGAGCGGAAAAACCAGAATTATTTTTTGAGTATCCAGAAAATTCTATTTTAGAGTCAGAGCCAAAGATTAAAAAATTATCCTCTGAAGATTTAGGAGGAGATATTTATCCAGGAGAAGAAAGAACTTTTAAATTTCAAACCCGACTTTTAGGAAAAGAGGCAGAAGCAAAAATTGCTAAGGCCACATTAATTTTTCAGCCTAAGGGACTAAACCAAAGATATGAACTCTCTACTACTTTCACTACAATTCTAGAAAAAATTCTTTTTAATTTTACTTTAGATTTTCCCTCAACAATAGAAGCAGGGAAAAATCTAACTTTTAGGATAAATTACTTATCCAATATTCCTTATCCTTTGAAAGACTTAACTTGCCAAATCCAATATCCTTCAGATTTTGAATTCAAAAACTCGAAACCTCAAGCATTAGACCAAAGCCAGTGGAACCTTCCCGGTTTAAACGAAGGCGAAGGCGGGAGAATAGAAGTTTCTGGAATTTTGAGAGGAGAATCCAAAGAACAAAAAATTTTTAAAGCTAAAATCGGTATTTGGGAAGAAGATGAGTTTATCTTACTTAAAGAGGCGGTTAAAGGCGTTGAGATAGTTGCTCCTTCTTTGTATATTTTCCAACAGATAAATGGTAATCCCCAATATATCGCCTCTTCGGGAAATCTTCTTCATTATGAAATCTTTTTTAGAAATGTAGGAGAAGAACCTTTAACCGATTTAGTTTTAATCTCTCGATTAGAAGGAAAGGGTTTTGATTTTTATTCTCTTAAAGCCCTGCGGGGAAACTTTCAGCTGGGGGACAATTCTATAATTTGGGAAGGAAAGCAAATACCGAAACTTCAATTTTTAGATGTAAACGAAGAGGGGAAAATTGAATTTTGGATAGGCCTTAAAACTCAATGGGAAATGCAGAGTTTAGCTGATAAAAACCCTGAAATTAGGAATAAAATTACTATCAGCCAAGCCAGAGAAGAATTTTCTAATAAAGTAACCTCTGTCATAAAAGGAGAACAACAGACTTTTTTCGAGGATAAATTTTTTGATAACTCAGGGCCTTATCCTTTAGAGCCAAATAAAAAAACTCTTTTTACTGTAGCTTGGAGCGTAAAGAATTATTATAATGATGTTAATAATGTAAAAATGAGAGCTATCTTACCTAAAGAAATTAATTTTTTAGGGAAAATCTGGCCTAAAGAAAACGCTGGATTAACTTTTGATTCTCTTTCCAGGGAAATTTTATGGGAAGCAGGAGATTTGCCAGCTGGGTCAGGGGTGTTAAATGAAGGAAAGTCTTGCGCTTTTCAGCTTGCTATTGAGCCCACAGAAGAGACGGCTGAAAAAGATATATTGATTCTTAACCCAGCCCAAATTTCAGGCGACGACCAGTGGACTAAAACAATCTTAAATTTTAATACTTCAGCTCTTAAAACTGAAGTTAAATAAGAGAAATAAAATTTAAAAGTTGCCAGGGAGTTAATGTTTAATAATGGCTAATACTTTAGAAAAAATTATTTCACTTTCCAAAAGAAGAGGGTTTATTTTTCCCTCATCTGATATTTATGGTGGTATCGGTGGTTTTTACGATTTTGGACCCTTGGGTGTAGAGATGAAAAACAATATTAAAAGAATTTGGTGGAAAAACGTAGTTCAGCAAAGAAAAGAAGTTGTTGGTTTAGATAGTTCAATCATAATGAATTCTAAAATATGGGAAGCTTCGGGGCATACTCAACATTTTACTGACCCCCTATGTGAATGTAAAAAGTGTCACAAAAGGTTTAGAGCCGACCATTTGGTAGAAAAGTTAAAAACTCCTGGAAAATTAGATGAACATGGAACTTTTAATCAAGAGGAATTAAAAGATATTGCTAAAGTCATTCCTAAAATTAAATGTCCGGAATGTGGAGGAGAATTAACTCCTCCTCGTCAATTTAATTTGATGTTTAAAACATTTATTGGGCCGGTAGAAGAAGAGACAGCTAAAACTTATTTGCGACCAGAAACGGCCCAAGGAATTTTTGTTAATTATAAAAATATTTTAGATACCCAAAGAGTGAAAGTTCCATTTGGCATAGCCCAGGTTGGTAAGGCTTTTAGAAATGAGATTACTCCCGGGAATTTTATTTTTAGGACCAGAGAGTTTGAACAGATGGAGTTAGAATATTTTGTAAAACCTGGGGAAGATGAAAAATCGTTTGATTATTGGGTTAAAGAGAGAATGAGATGGTACATTGAGGATTTGGCAATTACAGAAGAAAAATTAAGAATAAGACCCCATAGAAAAGACGAACTTGCTCATTATGCTAAATCTTGTGTAGACATAGAGTATAAGTTTCCTTTTGGTTGGTCTGAAATTGAGGGAATAGCCAACAGAACTGATTTTGATTTAAAACAACACCAAGAAAATTCAGGAGTAGATTTAAGATATTTTGACGAGCCTTCAGCTGGCCGAAAGCAATATTATATTCCCTATGTTATTGAGCCTTCTTGCGGTGTTGAGAGAATAATGTTTGCTCTTTTATGCGACGCTTATCAAGAAATAAAAGGGGGTAGAACAGAAACCACCAAAGCAGCCAAAGAGGTTGAAATTTTGTTAAAATTAGACAAAAAACTTGCTCCGATTAAAGTCGCTGTTTTGCCTTTGGTTAAAAACAAACCGGAATTAGTAAAAAAAGCCAAAGAAGTTTTTGAGTTATTAAAACCTTACTTTATGTGCCAATATGATGAAGTTGGCTCTATCGGCAGAAGATACCGCCGTCAAGATGAAACAGGCGCCGTTTTTTGTCTCACACTGGATTTTGAAAGCTTGGAACAAAACGATTTAACTATCCGCTATCGTGACACAATGAAACAAGAAAGAGTAAAAATTAAAGATTTAATTAAAGTTTTAAAAGAAAAATTAGAAAACTAAACTTTACGAGAATGAGCCAGTCAAAATCAAGTCGCGCCGCCCTTCGGACGGCGTTTTGCGTTATTAAAAAATTTAACGTATAATGGGAAAAGTAATATGTTTAAAAAAATCACTCTTCGAAATGGTTTAAGGATTATTACTGTTCCTCAAAAAAACACTCAAACGGTGACAGTTTTAGTATTGGTGGGGACTGGTTCAAAATATGAAACCAAAAATATTAACGGCATCTCTCATTTTATAGAACATTTATTTTTTAAGGGAACAAAAAAAAGGCCCAATTCTTTGGCGGTTGCCGAACCCTTAGATAAAATCGGCGGAATTTATAATGCCTTTACTGGCGAAGAATATACTGGGTACTTTGCCAAGGTTGAAAACTCTCAGATAGAGTTGGCTTTAGATTGGGTTTCTGATATCTATTTAAATTCCCTACTGCCTAAAAAAGAAATAGAAAAAGAAAGGGGAGTGATAATTGAAGAAATAAATATGTATTTGGATACGCCAATGATTTACATTGGGGAACTCTGGAAGAAATTGCTTTACGGAGATCAGCCGGCTGGGTGGGAGATAATTGGAACCAAAGAAAATGTAAATAAAGTTAAAAGAATTGAGCTTTTAAATTATATGAAATCTCAGTATACGGCTTTAAATACAATAATTTGCGTGGCTGGAAAAATAATACCATCTCAAGCAATAAATAAAATTAAAAAATATTTCTTTAAAATTAAAAAGACACAATTTAAATCTAAAGCTCCAGTCATTGAAAGACAAGCTCAGCCCAGGATTCTTATTTTTCCAAAGCAGACCGACCAAACTCACCTCGCCCTCGGGGTCAGAGCCTATAATCTTTTTCATCCACAAAGATATGCCTTAGAGCTTTTGGGTGTAATTCTTGGCGGGATGATGAGTTCGAGATTATTTGAAGAAATCAGAGCAAAATTAGGAATTGCCTATTATATTACAACGACTGCTGAAAACAATCCCGATACGGGCTATTTGGTAACCTTTGCCGGAATAGATAATAAAAATATAGAGAAAGCCATTTTAACTATTCTGAAAGAATATAAAAAAATTTCTCAAAGAGAAATTCCACTCAAGGAACTTAAAAAAGCTAAAGATAATGTAAAAGGGAAAATGGCTTTAGAGTTGGAATCTTCAGACGCCCAAGCTTCGTTTTACGCCGGTCAAGAGCTTTTGGAAAAAAAGATATTAATTCCGGAAGAAATTTTTGCTAAAATTGATAAAGTAACCACAAGTGACATTCAAAAAGTGGCAAAAGACATTTTTAGGCCAGAAAAGTTAAATCTGGCTTTAATCGGTCCATTTAAAGATAAAGAAAAACTTCAAAAATTATTAAAAATATGAATGGAGAAAAAGTTTTAGATATTTCATGGGGGACAATTTTAAAAACTGCCATCGCCCTTCTTTGTTTTTATATTCTTTATTTAATAAAGGATATTTTAATCTGGATTATTTTCGCTCTTATTATTTCAATTCTATTTAATCCGGCCATCGACTTTCTAAAAAGACTGCGTTTTCCTAGGGTTGTATCTACTACTTTAGTGTATGTAATAGTATTTGGAATTATTGGACTCATGATTTATTGGACTGCCCCCATTTTTATTTCTGAAATTCAGCAATTTTCTCAACTTTTCCCTCAGTATTTTGAAAAGATTTCTCCACCCTTAAGGGGTTTAGGGATAGAGGCTTTTGAAAACCTCGAAAAATTTACCGAAGTCATAAAACAGGGACTACTTAAGGCTTCAGCTAGTATTTTTAGCGCGATTGGAGCTATATTTGGAGGTATTTTTTCTGCGGTAACAATTTTTGCCATAGCCATTTTCTTTTCTTTAGAGGAAAAAGGCATTGAGAAAGCTGTAGTTCTTTTTTCTCCAAAAAGATACGAATCTTATGTCTTGTCTCTCTGGGAAAAAAGCCAGAAAAAGGTTGCTGGATGGTTTGGAGCCAGGATTTTAACTTGTATATTTGTGGGGATTTTAGCTTTTATAGCCTGTTATGTTCTAAATATAAAATACGCAGTTTCCTTTGGGTTATTGGCAGGAGTCTTAGATATTGTTCCTATTATTGGTCCAATTATTGCCGGAGTTATTATTGTTATTTTTGCTGCTATCAGTTCTTGGTTAAAAGCCCTTTTGATTCTCGTCGCCTTTTTATTGATTCAACAAATAGAAGGCAATATTTTAACTCCAGTTTTAACCAAAAAATTTATTGGTCTGCCTCCGGTAATAGTGCTAATAGCTTTATTAATAGGAGGAAAATTATGGGGAATTTTAGGGGCGATTTTAGCCATTCCTTTAGCCGGAATTCTATTTGAGTTTTTAAGAGATTTTCTAAAGAAGAGGAAAGAAGAGGAAACGGCTGTTTTATAAATCCATAAATTTTTTCTTATGCTTTCTTTCTTTTCTATCTCAGGTTTTGTAAATGGAATTACTTTTGCCGTTTTAGGTTTGATAGTCCTTTTAAACAATCCCAAAAGGAAATTAAATCAATTATACGGCTTATTAAGTTTTTCGGTTGTCTTTTGGGCAATAAGTTACGGAATTTGGAACCTTCCTTATGTATTTGCCGATAAAGAATTAGCGTTATTTTGGACAAGGATGCTCAATTTTGGTTCCCTTTTTATTCCTATCTTCTACTGCCATTGGACTTTGACTTTATTAGAAATTGAAAAAGAAAAAAGAAATAAAATAATTTTGACTCTCGGTTATCTCTTCATTTTATTTTTAGCTATCTTTGCTTTTCCTTTTTCTCCATTTACCCATTATTATGTTAGCCATGTTGAGCCAGAACTTTTCTTTCCTTATTGGCCAAAACCAGGAATTTTATATCACTTCTATATCTTTGGAATGTACCTTGGTTTAGGAGGCTATGCCATATATCATTTATTTAAACATTTCAAAACTGCTACTGGTTACAAAAAAGCCCAAATTAAATATATAATGTTAGGACTCATTTTAGGTTTTAGCGGAGGAGCAACTAATTTTCTTTTATGGTACGGTATTCCCATTGCTCCCTGGGGAAATCCTTTAGTGGTTAGCTGGACTGTTATGTTTTCCTATGCGGTCTTGCGCTACCGCTTTATGGATATTCGCTGGATATTAGGAAGAACTGGAATCTATATTCTTTCTTTTTTAACTGTTCTTTTA
>Ga0100388_10005124_pt1 | contig 10721 bp, 7 predicted proteins | sample CryGeymeta201512_FD_81536 | JGI IMG/M metagenome (GOLD analysis project Ga0100388, IMG submission 81536) | Groundwater microbial communities from Crystal Geyser aquifers in Utah, USA - Crystal Geyser metaG 2015-12 | ecosystem: Environmental > Aquatic > Deep subsurface > Groundwater | place: USA... | reverse complement strand
CCGGGGTCGTAGACCAGACGGGGGGGCCGCGGGTCGGGCGTGATCGCGCGGACTACCACCGCCGGCCGCTCGTCCGCCTCGGAGGCGCGCAGGAGATCCTCGAAGCTTGCCGGCTGGGGCGCGGCCTCGAGGACCACCCGCTGGCGGACGTACGGTCCACCGGCGGCCGTGCGGGTGGTCTCGGCGTTGGCGAGGTTGGAGGAGATCGTCTCCATACGCGCCCGCTGGGCGGTGAGGCCGGCGGCGGCGATCTCCATGGCGTGGAGGAAATCGGCCATCAGCGGCCCTCCCGAATCGCGTGGAGGAGGTGGGCGAAGTAGGTGGCGGTGAGCTGGGCGGTGGCGTCGTACATGAGGGAGTTCTCCGCCATCCGCCCCGCCTCTTGCTCCATATCGACGGTGTTCTGGTCGAGCCCCGCCTTGCCGCCCGTCTCCACCAACTCCACGGGCGCGAGGGTGGCCACCGGGGGCGCGAGGTGGTGGGCGTCGGTGGTCGCCAACGGTGGCGCGCTGGCGGTGGTGGCGGTGCGCATCGCCTGCTCGAAGGGCAGGTCCAGCGCCCGGTAGCCGGGGGTGGCTCCATTTGCCAGGTTGCGCGACAAGAGCTCCTGGCGCGCCGAGCGCAGGGTGAGGGCGCGCTGGTAGGTGGGGAGTTGCGGGAGGAGGAGGTGGGCGATGTCCATGGCGTGCTCACGGGATCGATAGCAAGCCGAGTGCCACCCCTTTCGCGCCCCAGTTTGGGCAAGCGAGAGGCCGTAACGTGTTGAGATCCCGATGCCGTGCCTTGCCTCGGTGCAAGGGCTGGATGGCATCTTTCTGACGCCCACCGTTCGCCGCTTGGCTGACCCCAAGGGACGTCGCTACGGTTGGCTCGGCTTGGCAGACCCCTTCACCGCCTCGAGCTCGGCGGCCAGGGTGGTGAGGGGGCGGCGCTCGCTCTGCTCCCACGCCAGGAACTGGTCGACGGTGGCGCTGGCCTTGGCCCACTCGGGCGGTGTGTTGTCGGCGGGTCCGGCCGGGGTGGCGGTGGCCAGGGCGATCACCGTCCGTGCCCACGCCGCCTCCACCGGGGAGGGGGCGTGGGCGAGGGCGGGGCGCAGGAGGTCCGCCGCCTCGGCCTCGCGCCCCTGATGGAGGAGCGCCTCGGCGAGGGCGGTGGTGATGCGCCACGGGTCGATCTCCCCGGGGGTGGCGGCGAGCGCGCGCAGGAGCCCCTCGGCGTCGGTGGCACGGCCAGCGTGCAGGTCGTAGGTGGCAAGGCGGTAGGTGGCCGAGGGGAGCGCGGTGGCAAGGCTTGGGTCGGTGGTCAGGGCGGTGGCGGCCCACGCCGGCGAGCGGTCGGTCTCGCCCAGGGTGAGGCCGGTGGCGGCGAGGCGCAGGAGCAGGGGCGGCGCCTCGTGGCTCGGATCATGGGCGGCGACCAGGGCGTCCCACTCCGCGCGTGCGAGCGGGTCAGCGGTCACCGTGAGAAGCTCGACGTGTCGCAGGCGACTCTCGAAGTCGGCGTCGGCGCGGCTGGCGACGGTGGTGATGAGGGCAGTGGCGCCTTCGAGATACCCCTCGTGGGCGAGCGCCTCCACCGTCTGTTGGACGAGCGCGGCGGTGAGGGTGTCGATGCGGTGGTGGTCGTGGGTGAAGGTGCGGAAGAGCTCGAGAAGGTCGGCGGGGCGGTCGGCGAGGCGGCCGGTCCAGACGCGGGAGAAGAGGGCGCCGTAGAGCGGCTCGTACCACCCCTCCTGGCGCAGCTCGGGCTCCGCGAGGGGGCGGCGATCGAGGCGGGCAAGGGCCTCCTCCCACCGTTCCGTTTCCACCAACAGGCCGAGCCAGATGTTGCGCGCGAGGGTGGCGAGGTTCGGCCGCTCATTCTGGCTGGCGATGGCGCGCAACGGGGCGATGAGGCGCAGCCGTCCGAGCTTCGGGGTGGTCGGGTAGAGGTGCTCGATCAAACGCAGGCGGGCGAGGTCGGCCATGGCGGTGCGGCCGTGCTCCACCTCCACCTTGTGATAGGCGGCGAGGGCGGTGGTTGGATCGCCGTGGCGCAGGTGGCTGTCGCCCCACTCCACCAGCAGCGCCGCGGAAGGTTCGTCGCCGAGGAGGGTACGCAGGGCGGCGAGCAGTGGTTGCGCGAGGTCATCGCGCTGGCGGGTGAGGGCAGCACGGAAGAGGGCGTAGCGGTAGGTGGCGAGGTGGCTCCAGTCGATCTCCTCCTGCTGCAGGATCTGGTAGTCGGTCACCATCTTGTCCGTGTCGCCGGCGGCCAGCGCGTGGTCGAGATAGACGAGGCGGGCGAGGGTCGCGACCAGGTGGTTGGGGAAGGTCGCGCCGATCTCCTTGGCGAGGCGGAAGGCGTCGATCCACGCCCCTTGCTGCTCCAATAGCCGCAGCTCCTGGTAGCGGATCCGCGGGGTGAGGGGGTCGTCGGGGATGGTGGCGGCGCGCCGGAGGTAGGCGAGGGCCGAAGCGGTGTCGCCGATGGCACCGTAGAGGTGGGCGAGGGTGAAGAGGGCGAGGGGCGCGGCGGGGTGGCTGGGGTGGAGCGCGACGGCGAGGGCAGCGGCGTCGATCGCCGGCTGCGGCCGGTCGGGCTGGAGGGAGGTGACCCGGGCCACGTGCGCGGCGGCCAGCTGGTACGCCGCCTCGCCGCCGAGGCGGCTGCGGGGGTCGTGATTGAGGACCGCGGTGAAGGCCTCGATGGCGGCGCCGTAGTCGCGTTCCTTGGTGCGCAGCAGCCCCGCCTGCAGCCGCTCTTGGATCGGTTGTGGCGCCTTCGCCCACTGCTCCGGTTCGGGGGCGGGGAGCTGGTCGGGGAGGAGCAGGGGCGGCGGCGGCAGCGGCTCCGGCAGGGCGGCGCGGATCACCGCTTCGGTCGCTTCCGCGAAGCGCTCATCCACCGCCGCCCACAGCGGCGCGCTCGGCCGGTCAGCAGGCGCGGCGGGGGCGGCCACCGCGAACGGGGCGGAGAGAAAGAGGGCGAGGCAAAGGAGGGGACGCATGGCCGCTTGCCCTGCAACCTCTGCAAACGGCGCGCCACCTGCCTCGGGTTGGCGCGGGGGTGCTAAACCGTTGTGCGTGTTCGGCCCGCGCGGCGGGCGCCGGCCGCCTTCGGTGTCACCCGGCTGACGGAGTCGCCGGGGTTTCGTCGAGGATCCCGCGCTTGCGCAGCTTCTCCACCAGGGTGGTGCGGTTGAGGCCGAGGAGCTTCGCCGCCTTGCTCTTCACCCCGCCGGCCCGTTCCAGCGCCTGATCGATGATCTGGTTCTCCAGCGTCTCGAGGAAGTCCTTCAGGATCAGCCCGTCGGCGGGGAGGGTGAGGGCGAGGCCGCCGGCGTGGGGTGGCGTGTCACGCACCTTCGCCGGCAGGTCGCCGACACCAATCACCGGGCCCTCGGCGAGGACCACCAGCCGCTCCACCAGGTTTTCCAGCTCGCGCACGTTGCCCGGGTACGGGTAGCCGCACAGCACCTCCACCGCCGGGTCACTGAGGGTGAGGTCGGTACCGCGCCGGTCGTTTTGCAGGGCGAGGAAGTGGTGGATGAGGAGCGGGATGTCGCCGGTGCGCGCGCGCAGGGGCGGCACGGTGATCGGGACGACGTTGAGGCGGTAGAAGAGGTCCTCGCGGAAGCGCCCCTCCGCCACCTCGCGCTCCAGCTCCTTGTTGGTGGCAGCGACGATGCGCACGTCGACCCGCTGGGTCGTGGTCCCGCCGACTCGCTCGAACGCCTGCTCCTGCAAGATGCGCAGGATCTTCACCTGCAAGTCGGGGCTCATCTCGCCAATCTCGTCGAGGAAGAGGGTGCCGCCGTCGGCGAGCTCGAAGCGGCCGGCGCGCGCGGTGGTGGCGCCGGTGAAGGCGCCCTTCACGTGGCCGAAGAGCTCGCTCTCCAGAAGGTCCTTGGGGATGGCGCCGCAGTTGATCGGCACCAACGGGTGGTCGGCGCGCGCGCTGTTGAAGTGGATGGCACGGGCGAGCAGCTCCTTACCGGTGCCGCTCTCCCCCTCGATGAGGACGGTCGCGTTCGAGTCGGCCACCTTGCCGATGATTTGGTAGATCCGCTGCATCTGCGGCGAATCGCCCACCAGGTTGGCGAACTTGTACTTGTCGTGCACCTGGCGGCGCAGGCTGCGGTTTTCGTTCTGTAGCTTGCCGTACTCGAGGGCGCGCTGGACCTGCAGGCGCAAGAAGTCGAGCTCGAACGGCTTGGTGAGGTAGTCGAAGACCCCGGCGCGCGTCGCCTCCATGGCGCTTTTGATCGAGCCATGGCCGGTGAGCACCATGCACAAGGTGGCGCCGCTGCCTCGCTGGATCTCGCGCAACAGCTCCAGACCGTCGACCTTGGGCATGTCCAGGTCGGTAATCAGGAGGTCGAAGTGGTGCTCGTTGAGCTGCGCGAGTGCCTGCTCGCCGTCCTCGACGGCCACCACCGCGTACCCCTCGCGGGTGAGAAACTTGTCGAGGAGGCTGCGCGTGCCGAGCTCGTCGTCGGCTACCAAGATATGGGCCGTAGCCATGACTCCTCCTCCATGCGATGAGCGCGCAGCGTAACCAGGGCTCAAGGAGAGGGTCAAACGAGGGCGGTCCTGTCACCCTTACCCCTCTGCCTCCGCAATGCCGAGGTGGTCGGTCGAATCGGGTTCGCGCGGGACGCGCAGCACGCCGCGATCGCACCCCGGGCATACGGGGGCGACGGCCCAGATCGGAGACGGCGCGGGAGTCGGTGCAGCGCCTGATTCGCGGTGCAAAAAAAACGCGGGCTGCGGCGTGCGCCGCGGCCGCCTGGAGGGGGCACACGTTGGCCGCTTGAGTCCACCTGGGTGGGCGTGTGGGGGAGGGGGGGGCGGTGGTTGTACTCGCCCTGCCGGGCGCGTGTTAGCCTCACGACCGTTCCCTCTTTGTGTCGTCCACGCCGCGTCTCTCCCATGGCCGATCTCCGCACCGCGACGCACTCCGGCTACTCCCTCGATTCCCTGCCGGTGGCCGCCGCCTGGGTGGAGCAGGGGGGCCGAGTCGATGATTGCAACGCGGCGTGGCGGGCGCGGGTGGGGGCGGAGGGGGGCGAGCTGGCGGCGCTGGTCCACCCCGAGGAGCGCGCCCAGCTGGCCGTGGCGCTCGGCGCGGCCACCGTCGAGGGCGAGCGGCTCCCGGTGACCTGCCGGGTCGCGACTCCCGAGGGCTGGCTCCCCTTTCGCCTGCGGGTGCGCGCCGATGGGGGCATCGGCGGCCTCGGTCTGGGCGCCGGTTGGCTGATCTGTTTGCAGGAGGAGGGGGTGGAGGACGACACCCCCCTGCGCTTTGTTCAGCGGGTGGTGGAGGAGCTCTCCCACGAGCTCGACGCCGCGCGCCTGTTGGCGCGGGCGGTGACCCAACTGGTGGAGGAGCTGGGGGTGGCGACCGCCTTCATCCCGATTCTCGATCGCGATGGCCACGGGGCGGTGGTGGCGGCGGCTGCCGGCGCGGGCGGTGAGCGGCTTGCCGGGATGCGGGTCGCGGTGCGGGGTGGGGTGTGTGGCCGGATCGCGCGCGGTGGCGAGGTGGGGTGGGTGGCGGGCGACCCGCGGGTCGCCGACCCCCTCTTCCCCGGCGGGATGCCGGCGGCGGTGGTGGTCGCCCCCATCGTCTATCAGCAGCGGGTCCGCGGCGGCGTGTGCGCCGTGCCCGCGGGCAAGCCCGGGGCGACGCTGGTGGAGTGTGTGCGGCTGCTCGCCCGCTTCCTTGCCGGCGGTCTCCAGGGGGCGCGCCACTTCGATCGGCTACGCCTGGCCAGCGACCACCACCAGCGCCTCCTCGCGGTCCTCCCCGATCCCTTGTGGGTGGTGGGCCGCGACGGCCGAGTGGAGGAGTGCAACGGTCCGGCGCGCAATCTTCTCGGGCGCGACGGCGTGGGTGAGGTCATGGACACCTTGTTCGCGGGCGAGGCCGGGGAGCAGATCGCGGCGGCGGTGGTCGCCGCCGGCGGCGGTGAGCGGAGCGATCTGCGCCTCTGCCTCGGCGCCAAAACGGTGGCCTGTCTGGTCTCCGTCCTGCCCTTTGCCGGCGGCGCGACCGAGGGGGGCGCTTTGGTGGTGGCGCGCGACATCAGTGAATGGGTCATGGCCGAGCGCGAGCGGGAGAAGATGCGTGCCGCGACCGAGGAGTCGGCGCGCCTCGCCTCGGTGGGCGAGCTGGCGACCGGGATGGCGCACGAGATCAACAACCCGCTGATGGGGATCATCAACTACGCGGATTTGGCGCGTGAGGAGCTCCCCGCCAACTCGCCGGTGGTCGAGTGGATGGGGGTGATCATCGAGGAGGGCGAGCGGATCGCGGCGCTGCTTCGCCACCTCCGCTCGTTGGGCCGGCACGATCCGCAGGCGCCGGCGGCCACCGAGGTCGCGGCAGTGGCGGAGTCGGCGTGTGCCCTGGTGCGCCACAGCCTCGGGCGGGAGCAGATCGATCTGGTGGTGGACATCCCCGCGACCTTGGCGCCGGTGCGTGCGGTCGCCCACCAGCTCCAGCAGGTGTTGGTCGCGCTCTTCTCCAACGCGCGCTGGGCGGTGGCCGAGGCGCGGCGGCGCGGCGGCGAGGGGCGCGGCTGGATCCGCCTGCTGGCACGCGCGGTAGGGGGAGAGGTGCAGGTGGCGGTGGAGGACAGCGGGGTGGGGATCGACCCGGCGGACTTGCCGCGCGTCTTCGATCCCTTCTTCACCCGCCGCTCGGGGCGCAGCGGCCTGGGGCTCGGCCTCACCCAGGCGCGCCGTGACGTGGGCGAGTGGGGCGGGCGGATCTACGCGGAGAACACCGCGGAGGGCGGGGCGCGCATCATCGTCGTGATCCCCCAGTGGCAGGAGGGGCGATGAGCCGCGGGCGCATCTTGCTGGTGGATGACGAGGCGTCGATCCGCTCCACCCTGTCGCTGATCCTCAGCCGCGAGGGGTACGAGGTGGTGACCGCCGCTGACCTTGCCTCCGGCACCGCCCAGTGCGGGACCCAGGAATGGGACGTGGTCCTCACCGACATGATCCTCCCCGACGGCAGCGGCATCGAGCTCATGCGCTGCATGCACGAACGCGGCTCGCAGGTGCCGGTGATCGCGATTACCGGCGAGCCCAACCTCGATACCGCGGTGGAGGCGGTGCGCCTCGGTGCCTACGACTACGTCTCCAAGCCCCTGCGCCGTGAGACCCTGGTGCGGGTGGTGGAGCGGGCGCTGGAGCGCTACCGCCTCAGCCGCGAAAATGCGCGTTACCGGCATGACCTAGAGCTGCTGGTGGAGGCGCGCACCGGCGAGCTGATCGCCTCGGAGCGGCGTTACCGCGAGCTGATCGAAGGCGCCCCGGAGATGATCCACCAGCTTGACGAGGCGGGGCGCTTCCTCGCCGTCAATCGCACCCAGTTGAGCACCCTCGGCTACACCCTCGACGAGCTCCTCCAACAGCCCCTCGCTTCGATCTGCGCGGAGGACCAGGCAGAGCAGGTGGCGGACCACCTGCGGCGCATCCGCGAGACTGGCCGCAGTGAGCTCGCCACCCAGTTCAGGCGCCGCGACGGCACCCTCCTCGACGTGGAGATTCGTGCCCTGGCGGTGCGCGATGAGGACTCCAGCTTCCTGTTGTCGCGCGGCTTCGCCCACGACACCACCGGCCGCAAGCGGCTGGAGATGCAGCTCATCCAGGCGGACAAACTCTCCACCATCGGCCTAATGGTCTCCGGTGTTGCCCACGACGTGAACAACCCGCTGACCGGCATCGCCGGCTATGCCGAGATGCTTCTCGCCCAAGGCTCCCTTGCCCCCGAGGTCGAGTCGTCCCTGCGCTTCATCTACGGCGAGGCGGAGCGGGCCGGGCGGATCGTCGCCAACCTCCTCGGCTTCGTCCGCCAGGAGGAGGGGCGGCGCGACTACTTCGATCTGCACACCACCATCGACGCGGTGGTGGACCTCATGGCCTACCGGCTGCGCCAGGCGCGGGTGGAGGTGCGGCGCACCCTCGACCGGAACCTGGGCGCCGTCTACGGCGACAAGCACCAGATCCAGCAGGTCCTCCTCAACCTGGTGAACAACGCGGTGCAGGCGATGGCCGGGGGGGATGGCGCGGCCTGCCTCTCCCTGGCGACCCGGGTGGTGGAAGGCGAGGTGGCGATCACCGTGGCGGATACGGGACGCGGCATCCCGCCGTCGATCCTCGGGTCGATCTTCGACCCCTTCTTCACCACCAAGCGCGAGGGGGAGGGGACCGGGCTGGGGCTGTCGATCACCCGCGCCGCGGTGGAGGCGCATGGCGGGCGGTTGCAGGTGGAGTCGGTGGTTGGCAAGGGGACCACCTTCACCGTTTGGCTTCCCCTCCCCATGGGCGACGAGGAGGTGGAGGTCCGCAACGAGCCCGCCGGCGAGGCGGTGGCGGAGGCGCTCGTATCCGTTGGCCCGGTCCTGGTCATCGACGACGAGCTCCACATCCGGACCTGGCTGCAGCGGATCCTGCAGGGGTTTGGTTACCCGGTGGAGGTTGCGGTGAACGGCGCCGATGGCCTCGCGCGCATCGCGGCGCGCGACTTCTCCGTCGTCCTGCTCGACTACATGCTCCCCGACACCACCGGCATCCGCGTCTACGAGGCGCTCGCTTCGACGCATGCCGAGCTCCAGTCCCGGGTCGTCTTCATGACCGGCGCCATCGATCGGGTGGTCGAGCAGTACGTCCGTGACCACCGCCTGCCCTTCCTCCAGAAACCGTTCAACGCCAAGGCCCTACGCGGCGTCCTCACCGCGGTGGCGCGATGAGCGACGCGGTGCGCTTGCGCATCCTGGCGATCGACGACGACGTCGCCATCCAGAGCTACTGGCGCCGGCTGCTGCCGAAGCTCGGCCACGATGCGGTGATCGCCGCGAACGGCACCGAGGGGATCAAGCTGGTGCGCAGCCAGCCCTTCGACCTGGTGGTCACCGACCTCTCCATGCCCGGCTTGCCCGGCCAGCGGGTCCTAGAGACGGTGCGCGCCGAGCTCGCCGACGTGGACGTGATCGTCGCCACTGGCCACGGCACCCTCGAGTCGGCGGTCGACGCCCTGCGCGCCGGCGCCTACGACTTTTTGGTGAAGCCGTTTTCCCTGCGCGACGTGAAACGGCTCCTCGACCGGCAGGTGGAGAAGCGGCGGCTGGGGGTGGAGAACGAGGAGCTGCGCCAGGCGAACGCCCGCCTGCGCGAGCTCTCCCTCCTCAAGGAGAAGTTTCTTGCCATCACCAGCCACGAGCTGAAGACGCCGGTGACCATCCTGACCGCTCTCACCGAGCTCCTCGTCGGTGACCCGGGGATGGCGGAGGCGGAGCGGCTCGACCTCCTCGACAAGCTCGGCGAGGTGACCCGCTCCCTGCGCGAGATCGTCGAGGGGATGCACGATCTTGCCGAGGCGCGCCAGGGGGCTGCCACCCTGCGGATCGCACCCGTGGGGGTGCGCGACCTCCTTGCCGCGGTGGTCGAAGAGCTCGCCCCGGGCGCGGTCGAGCGCGGCGTAGCCGTGGAGTTGACGGCCGGGGGGAGGGCTTGGGACGGCTACCCCGCGGACGCCACGCGCCTGCGCCGCGCGTTGCGCCAGTTGGTGCGCAACGGCATCCAGTACACCCCCGACGGCGGCCGGGTGACCCTGCATCTCGACGCCTGGCAGGGTCGGGAGGGGGGCGAGGAGGGGCCCGAGATCGTCGTCGCGGACACCGGAGTCGGCATCGACCCGAAGCAGCAGCGCCTCGTCTTCGACGCCTTCTACGAGACCGGCGACACCGACCACCACCACACCTCCACCACCGCCTTCCAAGGCGGCGGTCTCGGCATCGGCCTGTCCATGGTCCTGGAGACGGTCACCGCCCACGAGGGGCGCATCACCCTCGACAGCGAGCCCGGCCACGGCACCACCGTCCGCATCCTCCTGCCGCCGGCAAGCGAGGTGTGGGCGCGCTCTGGCGGATAGGGGGCGCTCCCGCTGGGGAAAGCCACTGGAAATGGCTGTTTAGATTTCGCCGCGAAGGGGCGCGAACCGTAGACGGGGAGGGTGCGGGCCCCCGCACCCGTTCGCGGCCGCCGCGGTGAACGACCCTTCGCGTCCATCAGCGTGGATGCGCGTGCATGGGCGGCCAGCTTGTTCCGATCCGCACCCTCGTCCGGGCGCGAGCCCACTTGCCGTTCCACCCGGTCGACAACGTCCGACAGATTTTTTGGGCGGTGGGCGGTGGGCGGTGGGCGCGGCGCCGGCCACCCCCTGCGTTGTCGCGTTGCGCGGGCAACACTGGCGCCGATGGATCGCCTCTCCCGCCATCTGTGGCGCTGGCTGCCCGCCGCCGTCGTCCTCGCCGGTGGTCTGATCTACGCCTGGGTGGTGGGCGGCGCGCCGGGGACCGTGTGGCTCACCGGGGCCAGGGTCGATCTGCCCGCAGGGGAGATCGCCTATCCCGGTCGTGACCACCTGGAGCGCGTCGACCCCATGGGCTCCCTCCCCGCGCCGCCCCTCAAGGAGGCGGTGGATACCCGGGCTGAGGAGGATGTAGGAAGTAGGAGGTAGGAAAGAGGGAGGAGAAAGGGGGAGGGCGGCGAAGGGGGGAAGGGGTCGCGGGCGAACGGTCGCCTGGGTCGGGGCGGGGAAGGCGGGTCTCGCGCGGAGGCGGTCAGACGCGGAGGGGAGTAGCGGGGGGAGCGAAGGGAGGTCGCGGGCGCGCGAAGGCTGCCACCGGAGGGTGAAGCGCCTCCCCTTTCTACTTTCTACTT
>Ga0100388_10005120_pt1 | contig 10724 bp, 5 predicted proteins | sample CryGeymeta201512_FD_81536 | JGI IMG/M metagenome (GOLD analysis project Ga0100388, IMG submission 81536) | Groundwater microbial communities from Crystal Geyser aquifers in Utah, USA - Crystal Geyser metaG 2015-12 | ecosystem: Environmental > Aquatic > Deep subsurface > Groundwater | place: USA... | reverse complement strand
GCCGAACGCATCCTGATCGCCGTGGGTGGCCGCCCAAGCCGGCTCGAGATCCCCGGCGCCGAACAGGCCATCGTCTCCGACGATGCGTTCGATCTGGACCGGCTCCCCGGCCGTGTGCTGATCATCGGCGGCGGCTACATTGCGGTCGAATTCGCCGGAATTTTCAACGGACTGGGCTCGGAGGTCGTGGTCAATTACCGCAAGCAGCGCGTCCTGCGTGGTTTCGACGAGGACGTTCGGCGTGTGGTCGAGGGGGGCATGCGCGGTCGCGGCATCGCGTTTCGCTACAGCAGCGTGCCCGAGTCAATCAAGCTCGATATCGACGGGCGCCGTCGGGTAGTGTTTTCCGACGGCGGCAGCGAGGTTTTCGATCAGGTCATGCTTGCCACCGGGCGCCATCCCTACACCCGGGACCTAGGGCTGGACCGGGCCGGCGTCGAAACCACCGTGACTGGCGCGATTGTCGTCGATGCCTACAGTCGGACCACGACGTCGAACATCCACGCCGTCGGTGATGTCACCGACCGGGTTGCGCTGACCCCGGTCGCCCTGATGGAGGGACATGCGTTTGCCGACACGGTCTACGGTGGTATGGATCGTCCCTGCGATCACGCCAACATTCCTGCCGCGGTATTCAGCCAGCCGCCGACCGCCTGTGTCGGATTGAGCGAGACCGAGGCGCGCGCCGTCGGAAAACCTTTTCGTATCTACCGCTCCGAGTTCACGCCGATGCGGTATACCCTGGCGGGTCGGGTGGAAAAGGCCTTGATGAAGCTGGTGGTTGACGATGCTTCCGATCGGGTCATTGGTCTGCACGTCGTCGGTCCCGATGCCGCCGAAATTGTTCAGGGCTTTGCCGTGGCGATTCGCGCAGGGCTCGGCAAGGCAGATTTCGACCGCACCCTCGGCATCCACCCGACCAGTGCCGAAGAACTGGTGACCTTGCGTCAGCCGGTCGCGGAGCAGGGCAGCTGATGCAGCAGATTCAACAACTTATCGACTTCTCGCGTTCGGCGTACCATGCCGTAGACGAGTCCCCGAGTTTCCAGGAGCACTCCATGTTCAAACATCTTTCGACACTTGCCGGTTCGCTGCTGTTGTTTTTGTCCGTGGGCGCGCCAGCGATCAGCGCGGCGCGCCAGCCCGACATCGCGGCTGATCGCTGGATCGTGATTCTCGACGATGCGCCGACGACACGCTATGCCGGTACCGAAGTGAGTGCTTCGACCAGCGCCTCAGGTTGGAATGGCAAGAACTTCGTGGCGACTGCTCCAGCGGTCTCTGGAAAAGCTCGCCTCGACCCGGATTCCGATGCGGTGCGAGCCTATGCCGATTATCTTGATGATCAGCGGGGCGGGATTCTTGCCGCGGCCGGCGCAATGCTGGGGCGCTCACTGCAGCCCGAGCACGTCTATCGGCACGTGCTCAACGGCTTCTCTGCGCGAATGTCGGCGACCGAAGCCAAGGCGCTATCGCAACTTCCTGGAATACTCTCGGTGCAAGCCGACGTCGCCGAATACATTCGCACTGATGCCGGTCCGGCGTGGATCGGGGCGCCGACGGTATGGTTCGGCGGCGGCGGCTTGCCTTCCGGCAACAAGGGCGAGGGCATGGTGCTGGGTGTGGTCGACACCGGCATCAACTGGGATTCGGTGTTCTTCGACGCCGCGGTCAGCGCGGAACCGGCGCTCAGCAATCCTCGGCCCGCGTTCCTTGGCCTGTGCTCGGACCCGGAAGTGCAATGCAGTGGCAAGCTTATCGGGGTCTACGACTTCACCGATGAGGGCACCAAAGGCAAGGATCCGGATAACCATGGCTCGCATGTCGCGGCCACGGCCGCGGGCTATCCCTTGACCTTTTCACTTGATTTCGATGGCGCCGGGCCGGTGCCGTCGATCAACTTTTCGACCTCGGGCGTTGCGCCGCGAGCCAGCATCATTTCCTACAAAGCCTGCAAGGAGGTTCCAGACGAGCCTCTGTTCCAATGTTTTTTCAGCGACACCGGCGCAGCGCTGGAACGTGCCATTCTGGATGGCGTCGATGTCGTGAATTACTCGATTGGTGGCGGCCCGTCCGACCCGTGGTCGGGATTCGGCAGCAGTTTCACTACCACGGCGGAAGCCATGTTCAATATGCGCGAGGCCGGGATCTTCGTCTCGGTTGCTGCTGGCAATGACGGTCCGGTTCCGGAGTCGGTGGGTAGCCCGGCCAACGCGCCGTGGGTGTTCGCTGTTGCCAATACCAGCCACGCCCGCGCTTTCATCAACCGCCTGACCGACGCGACGGGCGGCACCTTCGCGCTGGGTTCGCTGGACGGCCAGGCGCTCAGCTCCAGCCTCGTCGATCGGCCGATCGTTCACGCCGCCGATTTTGGCAATGCGCTCTGCGGAACCGGGCCGGCCGAACTGGGTGGTGCCTGTGGTGAAAACACCGGTGCCTCGAATCCCTTCCCGCCGGGGACCTTCAACGGCGAAATCGTGGTCTGCGACCGTGGTGTGTACGGTCGTATCGAAAAGGGATTCAACGTATTGGCCGCTGGCGCTGGCGGAATGATTCTTGCAAATACCGCGGCTGAAGGTGACTCGGTCAGCGCCGATCTGCATTGTCTTCCGGCAACGCACGTTGGTGCGACCGATGGCGATCGGCTGCGTGACTGGCTGGCGTCGGGAAGCAACCATCGCGGCCGTCTCGCAGGAACCGTGCGAGCGAACCAGAACAGCCTTGGCGGGTTGATCAGCGGAAGCAGTTCGCGAGGTCCTGCGTTTGGCGCGCCCGATGTCATGAAACCGAATGCTGCAGCGCCCGGCACCAGCATTCTCGCTGCCGGTGCCGAAAGCGCAAATTCCATTGTTTTTCTCAGCGGCACCTCGATGGCGGCACCGCATGTCGCCGGTGCCGGCTTGCTGGTTCGCAAGGCGCACCCGAGTTGGGGTGTGAGCGAGGTGACAGCGGCGCTGGAGACAACCGCCGACGCTTCGGTCAACTCGCTGGGACCCAACGTTGCCGCGGCCACGGTCGATCGCGGCGCCGGTAACGTGCGAGTCGACCAGGCGGTGCGTATCGGACTGTACCTGCCGGTCAGTGGCGGCGAGTTCGAGGCCGCCAACCCTGCGCTTGGTGGTGTACCGGGCAATCTCAACCTACCCGGCATCGTGTCGGACCGCTGCGAAGGACAGTGCAGTTTTTCGCGCACCGTTCGCGCACTGACCAGTGGTTCGTGGACCGTATCGACCGAAGGCGATCTCAGTATCTCGGTTTCGCCTTCATCGTTCAGCCTTGGCGCGGGTCAGCAGCGCACTCTGCAGATTACGCTCCAGCCCGGACAATTGCCGGCCGGAATCCGCGGCAGTGGCAGCGTGGTGCTGACGCCGTCCTCCGGAACGCTGGCGACCCAGCGTTTGCCCGTGGGCGCCTTGTTCACGGGAGGCGAATTACCCGAGTTCACCTCGCTGGTCAGTGCCGGAAACCGGGGCCGGGGTGAGATACAGATTCCCTCGCTTGGCGCCACCGACGAACTCGTGGTTCGCACCAGTGAACTGGTACGCCCCAATCCATTCATTGCCAATCTGGTCGAGGATCCAACGCCTTCGGATCCGTTCGACGGAGGCCCGGGCACTCGTATATCAACGATTACTGTTCCTCCCAGCACGCTGCTGCTGCATGTTGAAACATTCGCATCGAGCAGTAACGACGTCGACCTGTTTGTCGGTCGCGATCTTGACAATAATGGCCAGCCGGACGCTGCCGAGCTGGTCTGTCGTTCGGTCACGACGACAGATCTGGAGCGCTGCCAGATCGAGAATCCGGAAGCTGGTACCTGGTGGGTCGTGGTGCAGAACTGGAGCGCTTCGCCGTCTGCGCCTGATGTCGTTCGCTACGAGGTGGCCGTTCTCAGCGAGAGCAGCGAGAGCAGCCTGGTCTCGTTCGGCCCTGGACTGCACGACGGTGGCCCCTTGACCTTGCCGGTCTACTGGGACCAGCCAGCGATGCTGCGCGACGAGCGCCGCATCGGTGCGATTGGCATTGCCACCAGCCGCGATTTCTTCGCCAATGTGGGCAGTTTCGCCGTGGCGGTTACTCGCAATCAGGCTGCCCAGATCGATGAGACCGCGATTTTCCCGGGACGGGACGACCGCGTGATGGTTCCGGCCGGCGGCAGGCACAACAAGCTCTACCTGGATGTGCCCGAGACCGCGACTGCAATCCAGATCGACATTTTCGGTCAGAGTTTCGACGCCCAGCTGGGGTTTGCAGATTTCGACGACCTCGTCGCCACCATCCCGTCGACACCGGCAGCACCAGAGCCGTTCATTGGCGGCAGTGAGGCGATCAGCGGCGGGCGACGACTCAGCCTGAGCGCCTCGCCGGGCCAGACCCTGGCTGCGGGCCGTTACTTTATCGTGATCGACAATCAGGATTCCGAGGAGCGCTCGTACCTGTTCAGCGCCACGGTTACCGAAGATCAGCCAGTCGACAATATTCGCGGTCTTTGGGGACCGCTGCACCGCACGATCAACCAGGGGATCGACTGGCAGATCGGCGGCGGCGGCAACTTCGCGGTCTGGTATACCTACGATGAGGACGGATTGCCGACCTTCTACATCAGCAACACGGTGCCGCCGGTCGATGGCAGTTCGATCTACAACGCCATCCTGTTCCGCGCGACCAGTAACGACCAGCGCAACTTCCTGACCCCGGTCGGGGAGGTTCAGATCACGTCGGTGGCACCGGGTCGCTTGATGTACGCCTGGCGACTGAATGGCAACCATGGCTCGGAAATGTACCGGACCAATATCGATTCATCCTGTCCCTTGATTGGGGGCGTGCCGTCGCAGCGCACCGGCCATTGGGTGTCACCGGATACCTCTGCTGGCGGCGTGACGCTGCTGAGCATTGCCAACGCCGAGGCCTGGATTCGATACTATTACGACAATCTGAACCGTCCGCGCTGGGTGCTGGCCGATGAGGAGCTGCCGCCGACGCTTCCGGATGGCGTCTCGATGGAGGTCCTGGATTTCCGTGGCTTCTGTATTTATTGCGACCCGTCTCCGATCTCGCGCGAGGTCGTCGGCACACTTGAGCGCCAGTTCATCGACAGCGGCACGACACGTGAAGTCAGCGATTTCCTTGCCGGACCACCGATCAACGCGTCGGTACAGAACGATCGTGCGATCGTTCGCGCCACCTTTACCCCTGCATGCAGCAACCAGTGAGCCAAATCAATCAATGAAACCGTACTTCGACCGAATGCCTGTGTTCTTCCATGTGCCGGAGCCGCGCGAATGAGCGAATCTCTGCGCGTTCCGGCGGCCGATTCCGAGCGCTTGCGCGATATCGTCGTCGATGTGCTCGACGATGCCAAAGCACAGGACGTGGAGGTCTTCGACCTTCGCGAGCGCAATACCTTCGCCGACTTCATGGTGGTGGCCAGCGGCACCTCGACGCGCCAGAACAAGGCTATGGCCGACCGGCTTGGCATGAAACTCAAGGAGCTCGGCCTGACCGCTCCTCTTGGGGTCGAAGGACAACAGCAGGGCGAATGGGTGCTGGTCGACCTGAACGATATCATCGTTCACTTGATGCTGCCGCAGACGCGCTTGTTCTATAACCTGGAAAAGCTCTGGCACGAAACCACGCAGATTCGCCCGGCTCAGTTACCGTAGCCGGCCCGCGTGGAACTTCGGGTCATCGCGATCGGGCGCTCGATGCCGGGCTGGGTCAGTGCCGGCTGGGAAGAGTACGCCCGGCGCATGCCGCCTCAGTTACGGTTGGACCTGATCGAACTGCCCGCCGGGCGAGGTCCCGAGGCCACGACCCGGGCGCGAGAGGCCGAGGCGCTGCTTGCGCGCTGCCCGGAGCGCTCGGTAAAGGTTGCGCTCGACGAGCGCGGCCAGCCGTGGTCGACGCGCGATTTCGCCGCTCGTCTGGAAGGATGGCAGCTGGACGGCGATCCGGTCTGCTTTCTGGTTGGCGGCGCTTCGGGTCATGATCCTGGCCTGATCGAGCGCTGCGCCCATCGCTGGTCGCTCAGCTGCCTGACTTTCCCGCATATGCTGGTGCGCGTCTTGCTGGCCGAGCAGATCTATCGCGCCTGGACCTGCATGTCAGGCCATCCGTACCACCGGGAATGATGCCATGATGATCCAGTCATCTCGATCCGATCTGGTGCTCGCCTCGGCTTCGCCGAGAAGGCGCATGCTGCTCGAATCGCTGATTCTGGATTTCGGGATCGATCCGGCCGAAATCGACGAATCGGTGCAGCAGCATGAATCGCCGCTGAGTTACGTTACCCGCATATCGATCATGAAGGCTGCAGCCGTCGCCGAGCGACATCCGCAGTCCCTGATCCTTGCCTCGGACACGGCAGTGATCGTCGATGACCGGATTCTCGGCAAGCCAATCGACAAGGCTGAGGCAGTTGAAATGCTGCGACTGCTTTCGGGACGCAGGCACGAGGTTCTTTCGGCCGTGACCTTGCGATCGCCTGCCACGAACTCGAACACGCAGGTCAGCGTGACCGGCGTCGAGTTCGCGCCTTTGCCGGAGTCCTGGATTCAAGCCTATGTGGCCAGCGGCGAGCCGATGGACAAGGCCGGTGCCTATGCCGTGCAGGGTGGGGCCGCAGCCTGGATTCTGCGCATCGACGGCAGTTATACGGGGGTCGTCGGACTGCCGCTGTATGAAACCGCGACACTGCTGCGCGCGGCAGCGGTGATCGACAACGGCGCCGGAACGCTATCGTTGAACGACCAACAGGATCCCGGACCGCAAGCCGGCGGCGATTTGGATCCGGACCCAAGGACCTTGCCCGATGAGTGATGAAATGCTGATCAACGTCACGCCGACCGAAAGCCGGGTTGCATTGGTCGAGAACGGGCTGGTACAGGAGCTGCACCTGGAACGGGTCGGCGATTTCAGCTATGTCGGAAATATCTACTTCGGTCGGATCGAGCGCGTGCTTCCAGGCATGCAGGCCGCGTTCGTCGACATCGGTCTGAGCCGAACCGCGTTCCTGCATGCAGGCGAAATCATGCCCGCACGCACCGAAATCGACATTGAGCCCATTGACGCCGCCGCGTCCTGCCCCGCAGAAGGCAGGGATCAGGAAGCCGAGCCGCTGCCACCAATCGCGGAACTGATTCGCGAAGGGCAGGTCATCCCGGTGCAGGTAATCAAGGATCCGATGGGGTCGAAGGGCGCGCGGCTGACGACGCGGCTGAGTCTGCCGTCGCGCTACCTCGTGCTGCTGCCGGGCGGGAATTCGATCGGAGTATCGCTTCGAATCGAAAATGCCGAGGAGCGCATTCGTTTGAAGCAACTGACTGCAGCTGTCCTCGACAGTCAGAACGATTGCCATGCGGGGGTCATCGTGCGCACCAATGCAGAGGGCGTCGGTCGCGAGGAACTCGAACGCGACCTGAGTTACCTGCTCAAGCTCTGGTCCGAGCTCCAGACCCGAATCGCGGCCGTGCCGGATTCGGGAAGCTGCATCTACGAAGACCTCTCGCTGCCGTTGCGGGCCTTGCGCGACCTTATGCACGGCGGCATCGAGCGGGTTCGGATCGATGATCAGGAAACCCTGGCGGCAGCTCGGGACTTCGCCGCAATGTTCATCGCCGAGTGGGCCGATCGGCTCGAGCATTTCGGCGGCCCGGGCCCGCTGTTCGATGTTTATGGGGTCGAAGACGAGATTTCGCGAGCGCTACGGCGAACCGTTGCGCTGAAGTCCGGTGGCCATCTGGCCATCGATCAGACCGAGGCGATGACCACCATCGATGTCAATACCGGCGGCTACGTGGGAACCCGCAACTTTGCCGATACGATATTCAAGACCAACCTTGAGGCGGCTCAGGCGCTGGCCCGACAACTACGTCTGCGCAATCTGGGCGGCATCATCATCATCGACTTCATCGACATGGAGGATGAGGAGCACAAGCGCCAGGTCTTGCGAGTGCTGCAGCAGGCGCTGGCACGTGACCCGGCCCGCACCATGGTGTCCGAGATTTCGGCCCTTGGCTTGGTGGAGATGACCCGCAAACGCACCATCGAGAGTCTCGAGCACCGACTTTGCGAGCCGTGCCCGCATTGCAGCGGTCGCGGCTGGCTCAAGTCTTCCGAAACAGTGTGTGCTGAAATCTTTCGCGAGATTCTGCGGGCCCAGCGCCAGTTTGAAACCGGCAAGCTGATGGTTCTGGCCGCACCGCGTGTGGTCGAGAAGATGCTCGAGGACTACACCGCCCCCCTTGCAGAAGTTACCGAGCGTCTCGGAACCAGCATCCGCTTCCAGCCCGAGGAGCATTACGCGCAAGAGCAGTTCGACGTGGTGCTGCTTTGACCTCAGCGGTAGCGCACAAACCGGGTTTCAGCAGCATCCGTGGCCTGCGACGATTGCGGCGCGGGTTATGGAAACTGCTGGGCTGGATGATCATCGGCTCGGCGGTACTGGTTGGCATCGGGCGCTTGCTGGCGCCGTATGCCGATCACGCCCGGCCGCTGCTCGAGCAGGTGCTGGCCGATCGCATCGGTCAGCCGGTCAGGATCGAGCGCCTGCGGGCAAGCTGGCCGCGCCTGTCGCCGGTGGTTGAACTCGAGGGTCTGAGCATTGGTCCCGACGGCGAGCCACTGCTGCAGATCGAGCGCAGCAGACTGCAGATCAGGTTGTACAACTTCGTTCGCCCCTCTCAGAATGTACTTGAACTGGTGGCGGTTGGGCTCGAGTTGGGCCTTGTTCAGGATGAGTCGGGACGCTGGACCTGGCAGTTGGACGAGGGCGGCCGTGTCGCGGGAGACTGGCAGCGTGCGCTGGGTGCTGGTGACCTCGTTCTGCGGGATTCGCTGGTCGGAATCACCCCGCGCGGCATTGACCGAATGGCGCTGGGCGTGTCCGAAGCACGGCTTCATCGAACCGGTTCGGAGCTTCAGATCCGCCTTACTGCTCGGCTGCTGGATGCGCCGCTGGATCAAATCGATATCCGGCTGCGTCTGGCGCAGGGGTCTGGCGGCATCGAATCCGTGCAAGCGTACGCGGTCGCCCCCCTGTTGCAGCCTCTGTACCCGGACTCGGATGCGGCGGATTCCCGACTCCTGGCCTGGTTTCAATGGACCCGGCTGGGTGGGGCACGCCTGCATGTGCGCGACCAGGCGGAAGGCAACGAACATGACCGGCAACTGACGCTCGATGGACTCTGGCAAGACCAACGCGTGAGCCTGGAGCTTAACGCCGGGCCGATGTTCGGGACGATCCTGGGAAATTCGCACCGGCCGATCCAGCGCCTGGCGCTGGCCTACGAGACTGGGCAATTCGGGCTCATGGCTGATCATCTGGATCTGGCTTTTCTGCACGCACTCGCCACGCCGTGGGTGGCCGGGCGTATCGAGTCCTGGCCATTGCGGCTTGAGGGCGATGTGGACGAGTTGGGCGTGGCCTGGTCCCGGGCGAGTGGGGTGTTCCTGCTCTCGGGTCGGGCAGGCGGGGTCGGATTGACGGATCGGGCATCGACGCTGGCACTCGACGGGCTTGACCTTGGTTTCGATCTGGCCGGTGACCAACCGGTGATCGAGTTGGGGGGTCCGATGCGCGCGCTGATTCCCGCGCTCTTCGCAGATCCGATCCAGTTCGACCGGGTCGGTGGACGACTTGAGCTGACAGTCAACGCCGCAAGGCTCGCCGCCGTTCGGCTGGTCCACCGAGAGTTCGATCTGCGCGTCGATGGTGACTTGATGCAAATCGAACAGGAGCCGTTCGTCGATCTTCAGATTGGTATCGATCGCCTGAACCCGAGCGATCCGCGCCGCTGGTTGCCGCGTACCGGGTTCGGCCCGAACACCCGCCGCTGGCTGGAGCAGGCTTTGGTGGGCCTGGATGAGGCACAAGCCGACACGGTGCTGTTTGGCAGGCCTCTTTCCTGGCAGCGCGAGATTCCCCACGGTGCGCTGGAAAGTCGAGTGGCATTCCGGGGCCTGACGCTGGACTACGCTCTGAACTGGCCACTGGCCCGAGAGACGCGCGGAGAAGTCGTGTTTCTAGGCGAGTCCCTGCAGGCCAGAATCGAGCGCAGCGATGTGGCCGGGCAGGTGCTGCGAGCGCCGAGGATACAGGTTCGGCAGCTCCGCAAGGCCGAACTCGAACTTGAACTCGAATCACTTGGAGGCGATGCTTCCAGCCTGGTCGATCTGACTCGCAGCTTTCCGCTGGAAGCCGCCCGAACTGCGCTGGCACAGATGAACTGGAATGGCCCGGCCCGGGCTACGGCCATCCTCTGGCTGCCGGTGCGGCATTTGCATGACTGGCGCCTGCTTGGCTCAGTGGATCTCGATGGTGCACAGCTAGCGCTGCCAATCCCGGAGCTTGACTTCAATGCGATTCATGGTCGGGTACCGTTTACCAGGGAACGATTCGGGCCGGCGCAGCTGGCGGTCGAGGTCGGTGGCAATCGCGCAAGTATCGCGTTTGACGCCTGGCTATCTCCGGAGTTCGAGCTGCAAGTCGACGGGCCAGTGGCGCTGGCTGGTCTGCTTCCTGGGCGCTGGATTCGACGGCTGCCGAAGCTTGCGCCAGCGCTTCGTGGAACCACTCCAATTTCGATTCGGATCGGGTCTGACAGCGCCAGCCGGGCCGACGGCCTGCAACTGGATCTGAGCTCGGATCTGGAGGGCATCGAGATTGGATTGCCGGAACCGCTGCGCAAGTCCGCCGAGCGGTCCTGGCCGATGCGCTTGCAGAT
>Ga0100388_10005104_pt1 | contig 10747 bp, 7 predicted proteins | sample CryGeymeta201512_FD_81536 | JGI IMG/M metagenome (GOLD analysis project Ga0100388, IMG submission 81536) | Groundwater microbial communities from Crystal Geyser aquifers in Utah, USA - Crystal Geyser metaG 2015-12 | ecosystem: Environmental > Aquatic > Deep subsurface > Groundwater | place: USA... | reverse complement strand
CTTAAGGATGATACCCGCCATTTTTCAGGATCGCTGAAAGATCGTGCCAGCGAGATTGCCATTCAACATGCCGATGAACAGGGTCAGGGTGTTTTGGTAACCGCATCCACGGGGAACGCAGCGGCTTCACTCAGTGCGCTTGCCGCTTTTCATGGCAAACAATCCATCATTTTTGTTCCCGCATCCGCCCCTCTTGCGAAACTCACACAGATCCTTCAGACCGGGGCCTGCCTTGTGCCCATAAACAGCCATTACGATGATGCATTCAGAATGTCCTTTGAATTTTCAACAACTCACGGGTTATATTCCAGAAATACCGGCATAAATCCGGTGTTGTCCGAGGGAAAGAAAACTGTCGAATTTGAAATTGTCGAACAGATGGACTGGCAAATACCCGATGTGATCTTCGTACCTACCGGGGATGGCTGTATCCTTGGCGGCGTTTATAAAGGATTTTATGATCTTAATCAACTGGGCTGGATCACAAAAATTCCAAGGCTGGCCGCAGTGCAATCTGAAGGGTCGCCTGCCATAGTGAATGCACATTTACATAGCCGGTCCATCCAGGAAGTGAAATCATCTACCCTGGCAGACAGCATTTCCGTGAATTATCCCAGGGATGGGTTGAAAGCGTTACGGGGGATCAGGGAATCCGGTGGTTTTGGCATCACCGTTTCGGATGACGAAATTTTATCCGCTCAAAAGGTATTGTCCTCACTTACCGGTATATTTGCCGAACCTGCTTCCGCTGCTGCCGTTGCGGGTTGCAAAAAAGCAATCGAAACCGATAGAATTAAAGAGGACGATCTCGTTGTGCTGTTAATTACGGGTACAGGATTAAAGGATATCCCTTCGGCACAGAAAAAAATACAGATTCCCGACCCCGTAGAGGCGAATCCTGATGCGGTGGAATCATTTATGAGATCCCGGCAATCAAATGGAATTTTCAAATGACCGTCCCGGATTTGTTTGACCTTGAATTGACCGTAAACGGTAAATTCGTTCATCAACGGATTCCTACGGAATTGATGCTGGTCGATTTTCTTCGGGAATGGCTGGATCTGACCGGAACAAAGGAAGTCTGTAGCGAGGGTGAATGTGGCGCATGTACCGTGCAGATCAACGGCAGTACGGTGGATTCATGCCTGATATTCGCAGTTGAAACTCAGGGTGCCGAGATCAACACCATTGAGGGTATCGCTTTGGGAGGAACCCTTTCCAGGCTGCAACAAGCATTCATCGATCACCATTCGGTTCAGTGTGGATATTGCATTCCGGGAATGATTCTCTCAGGTGACCAGATTTTGAATGAGAATCCCCATCCCTCACGAGAAGAGGTGATTTCCGCATTCGCCGGAAATATTTGCCGGTGCACAGGGTATCATAAAATATTAGATGCGGTGGAATTTGCCTGCCTGTGGGGTGCACCTGAGGGCAGACAGACAAACCGGGAGGAAGATCACTGAAGTATTATTGCCCCGTAACCCCGGATGAGTTTCTTGATCTGACTTCACGTCTCCGGGATCAGGATTATTCGATTCTCGCCGGCGGAACGGATATTGTCCCCGGGATCAGATTGGGGAGTCCGTTACCGGCTCATCTGATTGATATTAAAAAATTGAGAGAATTGAATGGCATACGGAATTCCGGTGCAGAGATTACAATTGGTGCGCTGACCCTTGTCGAGACCCTTCGAAAGAGTGAAATATTGAAATTGCATTTCACTTCACTAAGTCAGGCATCCGAACAATTCGCCGGGGTACAAATCCGACATCGTGCCACTGTTGGCGGGAATATATGCAACGCTTCGCCAGCGGGTGATCTCCTGCCGGGGCTTTATGCTGCGCATGCGACGGTTTCGGTTTTATCATCCACGGGGATTCGGCGACAATCTATTGAAGAATTTATCACTGGACCCGGACGAACCACACTTCTGCCGGGTGAATTGCTAACCTCCATCCATTTACCGAAGACTGGTCGAAAAAGTAAATTCTATAAACTGGGGCTACGCCATGCAATGGCAATATCTGTGGTCAATCTCGCCATATCGTGGGAAGTGTCACCGGCTGGCGCTGGAGCATTTCTCATCGCTGCGGGTTCCGTCGCGCCCACAGTGGTTTATCTTCGCCGTTTTTCAGATTCTCTGACCTCTGCAGCCGACAAAATTGAAGCTTTACTTTCCCTGGTCGATCAGGATATCTGCCCGATCACAGATATCCGTGCCAGCGCTGAATACCGACGGCAAGTCCTGAAAAATATCCTCCGTCATGAAATCAGAACCATTTTTGAGCCTGCGGATGTCTGACCAATTTTACCCCATGCCTGTGGAAAAGATGGTATCGTGGATACTCCGGGAATACGAAAATCGAAAATCCATTTTCGGGATCCCGTCGGATTTATTTTTTCACCCGGGAATCAATGATTCGTTTACCATGGAACGGTACGGACGCCGGTTACAGACACCTGTCGGCGTGGCAGCAGGTCCCCACTCTCAATTATCTCAAAATATTGTAGCGGCGTGGGTGTGCGGTGCACGGTACATAGAACTGAAAACAATTCAGACTCTGGACGAATTGGAAATCTCAAAACCCTGCATCGATATGGAAGATGAAGGGTATAATTGTGAGTGGTCGCAGGAATTAAAGATCAGGCAATCTTTCGATGAGTATCTGAATGCATGGATCATCATCCATATTCTTTTGGAAAAATTCGGGTGGGGATCTGCGGGTCATCCAGGGTTGATATTTAACATGAGTGCAGGATATCATCTAAAAGGAATCAAAAATGCCAATGTCCAGGAATTTCTGAATCTTATGGAAAATGCCGGAGATTTCCTGGATCAAAAATTGAACCGTCTGGAGCAGGTATATCCGGGTATTCACCGATTGAATATTCCCACAATGATCTCAGATAACCTGACGATCTCCACCATGCATGGCTGCCCTCCTGATGAAATCGAAAAGATCGGCAGATATTTCATAGAAGAGAGAAAATATCATACAACCATCAAGTTGAATCCGACGCTGTTGGGTGCGGAACCGCTTCGGAAAATTCTCCAACAACAGTTGAAATTTATCTCGGTTATCGTGCCCGATGAGGCTTTCGAACATGATCTGAAATTTGACGATGCGGTGACTATGATCCGCAACCTGCTTGAGTCTGCAAAACAAAACCGCGTCGAATTCGGACTCAAACTGACCAATACCCTTGAAGTTAAAAATGTAAAGAATATTTTCCCTGAAAAAGAGACCATGTCATATTTGAGCGGACGGGCACTGCATCCCATATCAGTACAGGTGGCGGTAAAACTTCAGCAGGAATTTACCGGGCAGTTGGATATCTCATTTTCGGCAGGTGTGGATGCATTCAATGTGTCTCGCATCATTGGTTGTAATATCAAACCGGTGACGACCTGTACCGACCTTCTGAAGCCCGGTGGGTATACGCGGCTCACTCAGTACCTGCATGAAATGAAGGATCGCTTTCAAGACGTGGGTGTGACATCCATCAGGGAGTATATTTGTACGATAGCCGGGGGCGCCGAAGACCCGGTCGCCGCCGGACTTGACAACCTGATCCGTTATGCTTCTGAGGTGGTTATTAATCCGGTTTATCATGACCGTTCCGATCGATTTGAAAATATTAAGACTACCCGCGAACTGACCCAATTTGATTGTATCAAAGCGCCCTGTACAGAAAATTGTGCGACCGATCAGGAAATTCCCCAATACATGTATCACACGGCGAAAGGGGAATTTGACAAGGCGTTGGACGTTATTCTAAAGACAAATCCCATGCCCGGAGTAACAGGGTATGTATGCGATCATTTATGTGAAATGAAATGTACCCGTCAAAATATGGATAGTCCGTTGCTTATTCGGGAAATCAAACGGTTTGCGCTGGAGAATGGTCTGCATGTGCCTGATAGTGTCCCGAAAAAAAACGGGAGAACCGTTGCCATTGTTGGCGCCGGTCCATCCGGATTATCCTGCGCTTATTTTCTGGTAAATGCGGGATTCCGGGTGGACATATTTGAATCTGTCGATAAAGCCGGCGGAATGATATCCTTCGCCCTCCCCACCTTCAGATTACCGAATGAGACTACTTTAAATGATATTGAGCTGATTGAACGTCTTGGTGTGACGATTCATTATCAGGTCGTAGTGGACAAAGAGAAGCTGTCGAAATTACAAGCCACTCATGATTTTGTCTATGTGTCCATTGGCGCCCAATTGAATAAAAAACTGCACATTGAGGGCGAAGATTTAACCGGCGTCATAGAACCCCTTGATTTTTTATCGCGGGTCCGGGACGGATCGCATCCGGATCTTGGGACGCTTATCTCAGTGATCGGCGGGGGAAATACTGCAATGGATGCCGCACGGACAGCACGCCGAATGGTGGGGGATCTGGGAAAAGTCTTCATTCTGTATCGGCGAACGATGCGGGAAATGCCCGCAGATTATATCGAAGTACGGGATGCGATTGATGAAGGGATCGATATCCTGGAACTCACCGCTCCCCTCTACATCCGGCGCCGGGGAAATCGACTGGTACTCACTTGTGAAAAAATGCATTTGGGTGATCAAGATGCATCCGGCCGGGCGAGACCGGTTCCCATACCCGGTTCTGCATTCGACCTAGAATTTGATACGATCATCCCTGCCATTGGTCAGGATATTGTACCGGATATTCTTCCACGCAACGGAACTAATACGATTCCGGTTCGATACACCAACACCTTTTCAAATGTATTTTCCGGCGGAGATGCGATTCGGGGCGCCTCATCCGTGGTTAATGCCATTGGCGACGGTAAGAAAGCGGCAGAGCTGATCATCCGATCCATCGTAGGGATAAAAACACCCGGCAACCCCGTCGTTAAATCAATCTCGGCTCTTGACATTCAAAAAAAACTGGCGACCCGAAAATTCGGTCAGACGATTCATGACTTTGCCACCCGTACGCTTAATTTTGACAAGATCAGCCGCACCATGGCTGCCGATGAAGCAATGAGTGAAGCAGAACGATGCCTCTATTGTGATGATATTTGTAATATTTGTGTCAGTGTCTGTCCAAATCTGGCAAACCTGTCTTATCAGAGTTTTCCGGCTGTCTATACCGTTTATCGGGTCCAGAGGCTCCAGGACAAACCCGTAATTTCAAAAGCAGGGACATTTGACATCACTCAGACGCCTCAGGTGTTGAATATTGCAGATTTCTGCAATGAATGCGGCGATTGCACTACTTTCTGCCCTACATCAGGCCGACCTTTTAAGGATAAACCGGTGTTTCATCTGACCGGGGATGCATTCCGTTCTGAAGCGGATGGATATTTCATTCAGGGCAACAAAATTTCCCATAAATCAGCAGGCGTGCGGGAGGACCTGGTGTATACGAATGAAGATATGATCTATTTATCTAAGGATGTGACCGCACACCTTGGCCGAGATAACCTGTGTATATTATCCGCCAGATTTACCGGTGATAAACCGGAATTTAATACAGAGCCTGTGATTCACTTACACATATTATACACCAGTTTAAAAAATACAGAGGTATTTCAGCCGTTTTATGAGTAGTATCCTTATTAAAAATCCACTGTTAACCCTGACCATGAATGATCTGAACCAGGAATTTTCAGGAGGACACATTCTGATTGAAAACGGTATCATCACATCGATCAGCGCCAATCCGATGGACATTCCAGCCGACGAGATCATCGATGCTACAGATATGCTGGTCCTCCCGGGATTTATCAACACCCACCATCATCTGTATCAATCGCTGACACGGAATATTCCACTCATGCAAAATCAGCCTTTATTTGGATGGCTTACTCATCACTACGAAATATGGCGCGAACTAACGGAAGAAGCGGTACGAATCAGTTCCAAAACCGGGTTACTGGAACTGATGAAAAGCGGTGTAACCACCAGTTCGGATCATCTCTATTTATTTCCCAGAGACGCCGACCCCGGCCTGATCGATGCTGAAATAGAATCTGCAATGGAATTGGGCATTCGCTTCCAGCCCACCCGCGGGTCAATGTCACTGGGAAGATCAAAGGGCGGGCTGCCGCCAGACGATACCGTCCAATTGGAGGATGTGATTTGGAGTGATATTCATAGGTTGATCAAAAAATTCCATGATACCGGCGATGGCGCAATGGTGAGATTATCTCTCGCCCCCTGTTCTCCATTTTCAGTAACGCCTGAACTGATGCGTGAAACTGCAATATTTGCTAAAAATAACGATCTAATGATCCATTCACATTTAGCAGAAACGTTGGAGGAGGAATTTTTTTGTCTTGAGAAATTCGGTCTCCGTCCGGTGGCATATATCACATCGCTGGGATGGTTAACCGACCGAAGCTGGTTTGCGCATTCGGTTCATATGAATGATGAAGAAATTGCGATGATGGGCGCTGCTCAGGTAGGGATTTCCCATTGCCCTACCTCCAACATGCGCCTCGGGTCCGGCATTGCCCGGGTCAGAGAATTACTGGATAGTGGTGTGAACGTGAGTCTGGGTGTGGATGGGTCTGCATCCAATGATTCCGGGAATATGCTGATCGAAATGAGAAATGCCATGATGATCTCCAGGCTGCGACAACTCCCCTACTGGCTCACCGCCCGGGATGTGATAACGATGGCAACCCGCGGCGGAGCCCGGGTATTGGGCAGGGATGATATCGGACAATTGGTTCCGGGCAAACGCGCGGATATCTGCCTCTTTGCCATGAACCGAATTGAGTACGCCGGCGGATTATCCGACCCTTTGGCCGCTTTGATCTTTTCTGTGAGAACCGCTCCCGTAGATTTCCTGATCATTAATGGAAAAATTCAAATCCGGGAAGGCAAGACCTCCATAGATGAACAATCGCTCATTTCAACTCATCACCGAATCAGTCAGACCATGCTTGAAAATGCATGTCAGAAAACCGGTATTCCATTCCTGGATGATCATGCACTGTGAGAACGCATAATGTGGTCATCTATTCGGCAAATTTTAAACCCTCAATCTTTTGATGAAGCCATTCGCTTTTCCTCAAGAACAGGGAGTGCACTCCTTGCTGGCGGTAGTTATCTTGTCAGAGGAAAAAATCAAGCGGTTCATACGCTGGTGGATATCCGGAGCCTTTTGAATCGTCGCCTGGAGATACAGGATGAGTCACTTTTTCTGGGCGCCGGTGCCACGCTTCAGGACATCATCGATGAAATACCCGATACCATATGCGACGGATGGCTTGGGAAAACGGCAAAATGGTCCTGTCATTCTAAAAATGTCCGTCAACAGCGAACCCTTGGTGGTGAGATTGCAACCGGGCGATCAAACTCTGATATTTATATTCTGCTTCAAACCCTGGATCCGGTCCTGCAGGTGTTCATGTCAACAATGGAAGATGTCCCTCTTCACCTATGGAATGGGATTGGTGTCATTACAGGCATGAAACTCAATCTTCATTTGAAACCGGATATCGTTTTCCAAAGATATTCAGTTCTGGAATCTTCTCAATCCTACCTGATCGTTACGGCCTGTCGGTTTAATGATCACTTGACCGTATCCATTGGCGGTGATTGTACAAAATGGTTCAGCCTGACCGTTCCGGCAATGTACCTTAACGACCTTTCGATTGATGAAATTTCAAAAAATTCAGCATCCCGGTTTACAAATGATCAGAATGGTTCTGTGGCGTACAAACGATACCTGATCCATCACAGTTTACAGCAAATTCGGGATTCCATATGAAAGTGATGTTTACCGTAAACAACAAGAAGGTGACCGTTGATGATCATCCCGGGATGACATTGCTGGAATATCTCCGAAGAGAAGAATTTTACAGTGTCAAATACGGTTGTGACGATGGAACCTGTGGCGCTTGTGCAGTCATCATTGATGGACACACCCAAAACGCCTGTTTGACATTAGTGCATTCCATCCATGGAAGGGCGGTGGAAACGTTGGAAGGGCTGAACGAGAATGATCTGGTTCGGTCTATACAGGATCGATTTTTAACCGAAGGCGCGATTCAATGCGGCTACTGCACACCGGGAATGATCCTGTCCTTAGCCGCTTTATTGAGAAAGGATGCGACCCCTGCCGAAGCTGCAATTCGGGATGCCCTTTCAGGGAATTATTGCCGGTGTACCGGATATGTAAAACCGGTAAAGGCGATGCTGAAATGAAAGTTGTTGGCCAGCATACTACCCGGGTGGACGGTAAAGCCCTTGCACGGGGAAAAGCAGTTTTTGCGGATGATATTCGGTTGACGGATGTTCTTCATATAAAATTGCTGTATAGCGCCATTCCCCACGGACGAATCGTTAGTATCAACACAGATAAAGCCGAGGCGTTACCCGGAGTGGTGATGGTTTTGACCCACAAAGATTTAAAACCGCATTTCTTCACAACCGCAGGGCAGGGATATCCCGAACCTTCTCCCGGTGACACGATGATCCTGAATCCGGTCGTTCGGTTTGTTGGGGATAAAGTCGCCGTTGTAGTAGCAGAATCCCCTGATATCGCTAAACAGGCAGTAAACTTAATTTCCGTTGAATACGAAGAATACCCGGCAATTTTTGATCCCGAAAAGGCGATCGACAACGAGGTCATCATTCATCCTGAGATCAAAGGTGACCGATTTTTATTCGATGCTAAACGAAACATCGCCGCCCGAATAACCGCTGATCTGGGTGATGTGGTATCCGCTGAATCCTCTTCCACATTTATATTCGAGAATGAATACTCGACACCATACGCTCAGCAGGCACACGTTGAACCCCACATCACGTTAACCTGGCTGGATGAAAACGATCGATTGATCATCAGAACCGCGACACAGGTTCCTTTTCATGTTCGACGGATTGTATCAGAAGTCCTGGACTTCCCCATCTCCCGGATTCGGGTGATCAAACCCCGAATCGGTGGGGGGTTCGGCGCCAAACAGGAAATATTGAACGAAGAAATTTGTGCGGTTGTGACGTTGAAAACCGGACGATCTGCAAGGATCGAACTCACCCGGGAAGAAGAATTTTTTGCGGCACGATCCCGGCATCCGCAGCGGATCAGGCTTAAAATGGGTGTGGACAAAAATTATAAAATCCGTTTTATTGATATGGATATACTTGAAAATTGCGGCGCATATGGTCCCCATGCCCTTACCGTGATGTCGGTGACATCGCAGAAATCCTTGTCACTCTATAACATCCCGAATATCCGGCTTCGGGGGAATGCTGTTTATACCAATTTACCCATTGCCGGTGCTTACCGGGGATATGGCGCCCCCCAGGGTTTCTTTGCTTTGGAATCCATGATCGATGAAATTGCCGATGAACTGAAAATCGACCCCGTTGAATTCAGACGAAAGAATATTTTCCAACCGGGAGATGAAATCCCCATTGCCAGAATTCTCGGTGAAGGACGTGAAGGATATAAAATGACGCTGAATACTTCCGGCATGGAAGCCTGCCTGGAACGCGGAAAACTATTGATCGGCTGGGATGAAAGAAAAAATAACAAGTCCGGCAATATTCGCATCGGTTACGGGGTAGCTGCAGTCTGTCAGGGCTCGGGAGTCCCGGGGATTGATATGGCCTCGGCTCAAATCAAGATGAACGAGGATGGTAGTTTCAATTTGCAGGTCGGGGCTACCGATCTGGGGACCGGTTCGGACACGGCGCTGGCACAGATCGCTGCGGAAGTGCTTGAGGTGCCTGTCTCTAAGATCATCGTGTATTCATCCGACACGGACATGACGCCATTTGATACGGGAGCTTATGCTTCCAGCACGACTTATATTTCGGGTGGCGCGGTCAAAAAAGCCGCTGAACTATTGAAGACGAGAATAATTGATCAGGCAAAACGCATATTTGAAAATGACGAGGTGAAAATCTCGGAGGGAATCTTGACCGCATCAAATGGAGAAAAACTGACTTTTTCGGACCTCTGCACCCGCTCATTTTATACCGATCACCAACAGCAGCTCATGGCGTCTGCCTCTCATACCAGCTTTGATTCCCCCCCTCCGTTTAACGCCACGTTTGCAAAAGTATCTGTTGATACTCAAACGGGTCATGTAAGGGTGCTCAAAATAGTTTCGGTGACCGATGCGGGACAGGTGATTAATCCCTCTATGGCAGAAGGGCAGGTCGAAGGCGCCATTCCACAGTCTCTGGGTATGGCATTAAGTGAATTCATGATCTTCGATGACCATGGACAAGCGATCAACCAGGACCTGCTCAGATATCACATTTTTAATGCGATTGATATGCCGGAAATCGTCACGGAATTCGTGCACACCGATGAACCGACTGGTCCGTTCGGCGCAAAGGCGGTAGCAGAAATCCCCATCAACGGTCCCGCACCCGCAGTGGCAAATGCGGTTTTCAATGCGTGCGGAGTCCGGATCAGGAATTTACCCATCATGCCTGAAAAAATTATCAGATGGTTGGGCAAGTTATAAAATACCGGGTAGCCATAAAAAAAGGGGTTCGAGTGAACCCCTTTTTTATAGTTTCGATCAGAGAGCGGATTAGTACATTCCACCCATATCCCCCATTCCACCCGAAGGCATTGCCGGGGGCGGGGTATTTTCTTTTTTGTCACAGACCACTGCTTCGGTAGTCAATAACAGTCCGGCAACACTCGCCGCGTTTTCAACTGCGGTACGGGTGACCAGTGTGGGATCGATGATTCCAAATTTGATCATATCGCCATAAACTTCCTTACGGGCATCAAATCCAAAGTT
>Ga0100388_10005083_pt1 | contig 10777 bp, 10 predicted proteins | sample CryGeymeta201512_FD_81536 | JGI IMG/M metagenome (GOLD analysis project Ga0100388, IMG submission 81536) | Groundwater microbial communities from Crystal Geyser aquifers in Utah, USA - Crystal Geyser metaG 2015-12 | ecosystem: Environmental > Aquatic > Deep subsurface > Groundwater | place... | reverse complement strand
AATTGGCTTCAGCCAAGATTAGTATTTTTTGTTAATTTTTTACCAAATTCTAATTCGCTTATCTACCGATACAAATCTTGCGTCGGTTTCTTTTACGTTAAAAGCTTTGTAAAAATCGTCGGAGTGGTAAACTGGAATATTTACACGTGCACGGGCAGGAGAATGAACATCTTCTTTTAAACGACGCATTAACTCTTGGTTGCGTATTTGCTGGCGCCAAATTTCTGCAAATGAAAGATAAAACCGTTGTATAGGTGTGAAACCATCTATATTTTTTTCATCACCTTTTAATTTATTCTTTAAAGCATCGAGTGAAATTGATACTCCACCAAAATCAGCTATATTTTCACCTAATGTAAGTTTGCCATTTACATGTAGTGTGTCAAGCATAACATAATTATTATAAACGTCAACAATTGGTGCATTTTGTTTTTTAAAATTTTCAATATCTTGTTTAGTCCACCAATTTTTTAAATTTCCATCTTTATCGTATTGGCAACCTTGGTCGTCGAATCCATGTGTCATTTCGTGACCAATTACTGCTCCAATTCCTCCATAATTTACTGCATCATCGGCATCTTTATTAAAGAAAGGTGGCTGCAAAATTGCGGCTGGAAATACTATTTCGTTCATGTTTGGGTTGTAATAAGCATTTACAGTTTGTGGTGTCATATCCCATTTTGCACGTTCAACTGGCTTGTCTATTTCCGAAATTTTTCTTTTAAACTCAAAATTTTCAGCAGAAATAACATTGAGCACATAAGGTTGTTTTGAAATAATTAATTTAGAATAATCTCTCCATTTATCGGGATAGCCAATTTTAAGATTAATTGTTTCTAATTTTTCAACTGCCTTAACTTTTGTTTCCGGAGTCATCCAAGTTAGAGCTTGAATATGTTCTTTTAAAGTAGCTTTTAAATTCTTTACCAATTCGAGCATTCTTGTTTTTGATTCTGCTGGAAAATATTTTTCAACATAAATTTTACCAACTGCTTCTCCTAACATACCACTTGTAGCTTCAACAATTCTTTTCCAGCGGTCTTTCATTTTTGTTTTTCCCGAAAGAATTGTTCCGTAAAATCCAAAATGAACTTTTTCGAAATCGTTGCTTAAATATGGTGCAAAGCTATTTAGTAAATGAAAACTTAAATAATCTTTCCAATCATTAATAGGAATTGAATTTGTCATTTTTCCTATTTCTTTAATAAAATCGGGTTGATTTACGTTTATTTCTTTTATATCTGGTTTGCCAATTAAATTAAAATATAAACCCCAATCAAAATCAGGTGAAAGTTTTTGCAATTCGGCTAAATTCATTTTATGATATAGCTTTTGTGGGTCGCGCATTTCTACTCGTGTCATTGAAGCTTTTGCTAACTGAGTTTCAATTTTCATAATGTTATTAGCAATTTTTTCTACTTCGTTTTCTTTGTATTTACCTGAAAGTGATAACAAATTAACAATATATTTTACATATTCTTTACGAAGTATTTTCGATTGTTTATCATTACTTAAATAATAATCGCGGTCGGGCAAGCCAATTCCACCCTGCATTATTTGCCCAATTACCATTTTACTATTTTTATCGTCCTGGTTACCATAAATATAAAAAACCGGATAAACTTGAATGGTATGAAGTTTAGCAATTTTATTAATTAAGTCCTTTGTGTTTTTTATTGCCGATATTTCGTTGAAATAAGGTACAAGTGGTTCAATTTTAAGTTTTTCTATAGTTAAAGTATCTAATCCTGATGAATAAAAATCTGCGATTTTCTTTATATCAGTTCCCTCTTTTGCATCTTTAGAGTTTATTGCATTATCAAATAATTCTTTAAGCATATTTGTGTTATCTTCGTCAAGTTTATGAAACGAACCAAACACAGAATATTCTTCTTTTATAGGATTATTTTTAAGCCAATTTCCATTTGCATACATATAAAAATCGGAACCTGGAGCAACAGTTGTGTCCAAATTTGCAGGATTAATTGATTTTACTGTCATATTATTTACTTCTGAATTATTTGTTGATTCATTTGAACATGCTGTAATTAAAGCTACTACGCTGGAAAATAACAATAAATTAGTTTTTAAAATCATAAATTAGTTTTTTTCAAAGCTAATTAAGATTTTTAGATTGAGAAAGAGAATAAATAAAAAATTATAAGCTAAAACGAGGATTTACAACATTATTATATATAGATCCAAATGTGTACGTTAAACCTATACTACAATAATATGTATAATTAGTTTGCAGTTCGCGTTGACGCAAAAGGATTTCTTCTTGGGTAGCGCCAGCTTTGGGTAATGAAAGTTGGTTTCGAACAAATGAATAATAACCATAAATATTGAACGACAATCCTTTTACAATTCTAATATCGGCAGTAAAAGAAGTGTTTAAACTGTTTTTAGTAAAATCGTGCATATAATTTTGACCACTTACAGAAATATTTATACTGCCCCATTTCTGTATTGTTTTAAATCCAATATTTAAGCTTTCTGTAAATAAATTTTCGTGCGTTTTATTGTATATTGTTGTATCAATATAATCTAAATGTTTGTACCCAATGTTATATCTTAAAGTTAATTGTTTTCTAGACGATTCAGAGTATGGAAAAATGTTGTATTCTATTGCTGGAAATGCAAAATATCCTAATTTAATATTATTATAAGTTGAAAATTGTGCACCAATATTTGCACCAGCCGACCAATGTTTTGAAATACTTTTTATTAATTCAGTTGAAGAATATAGTGATTTGTTAAATGAAAAAATACTTCCATCTGTCATTTCGTATTTTTGTTCGTTGTAATTATGACCAACATAAAAATTGTACTTCCAATTTTCTGTAACTCTATCAATGTTTAAATTGGAATTAATACTAGTTGAATGATAGGTTTGTTGAGCATTTAACCATGCCGATGACGATAAATTAAAAACCCAGTTATCCCATTTATCTTTTACAACTTCGTTTTTTGATGGGGCATTATATTTAAAAGAAATATCTTTAATTACACTAGTTTTTGCAACATATCTGATTAATCCAGCTTGTAAAATTTGTAAAAATGCTGCTCTTGTTTCGTCGTTTGTATTATTTGCATTTGTTGAAAAAAATAAAGTGTCGGTCATTCCTTTTAATTCTTGCTGTCCACTAAAATACAACTTATATTCAGTGCCTCCACTTCCAGTTATTTGGCTTGAAACTAATATATGTACTTGAGCTTCTTTTGGGTCGCGAACATAATTAACATAAGTTAATTCTTGCTTTATATATTCAAAATCGCAACTGGTACATTCTAAAAATATTTTTAATGCATTTGTTCTATTTACAATACCATTATCGGTTTGCGAGAAAGATAAATTTGTAAATAAAATTAAAATTAATAGAGCATATATTTTATTCATTATGTTTTTATTTGTTACAAACATAACGAAGATAAATAAAATTAATTGTTAAATAATTGTAAATAACAAATTGAATAAGTTCGATTTGTATATTCTTATATTGTTTTTTCAACGCTTTTTTTATGGCTACCATGGTATAATTCATATTCGAGGTATAAACATTCAATAGGACCATTGAATATTGTTATTTTTTTTGATGATTTTAATCCAATTGATTTTGCCTCATCGTTTTTCATTAAAATAATACCAGCTTTAAAACCCGAATATGAGTTTTTTAATTTGTTACCAATACTCTTATTAAATGCATAAATATCTTCAATTTTAAGACGTTCGCCATAAGGAGGGTTAAATATTATTGTTCCTGAATCGTTTCCAGCGTTGGAATTGAAAAAATCTTGTATCTTAAAATCAATAATATCTGTAAAACCTGCATTCTTTGCATTTTTAAATGCAATATCAATAACCGATGAATTAATATCAGAACAAATTATTTCGGATGCAGAATTAACAATATCTGAATTTGCTTTTTCTTTAACAAAATCCCATTCTTTACTATTGAATGAATTCCAATGCATAAACGAATAGTTTTTTCTATTGTATCCTGCAGGTGTATTAGTAGCAATGTATGCCGCTTCAATTGGAATTGTTCCCGAACCACACATTGGGTCAATAAAAAACGATTTTTTATTCCATTTCGAAATTAAAATTAAACCTGCTGCAATTACTTCATTTAAAGGTGCATCGCCGGTATGTTCCCTATAACCTCTTTGGTTTAATGGTTTACCCGAACTATCTAATGAAACAATTACATTATTTTCGAAAATATGGAGGTTTATTACAATATCAGGGTTAAACTTTTCAACATTAGGGCGGATAGTAAATTTATTTCTAAAGTAATCGACTATTGCATCTTTTGTTTTTTGTGCTACATAACCAGTATGTCTAAATATATTTGAATATGATGAGGCATCAATATATATGGTTTTTTTATAGTCGAAATATTTTTCCCATTCAATATTGTATATGTTGTTATAAAGTTCAGTATCGGTATTTGCAACAAATTCAGTAATTGGCATTAAAATTCGCAAAGCTGTTCGCAGGCAGTAATTTGCATTATATAAATCGGTTAAATTGCCCGAAAACGATACAGCACGTCTTAATATTTTAATGTCCTTATAATTATATGATAATAATTCTTCGGAGAGAACTTGTTCAAGCCCTGCCGAAGTTTTTGCTATAAAGTTCATTTGTTATTTTTTGTTTATTTTTCTTGTAAGTTTTGCTATAACATGCTTACCACATTTTTCGCTTAAAGCTGTGAATATGTTATCATCTAATCCTTTATAGCGGTACTCTGAATTGTCTTTATTTGTGCCAAAAACAAAGTCGCCAAAGTTTCTGTTATTAGATATTTTCTCGTCTTTAAATGCATTTGACGACCATTCGCCTAATAATTTACTTTGATTACCATTATATAGTTTAAATGTTGCATCGGCACTACAATTACTTAATTGAAAAGTTTGCCCATTAAATTTTGAATTAACATCATTTACAGTTTCAGAACTTGAACTTTCGCTAACAGTAAAACTTGAAATTGTAAGAACAAAATCTGCACTTTGTTTTTCATCTTCTACAATTGTTAAATTATAAAATGAAGATTCTGATTTTATTCCATTTATAAATGCTTGTTTGTAATCGTTCCATTTTGTTTCGCTAATATATTTACAATTTATGCAAGCATTTACTTTAGTTTCAGTTGCAAATTTAACAAGCATTGTAGCCGGCTCTTTTAATGGCTTACCAATATAACAACTATTAAGAAATAATAATAAAATTATAATTGCAGAATGTTTCATTTGTTTATTTTTTAGTTAGTGTTTCATTATTAATTAATATATTTTTATTAGTTTAGCATTTTTAGTTTGAGGTTTTTGGTTTCATCCCCCTACCCCCTTCGCATACACACAAGCTATCACACAAGGGGGACAAAAACTCGAAACTTTAAACCCGAAACTTTAAACTCGAAACTTTTTTAATTTATGAGCATTTCCTTGTGTGTCTTTCCCGATAGCTATCGGGATTAGTCGTTGATGTTTCATCTGTTATTCATTTATTTCAAAAAATATCCATTTTGAATGACAAATTTCGATTAAAAAACGTGTTTTATCAAATTTACTTTCAAAAAAAGAGGAGAATGGGATTTTGTTGAACATAATAGAATTAGAATTAATGCTTTTTAAATCAGTTATTTGAATATTTGGAAAATATATTTGCTTTATGCCTGTATTCTGAATTGTAATATTCTCGAAATCAGACTTGTATTTATAATAAGTTTTATTGTAATTATCTTTTTTAGTGATAGAATTAACAATTTGCAATATGCTGTCGTTAATGTAATTATATTCAATTTTATAAATCTGACTGGCATCCGAAACATTAATAGTTTTTAAAAAGTTATTTTCGTATTCGTAACTATATTCATTCAGCATATAATATATTCCATTTTTTTTTCGTTTTCTATAACATTTGGAAAAATAGAATCGAAAAAGCTCCATTCATAATGTTTTGCAACTCCTGAATTGTTATATTCAATATTATGAAGTAGAAATTTAACTTTTGGAATCGGATAACTTTTAAAAAGGTTACTATCAATAACTTCGGTATAAAAAATAGTATTAACTTTATATTCCTGAAGTTTTGAGTGATTTAATAAAACAGCATCAGAATCGTTGGCAAATTTAAAAATTGGTTTTTGGGCATTTACAATAGAAACTGAAAATAGCAGTATAAAAATTTTAAACATTATTTTTTATCAAGCTGCTTAATTTTGTTTGAATCGTTATAAATAATTTTCATAGAGTCTCGTTCTTCAATAATCTTAATAACAGAGTCGTGTTCTTCAATAATTTTAGGTGTTATATTTTTGTTACATGAATAAACAAAAGTAAAAACAATTAATGCAATAATAGAAGTAATAATTTTATTATTCATCAAACTTTTCTTCAGAATTTTTTTTAGCTTTTTCTTTACTTTTTTTACCTTCTTCAGATGTATTTACATTAGCTTTTTGTAACACGCCTTCGAGATGGAAACCTGGAGTTTTAATTCCTCTTTCTTCTTTATTATTGGTAAAATAGATTTTTCCTTGTAGTTGATAAGTAATGCCCATTTCGGCATCGAACAAAAGAGTATCTGATGAATCTTTAGTAATATAAACTGAAAAGTTTGAAAAGCCCCATTTTTTAAATTTCCACATATAATCCCATTCTTCGACTTCAGTTTTATCTTCTGTTTTGTAAACTACAACATCGGCTTTAGAAATATCATTAACTTCTAAAAGTACTTGATTAGCATCACCTGGATTCATCATTTCAATTACTGTTTGAGCTTTCAAAATGTTTGGATTTATTGAAAATGCAAACATCATAATAAACAAAAAGTTTATTCTCATATTTTTGAAATTTATCTAAAATTAGTTATACAAATATAATTAAAAATTTCAATATTACAAAAAAAATAAAAAAAATTATGAGCAACTACAATTACCGTTGTTATTGCCACATTTATTTTTTTTTCTTTTTAAAGAATTAATAATAAGAATTATTGCAGCAATTACTGCAAATATAACTATTAATATGGAAAGTATATCAAAAATCATTTAAAAAAATTTCCTGTAATTTGAACCATAAACGCTAAAAGCCATGCTAAAGTAGTTGAATAAAAAATTGTAAAAACTGCCCATTTCCATGTTCCGGTTTCTTTTTTAATAGCTGCAATAACTGCAATACATGGAAAGTAAACTAAAATAAAAATCAAATAAGATAAGGCAGTAATTGGGTTAAACAGTTTTTTATTTGAACTTTCATTTATTGTGGTTTCACGAATTTTGTATATTAAAGTTTGATTTGATAAATTTGCTTTGTTATCGGCTTGAAATAACACTCCTAATGTGCTTACTACTATTTCTTTACCAGATATTCCGGCAATTAAACTTATACCCATTCTCCAATCGAACCCTAAAGGTCGCATAACTGGTTCTATAAATTTTCCGATTTTTCCGATGTATGAATTTTCGAGTTGTTCAGCTCTTATTTTATTTTCAATTTCATAAATTTTAAATTTCACATTTTTCATACTATCAACTGAATTTTGTTTGATTATTAAACTTTCTAACTTCTGTTTTTCTAATTTATAATTAGAACTGTTTTTACTTTCGCGGGGAAAGTATCCTAATGCCCATATAATTATTGATGCAATTAGTATTATTCCTGACATTTTTTTTAAGTATTGCATGGCTTTGCTCCACATGTGTTTAGTGATATTTTTTAGTGTAGGCATTCTGTAGGGGGGAAGTTCCATTACAAAAGGGATATCTTTAGCTTTAAAAATCGTTTTCTTAAAAATAATAGCCATTAATGCAGCTATTAATATTCCGGTTACATAAATTAAAAATAAAACATTGCCAGGATGTGATGGAAATATTGCACCAATTATAAGAATATAAATAGGAAGCCTTGCACTACACGACATAAACGGATTAATAAGAATTGTTAAAATTCTATCGTTTCGGCTTTCTATTGTTCGGGTTGACATAATTGCAGGAACATTGCAGCCAAATCCCATAATAAGTGGAATAAATGATTTACCATGCAAGCCTATTTTATGCATTATTTTATCAACAATAAAGGCAGCACGTGCTAAATATCCTGTATCTTCCATTAACGAAATAAAGAAAAATAGTATTAAAATATTTGGTAAAAATACAATTACACCACCTACGCCATGAATTATTCCATCAATTAACAGGTCTTTTAATGAACTGTCTATTAGTATTTTGTTGAGCCAAGTTGCAGAAAATTGTACTAAATTATCAATCCAATTCATTGGAAATTTGCCAAGTGTGAATGTTGCTTGAAACATTACCCACATAAATATTATAAAAATTGGGAAACCAAATACTTTATGAGTAATAAACGTATCAATAATTTTTGATTTGTTAATTGTTTTGTCGGGACCGTCTTTATATGTTTCTTTTAATGCCCCAGCAATAAAGCCATATTTCGCATCAGTAATAAGAGTTTCGCTATCTTCATCTAAATTGCTCTCTAATAAACTTATTCTTTTTTTAAGAGCATTAATAATTTCTTCTTTGTTATTAAATTGCTCTATAATGTTAATTGCATTTTTATCTTTCTCGAGTAATTTTATTGCTAAAAACCTTGACGAAAATTTGTCGGTAATATTTTTATTTATTTTTATTTTTTCTTGAATAGCTTTAATGTTATCTTCAATATTATTTCCATAATTAATATGAATGTGTCGGAATATTTTAGAATTATCTTCGTATAATTCAATAACTTTGTCAAATAAATTAAATATTCCTCTGCCTCGTGAACTCACAGTTGGAGCTACCGGAAAACCTACCATTGCGCCAAATTTATCGAAATCAAATTTGTCACCTTTTTTTTCTAACTCATCAAACATGTTTAAAGCTATTACAACTTTAACGTCCATGTCAATAAGTTGAGTAGTCAGGTATAAATTTCTTTCTAAGTTTGAGCTATCAATAACATTAATTACAACATCGGGTAATTCGTCAAAAATATAATTTCTAACATATAATTCTTCGGGTGAGTACGCCGACAAAGAATATGTTCCGGGTAAATCAACAACATTAATTTCGTAACCTTTATGTTTAAAAATCGCCGATTTGGCATCTATTGTTACACCACTATAATTGCCAACGTGTTCGTGCGAATTTGATGCATGATTGAACAATGTTGTTTTACCACAGTTTGGGTTTCCAATTAAAACGACATTAATAATTTTTCCTTTTTCACTGGCTTTTTGTATTAAAAACTCTTCAGTTACAAGAATATTTTGTTCGGTGTTAGTAATTTCCTTTAATGCTTCAGTTTCTGTAATTACTTCTATTAATGATGCTTCGGAGTTTCTGAGAGTAACTTCATAACCCATAATTTCATAAACTACAGGGTCGTTAAGAGGAGCTCGTTTTATTGCTTTTACTATTTTTCCTTTAACAAAACCCATTTCGGTAATTCGTTTTCTGAATGCTCCTCTACCTTTAATTTTAACAATTACAGCTTTGTCGTTTATATTTAATTCAGATAATATCATTATTTATTGTCTGTATATAAAGTCTTGTCTGATTCATAATGTTCGAGTTTGAGGTATATGAAGTTTTGAAAACCAAGGAGTTTACCCCGTTGGATATTCCAATTATCGGGTATATCACTAAATAAAATAAATATCCTACGGGGTTTACTGTAGTAAATGACTGTTTTCAAAACGAGTATAACGAAAAAATCGGACATTATTGACAGACACTATTTAGATTGAATAAACACAAAGGTAATATTTTATTAATTTTTAATAGATAAATAAGATTTTTAAACAATAAAATTATGTTGTTGCATTAATGTTTGTAACTTTGTTCAAATAATTTTTATGAACGAAGAAAATATAAATAATAAAATATTTGAATTATTAGGTGAAAATCCAGATAGGCTTGCTATTATCGAAGAAAATATACCTATCAAAGTTCAAATGGAATATTTCGATTATGCTAATTTAATCAGAAAAGAAAATAATTACGATAACATATTAAAAGATAAAAAGCTATTATTTTTAAACGATACATCCTTAATTTTAAAAAAGGAAATATTATCAAAACTTGCATGTTTAGCATTACCCGAAGCATACCGAACAATAGAAAAGTATTTGCAACTTCCTGATAAAAAATTAATTAACTGGGCAAAACTTGCTTTGTTTGAAAGTAAAATGTTATTGGAAAGTTCGCTTTTAGATCAAAGTCATGTTTTAATTTCGTCGGGTTTAGGTGGTAAAAACAATATGTTACGGTATTTTATTGTTGTGTATTTAAAGAATGAGTTTTCTTTTGACGCTACTAAGAAAAAAGTTGTGGTTAATGAATTTGATTCTGTTTTGAAAAAAAATAATTGTGAAACTGAACTGCTAAAATTTTACAATAAATATTTCACACTTACTGCGTTAATACCTCTTAACGTAAATTTAAAGCATACATTTTCAGATGCAATTAATGAATGTAATCAATATGGCAATTTCTTAGTTGATAGTTTTATTGTTACCAATGTTAAAAAACTTACAATTTCAGAAATAAATAGTTTGTTCGATAAACTTAATAATAACGTAAATGAACAATCTTGTTAATGTAGGGCATATCTATAAATTAGAAAAAATAATTTAAGAACAAGGAACACCGATTTTAGATTGTTGAATTTTAGCTACTTCTAAAATCAAAATTCGTTAAACGATATTCCTAATTCAAAAAAAATGAACTTAGCGAAGCGTTCTCATTCACCCCGTTAGATAATT
>Ga0100388_10005078_pt1 | contig 10786 bp, 13 predicted proteins | sample CryGeymeta201512_FD_81536 | JGI IMG/M metagenome (GOLD analysis project Ga0100388, IMG submission 81536) | Groundwater microbial communities from Crystal Geyser aquifers in Utah, USA - Crystal Geyser metaG 2015-12 | ecosystem: Environmental > Aquatic > Deep subsurface > Groundwater | place... | reverse complement strand
CCCTATTTATAAAAAGATCCATAGTTTTTATATACGACTTTTTATCTTAAAAGATTTATTTTTACTAAAAATATTTAAGAAAGGTATAGTTGTTACTTTTCAAGGGGATGATGCGCGGCAAGGAGATTATTGTAAAAGATATTTTAGGATTACTTTTGCAAATGAAGTTTCAGCACATTACTATTCTCCGTCGCAAGAGACTTTCAAAAAGTTGAAAATAAAGATGTTTGAAAAATATGCTAACAAAATATACGCACTTAATCCGGATTTATTATATATATTACCAAAACGAGCACAGTTTCTTCCTTATACACATGTAAATATGGATGAATGGCAACCAAGTTATTCACCAAGCATCAAAGGGCGTGCTATTACAATTGTCCATGCACCAACGGATCGAATAATCAAGGGAACTAAATACATAATAGAAGCGATAGAAAAACTAAAAAAAGAGGGTTATCCAATACAATTCGTCCTTGTCGAGAATATGGCAAATGAGAGTGCAAAGGAAATATATAAGAAGGCAGATATACTTATAGACCAACTATTGGCGGGATGGTATGGAGGACTTGCAGTTGAGCTTATGGCGCTTGGAAAGCCAGTGATTGCTTATATCAGAGAAGAAGATTTGAAGTTTATACCGACTAAGATGAAGGATGAATTACCGGTAATTAATGCGACTCCAGACACAATATATCGAGTTCTCAAAAAATATATAACCGTAGACAAGAATAAACTCGTATCAATTGGAAAAAAAAGTAGACAGTTTGTTGAACGATGGCATGACCCAATTAGAATAGCAAAAAGGCTGAAAAGGGATTACGAAAAAATAATGAAAAAGAATTAACGAAAACCTGCAATACTTTTTAAGATTACATTAATTACACTTTCTTTCAACTCAGGATACATCGGCAGACTCAGCACTTCATCACACGCTTTTTCTGCCGCGGGCATGGAGCCTTTTTTATACCCTAAGTATTCCATTGCCTTGAGAAGATGAAGGGCTATTGGGTAGTAGACCATGGTTTGGATACCCTTTTGCGCAAGATGGGTTCTTAATTCATCACGTTTACCATTGGTAATGCGGATTGTGTATTGGTGGAAGACATGAGCAGCGATTGGCGACTGGCGACTGGCGACTGGAGGAAGAGAAATCCAAGGGATATTTGATAATAGTCTGTCATATGTTTGGGCGACGCGGTTACGTTCTTTGTTCCATTTGTCTAAATGCCTTAATTTAACATTTAAAATGGCTGCTTGGAGCCCATCTAGCCTACTACTGACACCAATCTCATCGTTATAGTACTTCACTTTCGACCCATGATTACGCAGTATCCGGACTCTAGTCGCTAGTCGTTGGTCGTTGGTCGTTAGCATTCCCCCGTCGCCGTATGCGCCTAAGTTTTTTGAAGGGAAAAAACTGAAAGCGCCGATGTCACCCAGATTGCCGGTTTTTTTGCCCTTGTAAGTGGCTCCTATGGCCTGGCAGGCATCTTCGATGACGAAGAATCCATATTTCTTAGCCAAAGCGTTTATCTTGTCCATTTCCGCGGTCTGACCGAATAAATGCACAGGGATAATTGCCTTGGTTTTTTTAGTAATTGCTTTTTCAATTAACTGGGGGTTTATGTTGAAAGTTGTAGGATCTATATCTACAAAAACGGGAGTAGCTCCCACTTTTGCAATGACTTCAGCAGTGGCAAAAAAGGAAAAAGGAGATGTTATCACCTCATCGCCCTTCCCTATTCCAAGTGCATATAACGAAAGATACAGTGCATCTGTTCCTGAGTTGAGCGCGACGGCGTACTTAGTGCCACAGTAGTGAGCAATGTTTTTCTCCAACTCCTCCACATGTTTTCCTCCTATGAATGAGGATTCCGTAATGACCGTTTTGATGGCATTATCAATTTCTTTTTTAATTGTTTTATATTGTGCGTTAAGATCTAAAATAGGTATTTTCATAGTATTTTTTCGCCTTTTTCATTCACTTTTCCATGTACTCGTGCGGGATTGTCATAGACAAGTGCAAAATCTGGAATATCTTTTGTCACCACGGATCCTGCACCGATAAATGCATATTTACCGATAGTTACGCCACAGACTATAGTGACGTTGGCTCCGATGGTCACGCCTTTTTTGATAAGGGTTTTGTCGTATTTTTTATGCACGGGGAATTCGCTTCTTGGTTGACGGACATTGGTAAATACGCAGGAAGGACCACAGAAAACATTATCTTCCAAAGTGACTCCCTCATAGACCGATACGTTATTTTGTATTTTTACGTTACTACCTATCACTACATTATTACCGATAAATACGTTTTGTCCAAGTGAGCAGTTTTTGCCAATGGTAGCGCCTGAAGAAACATGCGAAAAATGCCAGATTTTTGTATTATCTCCCACCTTTACATGGTCATCAACGATTGAACTTTCGTGAATATATGGTTTCATAAAATGACACAGCTAAAGCATTATTTCTTTTTTTTCGTCACTCGATTTTTTAATGCCATCGATAATTCGAAGGGATTCCAATGCGTCATCCCCCTTGATGAAAGAATTTTTCTTATATACCAACACATTTATCATATTTTCATATATCGATTTATGATTGGGACATGAGCCAACATACATGCCTCCCGCATATATATTGGGGTTGAGACCCTCGGGTATGAATGGCATAGGGGTGTCTTTTACTTCCCATAACTCACATTTATTCATTGCTGTTCCCCCGATCTTTACAGTGCCCTTCTCCCCGAGTACGGTAAGAGAACACTCAAGATTATGAGGATATGTGCAAACCGTGAATTCAAGATTAACTCTTGTTCCGGACTTGAGGTCAATTATTGCATTTGCAATATCCTCAGCTTCAATTGTGTGAGCAACTCTATCGAGCTTTCCAAATAATGATTTTGCTGGACCTAATATATACTGCATGATATCCACATAGTGAATTGCTTGTGTAAGTAGAGTTCCACCATCGAGTTTAAGAGTTCCTTTCCAGTCGCTTTCATCAAAATACTGTTGTGGTCGTGTCCATCTAATTATCACTGAAGCAGTCAAAATCTTTCCAAGAAGATTATTTTGTATTGCAGTACGGAGTGTTTGTACAGCAGGATTATAGCGGACCTGTAAAACCGGAAATAGGCGACCCTTCGACTTATTAAACGCCTGAACTAATTTCTTGGCATCACCATAGTTTTGGGAAATCGGTTTTTCCATTATGCAGTGTTTCCCTGCCTTCGCAACAGCCAATCCCATTTCATTATGGAACCCATTGGGCGTTGCTATGGCGACAACATCCACTTTCGGATCTGCTATCAATGTATGATAATCTGTGTAGAATTTTACTTTCTCTTCTTTCCCAACTTTCTCCGCAATTTCTTTTTTATTATCACACACAGCAACCAACTCCACTTCGGCAAGCTGTTTTATGGAGTCGTTGTAATGACGCTGAAATATACGTCCTAGACCGATGACGCCGATACCTAGTTTTTTCATATATTATCTTCCTATTCCCCTATATACTATTCCACATTTTATAATTTTTTCCTTGTCTAGGCAATTTCTTCCATCAACAATGACTTTTACCTTTGTTTTGGGTAAAAGCGCAAGGAGTTGTTCTCTTATTTCCTTATGGGCAGTTGCAACTATAATGGCTTTTGCATTTTTGACAACTTGAAACAAATTCTTTTCTGCTCGTTGTACATACGGGTCGTAGACAGATATATCCGCTCCCAATTCTTTCAGCTCTTTTTCTATTATGAGACTGGGGCTTTCGCGGATATCGCCAATATTGGGTTTATAGCTTAATCCCAGTAATGCGACTTTTGTTCCTTTAAGTGGTAACTGTACTTCATTGAGAGCAAGCAGGAGTCGCTGTATTGTGTATGCGGGCATACTGTTGTTGATTTCTCTCGCATTTTTTAAAAACTGGTGATTAAACCCGTCAAGACTCGCACGACGTATAAGATAGTATGGATCTACTGCGATACAATGCCCGCCCACCCCACATCCAGGCCAGTGTGGCATAAATGCGAACTGCTTGTTGGATGATGCCTTAATGGTTTCATGAAGATCAATACCCATAATGTCAAACGACTGGGCAAGTTCATTCACATAGGCGATGTTGATATCGCGGAACGTATTTTCGATTATTTTAGTTGCTTCTGCAACTTTGAGAGAATTTACTTCATTGATTATTCCTTCACTAATGAATGTCCGATAAAAGGCAGCAACTTCCCTATTCATTTTCTTGCTTATTGATCCTATGTTTCTATTGATATTATAAATATTCCATTTGGGATCTCCAGGATTTATGCGTTCGGGACAATGGGCAATATTAAAGTCAATGCCTGCCTTGAGCCCCGTTTCCTTCTGAAGAATCGGCGCGACAATTTCTTCACACGTCCCCGGGTTTACCGTTGACTCAAGTACATAATGACTCCCCCTTTTCATAAATGGCGCTACCAATTGCGTTGCTGAAATGACGGGTTCGTAATCAGGTACATAATCATCCTTTACTGGTGTGGGGACACAGATGATAAAAACTTGGCAATCTTTAAGCTCATTTTGTTTATTGGTGACGTGTACTTTATGGGTTTTAAGATAGGCGATTACATCCGCGTCTTCAATGGGCGAGATTCCTTGATTTATTGCATTCACCTTCTTTTGTGAACGCGTATAGCCGACAACCTCATATTTCCCAGATTTAAGAAGAGCCACATAAGTAGGGAGTCCTACATAGCCGAGTCCGATGACCGCAACTTTTTTTATAGATGTATTCATTGGCAATTATTATATCCTATTTACTGATTTTTTGTATTTCTTCGTGTAATATCTCCGCGCGTCTTTCCCATGTATTCTCATATGCAATCTTTTGCCTTTGCGCTTTTAGGTTTTTGCTATTTTCGGATAACGCTTTTTTTATATTTTCAATGAAATCAGCAGGTGAATGGGAGTAATAGAGCGGCCCTTCAAACCGTTTTATTTCCTCTATTGCCGTAGAGACAACCGCTCTTCCAGAGGCAAAATATTCATACAACTTTACCGGATCAATGAGGGTGGTATGACTGTTTACCTTAAACGGAATAATACAGACGTCAAACGTCCTAAGATAGTGCGGCAAAGAGTCGTAAGGTTTTTCGCCCAGGAGTACAATATTTTTGTACCGTGCTGCACAGCGTGTTATAGCGACATTTTGGACTTCTCCGATAAGAACAATTGATGCATGTGGATACTTTTTTGCTATCAGCGCAATAAGTTTATCATCAACCCACTCTCCGAGCGCTCCAAAGAATCCAATTGTTTTCCGGTCGCTGGTCGCTGGGCGCGAAGCAATAGAAAAATGATCGTACTCACAGGCATTTTTAAGGATAAGTGTTTTTTTTGGCTTGAACTTTACTATTTTTTCAAGGAGTAAATCGGAACAAACGAGAGTCAGATCGCATTTTTTGACCAGTTTTTTTTCAAGTTTCCCTATATGTTTTCCTGTTATCTCAAATCCTGCATAATCATCCATACAATCATAGATGACCGGGGAAGAAAGATGGTCCAATAAATAGGTCCAAAAAGGATGATCGATCTTTACCACATAGTTTTTGATAAAAGCATCGTGCATCAACTTCTTAAGGGATGCATACATTGAGGTGATTTCCTTTTTGGTTGGAATTTGATGATAGATTGCAACATCCCTCTGGGAATATAATTTTATTATAAAAACATTTTTGTACTTTTGAGTTACAAAATACCCGGGATAATATTTTTCTGGAGTAGTGAATTGGTTTTCAATATAAAAGATTCGATGTCCTTTTTTTGCAAGCTCTTCGGCTAAGTGCTGTTGTCTCAGTTTACGAAAGTTGTAAGGAATAACACCAAAGTTGATAATATCAGGTAATGATTGTTGTTTTAGCTTATGAGCTAAAAACTCTCTTTTAATTTTTTCAAGGGCAAGATGGTGAGGAATAACAAATAGTAAGGTATGAACAAGATTAATTGTATGCACAATAAAAATAAAGGGAGATTTTTTTAGATTTTCAAGTTTTGTCTTGTATGCCAATAAAGAGGCAAGAGTATTTTCGGTTTTAGACGATACGTTTTTTTCCGAGACCTCCCTGCCCGTTCTCTTCAGTGGCAAAGCGTGGTAGATACGATAAAATAATTGGTGCTCCGACAGTAACAATTCCTCTCTCAAATGAACAATGTGTACCCGTACATCTTTTTCCTGTTCTTTCATAAACCTATACTATAGGGGCTTGAGCACGCATAGTCAAATGAAGTACAGGGCGAAGTGTGCTAAAATGAACTATCTATATGTCTGCAACCTGGGAAAAGGCAAAAAAATTAGCTTTGAATTTGAAGCTGTTTTGGTTTTATCGGGAGCTTCTTTGGAATTTGGCCCACCGAGAAGTAACTCAGCGATATAAACAGTCAATATTGGGCTACGCGTGGGTTATTATCAATCCTCTCGCTCAACTTTTGGTCATGAATTTTGTTTTTTCAACCATTTTGAAAGTTAATTCCTTGGGAGTTCCCTTCATTATTTTTTTATCGGTTGCTCTTATACCTTGGAATTTATTTACCCAAAGCTTAACATCATCTACCAGTGCACTTGTAGGCAATAGCAATCTTATAACTAAAATCTATTTTCCGAGGGAAATTCTTGTCTATGCGACTATTATCGCCAAAATAGTAGACTTTTTTTATTCGTGTATTGTCCTCGTGGTTCTTTTTATTTTCTACTGGACATCGATTAGTATCAACATACTGTGGATTCCCCTTATACTCGTGATACAACTTATTTTTACCATGGGATTGTCCCTCATTTTGGCGACTTTCAACCTGTTTTATCGGGATATACAATACCTTCTTAACCTTGTTTTAATGGTATGGATGTATTTGACTCCTATTATGTATCCAGCAGAAATGTTGCCAGCGCGGTATCGTTTTATCTTTACGCTTAATCCCATGGCTGTCATTATTAATGCATTTCGCCAAGTAATGCTATCGGGGTCAGGACCGAATTTAAACAGTTTGGGGATAGCACTTCTCATGTCTATTGGCGTATTTCTTTTTGGCTTTTTACTATTTAAGAAATTTGAGGGAGAGTTTGCAGACTATGTCTAACACTATTATCGCCATCAAATGTGAAAACATTTGCAAAAAATATCGCCTGCAAAAACACAGGACTTTCAAGGAATTTATTCCTGCTCTTATTGGAAGACAAGAAACAACTATCCAATTTAATGCACTCAACCATATAAATATTGAAATCAAAAAAGGAGAATCTCTGGGTATTTTGGGAAGAAATGGATCCGGAAAATCTACGCTTCTAAAAATAATAGCTGGTGTCACTAAACCGAGTGATGGACGAATTACAGTACATGGAAGAATAGCTCCTTTAATTGAACTTGGTGCGGGGTTTCACCCAGAATTAACAGGGAGGGAAAATGTCTTTCTCAATGGCTCTATATTAGGTATCAAAAAAAAGCAGATGGAACTACTATATGACGAAATAGTGGCATTTGCAGAATTGGAAGAGTTTATGGATCAACCAATAAAATATTATTCATCAGGAATGTATACGCGTCTTGCATTCTCAGTTGCAGTAGCGGAAACTCCAGACATTCTACTTGTCGATGAAATTCTAGCTGTCGGAGACGTAAAATTCCAAAAAAAATGTTTAAATCGAATGGAACAATTCAGAAAGAGCGGAAGCACTATGGTAATGGTTAGTCACGGAGCCGAACAACTCGAAAAATATTGTGATAAAGGTCTTCTTCTTGCAAATGGTAACCAATTATTCTATGGGGATATTAAGGAGGCAACTAAAAGATATAGTGAACTTCTTTGAGGACGTGGCCCAAGCGGTTTATGAGGAAATGATGGAGAGGTGAGACTCTGGACTCTAGACACTAGACAAGACTGATATAGGTTTTTTTACATCCTTAATATGCCCTAAAGCATAGGATTTGCGGCTTATAAACAGCTGACAAATACACATGTCTACTCTATAGTGGGTATATGAGTCAAGAATACAAAATCGTCTTGTACAAAACACAAAGAGGAAGCAAAATTATAGAAAATTATATAGATGATCAGAACTCTTCTACTAAAACAAAAATAGTGAATATATTTAGACTCCTCAGAGAGTATGGATTCAATCTTCTTAAAACCCATTGGATGAAAAAGATACACTCTCACCCAGCATTGTATGAACTAAGAGTAAAAAGCATAAATGAATATCGTTTTATGTTGGTTTATCATGAAAATATATTCACCATTTTATCAGGTTTTGTAAAAAAAACACAAAAGACACCAAAAGAAGAAATAAGCCTTGCGATAAAAAGGTACAAAGAATTTTGTTGTTGATTATATAATAATATTATTATATTATTACAGTATGCGTAAAATTCAATCGTTAACAGACTGGAATGAAGTAGAGGCTAATTTACTCAAAGATCCTGAAGTAAAAGCGCTTTATGATGCATCTGAGACAGAATATCAAATAGCGAGAAGCCTTATAGAAATGAGACTTAAGAGAAAGATGTCGCAAAAGCAGCTTGCAGAAAGAATCGGTACAAAACAACCAGTTATATCGAGAATCGAGAGTATGACAGCACATCCTACCGTATCATTACTACAGAAGATCTCCAATGCTCTTAACGCGGAGCTTAGGATATCGTTTAGGGCGAAATAACGCTAGAGTCTAGACTCTAGACTCTGGACTCTAGACACTGGACTCTGGACTATGAAGAAATGAGGAAATAAGCAAATGTTCAAATAGGTGGAAATTGGTATTACTTTTTTAAATCGATGAGTCGGGAAAGAGTAAAATCAAGTTTACGAGTTTGGAAATTGTGTTTGATATTGGTTTCTTTAAGTTGAATGAGAATTTCTTGGTAACTTGATTGAAGTGAATGTAGCTCCCCCTTGAGAATAATGACATTTTCATTCAATTCTTGAAGATTCTTTTTTACATTTTTCAATGAAGAGTTAAATGTTTTATGAATAGTTTTGAGGTCCTCTTTGTTTATCATGTGAGAAATCTGAACAAATAATACAAAGAGTCTATAATCGAAAAATATGTTTGTCAATGAGGATGAAAGGGCGTTGAGATAGGATAGATATGTCGTTAGGCACGGATAAAAAGGGTGAAGAGTTGACAAGTATATTAAGGGGATGGTATGATATGGAATCACGATGAGAGGGCACGCCTAAGGTTTCGTCCGAAGGATATTCCCTCTCCTTTTTTATTTCTCCATTACTTTTTCTTTGAATACACTTACGTTTACGATAAAAGTACTAAACTTTCTCAGTAACGATGAATAATGAAGATTTGGAACAATACTTTCTTTGTCATCCCCGCGAAGGCGGGGATCCAGCCGATGACATCTTTATCTTTCAATTAAATCCATATATAAATCTTTCCAATCAGGATTTTTTTCTTCAATAAGTTTTAATTTCCAAAGTCTATTCCATTTTTTAATTTGCTTCTCTCTCGTTATAGCACTTTCAATATCTTCATGTGACTCGTAATACATTAGATGATGAACTTCATATTTATTTGTAAATCCTTCAATCATTTTATGCTTATGTTCCCAGACTCGACGTAAAAGGTTATTAGTAATCCCGATATAGAGAGTTCCATTCCTTTGAGCGGATAGGATGTAGACAAAATATATATGACTTTTCATGGAAATGTTATTTTAGACTGGATTCCCTCCTTTTGACCAGAGGTCAATCGCCCTTTGGACGACGCGGGAATGACAAGGGACTCGGGAATGACAAAGGACTTGGGAATGACAAGATAGGTAGGAATGACTCGGGAACATGGTTTTGAACATTTATTCAATCTAATTTGGTTAATAATTAAAAATTATTAAATTAAAAATTAGTATAACCAACCATAAATGAAAGACAAGGGTTTATAAGCCGCATTTCTTTGTTTTAGATTGTCATGATGGGATATTATTCCAAATAATGCTATACTATTCCCCATTATGGTCGAGCAATTCAGGTACGACTATCCCTATTTCGATTGATTGAATCAAAGTCTCATACAAATAAATGAGACCTCCTTCCATGAAGAAGAAATCATTAGTAAACTCTTGGATTTATTAAGGATTCATGACAGAACAAGCTATAACCACACGCAAATAGTCGCAACTATCGCCCAAGATCTTGCTATTGAGGGGGAACGACCTGAGGAAGAATGCCTGAGGATATTTAAAGGCGCACTCCTTCATGATATCGGTAAATTATTCGTCCCGAGCGCACTCCTTTCCCGCACGACAAACAACGTCTCCCCTCGGCAAAAAGAACTCCTCATTAGTCACGGGAAAATGGGAGCGGAAATTATTGGGAGCATGAAGCTCGATGAGTCATATGCGGCAATCGCAATGCAACACAATATCGGTATTGGAAGCAAACCACCCACACCAGATGATATTTTCAACAGAAATGAGTTGGTCCCTTTTGTTTCGATCGCGGACTTTGTCGCTTCCAATCTTGATGAAGGGAGGAGCTATTTGAAAACAATGTCACATTCAGACGTGGTGGATTCAATGAATAGAAAGTTTGGGCGAGGATACTTTCCCGATTCCCTCAAAAATCCATTCAATCGCCTGATGGGGAGGTATGGGTCATTGATGTTCAATACCAATATAGGGGCAACAAGAATGTAGGACCATTATCATACGTCTTTGGGCAGTCCTAGCAGTATAAAAATAGTAAAAGTGGATTATAATCCGCTGACAGGCATTTGATGTTGCTATAAAATCTATCTTATG